>Ga0308165_1000526_pt1 | contig 70002 bp, 59 predicted proteins | sample PhyWR2_FD_201032 | JGI IMG/M metagenome (GOLD analysis project Ga0308165, IMG submission 201032) | Phyllosphere microbial communities from UC Gill Tract Community Farm, Albany, California, United States - DLSLW.R2 | ecosystem: Host-associated > Plants > Phyllosphere > Unclassified | place: USA... | reverse complement strand
GGCGTCGACGTCTGCTACGAAATTCATCCCGGCGAAGATCTGCATGACGGCGTCACCTTCGAGATGTTCCTGGAGCGGGTGAAGAACCATCCCCGCGCCAACATGCTCTACGACCCCTCGCATTACGTGCTGCAATGCCTTGATTATCTTGACAATATCGACATCTACAAGGATCGCATCAAGATGTTCCACGTCAAGGATGCGGAGTTCAATCCGACTGGACGGCAGGGCGTCTATGGCGGGTATCAGGGCTGGGTGAACCGTGCTGGTCGTTTCCGCTCGCTGGGCGACGGGCAGGTTGATTTCGGTGCGATCTTCTCGAAAATGGCGGCCAATGATTTCGACGGCTGGGCCGTGGTCGAGTGGGAATGCGCGCTGAAACACCCTGAAGATGGCGCGCGCGAAGGTGCCGAGTTCGTCAAGCATCATATCATCCGCGTCACGGAAAAGGCCTTTGACGATTTCGCATCTGGTGGCACCGACGATGCGGCCAACCGCCGTATGCTTGGGCTTTGAAAGCATTTCAGGGGAAATATTATGGCTATTGAAGGAAAGACAACCGACGTGGCGAACAAGCGGATTCGTCTCGGCATGGTCGGCGGCGGTTCGGGCGCATTCATCGGCGGCGTTCACCGCATGGCAGCGCGGCTCGACAATCGCTTCGATCTCGTGGCGGGGGCCCTGTCCTCGACACCGGATAAATCCCTCGCTTCCGGGCGTGAGCTGGGGCTCGACCCTGAGCGTTGCTACGGCTCGTTTGAAGAAATGGCCGAAAAGGAAGCGCTGCGCGAGGATGGTATCGAGGCGGTGGCGATCGTCACGCCCAACCATGTGCACTATCCCGCTGCAAAGGCCTTCCTGGAGCGCGGCATCCATGTCATCTGCGACAAGCCGCTGACTTCCAATCTCGAAGACGCGAAAAAGCTGAAGGACGTGGCCGACAAGGCCGATGCGCTGTTCATCCTGACGCATAACTACACCGGTTATCCGATGGTGCGGCATGCGCGCGAGCTCGTGGAGACCGGTGCACTCGGTACGATCCGTCTGGTGCAGATGGAATATCCGCAGGACTGGCTGACGGAAGCGGTTGAACAGACCGGCGCGAAACAGGCGGTCTGGCGTACCGATCCGGCCCAATCCGGCGTTGGCGGGTCCACCGGCGATATCGGCACCCATGCCTATAATCTCGGCTGCTTCATTTCCTGTCTGGAAGCGGATGAGCTGGCGGCGGATGTGCATACCTTCGTCGAAGGCCGTCGGCTCGATGACAATGCTCATGTGATGGTGCGCTTCAAGCCCAAAGACGGCAAGCAGGCTGCCAGGGGCATGCTCTGGTGCAGCCAGGTGGCGGTCGGCCATGAAAACGGGCTGAAAATCCGCATTTACGGCGACAAGGCCGGTCTCGAATGGACGCAGGCCGATCCGAATTATCTGTGGTTCACGAAGCTCGGCGAGCCGAAGCAGTTGATCACCCGCGGCGGTGCCGGGGCAGGGGCGGCAGCCGCCCGCGTCACTCGCATACCCTCCGGCCATCCGGAAGGATATCTGGAAGCCTTCGCGACCATCTATACCGAAGCGGCTCATGCCATCGAGGCGCGCCGCACCGGTTCGGCGCTGGACAAGGCGGTCATCTATCCGACGGTGGATGACGGCGTCAAAGGTGTTGCCTTCGTCACGGCCTGCATCGAGTCAGGCAAGAAGAATGGCGGCTGGGTGAAGCTGTAAAACGACGTTGCGGCCTGGTTTCTTCTCCCCCTGGGGGGAGAAGCGGCCTCCGCTCCTTCTTTCCTTTGCGATACGCCTCCGTGCTCCAGAGCCTGATATGCCTCGACACATCAATTAACGCGTGTCGACTGCGGCTGTGTCCGCTCTGTCACCGGGCAGCCATCCTCGATCTTGGTCCAGGACGAAACATTGAGCTTCATCTCGCAACGCGCGAGATAAGAAGCACCATCGACCTTCAGGCAGGATGTTTGGCCAAGTTCGAACATGGTGCCGCGATTTCGGCATTTGCAATTATGGGCATCCGCCAAGGCGGGGCTAAGGGCCACTATCAGGCCGGGCACGAGCACTCCAAGACGCATGGCTGAGGCTCCCAAGGATATGCCGCCAATTTATACCTCTCCGGCGGCATAGTCAAAACGGCCTCTGCCTGAGCATAACTACGAGCGGACGGGAGAGCCGGCTCGAACGCTTGCGCCTTCACCCGATCAAAATTGCCCTGATATCATTCACATTCGTCAGGGTTGGACCGGTCACGACAAGATCGCCCGCCGCCTTGAAAGCGGTATAGCTATCATGGCTCACCAGCGACTGGCGCGGATCGACACCTGCAGCGCGCATGCGCGCCAGCGTATCCGGCGTTACCACGGCACCTGCCGCATCTTCCACGCCGTCTATGCCGTCGCTATCGCCTGCAATCGCCCAGATGCCGGCTGCGCCTTTCAGCGTCAGCGCGAGGCTCAGCAGGAACTCCGTGTTGCGGCCGCCCTTGCCGGCCGGTCCCTTGCCAATCGTGACCGTGGTTTCACCGCCGGAAAGCAGCACGGCCGGACCTTTGACCGGCAGGCCCTTGCGGCTGGCGGAGGACGCGATGCCGGCCATGACGGCGCCGACATCCCTGGATTCGCCTTCAAGGGAATCCCCGAGGATAAGCGGCGTCAGGCCGAGCTTCACGGCTTCATCCGCTGCGGCCTGCAGCGCAAGCGAGGGCGCCGCGATCATCCTGACATCCTCTTCGATATCACCAGACTTCGGGGTTTCCTCACCCTTTTTCAGCACTTTGCGCACGGTTTCGGGAAGATCGAGCGCATATCGGGCGACGATTTCGCGCACGGTCGCGATATCACTCGGATCGGCAACCGTCGGGCCGGAGGCGATCTCGGAGGGGTCGTCGCCCGGCACGTCGGAAATCAGCAGCGAAACAACCTTGGCCGGTCTGGCGGCCAGCGCCAGCCGTCCGCCCTTGATGCGGGAGAGATGTTTGCGCACGGCGTTCATTTCCGAAATTGTCGCACCGCTGGCAAGCAAAGCACGATTGACGGCCATCTTGTCGGCAAGCGTCATGCCTTCGGCCGGCGCCACCATCAGCGCCGAACCGCCGCCGGAAATCAGCGCGATGACCATATCGTCGGCAGTCAGTCCCTCAACGGCGGCGAGAATGCGTTTGGCCGCTTCCGCACTTTTGTCATCAGGTACGGGATGCGAGGCCTCGATGATCTCGATACGGGAGGTCGGAACCGCATGGCCATAACGCGTCACCACCACACCGGAAAGATCGACATGCGGCCATGCCTCTTCCAGCGCTGCGGCCATGGCGGCTGAGGCCTTGCCGGCACCGACGACCACGCAGCGACCCTTGGGTGGGGATGGGAGATGCTGTTGCAACACCTTCGCCGGATCAGCACTTGCGACTGCCGCCATGAATATCCGGTTGAGGGCATCTTTGGCGCGGGTGTCGTTCCATGCGGTCATCGGGTTCATGCTCCGATCCAGAGAAATCCGAGCGCAAACAAGGCTGGCAGTGCCTGAATGAACAGGATCTTCATATTGGCGGTAACGGCGCCGAAAATACCGGCCACCAGGACACACAGCAGGAAAAACACCTTGAAGCTCAGCCCTTCATCGCCCTGTGTGAGCCCATAGATGAGCCCGGCTGCCAGAAACCCGTTATAAAGCCCCTGATTGGCGGCGAGCACTTTCGTCTGCCGGGCAAAATCCGCCGAGAGACCGAAGGCCTTGCGGCCGGCCGGTTTTTCCCACAGCAGCATTTCCAGGATGACGATGTAGATATGGATGGCCGCAACCACGGCAATCAGAATGCTGGCAATCATCGGGGTTCCTCCAAACCGTGATGTCTGGCGCCCCCGGTTTTCACAGGGCGAGCGGACAATTCCGTTTTAACGGCGGGACGAAGCGCTGCAAGGCCAGAATCCTCTCTTCCCGTGCAAACTGTTGATGAGCGGCAGCCTGTTGCTTGACTCTTGGCTGAAATAGGAACAAAACGGGAACAATAGAAGTGAAAATCTGGAATTGAAACCTGTCATGCCATGCAAAAGCGCGCGGACCAGTTGCTCGTTGTCGAAGAGCTGCGTGAAAGGCTGGAAAGGATCGGTAACGGCCCTGAGCGGCTGCACGAGACCTTGCCTTTCGGCGTGGATGCCATCGACCATCACCTGCCGGGAGGCGGGTTGAAGCTCGGTTGCCTGCATGAGCTGAGCGGCGGCGGCAATGGCGCTGCCGATGGCGCGGCAGCAGCGCTGTTTGCAGCCGGTGTGGCGGCAAGGCTTGCCGGCAAGGTTTTATGGTGTGTCACCCGTCGGGACCTGTTCATGCCGGGCCTGACGCAGGCCGGCCTGTCGCATAACCGGCTCATCATCGTTGAATGCCGCGATGAAAAAGGCGTGCTCGACTGTTTCGAGGAGGGACTGCGCTGCAACGGTTTCGGCGCGGTGATGGGTGAATTGTCAAAGTTGCCGATGACCGCCTCGCGGCGGCTGCAACTGGCAGCGGAAACCTCCGGTGTGACCGGCATTGCCATCCGCCGTTTCCGGCGTCCGGCCGATGCGGCGCTGTTCGGCGAACCGACGGCGGCCGTCACCCGCTGGCGTATCTCCGTGCGGCCCTCTTCGCCCCTGCCGGTGCCGGGGGTGGGCAGGCCACGCTGGTTTCTGGAACTCTTGCGATGTCGCGGCGGCGAAAGCGCCGAATTTGAAGTGGAAGCCTGTGATGCAAAGGGTCGTCTCGCTCTACCTGCCGACATGGCCGACGGATCGTTTCCGGCGTCTTTCGGGCAAGGACGCGCCGCCGGTTGAAACGCCGCTGGTCATGATCGGCCGCCAGGGCAGCCGCCGGCTGGTGCAGGCGCTCGACAAGGCGGCCAGGGCGGCGGGCATCCGGCCCGGCACGCCGGTCAGCAAGGCGCAGGCACTGGTGCCGGGCCTCCTCGTTGAAGATCTGGATGCGGCTGGTGATGCCCGCGCCCTGCAGCAGCTGGCCTTTCATTTCCTGCGCATCTATGCCCCGATCGTCGCCGCAGACCCGCCGGACGGGCTGGTGCTGGACACATCAGGCGCGGACCATCTTCACGGCAATGAGGCGCTGATGCTGAGCGGCATGCTCAACCGCCTGCACGCCGCCGGTTTTGCCGCCCGCGCCGCCATTGCCGATAGCTGGGGGGCGGCCCATGCGCTGGCGCGTTTTAGCCGCGAGGAGATCAGTATCGTGCCCCCGGGTGGCCAAAGAGCGGCGATCAGCGGCTTGCCGCTTTCCGCGTTGAGGCTGGAGGACCGTATCGTTTCCGGGCTGAAGGTGCTCGGTTTCCGCACCATTGGCGAGCTTGCCGAAGCCCCGCGCGCGCCGCTCACCCTGCGTTTCGGCCCCGAAATCATCCGTCGTCTTTCCCAGGCTTTCGGGGAGATCGGCGAACCCATCGAACCGGTGCGGGTGGCCGAACTGGTGGAGGTGCGGCGCGTCTTTCCTGAGCCGATCGCGGCGGCGGAGACGATCGCCCGTTATAGCCAAAAGCTGGTAACGGCGCTTTGCGCCTCGCTGGAAAAGCGCGGTCTCGGCGCCCGCCGGGTCGATCTGGTGCTGCACCGGGTGGATAGCGGCCTGCAGGCCATACGGGCCGGCACCTCCAGACCGGTGCGTGATGTCAAACAGCTTGTCCGACTTCTGACCGATCGGATCGACACCATCGATCCCGGCTTCGGCATCGAGATGATGGTGCTGACCGCCACCCATGCCGAGCCGCTTGTCGCCGCGCAGGCTCGTTCCTCACTGCTGGAGGAGGGGCGTGCGGAAATTGCCGATACGGTCGATGTCATCCTCAATCGCGGCCACCGGGTCTATCGTTATGCGGCGGTGGCAAGCGACGTGCCGGAACGTTCTCTTGCACGCGTTGCGGCGCTTGCGCCTGAGGATACGCTCGGCTGGCCCGGCCACTGGCCGCGCCCGGTCCGGCTTTTTGCAAGGCCGGAACCCATCGAGACGCTGGCGCTGCTGCCGGACCACCCGCCGCGTTATTTCCTCTGGAAGGGCGAGCGCCATAATGTGCGGCGCGCCGACGGGCCGGAACGGGTGTTCGGCGAATGGTGGAAACGCGACCGGGAAAAGGCCGCCGTGCGCGATTATTTCACGGTGGAAAATGAAGGCGGAGAACGCTTCTGGATTTTCCGCTCCGGTGATGGCGAACATGCCGAAACGGGCTCACAGGGCTGGTTCATCCACGGGGTCTTCGCATGAGCGCGCCCGGTTATGCCGAACTTCAGGTGACCACGCATTTTTCCTTCCTGCGCGGGGCAAGCTCCTGCGATGAGCTTTTCGAACAGGCCAAAAACCTCGGCATAGAGGCGCTGGGCATTGCCGACCGCAACAGCCTTGCGGGTATTCCCCGCGCCTTTGAGGCCGCCAATAATCATGGCATCCGCCTCGTCATCGGCTGCCGGCTTGATCTGGATGACGATCTTTCCGTGCTTGTTTATCCCATGGATCGCCCGGCTTATGGGCGGCTTTGCCGGCTGCTATCCGTGGGCAAGAAAAGGGGCGGCAAGGGCAAGTGCAGGCTCACCTGGGACGATCTCGTAGCCTATGCCGAAGGCCTGATCGTCGTGTTGCTCGCTGACCTCGCGGATGATCTCTGCGCGCTTCGCCTGCGTCGGTTGAAGGCAACTTTTGCCGACCGGGCCTATATGGCGCTCAGTCTTCGAAGACGACCCAACGACCAGATGCGTCTTTTCGAGCTGTCAGAGATAGCGCAAGCCGCAGGCGTGCCGACTGTTGTTACCAATGACGTGCTGTTTCATGTGCCCGAACGGCGCATGCTGCAGGATGTTGTCACCTGCATAAGGCACAATTGCACCATCGACGAGGCGGGCTTCCGCCGCGAACGCCATGCCGACCGCTATATGAAACCGCCGGAAGAGATGCACCGGCTGTTTGCCCGTTACCCCGAAGCGCTCTCCCGCAGCCTCGAAATTGCAAAACGCTGCAAATTTTCGCTGAAGGAGCTGGTTTATCAATATCCCGAGGAGCGTAGCCTGCCGGGGCTAACGGCGCAGCAGGCGCTGGAGAAGATGGTCTGGGAGGCGGTGCCGGGGCGTTATCCGAATGGTTTGCCGGAGAAGGTGGAGAAGGCGCTGCATCATGAGCTGGCGGTTGTCGGGAGGCTGCAATATGCCTCCTATTTCCTGACCGTGAATGCCATTGTCCGTTATGCGCGTTCAAAAGATATTCTATGTCAGGGGCGTGGTTCGGCGGCCAATTCGGTTATCTGTTTTGTGCTTGGCATCACCGCCATCGATCCCGCTCTTTTCAGCAATCTCGTCTTCGAACGGTTCGTTTCCGAGAACCGGGGAGAACCGCCGGATATCGACGTGGATTTCGAACACCAGCGGCGTGAAGAGGTCATTCAGTGGGTCTATGACACCTACGGCCGTGACAAGGCTGCACTTTGCTCTGTCGTTACCCGTTATCGCGGGCGTGGGGCGCTGCGCGATGTCGGCAAGGTTCTGGGCCTGCCGGAAGACCTGACCAAACTTCTGTCTTCCCAGGTATGGCGCTGGAGCGAGGGTGTGGGTGAAAAGCAGGTGAAGGAACTGAACCTCAATATGGAGGATCGCCGCCTGAAGCTTGCCTTCGAACTGGCCAACCAGCTTGTCGGCACACCGCGCCATCACAGCCAGCATCCGGGTGGCTTTGTTCTTACCCATGATCGGCTGGACGAGCTGGTGCCTATCGAACCCGCTGCCATGAATGATCGCCAGATCATCGAATGGGACAAGGACGATATCGATGTCGTGAAGTTCATGAAGATGGATTGCCTGGCGCTTGGCATGCTCTCCTGCATGAAGCGCGGCTTCGACATGTTGGAGGCACGCACCGGAGAGAAATACGATCTCGCCGCCATGCCGCCGGATGACGGGCCTACCTATACCATGATCCAGAAAGCCGATACGCTCGGTACGTTCCAGATTGAAAGCCGGGCGCAGATGTCGATGCTGCCGCGCCTGAGACCGAAGGAGTTTTACGACCTCGTCATTCAGGTCGCAATCGTTCGCCCCGGCCCCATTCAGGGGGATATGGTCCATCCCTATCTACGCCGCCGGCAGGGAAAGGAGCCGGTCCTTTTTCCGAAAAAAGAACTTGAAAGCGTCTTGGGAAAGACGATGGGTGTTCCGCTGTTTCAGGAGCAGGCGATGCGGATCGCCATGGATTGCGCCGGTTTCACTGCAGATGAGGCTGACCAGCTGCGCCGGGCTATGGCGACTTTCAAGAATGTCGGCACCATTTCCAAATTCAGGGAAAAACTGGTTACGGGCATGGTGGAGCGTGGTTATGAGCAAGAATTCGCCGAACGCATCTTCAAGCAGCTGGAAGGTTTCGGCAGTTATGGTTTTCCCGAAAGCCACGCGGCCTCCTTCGCACTGATTGCCTATGCCTCCTCATGGCTGAAATGCCATCACCCCGATATTTTCTGTACGGCGCTCCTCAATTCGCAGCCCATGGGGTTTTACGCACCGGCACAGATCGTGCGTGATGCGCGCGACCATGGCGTGGAGGTGCGCCCGGTCTGCGTTAATAACAGCCGCTTCGATTGCACGCTGGAGCCTGCGGGCAAGAAGAACGACAAGGGTGAGGAGCGGTTTGCCGTGCGGCTTGGCCTGCGCATGGTGAAGGGGCTCTCCAACGATCACGCCGCCGATATTGTCGCCGCCCGGCAGGATCGGCCTTTCTCCTCCGTCGATGATCTGTGGCGAAGGGCGGGGGTTCCGGCTGCTGCCCTCGTCTGCCTTGCCGAAGCCGATGCCTTCCTGCCGTCGCTTCGTCTTGCCAGACGCGAAGCGCTCTGGGCCATCAAGGCCTTGCGGGATGAGCCGCTGCCGCTTTTTGCCGCTGCCGCCAGCAGGGAAAATGCCGTTATCGAAGAGCTTCAGGAGCCTTCCGTTGCGCTTCGGCCCATGACTGACGGTGGCGAGGTGGTGCAGGATTATGGCCATGTGGGGCTGACCCTGCGCGAACACCCCATGACCTTCCTGCGCCGCGATCTTTCCCGCCGCCGCATCGTCACCTGTGCGGAGGCGGTGCGCGTTCGGGATGGCACATGGCTGGAAACGGCGGGTCTGGTGCTGGTGCGCCAGCGTCCCGGTTCGGCAAAGGGCGTGATCTTCATGACGCTGGAGGATGAGACGGGCATTGCCAATGCGGTACTGTGGGTGAAAACCTTCGAAAAATACCGGCGCGTGGTGCTGTCGGCCGGCATGGTCGGCATTTACGGCAAGATCCAGCGGGAAGGCGAGGTGGTGCATCTGGTCGCCCACCGGCTGACCGATCTGTCGCAGGCGCTGGCGAGTGTGGGTGAACGCAACCACGCTTTTCCCCTGCCGCACGGGCGTGGCGACGAATTCCACCATGGCATGCCGCCGGAAGATCATCGCGCTATCAGGAAACGTCCGCCGCCCTCCAACCATGATGACGATGAGGTCGAGCGGATAAAGGTCATTTCCCGCAATTTCCACTGACAAGCTTTTAAGCTGCTTCCTCCAGCCCGGCCGCATCCTTCCTGCGGAACTGGCTGGGCGGCGCGCCGAGTACACGTTTGAAGGCGCGGCTGAAGGAGGCCTCGGAATCATAGCCGAGCTTTTCCGCTGCCACTGTCACGCGCATGCCTTCGCGCAGCCACAGCCGTGCCTGATGCATGCGTACGCGCACCACATAACGCGCCGGGCTTTCGCCCACCACGCGGGTGAAGCGTTCCGCGAAACTGGAACGGGATGCACCCATCAACGATGCGAGTTCTTCCACGCTCCAGTCCTTTTCGGGGTTGAGATGGATAGCGGCCAGCACGCGGCCGAGTTCGGGATTGCGCACGGCGGCAAGCCAGCCGCTGGAATCGCCGCAGCCATGTTCCACCCATGTGCGGATCAGGGTTGCGGTCAATACATCGGCAAGCCTTGCCAGAATGCCGCCTGCGCCGACGCGATTGAGCTCCACCTCGCGCGTCATGGCTTCCAGCAAATGCGGAATGGCCGGATCGCTTTTGGCCAGATCGCTGGTCAACATCACATCCGGCATCAGTTGCAGGAGTGGGTGCAGATTATCCATGTTGAAACGCATCGAAGCGGTAAAGGCCACGGTATCACCGCCGGCGCTCGCGCATTGCAAGTCGAAAACACCCTGACAGACTTCCTTTTTGCCGAAGTGATCAAAGGGAGACGGCGTCACACTCTCACCACTGCCCAGCACATGGGCGTGGCCCCGGGGCAGAAGAACGGCATCGCCGCATGTCAGCGTCAGCCATTCGCCGGAAGGTTTCTGCAGTTTCGCCTGACCGACGCCGATGAAATGAAACCGCGCCGCGTCCTGTTCGGGAAAAGCCGTCGCCCAGGGTGTCGCCAGGCGGCAGCGGCCATACTCCACGCCGTCGAGCCTCAGGCCACGCAGCATTTCTGTCAGGGCATCATTCATGGCAGCTCTCGCAAATTCAGACGATTGGTTAAGGAATTTTGGTTTTATGGCATGAAAACGCCTGGATGTCACGCGTAGCGTGCAGAGTCGGATGCAAAGTGGTCAGCCGCGGTTTCGCTTAGGACTCACGTCTTCGGGCTGGTGGCAGCGGAGTTTCTGCTGGTCAGCCGCCTTCCCGGCGGCAAGGCGCAGACACCCGCGCCAGAGGCGCGCGCCTTCAGGTCGTCTTGATCGCGTTCTGCGTCCGGTCCTTGCCCACCTCGATCACATGACGCATGGCTTTCACCGCCGCATCCGTATCACGCGCGGCAATCGCATGCACGATGCGCAGATGGTTGGAGGCGATCTCGGCGATGGTGCCGGGCGAGGCGGCGGGCGAGGAAAGCTGGAAGGAAATGGCAAGGGCCGCTTCGATCAGCCCGCTTGCCGAGCGCATGAAGGGATTGCCGGACATATGCGCCACGGCCAGGTGGAATTCGAGATCGACCTTGGCGATGGTTTCCGGCGTATGTTTCGGATTGTCGAATTTGGCGGCGATGACATAGAGGGACACGATGTCGTCATTGGAGGCCTGCAGGGCCGCTGCTGCTGCCGCCGCCGGTTCCAGCGCCAGACGGATTTCCGCCAGATGCTTGACGAATTCCTGGTCTATGCCGGCCTCGCAGCGCCAGCCCAGCACGTCGGGATCGAAGAAATTCCAGCTTGAGCGATCAAGAACGCGGGTGCCGACCTTGGCCTTGGGTTCCACCAGCCGTTTGGCCGCCAGTGTCTTCATGGTTTCGCGCAACACTGTGCGCGAAACGCCGAAGCGCATGGAGAGTTCGGCATCATTGGGCAGCAGCGAGCCTTCCGCAATCCTGCCCGAGACGATGGCGCTGCCGAGTTCGGAGACCACATGGGCGTGGCTGTTCCGGCGTTTTCGCCCGCTTATCGTCGTTTCGAGCAGCCCCAAGAAAGCCTCCGTTTGCGTTATGCCGGATGTGGTCCGGCCAGTCTCCTGTTTGAATACCAGATGATTGCGCGCTGCAACACGATGAAGACGAAAAGCAGCACGCCAATGACGATTTTCGTCCACCAGGATGACAGCGTTCCGTCAAAAACGATGTAGGTCTGGATCAGCCCCTGGATCAGCAGGCCGACAAACGTTCCCGCCACCAGTCCCGTGCCACCTGTGAGAAGCGTGCCACCGATGACGACGGCGGCGATGGCATCCAACTCCACGCCAACCGTCGCCAGCGAATAACCCGACGAGGTGTAGAGCGTATAGACGATGCCAGCGAGGCCGGAGAGGAAACCGGAAAGCGCATAGATGCCGATCGTCGTGCGCCCGATCGGCACGCCCATCAGTTCGGCCGATTGCGGGTTGCCGCCCAGCGCATAGACATTGGCGCCGAAGCGGGTGCGGCTGGCAATCAACATGCCGGCGGCAAAGACGATGAGCATCAGCATGGCGAGCGCCGTCAGCCTGCCACCGCCCGGAAAACGGAAATAGAAGCCCTGGATCTCGTCGATGAAGGGGTGCGAAATCGGCACCGATTGCGTAGAGATCAGATAGGCTGCACCGCGCGCCAGAAACATGCCCGCCAGCGTCACCACGAAAGGCGGGATAGACAGGAAGCGTATCATCGCTCCCATCAGGCAGCCGAACAGCGTGGAGACCACGAGCACGATGGCGAAGGCCAGAAGCGGGTGAATATTATAGGTGCCGACCATCACGGCCACGAAAACACTGGTGAAGGCGATGACCGAGCCGATGGACAGATCGATGCCGCCCGACAGGATGACGAAGGTCATGCCGACGGCGGCAATGCCGAGAAAGGCATTGTCGGTCAGAAGATTGCCGATCACCCGTGTCGACAGGATAGACGGATATTGCAGCACGCACAGCAGATAGGCGATCACGAAGATCATCAGCGTGGTGAGGAAGGGCAGGTTGCGGCTGTGGATCATCGCGCGGTTCCTTCCTTGGTCATGCCGTTGGCAGCAGCCGGTTTTGCGTGCGGCTTGGGTGTTCTGACGAAGCCGAGAACCGCCGTGATCGCCGGCGACTGCAGCGTCAGGACGACCATGATGATGCCGGCCTTGATGATGAGGTTGAATTCCGGCGGGAAACCGGAAACCAGAATGCCGGTATTGATGGTCTGGATGATGAGCGCGCCGATCAGCGATGCGGTGATGGAGAAGCGGCCGCCATTCAGCGATGTGCCGCCGATCACCACCGCCAGGATGGCGTCAAGTTCCAGCCACAGCCCGGCATTATTGGCATCCGCGCCGCGAATATCCGCAGTCACGATCATGCCGGCGATGGCCGCGCAGAGACCGGAGACGGCATAGACGAAAAACAGCAGGAAGCGTGCCCGAACCCCGGCAAGGGCCGCCGCGCGGCGATTGATGCCGGTCGCCTCGATCAGGAAACCGAGCGCGCTCTTGCGCACCAGAAAGCCGATGACGAGAGCCGCCGCCATCCAGATGATGACGGGCAGGGGAACGCCGGCAAAAGAGCCGGAGCCGATGGCGGCAAAGCCGTCATCGTTGAAGGTAAGGATGACACCTTCCGTGATGAGCTGGGCAATGCCGCGTCCCGCCACCATCAGGATCAGCGTGGCGATGATCGGCTGGATATCGAGAAGGGCGACAAGCACGCCGTTCCACAGGCCGCAGGCAATGCCGACCGCAAGTGAGACGGTAAGGACGGTGGGGATGGAATGGCCGTTGCTGATGAGCGTGGCGGCAACCGCGCCACAGATTGCGATCACCGCGCCGATTGACAGATCGATGCCCTTGGTGGCGATCACCAGCGTCATGCCGATCGTCAAAAGCGCCACGGGGGCAGCGCGCACGAGAATATCGATCAGACTGCCATAGAGCCGTCCGTTCTGTAAGGAAACATTCAGAAAGCCAGGCGAAATGATTGTAATCGCTGCCAGAATGATGAAGAGGGCGGCGAGCTGGGGTGCAAGCCTTTTGAGGCATCGTGTCACTGTCACCATCATGCCGCCTCCGTTTTCGCCGCGTCGGCGATCGCCCGCATGATGTTGTCGGCGGTGACCTCGCCACCCTTTAATTCGCTGACGTGGCGGCGGTCGGACAGCACGACGACGCGATGGGCAACGGCGGTCAGCTCTTCGAGTTCGGACGAGATGACCACGAGCGACATGCCCTCGGTACAGAGTTTTTCGATCATTTTGAGAATTTCTGCATGGGCGCCGATATCGATGCCGCGGGTTGGTTCATCGAGGATCAGAAGCCGGGGATGGGTGGCGAGCCAGCGTGCCAGAATGGCTTTCTGCTGGTTGCCGCCGGACAGGAATTTTATCGGCCGATTGGGATCGGCGGGGCGGATATCGAGTGATTTGATGAAGCTTTCAGCAAGCTCCGCTTTCTGCCGACGGGACAATGGCCGTGCCCAGCCCTGACGGGCCTGAAGTGCCAGCGCAATATTGTCGGTCACCGAAAAATCGCCGATAATCCCGTCCGTCTTGCGCTCTTCCGGACAGAAGCCGAAGCCGGCGGTGATGGCGGCTTCGGGCGAGGAAATCGCCACCGTCTTTCCGTCTATCGTAGCCTTGCCGGTATCGGGCTTGTCGACGCCGAACAGCAGGAAAGCCGTTTCGGTGCGGCCGGAGCCGAGAAGACCGGCGACGCCGACGATTTCGCCGGGGCGAATGCCAAGGTCGAAAGGGGCGATGCTGCCACGTTTGCCGTAACCTTCGAAACGGATCGGCGGTTCGCCATCAACGACCGTATCATCCGCCGCCTGATGTTCGTGGGTGATGTGCTGCAGTTCGCGGCCCAGCATCATCGCGATGAGTTCGGATCTGGGCAGGCTGCCGATATCGCGCGTGCCGACGAGGCGACCGTTGCGCAGAACCGTCACGCGGTCGGCGATATCATAGACCTGATTGAGGAAATGGGTGATGATGATGATGCCGATGCCGCGCGCGCGTAGGTTTTTCAGCACGCCGAACAACATCTCGACCTCATGGGCGTCGAGGCTGGCGGTCGGTTCGTCCAGCACCAGCACCTTGCCGGAAAGATCGACGGCACGGGCAATGGCGATGATCTGGCGGATGGCGACGGAATAGCTGGACAGCAGGGCGTTGACGTCGATGGAAAGCCCGTATTGTGTTAGCAGCGCCTGTGACTGCTTCTGCATCGAGGCCCGGTCGATCATGCCGAAGCGGTGTGGCTGGCGGCCGAGAAAGAGATTTTCCGCAACCGTGAGATTTTCGAGAAGGTTTACTTCCTGATAAACGGTGCCGATACCGAGCGCCTGTGCCTCGCCGACATTGGCGGGCGATATCTCGTTTCCGTCGAGAAAGATCGAGCCGCTGTCGCGGTGGTAAACGCCGGTCAGGATTTTGATGAGCGTCGACTTGCCCGCGCCGTTTTCGCCGAGAAGCGCATGGATTTCACCGCGTCCAAGCGAAAAATCAACGCCGTCCAGCGCCGTGATCCCCAGAAAGGATTTACCGATGGCGCGTGCTTCCAGAAGTGGTGCAGTTTCGGACATTGATGAGGTCCCGGATAAGAATGCGACGACGGAGCGGCACGGGGAGGTGCCGCTCCTCGAAGAAATGGCTTAGTAACCCAGGCCCTTCTTCGCCTCGTAGACCTTCATCGGGTCGTCGGACGCCGTGTAGAGCTTGGATTCGGTCTGAATCCACTTCGCCGGTGCCTTCTTGTCTTTCAGATAGGCTTCAAGCGCGTCGAAGGCCGGGCCGGCCATGTCGGGCGTCAGTTCCACCGTCGCATTGGCTTCGCCGGCCGCCATGGCCTTGAAGATATCAGGAACGGCATCGATGGAGACCACCTTGATGTCGGTTCCGGGCTTCAGACCGGCTTCCTTGATGGCCTGGATTGCGCCGACGGCCATGTCGTCATTGTGGGCGTAAACGGCACAGATATCCTTGCCACCGCCTTCTGCCTTGATGAAGCTTTCCATTACTTCCTTGCCCTTGGTACGGGTGAAGTCACCCGTCTGCGAGCGCACGATCTTGATGTTCTTGTGCGAAGCAATGGCTTCTTCGAAGCCCTTCTTGCGGTTGATGGCAGGCGAAGAGCCGGTCGTGCCCTGAAGTTCGACGACCTTGCAGTCCTTCGAACCGACATCCTTCACCAGCCAGTCGCCGGCAACCTTGCCTTCGTGGACCTGGTCCGAGGTAACGGCTGTCAGATAAAGATCGTCAGGCGCTTCGATCTGGCGATCGAGCAGGATGACGGGGATCTTTTCTTCCTTGGCTTCCTTCAGAACGGCGTCCCAGCCGGTTGCGACGACGGGTGCGATCAGGATCGCATCGACGCCCTGCGCGATAAAGCCGCGAACGGCCTTGATCTGGTTTTCCTGCTTTTGCTGCGCGTCGGCGAATTTCAGCGTGACGCCGCGTTTCTCGGCCTGCTGCTTGGTGACCGTGGTTTCAGCTGCACGCCAGCCGGATTCCGAACCGATCTGCGAGAAACCAACGGTGAGCGATTTTGCGGAAACACTGGATGCAAGGCACAGCGAAACGGCGACAGTGACTGTCGCGAGAGCTTTTCTCATCTTATTCCTCCCAGAGATGATGTCAGCGTGACGGACACACTATGAGCATATAGTAATACTCTTGAAAAGGGGCATTTTTGCATATTTCAATTTTAAAGTAACGCCAAAATCTTCAAATTCTGAAATAAATCTATATAAATCAATAGTATAAGATATTCAGGTTTTGTGGTTCGAATGGTGGGCGTCGCCGCGTTCTCAAGCGCTATATCGCTTGACAGGATGTGGTAAGGTCTAATAGTAATACAAATAAGAAGATGATTTTTGTCGGGATTTTGGGTCACAGGACCCGTGATTAAACCGGCAAAAGAGGGAGGGAGATTCCGTTGCGCAGTTCCGCGATGGCCGTAAATACCGAAAAATATTCGGTTAAAGCCGAAGAGCAGCCCAATGCCACTCGTCTGGGCTTGCACTGTCGGTTATGCGTGATCTCCGAGAAGCTGATTCCATTTTTCTTGCGCACAACATAAGCTTGTCGCATTTCGTAATATTTTACCGTTGGCCACTTCCGGCTGGAGACCCGCATCATGACGACATCTGATAATCTTCCTGCAACTCAGGGCAAGCTCCGCTCGCGCGCCTGGTTCGACAACCCAGCCAATGCGGACATGACCGCGCTTTATCTCGAGCGTTACATGAACTTCGGTCTCAGCCAGGCCGAGCTTCAGTCCGACCGCCCGATTATCGGTATCGCGCAGACCGGTTCCGACCTTTCGCCCTGCAACCGTCATCATCTGGAACTCGCCAACCGTTTGCGTGAAGGCATTCGTGAAGCCGGCGGCATCGCCATCGAATTCCCGGTGCATCCGATCCAGGAAACCGGTAAGCGTCCGACAGCGGGTCTTGATCGCAACCTGGCTTACCTCGGCCTCGTGGAAGTGCTTTATGGCTATCCGCTCGACGGCGTTGTTCTGACCATCGGCTGCGACAAGACCACGCCTGCCTGTCTTATGGCGGCGGCCACCGTCAACATTCCGGCCATCGCCCTTTCCGTCGGTCCCATGCTGAACGGCTGGTTCCGCGGTGAGCGCACCGGTTCCGGCACCATCGTCTGGAAGGCCCGCGAACTGCTGGCGAAGGGCGAGATCGATTACCAGGGCTTCGTCAAGCTCGTTGCCTCGTCTGCCCCGTCCACCGGTTATTGCAACACCATGGGCACGGCAACGACCATGAACTCGCTCGCCGAAGCGCTCGGTATGCAGCTTCCCGGCTCCGCCGCCATTCCGGCGCCTTACCGTGACCGTCAGGAAGTCTCTTACCTCACCGGCCTGCGCATCGTCGACATGGTCAGGGAAGACCTGAAACCATCAGACATCATGACCAAGGATGCCTTCATCAACGCCATCCGCGTTAATTCGGCGATCGGCGGCTCCACGAATGCGCCGATCCATCTGAACGGCCTTGCCCGCCATGTCGGCGTCGAACTGACGGTGGATGACTGGCAGACCTATGGCGAAGACGTGCCGCTGCTCGTCAACCTGCAGCCGGCAGGCGAATATCTCGGCGAGGATTATTACCACGCTGGCGGTGTTCCCGCTGTCGTCAACCAGCTGATGACCCAGGGGCTGATCATGGAAGACGCCATGACCGTCAACGGCAAGACCATCGGCGACAATTGCCGTGGCGCGATCATCGAGGACGAGAAGGTCATCCGTCCCTATGAGCAGCCGCTCAAGGAGCGTGCTGGCTTCCGCGTTCTGCGCGGCAATCTGTTCTCCTCGGCCATCATGAAGACAAGCGTGATTTCGGAAGAATTCCGCGGCCGTTACCTCTCCAACCCTGATGATCCGGAAGCCTTCGAAGGCCGCGCCGTGGTGTTCGATGGTCCGGAGGATTACCATCATCGCATCGACGATCCGTCGCTTGGCATCGACGCCAACACCGTCCTGTTCATGCGCGGCGCCGGTCCGATCGGTTACCCGGGTGCGGCGGAAGTGGTGAACATGCGCGCGCCGGATTATCTTCTGAAGCAAGGCGTCAGTTCGTTGCCCTGCATCGGCGATGGCCGCCAGTCCGGCACCTCAGGCAGCCCTTCCATCCTCAATGCCTCGCCGGAAGCGGCGGCGGGCGGCGGTCTGTCTATTCTGCAGACGGGTGACCGCGTCCGCATCGACGTGGGCCGCGGCAAGGCCGATATCCTGATATCAGGTGAAGAACTGGCCAAGCGTTACGAGGCGCTGGCAGCTGAGGGCGGTTACAAGTTCCCCGACCACCAGACGCCATGGCAGGAAATCCAGCGTGGTATCGTCAGCCAGATGGAAACTGGCGCGGTTCTGGAGCCAGCGGTCAAGTATCAGCGCATCGCCCAGACCAAGGGCCTGCCGCGCGACAACCACTGAGGCGGCGTGGTTGACGTTTCAATGATGGGGAGGGCTTGCTCCTCTCCATCGTTATTCCTGCCTGTGCCGGAGCTGTCAGGTCTAGCTGATGAGATATGCTGGATTATATTGATTTAGCAGGTGTTCGGAGGCGTTCGCAACGTTGCGGACGTAACCCGGGCACGACGTCATCAAATGAATGCCGAGGCTTTCCAAACCCTCGACCGTCATCCTCGGGCTTGTCCCGAGGATCTGCAACCGATTGATTTTATTAGAAGTGGTTAGATCCTCGGCGCAGGGCCGAGGATGACGCCGAGTGTGGTTTTGGCGCTCTTGGCGACGCGTTCGCGGCCTGTAGTCACAAACTTAAATCACCGGATAAAGCGACCAGAAGAACAGTTCATATTCCTGATCGCGGTCGTCGTCATGCGGTTCGTTGTCCGGTCTGCGCGGTGTTTTGTCCTGAAACTCGGTCTCCACCCGCTCATTGACGACGGGCATTCTTCGGCCGATGCCAAAGAGGTCAAAGGAGAGCATATTGAACCCTGCTACCATGGCCAGTTCCCTTCTTCACGCGAGTTAACGGTGTGTTAAGTTTCGCGCGTTGCCATGATTTCGTCAAGATTGGCCATGGAATTTGTCTACCAATTTTAACAACAATGTCGTGATTGGCGTTTCACCGGGGCCGGATTTCACGCAATGAATGTTTATCCCTGCCGTCAGACCTCTTTCGCCGAGGCTTCGGAATAGCTCTTCTCGGCCGCTTCCAGCGCGGAATCGGTGTTTGTTGAATGACCGAGTGTCTTCAGGGCGTTCGCGACGGCGGCGATATTGGCTTTCACCGCCTGCGGATGCGCGCGCCGGCCGGTGTGGTTGAGCCTTATCAACCGTTCCGCGCCGGGGCCGACGCCGACGGAAATATCCGCGCCATGCTGTCTGGATACAGCGGCGTGAAACGCTCCGGCTTCGACTGTATCCGGCAGGACGGCCGTGGAAACGAGGGCTGAGGCATGCGCTTCCTCCACCCAGTTGGCGATGCCGAGCGCCCTGATGCCATGACGGGTGGCAGCCGCTGCCCGCTCGTGGCGCTCATTGGCGGCTGGCAGACCCTCCGCCTCGATCCTGTCGAGTGCGGCGTCCAGCGCGTAAAATTCCAGCGGTGCCGGCGTTCCGGGCAGTGCGCCACGGCCGGCATCCAGCCACAGTTGCTTCTGGTCGAGAAGCGAAAGCATGGAATTGGTGGGCGCCTTGTCGTGCGAAAGAAGCTCCCATGCCTTCGGGCTGACCGAAATGGCCGATACGCCTGCCGGGCCGGCCAACGCCTTCTGCGGGCCGATGACGGCGATATCAATACCCAACTGGCCAACCTCAAAAGCGTGGCCGCCAATTGAGGCGACGGCATCCACCAGCGTGACGACGCCTCTGGTCTGCGCCAGCGCGGCGATGGCGGGCAGGGGGTTGAGAATGCCGCTTGCCGATTCCGCATGTACGATAGCGAGAAGATCGAAACCCGGCCCGTCATCCAGCGCCCGCTCCACCTCGGCGAGCGTCACCGGCTTTGCCGGGCTGGCCGTCAGGTTGCGCACCGTCGCGCCGCCGCGTTCCAGCCAGCCGCCGAACCATGCACCATAGGGGCTGGTGATGATGTTGAGCGCCCTCAGCCCCGGCCGCGCAAGGCTTGTCGCCGCTGCCTCCAGCGCCAGCACGGCTTCCGCCTGTATCAGCAGCACGTCGTTTTTTGTGCCCATCAGCGCCGCCAGCCGGTCGGCCAGCATGGCGTAACGCTCTGCAGGGAAAGCGGGCGGGTCGAGGAGCAATGCGTAATCCGGGGCAGGCATGTCTTATCCTTGCATGGTGGTGATGAGCCGCGGTGCGGCGTCGATCAGGCTTCTGGCGGTCGAGGATTGCGGCGCGGAAATGATCGCCCCCGTCTCGCCGATTTCGACGATCCGCCCCGTCTCCATGATCGCGACGCGGTGGCAGACGGCGCGGATGACCGCGAGATCGTGGGACACGAAAATACAGGAAATCGCCATTTCCCGCTGGATTTCCACCAGCAGTTCGAGAATCTGCCGGCGAACCAAAACATCGAGCGCCGAGACCGCTTCGTCCATAATGAGCAGCGAAGGCTTGAGCGCAATGGCGCGGGCGATCGCCACGCGCTGCCTTTGTCCGCCCGAAAGCTCGAAGACGGAGCGGCCGGCATAGGCGGCGGGCAGGCCGACACGATCGAGAAGGCGGGATATTTCCGCCGCACGGTCGCGTCTTTTAACGATACGGTGAATGCGCAGCGGCTCGCTTATGGCATCTTCAACGGTGGCGCGTGGATTGAACGCACCATGCGTATCCTGAAACACCATCTGCATCTGCTGCCGCGCGGCTCGCAATTCGCTGCCGCCAAGCGCAAGCCAGTCGCGGTTTTCAAAACGCACAGTGCCCTCGTCGGCAGGAATAAGCCGCATGAGGATGCGCGCCAGCGTCGATTTCCCGCAGCCGGACGGGCCGGCAAGGCCCAGCGTCTCGCCGCGCTTGAGTGAAAACGAGATATCGGAGAGCGCCGCAACCGTTCTTGCGCCGGTGCGGTAGGTCTTGGAAAGGCCATCCACACTCAGAATGGCTTCGTTCATGGCACGGCCTCGCTGATGAGCGGCGGGGTCGAAAGATCGAGATAATCGGCAAGCAGCGTGCGGGTGTAGGGATGTGTGGGTGCGGAAAGTACCCGGCGGGCCGGGCCATGCTCCACAAGCTCTCCGGCGCTCAGAACGGCGATGTCATCGGCAAGGCTGGAGGCAAGGCCGATATCATGGGTGATGAAAACAAGCGTTGTCTCCTCCTCGCGCACGAGGCCATCCAGCAGGGCGGCGATTGCTGCTTGCGTGACGGTGTCGAGAGCGCTCGTTGCCTCGTCGGCAATCAGGATCGCGGGATGCGCCGCAATGGCGGCGGCAATCGCTACACGCTGCCTCTGCCCGCCGGACAGCTGGTGCGGATAGGCGGAAAGCAGGTGTGAAGGATGTGGCAGCCGCACCCTTTCCAGAAGATCGCGGGCAAGATCGCGCCCCTGCCGCCAAGAGAGACCGAGATGCCGCACTGCCCCTTCGGCCACCTGTTCGCCGATGGTCAGAACCGGGTTCAGCGTTGCGCCGGTATCCTGAAAGATCGTGCCGATATCGCGGCCCGGCATCGGTCTGCCGGTGAAAAGACCGCTGTCACGGCTCCAGGAAATATCACCCGAAACCTGCGCTCTTGCGGGCAGAAGCCCGGCGATTGCCTTGCCGAGTGTGGATTTGCCCGAGCCGCTTTCACCGATGATCGCCAGCCGCTGTCCCTGCCGTATCGTCAGTGAAGCCTTGCGCAGTGCCGGTGCGTCGGCCGCTGCATAACGGACGCTGAGATCGTCGATCCGGCAAAGCGCGTTGCCGCTCATGGCGCTTGCCTCCTCGTCGCCATTGCCCGGTTGATGCCTTCTCCGAAAAGATAGACGCCGAGCACGGTCACCAGCAGGCCGATGCCGGGGATGACGGACAGGAACGCCGCCGAGCGGAGCACGTTGCGTCCCTCGGCGATCATCGACCCCCAGGTAACGATATTGGGATCGCCAAGCCCGAGGAAGGACAGCGCCGCCTCGGTGAGGATGGCAGCGGCGACGATGATGGCGGCCAGCGCCAGAACCGGCGGCAGGGCGTTGGGCAATATTTGCCGGAAGGCGATTTCCAGCGGGTGCATGCCGATGGCGCGGGCGGATTGCACATAGTCCCGCTCGCGGATACTTAGCACCTGCGCCCGCATCAACCGCGCCGGATCCGCCCACGCACCGAGCGCAATGGCCAGAATGACAATGGGCATGGAAGGGCCGATGGTGCTGACGAAGGCGAGCGCCAGCAGGAAATTCGGCACGATCTGAAAGGCATCGGTGACGCGCATCAGCGCTTCATCCACGAGGCCGCCGGCAAAACCGGCAATCGTGCCGATGACGGTGCCGATGACAAGGGCGGCAGCGGCCGCACCCATGCCGACGAGCAGGGAGGCCTGCGCGCCATGGGCAAGCTCGGCCAGCACATTGCGGCCGAGCCGGTCAGTGCCGAGCGGCAGGGCCGCATCCGTGAAAGGCGCAATCAGCGGCTCTCCGATAATGGCCAGCGGATCGCCGGGAAACGCGAGAGGCGCGGCGAGCGCAGTCACCACAAGCAGTGCGAGAATGATGAAGCCAGTCACGCCTTCGAAACTGCGCAGGAGCCGGAGAGCGAAATTCATGCCGCACTCTCCCCGCTGCCGATGCGTGGATCGAAAACGGCATAGAGAATGTCGACGGCGAGATTGACGAGGATGACGAAGACGGCGCTGGTGAGGATAATGCCCATCAGGAGCGGCGTGTCGCGGCCGCTGACAGCCTCCTGCGCCAGCCGGCCGAAACCCGGAATGGCAAAGACACTTTCGATCACCACGCTGCCGCCCAGCATGGTGGCGGCCTGCAGGCCAAGCACGGTGACGAGCGGCAGCGCCGCGTTGCGGGCAACGTGACGCAGCACGATGCGCCGTCTGGAAAGCCCCTTGGCCTCTGCAAACAGCACGAAATCCAGTGGCCAGATCGCCGCCATGGCGGTGCGCATGACGCGCAGGAACAGCGCTAGATAGATGAGGCCGAGGCTGGCGACGGGCAGGACGAGATGGCGGGCGATATCCACCGCCCTTGCAAAACCCTGCTTGCCCGAGGCGATGGTTTCGATGCCTGAGGTTGGCAGCCAGCGAAGCTGCACGGCAAAGACGATGGCAAGCACGAGGCCGAGCCAAAAGCCGGGCGTGGCGTAAAGGGCAAGCGAAAGCGTTGAAAGGACACGGTCCGTCAGCCCGCCGGGGCGCGCGCCGGCGACGATGCCGAGCGTGGTGCCGAGGATGAAGGCGAGTGCCGTGGCGCTGCCCATCAGGAGCAGTGTGTTCGGCAGCCGCTCGAGGATCAGCCCCAGCACCGGCCGGTCAAAGGCAAGCGACCAGCCGAAATCGAGCCGCAGCACCGAACTGGCATAAAGCCAGAAGCGGGCGAGCATCGAACCATTGAGGCCATATTGCTCGCGCAGCGCATCCCGCAGCCCGGCATCGCCGCCGCCGATGGAAACGAGATAGGCATCCACCGCATCACCGGAGGCATTTTCAAGCAGGACGAAGGTGAAGATGAGAACGATCAGCAGCACCGGAATGGTACTGATCGCCCTTCGCCGCAGCAATGTCGCTGTGCGTCTCACGGCGCTGCCTCAGCTATCGACCGCCGTATCCGCCCAGTTGGAAACCGCCCAGCGCGGATTGCTGGCGACATGTTTGACCGTGTCGCGCGCCACCGTGATGAAACCCCATTCGGCGACGTTGATGAACGGCAGATCGGCGGCCACCTGTTTCTGGAAATCCTTGTAAAGCGCGGTGCGTGTCGTCGAGTCCACGGTCTGCGCTGCCCTGTCGATCAACTCGTCCACCGTTTTGTTCTCATAACCGCCCTGATTGGAGAAGCCGACGCCTGCCGGAATGCCGGAGCGCACCAGAATGGTGGTCGAGATTGCCGGATCGCCACGGAACACCGGCGGTGCAATGGCAAGATCGAAGGCGTGGTCGGTATAAACGGCCTTCTGGTGCGCGGCGGCGTCGTTATTGACCAGCTCGGCATCGATGCCGATCTCCTGGAGCGCCTGACGCAGATAGGAGCCGAACTGCTTGGTTTCGTTGAAATAGGGGGCGGGCAGAAGTTTCAGCGCAAAACGTGTGCCGTTCGGGCCGCGCGCATAACCGGCCTCGTCCAGCAGGGCGTTGGCCTTGGCGACGTCGAAATCATAGGTCTCGACATCGTCGGTGTAAAATTCCGGCGCGTTTTTCGGCACGGGACCTGTCGATGCCGTGGCATAACCCAGGAACACCTTGTCGATGACGAATTTCTTGTCGATGGCGTGGGCGATGGCCTTTCTGACTTTCAGGTCGGCCAGTTCCTTGCGACGGTGGTTGATTTCCACCACCAGCTGATAGGTCAGCGCCTCGTAACCATCGGCGATCACCTTGATGCCCGGCTGCTTGGCAATGCGGGCGAGATCGGCCAGCGGTACGGCGGAGAAAGCTGCCAGCTGGATTTCTTCCGCTTCCAGCGCCGAAGCAGCGCCCGCGCGGTCGGGCAGGACGCGATAGATGATCTCGTCGAGCTGCGGCTGGTTCTTGGCCCAGTAATTGGGATTGCGGGTCAGGCGGTAATATTCGCCGGGCTTGTATTCGGCAAACACAAAGGGACCGGTGCCGACCGGTTTGGTATTGGCCGGATTGGCGGCGATATCGGTGCCTTCATAGAGATGTTTCGGCACGACGCTGGTGACCACCGGCAGCGCATTGCGGATGAGCTGGAACGGCGTGGGCTTGGAAAAACGGAAGACGGCCGTGTGGTCGTCGGGCGTTTCCACCTTTTCGAGATTGGCGAAGACCAGCCGGCCGAGATTTTGCAGCGGTTTCCACACGGAGAGCGCCGAAAAGGCCACGTCCGCCGAGGTGAAGGGTTTGCCGTCATGCCAGGTCACGCCCTCGCGCAGCTTGAAGGTGGCGCTGAGGCCATCATCCGATCCCTGCCATTCGGTCGCAAGCCTCGGCTCCAGCCCGTCCTTGCCATTAAAGGAAGCTTCCGCCAGCGGCTCGACGATCTTGCTGGCGATATAAAACACGCCGTTGGAGGCGACGATGGCTGGGTTGAGGTTTTTCGGCTCGGAATCGGCCGCAACGATCAGCCGTCCCCCGGATTTCTCCTGCGCTGCGGCAATTCCCGCCAGTCCCGTGGTTGCGGCAAGAGCAAGCGAGGTCTTGAGAAGCGAGCGGCGGGAAAGCTGGACAGGCGACATGAATTTCACTCCGGAAATGAGGGCGAGACGGGCCTTTCCGCTTGGCCCGCGGCGCGCCGATCTTAAGACTGCAACCTCGGCAGTGTCCACGTTAATTCGCGGGGTTTACAGCAATGATTTTACGTTGCGCGCGCCTTTGCTGAAACAATATGCCTTAAAGCGGCAATCGCTTTTCTCCCGCCGTGTCCATCGCCTGATAGCGCCGCCCAGAATCTAGATTTTATCCAGTAAAATGAGCGGCTTGGGATGGTATTTTCTCAGCAGGACGCGCCGCTCTTTGGCTGTGGAAGAGTTGAAAATCTGTTGCCATGGCCCGGTTTGGAAAGGGGTAATTAACCTTTATTTTCTATTTCAGGGAGACCGAAATATGTACGTTTATGATGAGTGTGCACGCTGCCATGAGCTTCTCCCGATCCAGATTCCAGAATTCGTCCAATAACGCAGGGGAGGGGAGCGAAAGCGCTCGTCATGCCGGCGGCAAGGCGGTTGCCGGGCAGCAGACGGCGATGAAAGCGGGTGCCGCGCCCCGGCCGAATGCCGATGTCAGCGCGGCCGACGCCATTGAAGGCCGCACGGAGATGCCTGGCTGGCAGAATGCTTTTGTGCTTGGCCCCAATGTGCGCTTTACCCGTACGCCGGAAAGCGCCTTTAATCGACGCATGCCGGTCGAGACGCCGAATATTCCGGAAGAGCCCGAGATTTCCGATGAGGAAGTGGTCGCTGTCGCCGCGCCAGAGATGCTGGAGCCAGAGGCAGTAACGCAGGAAGAAACCACTGTCGCATCACAGCCGGTCGTAAAACCGGCGGAGCAGCGTGTGCCGCCGCAGCGCATGCCGTTTCTGCCGCAGCCGCCCGATGCGCGCGGTGCAAGGGCGCTGACCTATAAATTGCGTCTGGAACTTGCCCGCAAGCAGGCAGAAGAAGCCGCGGCCGCCGCGCTGGTGCCGGCTCAGCCACTGACGGCGGCGCCCATGGTGGAAGCGCTGGCACAGCGGGTATTTTCCCCTGTTCAGCCGATGCCCGACGCACAGCCAGCGGCTGCGCCGCAGGCTACCGTGCCGGCTGCGTCCGTCCCAGCCTTTGCCGCCCATCTGCCGGATGAGCTGTTTTGGGAAGTCATGACGCTCGACCTGCCGGGTGGGGCAGTGGAGACCATTCCAGCCTATATCCGCGCCAATTTTGCCGATCGCACCTTCGTAAACCCCGCTTTGACGAACCCGGCGCTGACGGCGTCTATCCCTGCTGTTTCCGTGCCCGCTGCCGCTGCTGTCGTGCTTTCGTCCGAACCTCCGGTCGTCACCGTGCCGGGTGGTTCCGCGATCCGGATGTACCGGGAGATCGGTATGCGTCAGGCCATCGTTCCTGCCGCCGAACAGGAGATCACGCCACAGCCGGTGGCGGAGGCCCCCGTGCTCGTCGAGCCGCAGCGGCCCGTCGAGCAGGTCCAGCCGATTGAAAGCCAGCCGGCAGAAAGAATAGTGGCGGAGCCGCGTTTCACCATTCGCGCACCCATTCAGGCCTCGCAGCCAATGTTCCGCGAAGCGCCGGTTTTTGCCGAGGGAGAATATGAATATCCCTCCATCGATCTTCTGCAGCAGGCACGCGTCCAGCAGACCACGACCATGACGCCCGAAGCGCTGGAACAGAGCGCCGGGCTTCTCGAAAGCGTGCTTGAGGATTTTGGCATCAAGGGCGAGATCATCGATGTTCGCCCCGGCCCGGTCGTGACGCTTTACGAATTCGAGCCGGCCCCCGGCGTCAAATCCTCGCGCGTCATCGGTCTGTCCGACGATATCGCCCGCTCCATGTCGGCGCTCTCGGCGCGTGTTGCCGTCGTGCCCGGCCGCAATGTCATCGGCATCGAACTGCCGAACCCGGTGCGTGAAACGGTCTATCTGCGTGAACTGATCGAAGCGACGGACTACGCCGAAACCCGCCAGAAGCTCGCGCTCTGCCTCGGCAAGACCATCGGCGGCGAACCCGTTATCGCCGAACTGGCCAAGATGCCACATCTGCTGGTCGCCGGCACCACCGGTTCCGGCAAGTCGGTCGCCATCAACACCATGATCCTGTCGCTGCTCTACCGTCTGAAACCGGAAGAATGCCGCCTGATCATGGTTGATCCGAAGATGCTCGAGCTTTCCGTTTATGACGGCATCCCGCATCTCCTGACGCCCGTTGTCACCGATCCGAAAAAGGCGGTCATGGCGCTGAAATGGGCCGTGCGCGAAATGGAAGACCGCTATCGCAAGATGTCGCGTCTCGGCGTGCGCAATATCGACGGTTACAATGCAAGGGCGGCTGCCGCCCGCGCGAAGGGGGAGACGGTATTCTGCAACGTGCAGACCGGTTTTGACCGTGCGACAGGCGAAGCGGTTTACGAGCAGGAGGAAATGGATCTCACTGCCATGCCTTACATCGTCGTCATCGTCGATGAAATGGCCGACCTGATGATGGTCGCCGGCAAGGAGATCGAAGGCGCGATTCAGCGTCTGGCGCAGATGGCACGCGCTGCCGGCATCCACCTGATCATGGCGACCCAGCGCCCGTCAGTCGATGTCATTACCGGCACGATCAAGGCGAACTTCCCGACCCGTATCTCCTTCCAGGTGACCTCAAAGATCGACAGCCGCACCATCCTTGGCGAACAGGGCGCGGAGCATCTGCTCGGCCAGGGCGACATGCTGCACATGATGGGCGGCGGCCGCATCGCCCGTGTCCACGGTCCGTTCGTCTCCGATGAGGAAGTGGAAAAGGTCGTGGCGCATCTGAAGACCCAAGGTCGCCCGGAATATCTCGGCACCGTTACGGAAGATGCCGATGAGGCCGATGAAGAGGTCGAAGAGGATGCCGCTGTTTTCGACAAGACCGCCATGGGCGAGGATGACAGCGACGATCTCTATGAAAAGGCCGTCAAGGTGGTGATGCGCGACAAGAAGTGCTCAACCTCCTATATCCAGCGGCGCCTGTCCGTGGGTTACAATCGCGCTGCCTCGCTGGTGGAACGCATGGAGCAGGAAGGCATTGTGGGCCCGGCCAACCATGTCGGCAAACGCGCCATCATCGCCGGTGAGCGTGGTGGTTTCGAAACGGTCGGCGCGGACGACTGATTTCACACCGGTTCTACGGTGAGGATTTCAAGTGCCGCTCCTGCGACCTCGTGATGCCGGGCTCGACCCGGCATACAGCCACGTCGCGTGTGCGACGTGGAAGGGACTTCTGAGATCAAGGACTTGATCGCTCTGGTTTCCGGCGCAAACCCGGAATCATGGATATGAGGTTGTCGTATCTTGAGCGCTTATTGGCGTTTCGGTCGCGATATTCGATTGCAAAAACGCGCCCCGTGAATAGCCTGTGCGGCATAGATTCTGGAATTGGGTAGGGTTCCCTCATGACGCACGGTAACGAAAAGGCCACTGTTCTGGCGAGGCTGGACGAGTTGGAGCGGTTTTGCCGCGCCGTTTTTCTGGCCGTCGGCACCGATGAGGAAACGGCCGATGCGGCGACCCGCGCCATGATGCATGGCACAAGGCTTGGCGTGGACAGCCACGGCGTGCGCCTGCTTGCCCACTATGTCGAGGCCCTTGAAGGTGGACGCCTCAACCGGCGGCCGCAGATCAGCCGGGTTTCCGGCTTCGGCGCCGTGGAAACGATTGATGCCGATCACGCCCATGGTGCCCGCGCCACCTATGCGGCCATGGAGAATGCCATGGCGCTTGCGGAGAAATTCGGCATTGGCGCGGTGGCGATCCGCAACTCCTCGCATTTCGGCCCGGCCGGCGCTTATGCGCTGGAAGCGGCCCGGCAAGGTTATATCGGCCTCACCTTCTGCAATTCGGACAGTTTCGTGCGCTTGCATGATGGTGCCATGCGGTTCCACGGCACCAACCCGATTGCCGTCGGTGTGCCGGCAGCGGATGATATGCCCTGGCTGCTGGATATGGCCACAAGCGCCGTGCCCTATAACCGTGTTTTGCTTTACCGGAGCCTCGGCCAGCAACTGCCGCAAGGCGTCGCCTCGGATGGCGACGGCGTCGATACGCGCGATCCCAATGCTGCCGAGATGCTTGCCCCCGTTGGCGGTGAGTTCGGCTTCAAGGGCGCGGCGCTGGCGGGCGTGGTCGAGATTTTCAGCGCCGTTCTCTCCGGCATGAAGCTCAGTTTCGATCTCGCCCCCATGGGTGGACCGGATTTTTCAACGCCGCGTGGGCTTGGAGCCTTCGTTCTGGCGCTGAAGCCGGAGGCCTTCCTGCAGCGGGACGTGTTCGACGAGGGTATGAAACGTTATCTCGAAGTGCTGCGCGGATCACCCGCCCGCGAAGATTGCAAGGTCATGGCGCCGGGCGACCGGGAATGGGCGGTTGCGGCAAAACGGGAGAGGGAAGGCGCGCCTGTCGATCCCGTTACACGGGCGGCCTTTTCGGAGCTTGCGGAAAAATTCTCGGTCAGCCCACCCACCTATCATTAAAGCCGCCTATGGATGACGGCAGCCTACCATCGCAGGATCAGGCGGGGCGCATCAGCATGTTTGGGCGCGGATAGGGCGTTGCCGCCGCGCCCAGCCGTTCGGCGACGACCGGACGGCCGATATAATAGCCCTGCGCGTAGTCTATTTCCATCTGGCGTACGAGTCTCAGCTGGTCTTCCGTTTCCACGCCTTCGATGAGGATCTTGTGGCCGCGATTGCGGATGAGGCGGATCATGTCCTGCAGCATCGCCCGGCCGCGCGGCGTGTTGCTGTCCTGCAGGAAGGAGCGGTCGATCTTCACGGTATCGAAATCCGTCATGCGCAGCCATGAAAGGCCGGCGAAACCGGTTCCGAAATCATCCAGCCAGATATTGATGCCAAGCGTCTTGAGGTCGCTCAGGCAGCGCAAAACGTCGGAATGCATCTCCATGTCGACGCCTTCCGTGATCTCGAAGGCAAGCCTGTTGCCGGCAATACCGGCCTCCACGAGGATGGCCGCAACGGAGGTGGCGAAACCCGGATTTTTCAGTTGCATCGGTGAGACATTGACGCTGGCGACATCCACCCTGTCATCGGCAAGAAGCTGCTTGCAGACGGTCTTGATGGTCCAGAGGCCCAGTTCCATGATCGTGCCGGTGCGTTCGGCAATCGGAATGAAAATACCGGGCGACACCAGATTGCCGTCCAGCAGGCGAAGCCGCATCAGGGCCTCGACCCCTGCGGTCTCATTGGTGGAGACATTGAGGATCGGCTGATAGACGAGGGAAACGAGATTTTCCGCGATGGCGATCTTCAGCAGGGCGGCAATGTTCTCGGTCTCATCACTGGTCTGCGGATCTTCGGGATCGAACAACTTCATGCAGTTGCGGCCGTTGCCCTTGGCGATATAGAGCGCGCGGTCGGCTTCGTTGATGATTTTCTCAAGCTTGCCGTCGGGATTGGGGCGAGTGAAGGAGGCGCCGATGCTGACGGTGACGATGAAAGTGCCGTCGCGACGTTGGTCATGCGCCAGCGAAAGCTCTTCAACGGTGTGGCGGATCGTCTCGGCAAGCTCGCCCACCTGCTGCTTGGATTTGAACGGCACCAGCACGATGAATTCTTCACCGCCGTAGCGGCCGATCGAGGCGCCGTGGTCGATGATTGCATCCTGCAGCGCGTTGCCCACCGTCATCAGGCATTTGTCGCCTTCCTGGTGGCCGTAGCGGTCGTTGTATTTCTTGAAGAAGTCGACGTCGATCAGAAGGACGGCGAAACCCTCTCGCTTCTTGCTCCAATTGTCCCATAGCAGGCGCAGATGATGGTCGATGGCGCGGCGGTTCTGCAGGCCGGTCAGGGAATCGGTATTGGAGAGCCGCAGCAGCGCCTGTCCACGCTCATCCGCAGCCTTCTGCTGCGCCTTTGCCTCCAGCCCGTTGAGGAAGACGTGGTAACGCTCGCGGTTGAGGTTCCAGTTCACATAGGAGGTGAAGACGAAGCACGAAATGTAGAAGGTGCCGAACGCGAATTTGTAGAAAACATCCTCGGGAAACTGCGTCGACGCCAGAAAATAGGTGACGAGAATGATGCCTGATGACACCAGCGACAGATGGAAGCGGAAGCTGAAGAACAGATTGGCGCCCATCATGAAGATAGCCCCGAAAACCATGTAGTAGGACATGTTTTCGATATTGTCGGTGAAAAGCGAAGGCACCAGCCAGCCGATATAGCCCATGACCAGCGCGGTGGCGCAGGTGAGGTCGAGGGCTGCCGTGCTGGCGCCTTTGCTCAGCTGGATTTCCAGGATCAGCAGCGATGACAGGACGACGACGAAGCGCGCGAGAATGGTATAAAACGCGACGTCGGGTATCAGAATGATGTCGCTTGCGGCAAACAGCAGATAGATGAAAACGGCAGTCCAAAGGCCCCGCCGGATTGAACCGCGGCGGCTACGTTCGCCTTCGAGCTGGTAAAGGGCAAGAAGTTCATCAGAAAACCGGGGCTCCGGCTGCCGATAGTCTTGTTGTCCACTCACCTCTCCCAATGTGTGCTTCATGCACTTTCCCATAGTGTTGCGTATACTTAATCAAGTAACTGCTTATTCCACTTTTCCGTGTGCTAATGCACTGGCGCGGGTTCTCGTCAATCTCTCCCAATGCGAGCGGAAAACACCGGGAAGAAGAACGCATCATACGTTCGCAACATTAAGTTTCACTAAATCACGTATCCGCTTTCTCCCCTGCCCACGAGTGTGACCAAAAAAGTACGCTAATTTACTAATGTATCCCTACACCGCTGAAAAATCGAAAGCGAGTGGCCATCCGTCTCCCAGAAACGTATAGTTAACAATGTGTTAATACTGGAGGCTGATGTGGTGCGGGTAAAGAAGAAAAATCTTGACGGGGCAAGTCTGATCACCCCGGATACTGTCGCAAAAGAGATTTTTGCGCGAAAGACGGAAACTTTCGATGAGCAATTTGCGGTCGCGAAAGCAGAAATCGCGCTCATTCTCGAATTGGCACAGCAGCAATTCGACAATCGTGTTTCGGCTCATGAGATAATACATCGGACCGCGGGGGCGCTGCACGATCTGCGAGAGAAGCTCCACTCAAGCGTGTGGGTTGAACTGATTCCGCTGGTACAGAATCACCCCGTGTCGGGTCATTTTCTGGAAGACCCGTTCACGCGCTGGTCCTTCGAAAAGCCGCGCGGTTATTCGGGCGACGCGCAATTGCTGGATTTCATCTATGGTCATCCCAGCGTCGCCGAGCAGGTGAACAGGGCTACCCCGCTCGGTGCGGCCCTTTATGACTATACGAAGGATGCCAGTTCCTCGGTCGCTGTGCGCGAGCGGCGCGATTTGCTGACGCGTTTTGTTGACGAGGCCGCCGCCCGGCACGGCAAGGACACGGAAATCCTCACCATCGCTTCCGGCCATCTGCGCGAGGCCGATGCCTCCGCAGCGCTGAAAGAAGGCGCGATCAAGCGCTGGGTGGCGCTCGACCAGGACCCGCTCAGCGTCGGCTCCGTCGCGCGCGATTTCAACGGCACCTGCATCGAGGCGATCGACGGCTCGGTACGCGATATCGTGCTGCGCACGCAGGAACTCGGCAGCTTTGATCTCATCTATGCGGCTGGTCTTTACGATTATCTGAACGACCGCGTGGCGATCAAACTGACGCGGCGCTGCATGGAGATGCTGAAACCCGGCGGCATGTTCCTCTTTGCCAACTTCTCCGAGGATATCGTCGTGGATGGCTATATGGAGACCTTCATGAACTGGGCTCTGCTGCTGCGCTCGAAGGCGGATATGTGGCGGATCGTCAATGCCAGTGCCGATCCATCGAGCATCGAGGCGGAGGTGTTTTTCGGCGAGAACCACAATATCGTCTATGCGACGATGCGGAAGAAAGTGTAACCTCTTTCGGCCGGTCTCCGCCTTCCAATAACCATTTGCTTAAACGTCGTCGCGGGCCTAAGAATCCGCGCCGAATGCGTTGCAGAATGGAATGGCTGAAATGAAGAGATATTATTCGGATATGGGCGGTCTGCCGGGGCAGACGGAACTGCTGTCGAGCAAGGCTGTTTTCAAGACCGCCTATGCCGTTATCCCCAAGACCGTGATGTCCGATATCGTAACGAGCGTGCTGCCGCACTGGACCGGCACGCGGGCCTGGATCATCGCCCGGCCGATGACCGGTTTTTCCGAGACTTTCGCTCAGTATATCGTTGAGGTACAGCCCGGTGGCGGCAGCGACCGGCCGGAGCCGGACGAAAGGGCTGAAGCCGCGATCTTCGTCGTGGAAGGCGAGATGACCGTGACGCTCGAAGGCGCGCAGCATGCCCTGCGGGAGGGTTCGTTTGCCTTCCTGCCGGCCGGTGCGTGCTGGCAGGTGAACAACTCCAGCAAGGCGCCGGTCAAATTCCACTGGGTTCGCAAGGCGTTCCAGGCGGTTGACGGCCTTGAGCCGCCGCCGCCGATCTTTTCGCATGAAGACGAGATTGCCTTGTCGGCCATGCCTGACACGGAGGGCAAATGGGCGACGACGCGCTTCATCGATCCGGAAGACGTCCGTTACGATATGCATCTCAACATCGTCACCTTCGAACCGGGTGCGACCATTCCGTTCATGGAGACCCATGTGATGGAACACGGCCTTTATGTGCTGGAAGGCAAGGCAGTCTACCGGCTGAACGAGGACTGGGTGGAGGTGCAGGCGGGGGACTTCATGTGGTTGCGCGCCTATTGCCCGCAGGCCTGTTATGCGGGTGGGCCAGGCCGGTTCCGTTACCTGCTCTATAAGGATGTGAACCGTCACGTGAAGCTCTGGTAACGGGCATCCATCGGCGAGACCCCTGATTTATCGCGCAATCCGGCGGTTTGCGCGATAAATGCTTGCTTAAAGTCCAATATCCCTAATAAATCTTGATGTGCGGACGGCTGTCGCCGTTCCGTACCATTCCGGCATCCGCCTGCATCTACTTTTCGAGAAGAATGCCCGTATGACTGAGACGATCGATACCAATGTCTTCAATCTTGCACCCGTGGCGATGTGGATCGAAGATTTCAGCGAGGTGAAGAGCCAGTTCGATATCTGGCGGGCTGAGGGTATAGAAGATATCAGAGCGTTTCTTCTGGAGGATTTATCGCGGGTGGCGGCCTGTTCGCAGAAAATCCGCGTGATAGAGGTCAACGCCAAGACGCTGGAACTGTTCGAGGCCCGCGACCAGGCGCATCTCGTTGACAATCTGCACCGGATTTTTCGCGACGACATGCTGGAAAGCCATGTGAACGAGCTTTCCGAACTCTGGGCGGGCCGGACGGAATTCACCAGCAATGCGGTGAACTATTCTATCGGCGGCCGGCGGCTCGACATCCAGCTGCGCGGCGCCGTCATTCCCGGCCACGAGGATACGCTCGGCCGGCTGCTTTTGACGACGGAGGATGTGACGGAGCGGGAGGAAGCCCGCCGCAAGGAACTTCTCAACCGCCGTTATGCCGAGGGCATGTTCAAACATTCGCCGGTCTCCCTCTGGGTGGAAGATTTCAGCCGGGTGCGGCGGCTGATCGAAGAGGTGAGGGAACGCGGCATTGTCGATTTCCGGGTGTTCATGGATGTGCATCCCGAATTCGTGCGGCAATGCATGAGCGAAATCCGGGTGATCGACGTCAATCAGGCGACGCTCGACCTTTTCTGTGCGGCGGACCGGCAGGTTCTGTTGCAGCGGCTTGGCGATATTTTCCGCGGCGAGATGGAAAAGCCGTTCCGGGAACAGCTGATCGAGCTTTGGAACGGCAATCTCACCCATCACCGCGAGGTGGTGAATTATGCGCTCGACGGTTCGGAGCGGCACGTCCTCCTGCATTTTTCCGTCTTTCCTGGCCATGAGCGGGACTGGTCGCTGGTGCAGGTGGCGCTGACGGATATTACCGCGCGCAAGAAGGCGGAAGCCTATCTCGAATATCTCGGCAAGCACGATGTGCTGACCAAACTGCATAACCGCGCTTTTTATTCGGACGAGTTGAACCGGCTGGAGCGCAGCGCACTGAGGCCGGTTTCTGCCATCGTCATCGATCTCAACGGCCTGAAGGAGGCGAATGACAAGCTCGGCCATGATGCCGGCGACGCGTTGCTGCGGCGGGTGGGCGAGGTGCTGAACGGCGTGGTGACTGCGCCAAATCATGCCGCGCGCATCGGCGGCGACGAATTCGCCATCCTTCTTCCCGGCGCCGACAAGCAGGTGGCCGCCGCCATGGTCGACACGGTCTATGAGTTGCTGAAGATCAATAACCAGTTCTATTCCAGCGCGCCGCTCAGCCTGTCGCTGGGTGTGGCGACCACCGAAGCCGGTGAGACGATGGAATCGGTGGTGCGCCGGGCCGACATGAACATGTACGAGCAGAAGAACGCCTATTATGCGGCCCTGCGCAGCCGCTCTGCCGACAATAGCGATACGACGAAGAGCAGCCCTCAGTCGGAAACCTCCTCGCTGAAGCGCCTGTTCTAAGGAAAGGCGAGGGGTGTTCTTGTCTTCCGCGACGGTTTGCATGGTCTCGACGACATCCCTGCGCTTGTCTTACTGCTGTCCGGTTTAAATTTCCGGACAGGCTGCAGTCTCTTGAAGTCGGTGATGAAGGGTGAACATTCCCTCAACGTCATCCTCGGCCTTGTGCCGAGGATCTAACCACGTCGAATAAAATCGATACGGTGGCAGATCCTCGGGACAGGCCCGAGGATGACGTCGGCGCAATTGGCCCGACTCTCCCTCGCATTTCACGGTTCCGCTCTTCCTTGGTGTTCTTTCAGGGCCGCGCGCTTCTTCACAAGCGCGTGAGAGCGCTTTTGCGCTGCAACAATTCTATTGCCGGAATTTTACATACGTCTTAGTATGTATGTAAATGTGACCTATTTTGTGGATTCGGAGCGCAGTATGGCGAAGAGATTTGGGCAGATCGCAGCGGTGTTGTTGACAGGCATCGTTCTGGTCGGGTGTAGCGATGAGCAGGCGTCCGCGCCCGCCGCACCTCCGCCCGGTACGGTCAAGGTTGTGGCCGTGAAGCCGGAAGAACTGCCCATCACCAACGAATTGCCGGGGCGCATCGCGCCGACGCGGCTTGCCGAAGTGCGCCCACGCGTTTCCGGCATCATCGTGGAGCGGGTGTTTGAGCAGGGTTCGCTGGTGAAGGAAGGTGACGTTCTCTACCGGATCGATCGTGCGCCATTCCAGGTACGTGTCGATAGCGCCGAGGGTACGCTACGCCGGGCACAGGCCGCCCAACTGCAGGCGCGGCAGACCGCCGACCGACAGCAGCAGCTGCGCCGCTCCAATGTCGGCTCGCAGCAGGAATTCGACAACGCCATCGCTTTGCTGGCGCAGGCCGATGCCGAAGTGGCGGTGGCGGAGGCCGGCGTTGCGGAAGCAAGGCTTAATCTGCAATATGCCGATGTGAAGGCCCCGATCAGCGGCGTCATCGGCCGGGCGCGCATCACCGAAGGCGCGCTGGTCAGCGCCACCGGTTCGGAAAGCCTGGCAACGATCCAGCAGCTTGATCCGATCTATGCCGACTTCACCCAGCCCGCCGCCGATCTCATTCGCCTGCGCAAGGCGCTGCAGGACGGCCAGCTGATGACCGGCCAGAACGAGGCCGAAGTCAATCTGCTGTTTGATGACGGCAGCCGTTATCCGGTTTCCGGCCGCCTGCTGTTCTCCGAAGCGGCGGTGGATGAAACCACCGGCCAGGTGACGCTGCGCGGCGAATTCCCCAACCCGAATGGCGATCTTTTGCCGGGCATGTATGTCCGCGTCCAGATCCAGCAGGGCATTCAGAAGGCGGCTTTTGCCGTGCCGCAGCAGGCAGTGCAGCGCGATGCGGGCGGGCAGGCAAGCGTGCTTGTCGTTAATGCCGAGGATACCGTCGAACAGCGGCGCGTCGGCGTCGGCCGCTCCATCGGTGACCGCTGGGTGATTTCGGAAGGCCTTGACGATGGCGACCGCGTCGTCGCCGAAGGTTTCCAGAAAACCGCGCCAGGCGCCAAGGTGAAGCCTGAGCTGTGGTCGCAGGAGCCTGATGTCGCTGCTGCCCCCGCGGCCGCCGCGAAGCAATAAGGACCGATTTCCATGGCACGTTTTTTCATCGATCGGCCCATTTTTGCCTGGGTCGTCGCCATCTTCATCATGCTGGCGGGCCTGCTCGCCATTCCCATGCTGCCGATTGCGCAATATCCGAATGTGGCCCCGCCACAGATTTCGATCGGCACCAACTATCCGGGCGCCTCGCCGGAAGACATCTATCAGAGTGTTACCCGGCCCATCGAGGAAGAGCTGAACGGCGTTCCCGGTCTCATCTACTTTGAATCGACGTCGGAATCCTCCGGCCGTATTTCGATCAACGTGACCTTCGAGCCCGGTACCAATATCGGCGAAGCCCAGGTCGAAGTCCAAAACCGCATCGCGCGTGTCGAGCCCCGTCTGCCCCGGTCTGTGACGCAGCAGGGCCTGCGCGTGGAACAGGCCGGCACATCGTTTCTGATGATGGTGGCGCTGACCTCGGTAGACGGCAACACCGATGCCATCGGTCTTGGCGATTATCTCAGCCGTAACGTGCTGGGTGAATTGCGTCGCGTGCCGGGTGTCGGCAGCGCGCAGCTGTTCGCTACCCAGCGCTCCATGCGCATCTGGATGGATCCCGACAAGATGTTGGGTCTCAGCCTGACCTCGGACGATGTCATCAACGCCATTCAGGCGCAGAACTCACAGGTTGCCGCCGGCCGAATCGGCGCATCGCCAAACCCTGTCGGCCAGCAGATTTCCGCGACCGTCAACGTCCAGGGCCAGCTGACCTCGCCCGAGGAATTCGGCTCCATCGTGCTGCGCGCCAATCCCGACGGTTCATCGGTGCGGCTGCGTGATGTCGCGCGTGTCGAAGTGGGCGGCGAGAGCTACAATTTCTCGAGCCGCCTCAACGGTAAACCGAGTGCTGCCATCGGCGTACAGCTGTCACCAACGGCAAATGCCATGCAGACCTCCGAAGGCGTTCGCGCGACGATGGAAGAGTTGTCGCGTTATTTCCCGCAGGGCATCGAATATGAGATTCCCTATGATACCAGTCCCTTCGTCAAGATCTCGATCGAGAAGGTCATTCACACGCTGATCGAGGCAATGATCCTTGTCTTCGTGGTGATGTTCGTCTTCCTGCAGAACATCCGCTACACGATCATTCCGACACTGGTGGTGCCCGTGGCGCTGCTGGGCACCTGCGCCGTCATGTATGTCTCGGGGTTCTCGATCAACGTGCTCACCATGTTCGCGATGGTTCTCGCCATCGGCATTCTGGTGGACGACGCGATCGTCGTTGTCGAGAATGTCGAACGCATCATGGCGGAGGAGCATCTGTCGCCAAAGGAGGCGACCCGCAAGGCCATGGGCCAGATTTCGGGTGCCATCATAGGCATCACGCTGGTGCTGACCGCGGTGTTCGTGCCGATGGCCTTTTTCCCAGGCGCTGTCGGCATCATCTACCAGCAGTTCAGTCTGACCATGGTAGTTTCCATCCTGTTCTCGGGCTTCCTCGCGCTGTCGCTCACGCCCGCGCTGTGCGCCTCGTTCCTGAAGCCGATCAAGGCAGGGCATCACGAGAAGAAAGGATTTTTTGGCTGGTTCAACCGCAATTTTGATAAGGCGTCGCACAAATACTCCTCCTCGGTGGGTGGCATCATCAAGCGTTCAGGTCGCTTCATGATCATCTATGCGGCTCTGCTTGCCGGTCTCGGCTGGGCCTATATGCAGCTGCCAAGCTCGTTCCTGCCGAACGAGGACCAAGGCTATCTGATCGTCGATATTCAGGCACCGGCGGAAGCCAGTACCGAGCGCACCCTGCAATCCATCCAGCAGATCGAGAAAATCTTCATGGAAGAGCCGGCGGTGGAGCGCGTCATTGCGATCTCGGGCTTCTCTTTCTCCGGGTCCGGCCAGAATGCCGGCCTTGCCTTCGCGACGCTGAAGGATTGGAGCGAACGTGGACCCGAGGATTCGGCTGCGGCCATCTCCGCCCGGATCAACGGCAAGCTTTGGGGCCTGCCGGATGCCATGTCGTTCGCCTTGTCGCCGCCGCCTATTCAGGGTCTGGGCAACTCGAGCGGTTTCACCTTCCGTCTTCAGGACAGGTCGGGTGCCGGTCAGACCGCACTTAGCGCAGCGGGCGCCCAGCTCATGGCCGCCGCCCGCCAGAGCCCCATCCTTGCCGGTCTTCGCATCGAAGGCATGCCGGATGCGGCGCAGGTGAACCTCATCATCGACCGTGAAAAGGCCAATACCTTCGGTGTCACCTTCAGCGACATCAACGCCACCATCTCGGCAAATATGGGGTCGTCCTACGTCAACGACTTCCCCAATGCCGGCCGCATGCAGCGCGTGACGGTGCAGGCGGAGCAGGGCCAGCGTATGAAGACCGAGGATCTTTTGAACCTCAACGTCCGCAACGCCAATGGCGGCATGGTGCCCGTCAGCTCATTCGCTACGGTGGAATGGGTTCGCGGTCCCTCGCAGGTGGTCGGTTATAACGGCTATCCGGCAATCCGTGTCAGCGGCCAGTCCGCGCCCGGTTACTCCTCCGGTGATGCGATTGCCGAAATGGAGCGTCTGGCGCGTGAGTTGCCTGGTGGTTTCGGTTTCGAATGGACTGGGCAGTCGCTGCAGGAAATCCAGTCGGGCTCGCAGGCGCCGGCACTTATCGGCCTCAGCGTGCTGTTCGTCTTCCTGCTGCTGGCGGCGCTTTATGAAAGCTGGTCCATTCCGCTCTCGGTCATGCTGGTGGTGCCGCTCGGCGTCATCGGCTCGGTGGCGGCGGTGATGCTGCGCGGCATGCCGAACGACGTCTACTTCCTCGTCGGCCTCGTCGCCATCATCGGGCTTTCGGCCAAGAACGCTATCCTGATCATCGAATTCGCCAAGGATCTGCGGGCGGAAGGCAAATCCACCTATGATGCGACAGTGGAGGCGGCCCACCTGCGTTTCCGGCCGATCCTGATGACCTCGCTCGCCTTCTCGCTCGGCGTGCTGCCTATGGCAATTGCTTCAGGCGCCAGTGCGGCGAGCCAGAACGCCATCGGCACCGGCGTTCTCGGCGGCATGATCTCGGCGACGATCCTTGCGATCTTCTTCGTTCCCGTGTTCTTCGTCTTTGTCATGAAGTTTTTCGGGGATCGGAAGAAGGACGACAAGATTGCTGCTGACGCCGTATCGCGGGCCGAATAAAATGGCCGAATAAAATGAATGGGAAGGCCGGGTTGATATCCGATGAAAGTATTCATCTGATTGACAGCCCGGCATCGCAAAGAGGCACGGTGCGAAAGCGCCGTGCCGTGATTGGAAGGAGACATCAGCATGCGCCGAACCAAGGCCGAGGCAGAAGAGACGCGCCAGGCGATCCTTGCCGCCGCCGAGCGGGTGTTCTTCAAAAAGGGCGTGGCCAATAGTTCACTGGACGAGGTGGCGGCCGCGGCCGGTGTCACGCGTGGCGCCATATACTGGCATTTTTCCAGCAAGGCCGACCTTTTCATTGGCCTTTACGAATCCGTAGCGCTGCCGGAATCGGATCTGCTGGATTTTGGCGATCCGGACCTCAAGGGGACAGCACTGCTGGCCAAGATCGAGGAGGCGACGTGCAAGTGGCTTGCGCTTCTGGCAGAAGACGAACAACGCCAGCGCATCATGACGATCAGCCTGCGTACCAATTATTCCGACGAGTTCGCCCCGGTCCTGCATGCGCAGGAAGAACTGGACCGTCACCACAAAGACGTGCTGGAGGCCGCTTTTCAGCGTGTACAGTCAGAGGGTGTCTTCAACGATAATTGGACGGCAGAGTCGGCGCTCGGTGCGCTTTACTGGCTGCTGAAAGGCATAGTCTATGACTGGCTGCTGTTCGGTAAACGTTTCGATCTGGTCAAGGAAGGGGCCGAGGCGATGCATCGTCTCATGAAGGGGTTTCAACGTCCTCCAGCACCTTGACCGGAGCGCTGCATCACCCTGCCGCGCCGGTCAAATTTGAGTGTATTCTAAAAGACCAGCGAAAATTGCTTTACGTACCTCAAAACGAACGCTAGCTTCTTCCCAGAGCTTTGGGAGGAGTTCGCAGATGATCATTTCAGGTATAATAAAGGGGCAAATGCCGTCCGTTTCCGCTGGATATCGGTGACGGCTGATGGCTTTTGCTGACGAATCTCCAGACCCGGCCCTGATCCGGACGGTTGGGCTGTCGAAGTCTTTCGGTCCGGTACAGGTCCTGAAGGATATCGAGATTGCGGTGCGGGCCGGCGAGGTTCACGCGATCATCGGTGAGAACGGTGCCGGCAAGTCGACGCTGATGAAGCTTCTGGCCGGCAATGAGAAGCCGTCGGGCGGGGAAATCCGCATCGATGGCGAAGCTGTTGCGCTGAGTGGACCGGTGGACGCCGAACATCGCGGCATCGTCCTCGTGCATCAGGAAATATTGCTGGCGCCGGATCTGACGGTGGCCCAGAACATCTATCTCGGCCGCGAATTGCGCCGGGGCCCGATGATGGACGACCGGGCCATGCGGAGGGGAGCCCGAAAGGCAATAGCCGATCTCGGCGGCACGATCGATCCCGATGCCATCGTTGGCAGCCTTTCGATTGCCCAGCGGCAACTGGTACAGATTGCCCGTGTTCTGCTCGTGCCGCATCGCGTCGTCATTTTCGATGAGCCGACCGCTAGCCTCACGCCCATCGAAACCGATGCGCTGCTGAACGTCATCAGGGACATCAGGGCCAAGGGCGTGGCCGTGCTCTATATTTCGCACCGCCTGCCTGAAGTGAAGGAGATCGCCGACCGGGTGACGGTCCTTCGTGATGGCCGGCTGGTCGCTTCGCACGCGGCATCGGACCTGCAGCCTGCCGATATGGCGCGGCTGATGGTGGGGCGCGATGTCGCCAAGCTCTATCCGGACCGGCATGCCGGCGGCGAGCACGAACCGGTTCTGCAGGTGGAGCATTTCACCGTTCCCGGTTATGCGCAGGATGCCGGTTTCAGCCTGCGCAAGGGTGAAATCTTAGGCTTTGCGGGCCTGGTGGGGGCGGGCAGAACTGAGCTAATGGAAGGTGTCCTCGGCCTGCGGGCCGGGCGCGGAAATGTCCGCCATCTGGGTCGACAGATGCATTTCGCAAAAGCGGAAGACAGTCTGAAGGCCGGCATCGTTTATCTGAGCGAGGACCGCAAGGGCAAGGGATTGCTGCTGACCAAGGATCTGCGGGTCAATCTCACGCTCGCTTCGCTCAACAAGTTCAGCTGGCTGTTTCAGATCGATATCCGCCGGGAGGCGCAGGCGCTCGACGATGCGGTGCGCGATTTCGACATCCGCACCGGCCGCAAGGACCTGCTGGCGGGGCAGCTGTCCGGCGGCAACCAGCAGAAGCTGCTGCTCGCCAAGATGATGCTGCTCGATCCGTCGATCGTGATCATCGATGAGCCGACGCGCGGTATCGATATCGGCACCAAGGAACAGATCTACCGTTTCATCGCCAGCCTTGCGGATGAGGGGCGGTCGATCATCGTCGTTTCCTCTGAAATGCCGGAACTGATCGGCATCTGCGACCGTATTCTGGTGATGCGTTCGGGCCGGATCGTCGGCGAGGTGGCGGGCGAGCAGATGACCGAAAACGACATCGTGGCGCTGGCGACGGGCGTCCATACGCAGGAATTCGCCTGAGGCCCGTCTGTCATTTGAATAAGGCCTGAAGAAAAGACAATTGAGGGGAAATATGACTGAGGCCGCACTCGATAACGGCAAAACGCCGAAGACCTCGAAGGACTGGGACCTGCGCGCCGTTGCGCCTTTCGTGGCGCTGGCCCTGCTGCTGGTGCTCGGCACCATCGCCAATCCGAATTTTATCGGCATCGACAATCTTTTGAATGTCGTGACCCGCAGCGCGTTCATTGCCATCATCGCGCTCGGTGCCACCTATGTCATCACGTCGGGCGGGCTTGATCTCTCCGTCGGCGCCATGGTCGCCTTCGTCGCCAGCCTGATGATCCTGTTCATGAACAGCGGTGTCATCGCCAGCCCGCTCTTGATGTTGCTCACGGCCATGGCGCTGGCCATCGCCATCGGCGCGGCCTGCGGGCTGACGAACGGTCTCATCACCACCATCGGCCGCATCGAGCCTTTTATCGCCACGCTCGGCACCATGGGCATTTACCGAGGGCTCACCACCTGGCTGTCGCAAGGCGGAGCGATCACGCTGCGCAACCCGGAAATCCAGACGCTTTATCGCCCGGTCTATTTCGGCAATGTCCTCGGCGTGCCGGTGCCGGTCATCGTGATTTTCGTGACCGCTGCCATCGCCGCCTTCGTGCTTTATCGCACTCGTTACGGCCGGCATCTGACCGCCGTCGGTTCCAGCGAGGACGTGGCGCGTTATTCCGGCATTTCGGTCGTCCGGGTCCGCACGATTGCCTATGTGGTTCAGGGCCTCTGCGTTGCTGTTGCCGTGCTTCTTTACGTGCCGCGTCTCGCCTCCACCTCGGCCACGACAGGCATGTTGTGGGAATTGCAGGCCATCACCGCCGTTGTCGTTGGCGGCACGGCGCTGCGTGGCGGGGTTGGGCGCATCTGGGGCACGATCTGCGGCGCCTTCATTCTGGAGATTGTCGGCAACATCATGATCCTGTCGAACTTCGTCAGCGAATATCTGATCGGTGCCATTCAGGGCGCGATCATCATCATCGCCATGCTGGTGCAGCGCTCGCTCAGCCGCAGGTAACACATCACGCCGCGCCATGTGGGGCAGGTGCGGTTGGAGGAGGAACGCCCCGGTCTTGGGAGGAAAGAGACTATGCGTAGAAAATTCATCGGCGTGGCATTTGTCGCGCTGGCTGCCGTCCTTGCGGGTTCTGCTCAGGCGCAGGACAAGAAGGTGACGATCGGCGTGTCCATTCCGGCGGCCGACCATGGCTGGACGGCGGGCGTCGTTTACCACGCCGAGCGCGTGGCAAAACTCCTGATGAAGGAGCATCCGGGGCTCAACGTCATCGTCAAGACCTCGCCGGATGCCGCCAACCAGGCAAACGCGCTGCAGGATCTTGCGGTGCAGGGGCTGGACGCACTGGTCGTGCTGCCGTCGGATCCCGATCCGCTCGTCAACGCCATCAAGGAAATAAAGGACAAGGGCACCTTCGTCGCGCTCGTCGACCGCGCGCCGAGCGTTAACGACAATTCGATCCGCGATCTTTACGTTGCGGGTAACAACCCGGCACTTGGGCAGGTGGCTGGCGAATATATCAAGAAGACCACGCCTGACGCGGAAGTGGTGGTTATTCGCGGCCTGCCGATCCCGATCGATCAGCAACGTCAGGACGGTTTTGACAAGGGTATTGCCGGCTCCGGCGTCAAGGTTCTCGACCGCCAATACGGCAACTGGAACCGCGACGATGCCTTCCGCGTGATGCAGGACTATCTGACCAAATACAAGAAGATCGACGTGGTCTGGTGTCAGGACGACGACATGGCGATCGGCGTGCTGGAGGCGATCCAGCAGGCGAAGCGCACCGATATCAAGTATATCGTTGCGGGTGCCGGTTCCAAGGACATGATCAAGAAGGTAATGGACGGCGACAAGCTGGTGCCGGTCGATGTGCTTTATCCGCCAGCGATGGTGGCGACCGCCATGCAGCTGACAGCAGGTCATTTCTACGATCAGGTGCCTGTTGCCGGCGAGTATATTCTCGACGCGACGCTCATCACCAAGGATAACGCCAAGCAGTTCTACTTCCCGGATTCGCCTTTCTGAGAATCCCGCACATGAAAACGCCCGCCAAAAGGCGGGCGTTTTTGTTTATTGGGGCCCGATGAAAACCTTTCCTCAGCCGCCCTTGCGAAACCACGCGGAGAGATAGTCCACGAAACTGCGCACCTTGGCGGGCAGGTAGCGGCGGTGCGGATAGACCGCATAGATACCGCGATCCTTGGAAATATAGTCGTCGAACAGGGTCACCAGCTCACCGGACTGGATGTGCGGACGGGCGATGAAATCCGGCACCATGGCGATGCCGAGCCCGGCGCGGGCGGCGCGCAACGTTGCCTGCGGACTGTTCACCTCGATCGGCCCGCTGATGGCGACCGAGTTCGAGCCGCCATCCGGTTCGAAATAACGCACGGTATTATGAAAGCGGGTATTGGTGTCGATGATGAAGGGCACGCGGGCAAAATCCTGTGGCCCGTCGAGCGGTCCATGCTTCGCCACGAAATCCGCCGTCGCCACCGCATAAACCCGGAAATCAGAAAGCTTGCGGGCAATGAGACCCGAATCCTCCAGCCGTGTGATGCGGATCGCAAGGTCGAAGCCTTCTTCGATCAGATCGACGAATCGGTCGTCGGCGACGATTTCCAGCACCAGTTCCGGGTTTTCCTTGGCGAAATCGATCAGGCTCTGGCCGACATCGGCATCGATGAAAGTGCGCGGCACCGAAATTCTGAGCTTGCCCTTGAGATCGGCATTCTTCTCGCGCACCAAGTCGGCAAGGTTGTCGATCTCCTTCAAAATGTCCGAGGCGGTGCGGTAATAGGTGTGTCCGGCCTCGGTCAGCGAGAACTGCCGGGTGGTGCGGTTGAGGAGCAGCGCGCCGAGATCATCCTCAAGTTCCCGGACATATTTGGACAGAAGCGCTTTGGAACGCCCGGTCTTGCGGGCGGCGGCGGAAAAACCTTCCGCCTCGACAACATCGATAAAGGCGCGGATGCGGGTGAGCGTGTCCATGAAAATCCTCCGGTTCGTTCCATATAATTGAACGCTGGGCAGCGACTGTTCAACCCTAAAATCATTGCTGAAAAAATCCGCGCTTTGATGAAAAAATTCTCTTGATTATGACTGCGAATATTCTTATCTCCCGTGCTGCCCAAAGTCGCACGTGCCCATGTGTGTCCGCCGAGTCCTCGATGTGGTGAGGATTTAGGTAAGGTACCTGGAACTAACCCCTCCAGTCGCTATTCCGGCCAACCGGGAAATGCGAGGACATATGAAGCAACGACGGTGCGGGCCTTTCTGGTTCTCTGCCGGCTTTCCATCAGCCGGGGTACTGAAGAGGCACACCATCATTGCCTGAAGTGCGGTCGGGTCATTCCCTCCAATCGATGGCAGACAAAGCCGAATGATGCTCTGGCAGGGCATCGTTCACATTCGCGCCTTGAGCGTATGCTATCGATTCTGCGCCTCCACCGGCTGATTCGAATGCATATCTCGAGCGTCCTTTGTCCTCCGGATTCTGCCGGAGTCGGTTTTATAGGGAATATATCGATGACGACTGCACGCATTCTCGACTTCATCAAGACCCGACGTCCCGAAGGCCCTTGCCTCGTGGTTGATCTCGACGTCGTGCGCGACAATTTCAACGCGTTCCGGCATTCCCTGCCGAACAGCGCAATCTATTATGCCGTCAAGGCAAACCCGGCTCCCGAAATCCTGAAGCTTCTCGCTTCGCTCGGCTCCAATTTCGATTGCGCCTCCGTGGCTGAAATCCAGATGGCGCTCGATGCCGGTGCAACGTCCGACCGGATTTCCTTCGGCAACACCATCAAGAAGGAACGCGACGTCGCCCGTGCTCACGCGCTCGGTATCGATCTCTTCGCCGTTGATAGCCATGAGGAAGTCGAGAAAGTTGCCCGTGCCGCCCCCGGCGCGCGTGTGTTCTGCCGCGTGCTGACGGATGGCGAAGGTGCTGAATGGCCCCTGTCGCGCAAGTTCGGCTGCGTGCCGCAGATGGCTGTCGATGTTCTGGTCTATGCGCATCAGATGGGTCTGGAATCCTACGGCGTTTCCTTCCATGTCGGTTCGCAGATGATGAATCTCGACGCATGGGATGCAGCACTTGCCGATGCCAAGCGCGTCTTCGCTTCGCTTGCCAAGCAGGGCATCCACCTGCAGATGGTCAATATGGGCGGTGGTTTCCCGACCAAGTACCTGCGCGACGTTCCGGCTGCCGAAGAATACGGCCAGGCGATTGACACGGCGCTGCGCAAGCACTTTGGCAACCAGATCCCGAAGACGATCATCGAGCCGGGCCGCGGCATGGTCGGCAATGCCGGCGTCATCAAGGCGGAAGTCGTTCTCGTGTCGAAGAAGTCCGACAACGACAACCACCGCTGGGTGTTCCTCGACATCGGCAAGTTCGGCGGTCTCGCCGAGACGATGGACGAGGCAATCCGTTACCCGATCCGCACCGAGCGTGATCAGGACGAGATGCAGCCCTGCGTTCTGGCCGGCCCGACCTGCGACAGCGCCGACGTGCTATATGAAAAGAACATGTATCCGCTGCCGGTCTCGCTGACCATCGGCGATGAAGTTCTGATCGAAGGCACGGGTGCTTACACGACGACCTATTCGGCGGTTGCCTTTAATGGCTTCGAGCCGCTGAAGGCTTACGTCATCTAGGCATCGGGCCGAAAAGTGTAACGCGGTTTTCGGAAAACCCGATGCGCAGGTCAAAAAGTCCGAACGCCGCCCGCTGAACAGGGCGGCGTCTCGACCAAGCTTCCGTTCCGGCCCTGCCGATTGTGCTGTTGCGCAAATCCCTGCTTGCTGCACCTCTTCCAGCCGAGGAAAGCGTGTCGGCGGGTCGGAGCGGTTTCACCATTTTTTATCAAGGGCCGCGTGTGGGCGGTTGTGTGACGGGAGGCCAAGGATGGCCGCTCTTTTGAATTCGGTACGGGCATTTTTTACACCGCAGACATTTCATGTCGATCAGGAAAATCCGGGCGATGTCGTCGCCCGTGAGAACCTTCTCGACCGCGCCATGGGCGCTGGCCGCCGCCGCAAGTCTTCTGAAAAGCTGCGTGCCGGCCGCGTTCCGGCCGAAGGCCTGGCGCTTGTTGCTCGGGATGAGGATGGCCATGTCATCGCCACGGTGCGCCTTTGGAATGTCGAAGCCGGTATTTCACGCGAAGGCCGTCCTGTCGAGGCGTTGTTGCTTGGCCCGTTGGCCGTCGATGCCGCCCATGAAGGCAAGGGCATCGGCTCCGCACTGATGCGTGCGGCAATCGGTGAAGCCACCAAGCGCGGCCATGGCGCCATCCTCCTGGTCGGCGACGCGCCTTATTACGAGCGCTTCGGCTTCTTTGCCGACAAGGCGCAGCACCTCATCATGCCCGGCCCGTTCGAGCGCAGTCGTTTTCTGGCGCTGGAGCTGAAAGCTGGCTGGCTGGAAGGTGCCGCCGGTCTTCTGGTGGCAAACGGCCGCCGGCTTTCGGCCTGAGGCGAGCCTCGCTGCTGACATCGAACCCCGGCCCAAAGCCGGGGTTTATTGTTTTTATTATAAGGTTCATGCGCCCGACTTTACCCCGCCGACAATTTTCCAGACGCCTCTTGCCTGCGATAAGTTGCGGGTATATACCCGAGACAATGCCAAATGATCGCTGCCATTGCATTCTGTTGCGCAAAGCATCCCGCAAGGTCTCGTCCTATTATGACGAGGCCTTGGCGCCGCTTGGCGTCAATATCGGCCAGTTCAGTCTGCTGCGGAACATCAACCGCACGGCGCCTGTGTCGCTGACCGACCTTGCCGCGCGGGTGGAACTGGATCGCTCCACCGTCGGCCGCAATGCCAGGGTGCTGGCCCGGATGGGGCTGGTCGCCATCGGCCATGGTGAGGACCAGCGGGAGGCAATGTTGACCGTAACGGAGGAGGGGCAGGCGATCCTTAAGGCAGGCGCGCCGCTTTGGGACGGCGTGCAGGCCGACATCGAGGCCCGGCTGGGGCCGGAAAAAACTACGCAATTGCAGGAACTGCTCGCAGCCCTCTAATTTTCAGATCATGAAGCGGGTATCTACCCGCAAGACTCGGCCAGAGGCCGCTGGAAAGGGATTTTGAACATGCTCTCCACACGCCTTGCCAGCTGGATGGCCGGCAGAAACCTGCATTACGGTTGGGTCGTTGCCGTCACCACCTTTCTGACCATGCTGGCCACCGCCGGCGCGATGGGGTCTGCGGGGGTGATGATCCAGCCGCTGCATCAGGAGTTCGGCTGGGATATCGCCGATATTTCCTCCGCCATGGCGGTCCGGCTGGTGCTTTTTGGCCTGCTCGGGCCTTTCGCCGCCGCCTTCATGAACCATTTCGGCATCCGGCAGGTGGTGTCAACGGCGCTCGCCCTGATCATGGGCGGCATCGTCGCATCCTTCTTCATGACGCAGGTCTGGCAATTGCTGCTTCTATGGGGTGTGGTGATCGGTGTGGGCACCGGCATGACCGCCCTGGTGCTGGGGGCTACGGTGGCGTCACGCTGGTTTTCCAAACGCCGGGGCCTGGTGATCGGCCTGATGACCGCCAGCAATGCCACGGGTCAGCTGGTGTTTCTGCCGCTGCTGGCGGCATTGACCGAGGCTTATGGCTGGCGGACGGCCCTGACGCTCTCCGTTGCGGTGATTGCAACCGCCATGATCCTCGTTCTGCTTCTGATGCGCGATCACCCGTCCGATGTCGGCCTGCCAGCTTATGGTGAGACAGCGGTATCGAAGCCGCCGAAGCAGGACCACAATCTTCTCGCCACGCTGGCGTCACCGCTGGTGACGCTGAAAAGCGTGTCCGGCAACCCGGTTTTCTGGGTTCTGTTCGGCACATTCTTCGTTTGCGGGCTGTCCACCAATGGCCTGATCCAGACCCACTGGATTTCGATCTGCGGTGATTTCGGCATGGCAGCGGTTACGGCGGCGGGCACGCTGGCGGTGATCGGCATTTTCGATTTCTTCGGCACGATCTTCGCCGGCTGGCTTTCCGACCGTTTCGACAATCGGTTCCTGCTGTTCTGGTTTTACGGTCTGCGTGGCCTTTCCCTGATTTATCTTTCCTTCTCCGGTTTCAGTTTCGTGGAGCTTTCGGTCTTCGCCGTCTTCTACGGGCTGGACTGGGTGGCAACGGTGCCGCCGACGGTGAAGCTCGCCGCCGAGAATTTTGGCCGTGAAAAAGCAGGTCTGGTGTTCGGTTGGGTCTTCGCCGGCCATCAGCTGGGAGCGGCCACCGCCGCTTTCGGCGCCGGTTTCTTCAAGAGCGATTTTGACACCTATATGCCGGCGCTGCAGATTGCCGGCCTGATGTGTCTGATCGCGGCTTTCTCGGTGCTGCTTCTCAGGAAGCCGGGCTCCGCCGCCCTGACGCCGCAGGCGGCCTGAAGGTAAGGAAGGGCGCCGAACCGGCGCTTTTTTCCTTTTCAAGGGTATGAAACCGTCCGTCATAGGACAAGGTTTGTTGCGCAATTGTCACAATGCCGCTTGCTTCTTTGGCCTGACAGGCAATCGCCCTTCCCATTTGATCCATCTCAATCGGCCCACCCCGTCCATCGCCATAGTGGCTGCGATCCGGTGCGGCAGGCGAAGAGTCGCCAGCCCACCGTCATCAGCGGGTTCGGGAGTTGCCTGGCCGCGCTGCGCTATAGGAGAGATGGAATGACGAAGATGAACACGAAGACCGCCCTGCTGGCCAGCGTTGCGGCAATGATGATGGTAAACGGTGCGCTGGCTGCCGATCTGGCCCCGCTGGCAACGGCGCCCACCGCCGAACAGGCGATTGCGGCGGCAAGCCCGTGGATGCTGCGCGTGCGCGGCCTCGGTGTCATCACAAATGACAGCGGCAGCGTCGACGGTGTACCCGGTGCGGGCCTGTCCTATTCAGATACCGTGATCCCCGAACTCGACATCAGCTACTTCTTCACCGACAACTTCGCCGCTGAACTCATCCTTGGCACCACCTATGCCAAGATCAATGGCGAGGGCGTGCTCGCCGGCACGCCTGTGGGCAAGACATGGCTGCTGCCGCCGACGCTGACGCTGCAATATCACTTTACTGATTTCGGTGCCTTCAAGCCCTATATCGGTGCGGGCGTGAACTATTCGCTGTTCTACAACCAGTCGGAAAAGCCCGGTTTCAGCAATCTCGATGTCAAGAACAAGCTCGGTGCAGCCGTACAGGTCGGTTTCGACTATATGCTGGATGAACATTGGGGCGTGAACTTCGACGTGAAGAAAATCTTTCTCAAGACCGACTGGACCGCCGAACTGGGCGGCACGCCGATCAGCGGCAAGGCGAAGCTCGATCCCTGGCTGATCGGCGCGGGTATCACCTATCGCTTCTGATTGACGGATGGGCCTGAGCCAACCTTTGACGAGCGGCGCTTTCTGAGCTATACGGACGGCCACGGGCAGAGAGCCCCGGCCGTCCGCAGGCATTTATGCCCCTGGTGAAGCTCTTTTCCTGATAACGGTCATCCCCATGTTTTGCATGTCGTCGATGGCAACGCGGACACCCCTCGGAAAATTCGGCATGTCTATGTTGGAGAACCGTTATGAACGTGTCCAAACCGCTGCCAGCGCTTGAGGGTCTGAAGGAACAGGCAAAACGCCTGCGCGCCGCCCTTGAAGAACAGGGGCAAACAATCACCCACTCGAAGGCGCTGGAACTCATCGCCGCGCAACATGGCTTCCGCGACTGGAACACCCTACATGCGAGCGTTGGCAATCGCCCCGCCTTCAATCCCTATCTACTGGGTTCAAGGGTGGAAGGCTTTTACCTCGGCCAGCCTTTCGTCGCCTCCGTGCTCGGTGTGCAGGCGCTCGGCGGTGATCCCGAACGCTATCGGCTCACTCTCCACCTCGATGATCCGGTCGACGTCGTGACCTTCGAAAGCTTCTCCGCCTTCCGGCAGCGCGTTCACTGCAATATCGACACGTCAGGCCGCACGGTGGAGAAAATCTCGAACGGCCGGCCGCAGGTGGAATTGGTTTGGTAGGTAGCTCTTGTGATTAAACTTCGCGATAAGACTTTAACATAAGCGCCAAGCACCGTTGAAACCATTGCACTGCATTCCGGCGCGATCCGGGATGCAGTTTTTTTAGGGGATAGGCGCATGGTGAGGACCGTTGCATTTTGTGGCCGTGCAGCAGTATAGTCCTCCAATAAGTACAAATATTACATTTTTATAAAAAATTTTGAACGAGTCATTGATGAGCGCGGATCGCAATCCCGGACGTTGGATTTACGTCGATTCCATTCGAGGCATAGCGGCTTTGGCAGTGATATATTTTCACATTGCTGAAGTGGCGTATAAAAACAGTTTTACGTCGAATTCTGTGGAGTATTATCTCTTCTATTTATTTACTGAATATTTTGACCTTGGAAAAATCGCGGTGGTCATGTTCTTCGCGGTTTCGGGTTTCGTTATTCCTTTTTCTTTGCTGAAAGCAAGTAGCGCCCCTCTACGTGGCTTCGCAATCTCACGATTTTTCAGGCTGTATCCCGCTTATTGGCTTTCAATGGTTCTGGCTCTCGCGATTATTCCACTGGTGCGCGGAGATCTTTTCACACTCAAGCAGATCATTGCCAACCTGACGATGCTGCAGCAATTTCTGGGGCAGCCAAATATTCTTGGCGTTTATTGGACGCTGCAGATAGAAATCATCTTCTACGCCGTCAGCGGCACGCTGTTTTATGTAAGACTCCTGCACAAACCGCAGGCAGCGGTTGGAGCGGTGGTGTTTTTCCTGTTATGCGCGGTCGCCATGGGAGCAGCCCGTTATATGGTGGGCATTAAATTGCCGGTTGCGATTCCGCTTGGACTGACTGTCATGTTCTGGGGCTTGTTGTGGCGTCATGGCGCCAGCGATCAGGCGGGGGCGAATCTACGAGGGCTTATCCTTGGCACGTCACTTCTTGTGATTGCCACTGTGCCGGTCATCAGCCTCTTGAGCTATAATGTGGATATGGGCTTCGGCGAGACCTGGTATCGCTATACAATTGCCTATTACGCGGGAATGGCGCTTTTTGCGCTGTTTACGACGAAGCTTCGTATCACGCATCCGGTTTTTGTCTGGCTTGGTGCGATAAGCTACTCCGTTTATCTGCTGGGCCCGGTCGCCCAGCCGATCGTGGAATATATTCTGCCCTATCGGCAACTCGGGCCTTATCCCATACATGTCATTATCGTGTTGACCTGTGTCCTGACGGTGATCATGGCGTATTTGAGCTATCGATTCATTGAGCTACCGTCCCAGAAACTTGGCAAAAAGCTCGCTCTTCGCCAGGCCTCCCTTCCGGCCGTGTCGTCTCCGTAAAATTTGCCCAGCGCGGTCGCAATAAGCGACCGGCTGGGCTTTCCTCGGGCCATCACTCTAAATCCGCTTGCCTGCCGCATCGAACAAATGGAAATCCTTAGCCTGCGCGGCGATCTTCAGCATCTCGCCTATGCGCAGCTGTGAGCGGCCCGGCACGCGAAAGACGATGGTGGTGCCGTCTGGAAACGAGCCGTGGACATAGCTTTCCGCCCCCACCAGTTCCACGGCGTCCACCTGCACCGTGCCGGTGAAGGCGGCATCGGCGGGTTCTGCTGCCGCCAGCGTGATGTCTTCCGGGCGGATGCCAAGCGTGGCGGCGTTTTGCGGTAGCGCTGAAGCGTCTTTCACCGACCAGCCGGTCGAGCCATTGGACGAGGCCGCGGCATGGGCCAGAAGGTTCATCGAGGGCGAACCGATGAAGGTGGCGACGAAGGTGGTGGCCGGTTTTTCGTAAAGCTCGATCGGAGTGCCCATCTGCTCGATGCGGCCGGCATTCAGCACCACCAGCCGATCTGCCAGTGTCATGGCCTCCATCTGGTCATGGGTGACATAAACGCTTGTCGTGGCGAGCGAGCGTTGCAGGCGGCGGATTTCGACGCGCATCTGCACGCGCAGCTTGGCGTCGAGGTTGGAGAGCGGCTCGTCGAACAGGAAAGCCGCCGGCTTGCGCACGATGGCACGACCCATGGCCACTCGCTGACGCTGGCCGCCGGAAAGTTGGCGCGGCTTGCGCTCCAGGAACTGTTCGATTTCCAGAGCCTTGGCCGCCTCGGTGATGCGCCGCTCGATCTCCTCTTTCGGGGTGTTGCGGTTCTTCAGGCCATAGGCAAGGTTCTGCCGCACCGTCATATGCGGATAAAGCGCATAGTTCTGGAACACCATGGCGATGTCGCGGTCGGAGGGCTCTAGATCGTTGACGACGCGGTCACCGATGATGATCTGGCCGCCGGAAATACCTTCCAGTCCGGCGATCATACGCAGCAAGGTGGATTTTCCGCAGCCGGACGGGCCGACGAGTACGATCATTTCGCCGTCGGCGATCTCCATCGACACGCCCTTGATGGCCTCGACATTGCCGCCATAAACCTTGCGGACGTCTTTCAGCGCAATTTTTGCCATTATTTTTCGGTCTCCACCAAACCTTTGACGAACCAGCGCTGCATCAGCACCACAACCATAACAGGGGGGATGATGGCGAGGATCGCCGTCACCATCACATAATTCCAGGGCGTCGAAGCGTCGGTGAAATCCACCATGCGCTTGAGGCCGATGATGATCGTGTTCATCTTGGCATCGTTGGTGACGAGCAGCGGCCAGAGATACTGGGTCCAGCCATAGATGAACAGAATCACGAAAAGAGCGGCGATATTGGTTCTCGACAGCGGCAGCAGAATATCGCGCATGAAGCGGAATGGGCCGGCATTGTCGATACGTGCCGCCTCGACCAGCTCACCGGGAATGGTGAGGAAAAACTGCCGGAACAGGAAGGTCGCCGTGGCCGATGCCATCAACGGCAGCGTCAGTCCCGCATAGGTGTCGATCAACCCGAGGTCGACGATGACCTTATAGGTCGGCAAAATGCGCACTTCCACCGGCAGCATGAGGGTGATGAAGATCATCCAGAAAAAGCCCATGCGGAAGGGAAAACGGAAAAACACGATGGCGAATGCCGACAGGAACGAGATGACGATTTTGCCGATGGCGATGGCGAGCGCAACGACGAAGCTGTTGAACAGTAGCCGCTCGAGGCTGACGCCAACCACTCTTTCGACACCGCCGACCATAGCCTCGGTGTAATTCGCACTGAGATGATCGCCGGGCAGCAGCGACATGGGCGGGCGGATGATATCATTCGATGTCATGGAGGACGCGACGAAGGTGTAATAGATCGGGAAGGCCACGATGATGATGCCGAGAACCAGCATCAGATGGGCGACCATGCGCGCGACCGGGCGATTTTCAATCATTGTGAAATCCTCAGCCGTAATGCACGCGCTTCTCGACGAAGCGGAACTGGAAGGCGGTCAGCGCAATGACGATCACCATCAGGATCACGGACTGCGCGGCGGAAGAACCGAGATTGAGGTTCACGAAGCCATCATTATAGACCTTGTAGACCAGCGTTTCCGTAGCCTTGGCGGGGCCGCCGCCGGTGACGGCATGGATGACACCGAAGGTGTCGAAGAAGGCGTAGACGGTGTTGACGACGAGAAGGAAGAAGGTTGTCGGTGCCAGCAGCGGAAAAACGATGGTCCAGAAGCGCCGCGAACCGCGTGCACCGTCAATGGAGGCCGCTTCCAGCAATGATTTCGGAATTGCCTGCAAACCCGCGACAAAAAACAGGAAATTATAGCTGATCTGTTTCCACGCAGCGGCGGCGACAACCAGCAGCATGGCCTGGTTGCCGTCGAGCAGCGGGTCCCACATGATGCCGTTGCGGCGAAGGATGTAGGACAATGTGCCCATGGCGGGGTTGAACATGAACAGCCACAACATGCCGGCGACGGCAGGTGCCACGGCATAGGGCATGATCATCATGGTGCGGTAAAAGCCCTTGCCACGCACCACGCGGTCGGCAGCCGTTGCCAGAAGCAGCGCCAGTCCCATGGACACCAGCGCGGTCAGCACGCTGAAGATAACCGTGACCTTCAATGAGTTCAGATAACTCTCATCCGACAGCACGGCGGAAAAATTGGCCAGCCCGACGAAATTGCTGCTCAGCCCGAAAGCGTCCTCGCGCATGGTCGACTGGTAGAGCGCCTGGCTTGCGGGCCAGAAGAAAAAGATCACCGTGAGGATAATCTGCGGGGCGACCAGCAGATAGGGCAGGATCTTGTTGGGGAATACGACGCTTTGCACGGCGATCTCCTGATGAGATGGAAATACCGCCCGCACCGGGTGAGCGATGCGGGCGGGAGCAGGGATCGTTTAGTTGCCGGCGGCCTGCTTGATGGCGGCGTCACCACGCTCGACGATCTTGTCGAGGGCGGCTTTGGCGTCCTGCTTGCCGGCCAGCATGGCCTCGAACTCTTCGTTCATGATGTCGCGCACCTGCGGCAGGTTCACGAGGCGCACGCCCTTGGAGTTTTCTGTCGGCGGCTTACCCATCATCTGCAGCAGCGGCGTTTCGCGGGCAGGGTTCTTGTCGTAGAAGCCGGATTTCTTGGTTTCCTCATAGGCCGCGATCGTTACCGGCATGTAGCCGGAGACCTGATGCAGGCGAGACTGGATCTTGGTCTGCGAGAGGAAATGGAAGAATTCCGCCACGCCCTTATATTCGGCGTCGCTCTTGCCGCCGAACACCCAGAGGCTGGCACCGCCGGGAATGGTGTTCTGCGGGCCGTGGCCCTCGTAGTAGGGCAACTGGCCGATGCCGTAGTTCATGCCGGTCTTGACGATATCGCCGAGGCCGCCGGAGGATTCGGTGAGAATGCCGCATTCACCGGACATGAACAACTGCTTGGCTTCGGAGGTGCGGCCGCCATAACGGAAGGTACCGTCCTTGGCGAGATCGGCGATGGCCTGGAAGTGCTCGACGAAGAGCGGTGCATTGACCGCAAGCTTCACATCCGTACCACCCAGTCCGTTTTCATTGCTGCCATAGGACACGTTGTTCCAGGCGGCGAAGTTTTCGGTCTGGATCCAGGTAAGCCAGGTGGAGGTGAAACCGCATTGTGCGGCACCGCTGGTCTTGATCTTCTTGGCGGCTTCGAAAACTTCCGGCCAGGTCTTCGGCGGGTTGGCGGCGTCGAGGCCGGCTTTCTGGAAGATGTCCTTGTTGTAATAGAGAATCGGCGAGGACGAATTATAGGGGAAGGACAGCATGGTGCCGTCGGGCTTGGAATAATAGGCGACGATGCCGGCCAGATATTCGTCCTTGTTGAAGGTATAGCCACCTTCCTTCAGCACGTCCGCCACTGGCTTGATGGCGCCGGCGGCGCCCATCATCACGCCGGAACCGGCGTCGAAGACCTGAATGATGGCTGGCGGCTGCTTGGCGCGGAAGGCGGCAATGCCGGCATTCAGGGTTTCCGGATAGGTGCCCTTGAAGACGGGCGTGATCTTGTAGTCTTTCTGGCTGTCGTTGAACTCTTTCGCAAGCGCGTCCACGACCTCGTTATTGGCGCCGGTCATGGCGTGCCACCACTGGATTTCCGTCGCAGCGAAAGCATTCGATGTGACAAAAAACGAAAGCGCGGATGCCGCAGCAAGGCGGTAGCTGAGTTTTTTCAAGGTCATTCCTCCCGTTTTAAAAACAGTAAAAGATACAGCCCCTTATTGCAGCCTATCCTCCTCGATCCGGCTGCGGGCGATCTTTTCTGTATTAGCAGTACCGATTAAAAGCGAACTCTAACGAAAATGCAAGAGAACGTGGAACGATTAAAACGAAAGTGAATGGAATGGTTTTATTATTCCATTTTTGGAGCGTCTCGATTTTTTCGTGTGTTCGTTGGTGTGACTTGATGAAGCGAGGTTATGCGGACGAACACCGTTATGGCCTGGCCCTTTATATGTGGCGTGCATGAACGCTATTGATATGTTATTACATAACATATTAGAGTGCCGCGAATATATGAAGCGCAGGGTGCAGATTTGTTCGGAATCACGCGAAAGAAGGCGATTGAACGCAAGGAGGATTCGGCTGCGGTGCCACCGGTTCAGACGGCGCCCGTCACCTTGCTCACCGGCTTTCTCGGTGCCGGCAAGACCAGCTTGCTGAACGAGCTTCTGGCCGCGCCGGCCATGCGCGATGCGGCCGTCATCGTCAATGAATTCGGCTCGGTGCCCATCGATCACGGTCTGGTTCGAACCGGTTCGGAGGGTTATTTCCAGACCACGACGGGCTGCATCTGCTGCACCGCCTCCAGCGATATCCGCACCTCGCTTTACGAATTGCATCAGGCCTCTCTCGAAGGGGTGATGCCGGAAATATCGCGGGTCGTGATCGAGACCACCGGCCTTGCCGATCCCGCACCGATCATCAACAGCCTGATTGCCGGCGGCACGCCGGCGCTTGGCCTGCGTGACCATATCGTTGCCCGGCACTTTCATCTTTCGGGCGTGGTCACGGTTTTTGATATCATTTCGGGCCAGGCGATGCTCGACAGTTTCATCGAGGGCTGGAAACAGCTGGCCTTTGCGGATCACATCGTTCTTACCAAGACCGATCTCGCCGATGCGGCGGCAATCGACCACAAGAGCCTCACCGATCTCAATCCCGCCGCCTGCCTGCATGACCGTAACGCGGCCGGTTTCGATCTCATGTCGCTTTTCTCAACGAAGGATTATTCGCTGCACGGCAAGACGGAGGACGTGCCGGGGTGGCTGGCGGCCGACAGGCTGAGCCTTCATGCCGGCCATGATCACGACATCAATCGCCATGGCGCCGGGGTGGAGGCCTTCGACCTCACCTTCGACGGCGCGCTCGATCCGCAGGCGATCGTCACCTTTCTCGAACTTGTCACCAGCAATGTGCATTCCGGCCTGCTGCGGCTCAAGGGAATTTTCGGCGCGACTGACGACCCGGAGCGGCCGGTTGTCGCCCACGCCGTGCAGCACCGGCTTTATCCCCTGATCCGGCTGGAAAGCTGGCCGGATGGCGATCGTTCAACCCGCATCGTCATGATCGGCATGGATATGCCGCAACAGCCGATTCGCGACCTATTCAACGCATTGGCCGCGCAGGCGGGGCGAAAGGGCAGGGCATGAACAACCCGCTTGCACGCAGCGGTTCCGCGATCATCTCACAGGCCCGCGTTTTGAAACAATGGGCGCGCGATTTGCTACATCTTTGTGCCGAAGATATCGTCACCGTCAGCGAGCTTTCCTGTGCGCTGCCGGATTGCCCGCCGCGGGAAACGGTGATCGTTGTCCTGTTCGCCTGCGGCGAAACCAGGCAAATATCCATCCACAAGGCGCTGCGGGAGGTGGATCATGACGATATCGTGTGTGCCATTGCCGCGAATTCCGCCTGAGAACCCGCCTCCAACCGGCGGAGGCGCTTGACCGCCGTAGCCCTCATCCGCCACTTCAGGGACGGCGGTGAGTTTCGCTGACAATAAAGGGCGGGTAATGGCCGATCTGGCGGTATATGCGGGTTTATTTTTGACGGCGTTCATCGCGGCGACCATTCTGCCCATGCAGTCGGAGGCGGCGCTTGCCGGTCTCATCCTGCTGAAGTCCCAGCCTGTCTGGCTGCTGGTCGCCGTGGCCAGCGTTGGTAATGTCGCCGGTTCTTTCGCCAACTGGCTGCTTGGGCGTGGCATTGAGCGTTTCCGGCATGAACGCTGGTTTCCCGTCGGGGAAGCTGCGCTGCAACGGGCGCAGAACTGGTATAGGCGTTACGGCAAATGGTCGCTTCTTCTGAGCTGGGCGCCGTTGATTGGTGATCCGTTGACCGTGGCAGCCGGGATCATGAAGGAACCGTTGCCGGTGTTTCTGCTGCTGGTCACCATTGCCAAGGTCGGGAGATACGTCGTGCTGGCGCTGCTGACGCTGAATTTTCTTTGAGCCAACCGTTGCTTCTCCCCGGGCGGGGAGAAGACTAAAACCGCTGCCGCTCGTATGAAATGCGGGCGGCGAGGGCAATCAGGCCGCCTGTCTATCCCAGTTCGCAAAGGGGTCGGGCAGGTGCCGCCAGGCGTCCGGCGTGAAGGCTTCGGTATCGATCAGGCAGGCATCCAGCTGCGCCCGGATGCGGGCCTCGCTCATCGGATCGGAACCGATGAACACGATTTCCTGCCGACGGTCACCGAAGGTCGGGTCGAGATAGGGTTTCATCATGTCGAGGAACTGCTTTTCGCGCGGCCATTGTTCCCTGGGCACGGCGGACCACCAGAGACCCATCTTGCCGGTACGGACCAATGCGCCCGCCTGGCTGATTTCACCGACATAATGCGGCCGTGTCGCCAGCCAGAAAAAACCCTTGGCGCGCACAACGCCCGGCCAGGCGCGATCGATGAAACGCTGGAACAGCACGGGATAGAAGGGCCTTTTGGCGCGGTAAACGAAGGAGCGGATGCCATATTCCTCGGTCTCGGGAATGTGGTCCTTAAAGCCGTGCAGCTCCTTAAACCACAGGGGATGTTCTTCGGCCCTGGCGAAATCGAAGCGGCCGGTGCCCAGCACCTCCTTCAGTTCCACCTTGCCGAAATCGGCCTCGATGAGTTTCGCGTCCGGGTTCAGCCCGACGATGATCTTGCGGGCCGCATCCCGTTCCTCCGGCGTGGCGGTGCCGATCTTGTTGAGGACGACCACATCGGCAAATTCGATCTGCTCTACCAGGAGGTCGACAATGGTGCGGTTGTCGCCATCACCCGCCGTTTCGCCCCGGTCGGCCAGAAAATCGGACGAACCGTAATCATTGAGAAGATTGGCGGCATCCACCACCGTCACCATCGTATCCAGCTGCGCAACATCCGACAGGCTGCGGCCGTTCTCATCGCGGAAATCGAAGGTGGCGGCCACGGGAAGTGGCTCGGCGATGCCGGTGGATTCGATCAGGAGATAATCGAATCGGCCCTGTTCGGCGAGCGCACGCACCTCGGTCAGAAGGTCATCGCGCAACGTGCAACAGATGCAGCCATTGGTCATTTCCACCAGCTGTTCCTCGGTGCGGGAAAGATTGGCGCCGCCATCTCGCACCAGCGCCGCATCGATGTTGATCTCGCTCATATCGTTGACGATCAGCGCCACGCGCAGGCCATCGCGATTGGCGAGGATGTGGTTGAGAAGCGTGGTTTTGCCAGCGCCTAAAAAGCCGGAGAGGACGGTGACAGGGAGTTTTTTCATGGGGACCTCGTTCTGTGGCAGCAGTCGCGTGGACATTATGATGACCACGGCAGGCGATCTGGAAACGGAGGTTTTTGAAGTGCCGGTTCCAGTTATGTAACGTAATAACATTACATATGTACGACGTGTCAACGGACTTTGGAAAAAAAGCATCTGCGCAAGAGTGAGGTATCTGCCCAACAGCGCGCCACTCTAACTTTCCAATAGTTAATGTTATTTCATTACATATTCGTTTGACGAATGTAATAACATTACATATCAAGGGGCCAATGAATGAAATCCTGCCCCGGAGGGATCGATGAACGATCCGTGCCTCACTTTTACAAATCTGACGCTTGGATATGCCGGCCGTGCGGCTGTGCATCATCTGGATGGCGCTATCGCCAGGGGATCGCTCACCGCGGTTGTCGGCGCCAATGGCTCGGGAAAATCGACGCTCATGAAGGGCATCGCCGGCATCTTGAAACCGCTCGGCGGTGAGTGCCGGATCAGCTCAGGCATCTCCGTCGCCTATCTGCCGCAGCAGTCGGAACTCGACAGGTCGTTCCCGGCTCAGGTGCGCGATCTCGTTGCGCTGGGTCTCTGGCCCAAGCGCGGCCTGCTTGGCCGTCACCTTTCCCAGGACAAAGCGGCGATGGGCCGGGTGATGGAGGCGGTCGGGCTGTCCGGTTTTGAGAAGCGCAATATCGATTCGCTCTCCGGCGGCCAGATGCAACGCGCCCTGTTTGCCCGCGCCATGTTGCAGGATGCGCAGCTTATCCTGCTGGATGAACCCTTCAATGCCGTTGATGAGCGCACCGTCACCGATCTTCTGATGCTGATCAAGGCATGGGCTGCGGAAGGGCGCACGGTTCTCGCCGTCCTGCATGACCATCAGCTGGTGCGGCAGCATTTTCCACAGACCCTGTTCCTTGCCCGCAGGCTGGTCGGACTAGGGGCTACAGCCGATGTCCTGAAAGCGGAAAACATGCAGCAGGCGCGTCATTTCCACGAGGCATGGGCGGAAAATGCGCCGTGGTGCGGGCCGGGCGATGCGCCGATGACCGAACCGCTCGATGCAGGCCCGCGGACGGCGTCAGTCCATTCCCACCCTCACTCCCCCTCCCACGCAAATTCGAATGCCCATGGCTGATTTCTTCATCGAACCTTTCGTTCAATATGTCTTCATGCAGCGGGCGCTTGCCGGTGCGTTGATCCTTGCCATCAGCTGCGGGCCGGTCGGGGTGTTCCTGATGTTGCGGCGCATGAGCCTCACGGGCGACGCCATGTCGCACGCCATCCTGCCGGGCGCGGCGGTCGGATTTCTGTTTTACGGGCTGGAAATCCTGCCGATGACGATTGGCGGGCTGGTCGTTGGCCTCGTGGTGGCGCTGGGTGCCGGGGCGGTATCGCGTTTCACCGTCCAGAAGGAAGACGCCTCGCTTGCCGCCCTTTATTTGATTTCACTGGCGCTCGGCGTGCTGCTCGTCTCCTGGCGCGGCTCCAGCGTCGATCTCATGCATGTGCTGTTCGGCACGGTGCTGGCGCTGAACAACGAGGCGCTCGGCCTGATCAGTGGTATCTGCATCGTGACGCTGCTGGTGATGATCACCTTCTGGCGGGCGCTTCTGGCGGAATGCCTCGATCCCCTGTTCCTGCGCTCGGTCAGCAACTGGGGCAGCCCGGTGCATTTTCTCTTCCTCGCCATCGTCGTGCTTAATCTGGTTGGTGGCTTTCAGGCGCTCGGAACGCTGCTTTCGGTGGGCTTGATGATGTTGCCCGCCGCCGCCAGCCGCTTCTGGTCCAACCGCGTGGCGCCCATGTGCTTCATCTCGATTGGCATCGGCATGGTCTCCTGCTTTGCCGGCCTCATCCTGTCCTATCACGCGTCGCTGCCATCAGGCCCGGCGATCATCCTTTCGGCGGGCGTCATCTATGCGCTCTCCATTCTTGTCGGCACGCGCGGCGTGCTCGGCGATCTTCTCGGTTCCGGCCGCCACAGAACGGCCTGAAAACAGCGTTCGAAAAAAGGAGAACCTTCATGTTCAAAACCTTCCGTCTTGCCACCTGCGCAAGCCTTCTTACCCTCTCGCCGGTGCTGATGGCGCAGGCTTCGGCTGCCGAACTCAAAGTCGTGGCCAGCTTCTCGATCATCGCCGATTTCGCCAAAAATGTCGGCGGTGACCGGGTCGAGATTACCACGCTCGTTGGGCCGGATGGCGATGCGCATGTCTATGAGCCGCGCCCTGCCGATGCCGTCGCCGTCAGCAAGGCAGATGTCGTTCTGGTGAATGGCCTGGAATTCGAAGGCTTCCTGAAGCGGCTGATCGACACCAGCGGCACCAAGGCCCCCGTCGTGGAACTGACCAGGGGCGTGCAGCCATTGAAGCTTTCCGACGAGCCTGCCGGTCACGCCCATCCGGAAGCTGAGGAAGAAGGCCATGACCATAAGGCCGAAGAAGCCGGCCACAAACATGAGACGGCCGAGGCCCATGATCACGACCACGAGGGACATCATCACGGTGAATACGATCCACATGCCTGGCAGTCGATCAACAACGCCGAAATCTACGTGAAGAACATCGCCGGCGCATTTTGCGAGGTCGACAAGGCCGGTTGCGCGACATACACCGCCAATTCGGAAGCCTATATCACCAAGCTTGCCGCCCTCAACAAGAAGGTGAAGACCGAAATCGCCGCCATCCCGCCGGAAAAACGCGTCATCATTACCTCGCATGACGCCTTCGGTTATTTCGAGCACGCCTACGGCCTCAACTTCCTCGCGCCCGAGGGAATCTCGACGGAATCCGAAGCCTCGGCCGCCGATGTCGCCAAGCTGGTGGATCAGGTCAAACACGACAAGGCTTCGGCGATCTTCGTCGAAAACATCACCGACAAGCGGCTGATCGACCAGATCGCCAGCGAGACCGGCCTGAAGGTTGGCGGCACGCTCTACTCCGACGCGCTTTCGTCGGCTGACGGCCCGGCATCGACCTATATCGACATGGTCAACCACAATATGCAGACGATTACGGCCGCCGTTCTCAGCCAGTAAAACGGGCAGTTTCGGCGTAAGTGAGGAGAGGGTGGCTGGCGCCGCCCTCTCTGCTTTTGTGTGCTGGAACGAAAGAATCCCTCCGCGATGCCCTGTTCCTTTAGCGATTTCCATTTCGGTGCTACACACCTCTTCATGTCCGACGCGCTTCACATCTTCACCGACGGCTCCTTCGACGATGCCACCCGATCCGGAGGATGGGCGTTCGTCGTTCATGAAGAAGGTCACCAAGTCCATTCCGCCACGGGCAAGGCGGCTGGCGCATCGAACAATAGTTTCGAGGTTCTCGCCGTCCTGAACGCCATGTCCTGGGTCGCCGCCGAAGCGCCCACGCGAGATGTCACGCTCTGGACGGATGCCGTTCATGTGATTGAGGGTTGCCGCCGTTATAGGGCGATCTGGCGCAATAACGGCTGGAAGCGGATCACGCCCAACCAGCGCGCCCGCCGAAGACCGATCCCCGACAGTGAAATCTGGCAGCAGCTCGACAAGCTGCTCGAGCGGCATCCGCATGTGGCCGTGGAGTGGTGCAAAGGACATTCGGGTACAGCTGGCAATGAGCGTGCCGATGCATTGGCGCGTGGTGTCGTCCAGACGACGGCGACTTAACCGGCGGCCATCAGTCACCGTCCTTCGGCGCCTCAAGTTTCATTCCAGCCGTTCCCGGTCTCGACCTTTCCCCTATCGAGCGGGTGCACCGATATTTTACCGCGCCGTCAACCCATTTGGCCACATGCAGTTACCTGAGCCGTATTTTTCGTAGCCTGTTGACAATCGATTTGCCCTTTGAAATGGTAAGATGTCAGACCAATTTAGAGGGTAAGTCTTGGACAGGTCCAGCCGGGAACTCATGCAGCCCATTCCGCCGAGCGACCGCGTGCGCCAGGTGGAGGCTGCGCTTTCCGACTATGTCGAGCGGGCAGGGCTGAAGGCAGGCGAACGGCTGCCGGCCGAGCGGGAGCTGATGGCGGCGCTGGGTGTCGGCCGCTCCACCATCCGCGAAGTCATCCGCAAATTTCAGGCGCTGGGCGTCATCGACAGCCGCAAGGGCAGCGGCAATTATCTGCTGAAGCCGATTTCCGCCGCCACTGTGCATATGCCGATTTCCATCGACGCTGAAAGCCTGCGCGACGCGCTGCTGATGACGCTGGAAGTGCGGCGCGGCATCGAGGTCGAGGCCTCCATGGCCGCCGCGCGCCGGCGCACGGCAGAAGATATCGCCACCATGGAAGCGCGGCTTGATGAGATGGAGCGGGTGCATCTGGCCGAAGGCACCTCCGGTAAGGCCGACCTTGCCTTCCATCTTTCGATTTACGACGCCACGCATAACTCGCTGTTCAAGCAGCTGCTGGAGCAGATGCGTGAAGGTTTCGAACGCTTCTGGCTAAAGCCCTTCGATCGGCCGGATTTCGCCAGCCGCTCATTCCCCTTTCACCGCACGTTGTTCAACGCCATCGCTGCCGGTGATGCCGAGACCGCCCGTGAAGAAACACTGAAAATCCTCGCCGTCGTCGAGGAGGATATCAAGGACATGTCGAAATGAACCAAGGCAACGATCTCTTCGATCCCGCCTCCCTGATTGTCGCGCATGACGAGACCCACGCTTTCGAAGCCGTGGTGCCGCCGCTCGTGCAGACCTCGCTTTTCACCTTTTCCAGCTACGATGAAATGGTCTCCACCTATCGCGGTGAAAAGGTGCGACCGGTCTATACGCGGGGGCTGAACCCGACGGTGCGCATGTTTGAAGAAATGCTGGCCAAACTCGAAGGCGCTGAAGACGCGCTCGGTTTTGCCAGCGGCATGTCTGCTATTTCTTCCACCGTGCTGTCCTTCGTGTCGCCGGGCGATCGCATTGTCGCGGTGCGCCATGTCTATCCCGATGCCTTCCGCCTGTTCGGCACCTTCATGAAGCGCATGAATATCGAGGTCGTCTATGTCGATGGTCGTGATGAGGCGGCGGTTGAAAAGGCGATGCCGGGCGCAAAGCTGTTCTACATGGAAAGTCCGACGAGCTGGGTGATGGAGGCGCATGATGTCGGTGCGCTGGCCGCCATCGGCAAACGGCATGGCGCCGTCACAGTCATCGACAATTCCTGGGCAAGCCCGGTCTTCCAGCAGCCGATCTCGCTCGGCGTCGATCTCGTCGTGCATTCGGCCTCGAAATATCTCGGCGGCCATAGCGATGTGGTCTCCGGCGTAGTGGCCGGTTCGAAGGCGATGATCGACCGCATCCGGGCGGAAACCTATCCCTATCTCGGTGGCAAGATGTCGCCTTTCGATGCGTGGCTGCTCATCCGTGGCTTGCGCACCCTGCCGCTGCGTATGAGGGCGCATCAGGCTTCGGCGCTGGATATTGCCAGCCGCCTGCAGGCGCTCGATGTGGTGGAAAAGGTCTGCCATCCGGGACTGGCGAACCGCCTGCCGCCCGGCCTTCACGGCACGTCGGGCCTGTTTTCATTCATCTTCAAGGAAGGCGTGGATGTGCGCGCTTTTGCCGACCGCCTCCAGCTTTTCAAACTGGGCGTTTCCTGGGGCGGGCATGAAAGCCTGATCGTTCCGGGCGAAGTGGTGCTCGAACAGAAGGCGCAGCCAAACTCCGCCCACACGTTCGGCATCAGCGCGCGTTCGGTGCGCCTGCATGTCGGACTGGAGGGCACGGAAGCGCTCTGGAACGATCTCGAACCCGCGATCAAGGCGGCCTCAGCCGTCTGACGTGTTTTTAAACTGACGACAAAAAAGGGGAGAACGACATGAAAAAACTGGTAACAGCAGCAATCTTTACCGCCCTGATGACCGGAACGGCGCTGGCGGACACGACCTTGAAACTGGTCGAGGTCATCACCAGCCCGGAGCGCACCGAGACGCTGAAGGGCATCGTCTCGAAATTCGAGGCCGCCAATCCCGGCACCAAGGTGGAAATCATCTCGCTGCCGTGGAGCGAAGCCTTCCAGAAATTCGCCACCATGGTCTCGGCCGGCGATGTGCCTGATGTGATGGAAATGCCCGACACCTGGCTGTCGCTTTATGCCAATAACGGTATGCTGGAGAGCCTCGAACCCTATCTTGCCAAGTGGGAATACACCAAGGGTCTGAGCGAGCGCACGCTGGAACTTGGCCGCGATGTCAAAGAGACGGCCTATATGCTGCCTTACGGCTTCTACCTGCGCGCCATGTTCTACAACAAGAAACTGCTGGCCGAAGCCGGCGTGAAGGAACCGCCGAAGACGCTCGAGGAGTTTGCCGATGCCTCCAAGAAGGTCGCGGCACTTCCCGGCAAATACGGCTATTGCCTGCGCGGCGGCCCCGGTGGCCTGAACGGCTGGGTGATGTTCGGCGCGTCCATGGCGGGCTCGAACGAGTTCTTCACCAAGGACGGCACCTCCACCTTCGACAGCCCCGGCTGGGTGAAGGGCCTGACCTATGTGATCGATCTCTACAAGAACGGGTTGGCGCCGAAGGACAGCGTCAACTGGGGCTTTAACGAGATCGTCGCCGGCTTTTATTCCGGCACCTGCGCCTTCCTCGATCAGGATCCGGATGCGCTGATCGCCATTGCCCAGCGCATGAAGCCCGAAGATTTCGGAGTCATGACCATGCCGAAGGGACCCGACGGCAAGACCTTCCCGACCATCGGTTTTGCCGGCTGGTCGATCATGTCGGCCTCTGCCAACAAGGACCTATCCTGGAAGCTGGTCGAGACGCTTGAAGGGCCGGAAGGCAATATTGAGTGGAACAAGAAGACAGGCGCACTGCCGGTGCACAAGTCGGCGGAAAAAGACCCCTTCTATGCCAGCGAGCAGTTCAAGGGTTGGTTCGACGAGTTGGCCGACAAGAACGCCGTGCCGACGAAAATGCCGACCTATCTTGAGGAATTCGCCTTCTTCAAGGACTCGCTTGTCATCAAGACATCGCAGGAAGCGCTGCTCGGCGATATCACGCCGGAGGACCTTGCCAAGCAATGGGCTGATTACATGACGAAGGCGCAGCAGAAGTTCCTCGCCTCGAAATAAACGACTTGGGGCCGGCTGCGCGGGGGTAACCCGCGTGGCCGTTCTTCCGGGCTGCCAAAAAAGGCAGGCCGATTTGAAAACGTGCGGACCGGCTGGCCGGAGGCCATGAAAAACCTGTCTGCCCCGCCGTCCGATCAGGAGCGATCAATCATGTCCTATGCCCATGGCGCCGGACCCGTGGCCGCGCGCAACCGTGCCCGCAAGCCGGCAATGCGACGGTTTGCCGATTGGGCCGAACCCTGGCTCTACAGTGCTCCGGTGCTGGTGCTCATCGTTGCCGTCATGCTGGTGCCGCTGGTGCTCGGCCTGTCCTATGCGTTTCGCGACGTGCAGCTGCTCAACCCTTTTTCCGGCGGTTTCGTCGGCCTGAAACATCTGGAGGCACTGTCGCAGGACGCTGCCTTTTATCGGGCGCTGAAAAATACGCTGTGGTGGACCGGGGCGTCGGTCTTTCTGCAATTCTTCTTCGGCCTCATTCTGGCGCTGCTGCTCGATAAACCCTTTGCGGGCAGGGGGCTGGCGCAGGCGCTGGTATTTCTGCCATGGGCGGTGCCGACATTTCTTGCCGGTCTCAACTGGGCCTGGCTGTTCAATCCGGTCATTGGGCCGCTGCCGCACTGGATGGTTTCGCTCGGACTTCTCTCCGCACCCAACAATATTCTCGCCGATCCGCAGCTCGCCATGTGGGGGCCGATCATCGCCAACGTCTGGTGGGGCATTCCCTTCTTCGCCATTACCCTGCTGGCCGCACTTCAGGCCATCCCGCGCGATCTTTATGAAGCAGCGGAAATCGACGGCGCAAATCCGCTGCAGCGTTTCACCTCCATCACCCTGCCATTTCTCGCTCCCACCATTGCGATCACCGTTTTGCTCCGCACCGTCTGGATCGCCAATTTCGCCGATCTCATCATCGTCATGACCAATGGCGGACCGGCGGACCGCACGCAGATCGTCGCCAGCTACATCTTCACCCAGGCCTTCCGGCGTCTCGATTTCGGTTATGCCTCGGCGATTGCACTGGTGCTGCTGGTCCTGCTGCTTGCCTATTCCATGCTGATCGTGCTTCTGCGCCAGCGCCTGATCGAGAAGGACTGACCGATGACATCAAGGATAGTCTTCACCCTTGCGCATCGTCTCGCGATCCTCGCCTATATCGTCTTTGCGCTGTTTCCGCTGTTCTGGCTGCTCAAGGTTTCCGTCACGCCGAACGACCTGCTTTACAGCGAAGGCGTCAGAATGTGGCCGTCGCATGCGACGCTGGATCACTACCGTTACGTCATAGAAAACAGTGCCTTCCCGACGTTTTTTAAGAATAGCGTCATCGTTGCCGGCTCCACTGCAGTTGCCGTTACGGTACTTTCCTCGCTGTCGGGTTATGCGCTGTCGCGTTTCCGCTTCAAGGGCAAATACTGGATCGTCGCGCTGATGCTGATCACCCAGATGTTCCCGCTGGTCATGCTGGTTGCGCCGATATTCAAGATGCTGTCGCCGCTCGGCCTTACCAACAGCCTGACGGGCCTCGTCATCGTCTACACCGCCTTCAACGTGCCCTTTGCCACCTTCCTCATGCAATCCTTCTTCGACGGCATTCCGAAGGATCTGGAGGAGGCGGCGATGATCGATGGGGCAAGCCGTTTCACGGCCTTTCGCCAGATCATCCTGCCGCTGACCTTGCCGGGCATCGCCGCGACGCTGGGCTTCGTCTTCACCGCCGCGTGGAGCGAGCTTCTGTTTGCGCTGATGCTGATTTCCGGCAACCAGAGTGCCACTTTCCCGGTCGGCCTTCTGACCTTCGTTTCGAAATTCTCCGTCGATTTCGGGCAGATGATGGCGGCGGGCGTTCTGGCGCTCATTCCGGCCTGCCTCTTCTTCCTGCTCATTCAACGTTATCTCGTGCAGGGCCTGACGGCCGGCGCGGTGAAAGGATAATTCC
>Ga0308165_1000525_pt1 | contig 70010 bp, 78 predicted proteins | sample PhyWR2_FD_201032 | JGI IMG/M metagenome (GOLD analysis project Ga0308165, IMG submission 201032) | Phyllosphere microbial communities from UC Gill Tract Community Farm, Albany, California, United States - DLSLW.R2 | ecosystem: Host-associated > Plants > Phyllosphere > Unclassified | place: USA... | reverse complement strand
GCAATCGCTGTATGAAATTTTTAACACGATGACGGATCGGGTGGTGTTTAACGGCGTCGATAACTCGCCGTCCGATAAACCGAAAATTGCGTATGCCGTCGCGCAACATTGGATTAAGGCGCAGCGTTTGGCCGGTGCGTATTTTGGCGAGACCGGCGTCACTGCCTGGGAACATGCGCGTTATCGGCTGCACCTTCAGCTGGCTATCAATCACTCATACCGTTAATTCATCGCCGGTCTAAAAAATTGTCCGGCTTTACTCAAAGAGAAAGGAGAATATCATGCGTCTGACTTCCCGTTTTGGCCGTTATAACGCCATTCGTAAAGACCGCCCGTTAACCAACGACGAATTAATGAACGTGGTGCCGAGCGTGTTTTCAGAAGATAAACACGATTCGCGCAGTGACCGCTATACCTACATTCCCACCATTACGCTGCTCGATAAATTACGCGAGGAAGGTTTTCAGCCGTTTTATGCCTGCCAGACCCGCGTTCGTGATGAAAGCAAACGCGGGCATACCAAACACATGCTGCGGCTGCGTCGGGAAAATATGATTGTCTCCGGCAATAAGGAAGTCCCCGAAATCGTATTATTGAACAGCCACGACGGAAGCAGCAGTTACCAAATGATTCCCGGTATGTTCCGCTATGTCTGCGCCAACGGAATGGTATTTGGTCAATCGTTCGGTGATGTTCGTGTACCGCATAAAGGCGACGTAGTCGGGCAGGTGATTGAGGGCGCCTATGAAGTGCTCGGCATATTTGACCGCGTCGATAATGACCTCGATACCATGAAATGCATTTCACTGTCAGAGCGCGACCAGGAATTATTTGCGCGGGCGGCGTTAAGTTATCGCTACGAGTATGAAGATAAATCCCCAATCACGCCGTCGCAAGTTTTGCGTCCGCGTCGGCGTGAAGATTACGGCAATGATTTGTGGACGACATTCCAGCGCGTGCAGGAAAACATGATTAAAGGCGGATTACCCGGTAAAAGCGCGACCGGGAAAAACACCCGGACTCGGGCGGTCAACGGTATCGATGGCGATATTAAATTGAACCGTGCGTTATGGCTGATTGCGGATGAATTCAAAAACCGAATGAAGTAACAGGGTGCCCCGGTAATGACGCCCATCAATACCGGGGCCGAACACTGCTACAGAACGTACAGTTAATACAACGCGGACAGTATGAAATAACGAGGTGAAAGATGCAAACGGAAAATTTACGGGTATGCAGTACGGCACATTTTACATCGGAAGATAACGCGCTGTTAGCGACAATGGCAGGGCAGGCGGCTTTTAGTTCCTGGGTGGTTAACATCCAGTACGGTTATATTCTGGTGCTGACGGATTATCGCTGGCGGCTGCGGGTATTAAAGTCGCAAGGGGCATCAAAGGCGCTGAGGCGGTTTTTAATTCACCAGATAAAATCTCACCGCACAAGCTACATCCATTTTGATTGTGATGCGCCCATTCTCCCCGGCCACGACGTTTTTGCATGGTAGCGCGCTGATAAGAGCCGTCCCCATCGAGGGGGCGGCTCTTATTCTCCCCGCCCGCCCAGCGGGAAATGAATTTCCCGCACCCGCTGCCCCAAAGGGGCGCCCATACCACACACCTGACGAGAAACACGTCAGGTGTGTGGTATGGTAATATGCGGCAGCCCTTATACACATCCCCACAGGCAAAGTTATTTCACCTTGCCCCGGTGAAATAACCGCTCCCGTTCGTTTCCCATTAGGGTGATCGGAAACTTCACTGGCTTTGTCTTATGTGCATATGTGGATAAACTACGGGTTCTGAACGAGGAGGGGTTGCTGCTTGCTGGCTTTTATCGCCCGGTAGGTTTTCTCGATTTTACTTGCATACTTGTAACGTCTTTGCGCCTGCTTTGGAGAGTCTTTGAACCCTGCATTATAAGCACCCACTGCCTGCCAGGTCGCTCCCCATTTCTTAAAGGCAATCGCAAGATAATAAGCACCGGTGTAGATATTCATGCACGGGTCTTGCTTCAGGTGCCGTTCTGACACCCCTATCAAAGAGAGGGAGTTAAAATGCTGGGAGTCAATTTGCATTAACCCTACACCGTACCCTGTTGTCGGGTTTGGGCCGATGGCGACGGGATTAAATCGTGACTCGTTCCATGAAATAGCACGTAGCAGATCCGGGTCGATGCGATAATCCCGACCCGCCATGTCAAAACAATCAGCCATAGCGGCCGTTGAACTGAATAGCATTAATGCTGCGATGAGGTTCTTCATGTTTTCCTTAAAATCCCTAGCCCTGGTGAAAATCTAGCCTTTTCGGGATCTCGAGTCAACAAATTCGCGCTCTTTGGTGTAACTTCATCACACCCCACGCAAAATTTGATTTTGCAGAATTATTCATTTAAAACATGTGGTTATATGCTTTAAATCATTGTTGTGCTTTTATATTGCAATAAGATAGAGTCGTATGGGACTCTAACTAGAGTCGTTATTCGAGTTTATACTCGACTCTATATAGAGTCATCACTAAATTTCATATAGATAAGCAGACTCGACCCTAGAGGCGAGTTGTGTTTTTTTGCTTTCATGGCTATCATTAGACTCGCAATTAGAGTCGGATTTGATTCGTGCAGGCCAACTCAAAATACATACAGATTATCTGTCAGCTAATAATGTCATGGAGTAAAAATTATATGGCAAGAATTCAAGCATATGTCAGCAAGGAGGCGGTTGAAAAGATTCACGCGATTGTTGAACAGCGCCGTCAAGAAGGGGCTGCTGAAACAGAAGTAAGTACATCTAGTGTTATTTCTATGCTTCTTGAACTCGGTCTCAGAGTCTATGAAGCACAGATGGAAAGAAAAGATGACCCGTTTAATCAGACTGAGTTTAACAAAACTCTTTTGGAAAATGTATTGAAAACTCAACTTGCAATGGCAAAGGTTCTTGGTGCAAGTACTCTAGCTCCACATGTTGCAGATAAACCAAAACTCAATAACTACCAGCAAATTATTTCAGAAATAAAAGACTCGGTTCAAGAAGATTTGCAACGGTTCTTTTTGGTTAGCGACAACTTTGAACATGGTGATGATTGAAGCTGGTTTTTAGTGTGATTTTAAATATTTCCATTATAATCAAAGTGAAAGTGATGTTTAATTTATCAAAGGAGTGTGTATGCAAGGAAATCTAAAACTATATGGCTTTTTTGTTGGGCTAACTGTTACCATAATGATTACATGTGATACCTTGGTTTACAAGGTTCTCGATGTGTATGGTTTCAAAATAACTGCAAGTGGTATTGTATTTTCGTTGTGTTTTTTAATATCAACACTCCTAACAGAGGTGTATGGCTATAAGTTGTCTGTAAGAGCTATTTGGATAATGGTTATATGTCAAAGCTTATATGTTTTGATTCTTAATGTAGCTGCTATTATACAACCTGAAGAGAATGCTATTGCAAGTGGTTATTATTTTCTATATCACGAGTTCTGGAGGGTTATGATTGGGACTTGGGTGTCTGTACCAGTATCATATTTTGTTAACGGATTTATTATATCGAAAATGAAAATAGTGTTTTCTGGAAAGTACTTTTTTGTGAGATATATCGTAGGTTCTATGACTACGCAAGCAGCTTTATTGCTAACAGCTTATCCAATTAGTCTATCCGGCAAGTACACATTCATGGAGTTAGTAAATATCATCAGTACAACATGGTCATATAAAGTCGTTGTCTCAATAATCTTGTTACCCCTTGCTATATATTTGGTCGGTATTGTAAAAAGAATTGAAAAAACCGACCACTATGATTGGGGTGCATCTTACAACCCGTTCAAGTAATAGCAGAAGGATTTGCCATGAGAATTATACAAATCACTGATACACACATTTATTCTGAAGGGAATAAGATTGGGTTAAAACACCTTTCTAATCTGAGATGTATTATTGACTTTATTGAGTCAAATCTTGATCGGATTAACGCAGATTTAATCATGGTTACTGGGGATGTATCTCATGATGGTGGAGAGGCGTCTTACGAGAAGTTTTTTAAAGCGATGAGTCATGTTTCTTTACCTGTCTATGTTATACCTGGAAATCATGATAACAAACAGAGGTTGCGTTATGTTTCCGAGAAATATGATTGTGCTTTAAATGTTAATTCATTTTGTAATAAGGATTGGCGTATACTGAGTGTCGATTCTGTTGTGGATAATGAGGATTATGGTTTTATAAAAAAGAATGATTTGGTTAATTTTGAAAAGGAAATTTTAGCAAGTCAAAGTAAAAGAATTGCAGTATTCTTACATCATCATCCTATTCAAGTTGGCACTCCGATTGTAGATGATTGTATGTTGATGAACGCATCTGAATTTCTTGATGTTTGCCAGCGTTTGAATGTTGCCTTTATTGGTTCAGGACATGCTCATACACTGTTTCAACGTAAGATTGGAGATGCCCTGGTGTCAGTTTCTCCAGCTGCGTGTTCTCAATGGAATAATGGAACTAGAGAGGTTTCCTTCATTGATAATAGCGCGTTTAGTGTAGTTAACCTTAGTGAACATGTGCATGTAGCACCTTGGTTTATTTGATTAATGTAAGTTTTGTTTTTTTAGGTTTTATTTTTAAGATTTGATTTTTTGATTGGGCAGAGAGCTCTCTGCCTTCTTTTATTCCTGTATAAAATGCAATTTTTGTTGCATCTAATGAATCGGTTTTATCAACGATATCTCTGTTTCTCACAAACTCTATGCCTGAAATTGATATTGAGTTAATCCCATTCCTTAGAGTCCAAGTACAGTTTCTTTTTTCTTCCAATATTGTATATTTACTTGATTCCATTTTAATCTTTGATTCGGTTTCTGCTATATGAGCTATGTCTTTCGGATTGACATGCCTTAAAAAATCTCCCTCAACTAGTTGATTCCAACTTTTTTTTACAAACGTATGTGTTCCGAACTCTTTGAACAGCCAATATCCATCCGAAGTCCTTTCAACACTGTGATCTAATGTGTATATATAACATGGAGTAAATATCTTCTTAATAAACATAGTGATTTTGTATAATTCCATATTTTACTTCATCCTCTTTACTGTTTTCAATAACACCCCGACGATTGTGTAGTCACTATAAGACTTGGCTACGTTGTCTGATTCAAACGATATATTTGTAAATTGTAAGCTTCCATCTGAAACGAAAACTCTTCTCAAGCATATTGGGTAATTCTTTAATTTAACTAAAACAATATCGCCATCGCAATATTGTTCTTTTAAGGATATTACGCAATATGTGCCACGATCTAATTCTGGGGAGAGAGAGTTGTTTGTTATTTCAACAGCGAAAAGCGAATCATCTTCAATATCATCAACTTCTGTTGTGTATGTGCCTGTTGATTTGATCTTATTTGCTAGATATCTCTCAATATCACTATAGGTTATAAGGGGGATTGATTTTACATTTTGACTAACTTCTCCAGTAACTCTCAAGTCGTTATCTGTAAGGTCACCTACTTTAACGTTGAAATAATCTCCAATGGAGGTAAGAGTCGATATCGTTGGATTACCAACTCCCTTTCTAAGATTGTTGATGGTTGCTATACCGATCCCTGTCTCGATACTTAGCCGATTGGCGTCAACACCATGCAAACGCATGAGGTAAGTAAGGTTTTCGCCTATCATTTTCAATGACATATGATTTTCTTCTGATGTTTTAATGTGTTTTTGTTGCATTATAATGTTTTCTGCCTATACTTTAATGTGTGTGGAGTGTGATCAAGTAGCGTTGGTCCACTCTCAGTGTAGTACTGACTGTTTTACTGCATCCACTGTTTGTGACGTTCTTATGACTATTGTTGTAAGTGTAAGATGTAACAGGGATTTTTTGTCTTATGATGGCTTTTCATCCTCGTTAACTAACATAACTTACGGTTTTTATGGAAAAATCTCAATCGGAACATGAGTACAGTTCTGTTTCTATCACCCTTCAGCTTGGTCCTGATGTGAATGAACTGCTAACGCATGCTGCAAATAGGTCTGGGAGAACAAAACGTCAGGAGGCTCTTTTGAGGCTCACAGACCATCTTCAGCAAGTCCGAGATATCGCCACCCAGGGCAAGAGTTTTAAATTTTAACCAATTAATATCTGAATTTAATAAGGAGGCTAACTACAAATATCAAATCAAACTTTAGATAAACAGACCAAATCTGGATATTAAAACATATCCATACGTGATTTTTATTTTATAGGAAATTTAATAATGAATGCTTCATTAAGCGCTCAGGGGCCTTCTGTTGCCCAACGTCAGGGTTTTTCACTGCGGCAGTTGTTTTCTCGTCAACGCGTTGTGAATTTCCTCAAACTCGTTCTGCCTTTTGCCGTTCTGACCGCGTTATTCCCGCAGCTGGCGTTGGCTGCCGGGGCTTCCGGTGACTTGCTTAAAACAGGTGACGATACCGTTAAGCAGACCGCCGGCAGCGGCTCCACCATGTACAAGTGGATCATCCTCGGTGAGGTCGTGACCGGGCTGTGCCTCTATGTCTTCACGCACAGCTTCAAGTTCCTGTTCGGCTTCATCATCCTGTCCATCATCGGCAACGTCGGCATGAAGGTCGCCGGCTACTGAGGAGGCATTATGTCGGGAGACGATATCAATCTTTACCGTTTCCCGAAAACACTGAACAACCAGGGCCGCTGGTTTGGTTTAACCCCTGACGAATTAATTCCCATTGTGCTTTCTGCCTGCTGGTTCTTTTGGCAGGGTAAACAGATTGCGGGGATTATCGTGGCGGCACTGGTTTACCTGGCAATACGCAAAGTGAAAAAAGGGAAGGGCAGCGTCTGGTTGCGCGATTTGGCGTACTGGTATCTGCCCACCTTTATGTTGCGTGACCTTTATAAAAAAGTGCCGCCTTCGTGTTTTCGGCAATGGATTAAATAGGGTGAGGGAATGAAACATTCAGCCAGACTTAATTCCAACAGGATTATTGCCCTGAGTTTCGTGTTACTCGGTGTGCTGTTATTCCTGAGTATTGTTTCTATCGTCATTCTCTCCGTGACCAATTACAAACTGCAGGGCGATCGGCAGGTCGTTGCCGTCCCCATGCTGTTCAAGGCGCCGTTTGCGATTTCAGAGAACAGCATGGACGCAAACTACCTTGAGCAGATGGCGCTGAGCTTTGTCTCGCTGCGCCTCAACGTCTCTCCGGAGACGGTCGACGCCTCGCACCAATTTCTGCTGACGATGGTCAAGCCCGCTTCGCAGAAGGAACTCAAGCTGACGCTGGCCAAGGAGGCCAACCAAATCAAGAAGAATGACGTTAACGCGGCGTTCTTTAAAACCGGTGTTCGCGTCTATCCCGCCGAAGGCCGCGTCGACATCCGCGGTGAACTCAAAACCTGGTTCGGCGACAGTAAGCCGGACTCGGTGCTCAAGCATTACGCCCTCTATATCGACAGAACTGACGGCGTGACCTGGCTGGCCAAATTTGTCGAGGTATCTGATGAAAACAAATAATCCCGTCCTCGGGTGGCTGATTGCCGGCGCGCTGACCGCTGCCGGCAACGCACAGGCCGGCACGGTGCTGGCGCCGGTCACCATTCCTCTGCAGAACGGCAGTCAGGCGGCCGTTGCGCTGAGTAACAGTGAACCCAACCTGTTCAACGTCCCCGGTGACAGCGTGCTGGCGGTGTCCGGCGTTGACGAGAACCTGGTGCGGTATGAACCGACCGCCAACGGCGGGCTGGTGCTCAGTACGCTCAACAAAAAACCCTTCACCTTCGTCATTGAAACCGAGCGCGGGATGAATTTCTCCATTCGCGCGGTGCCACGCGCCGGCAGTGGTCGCACGTTCCAGCTGGTCAGTGGTGATCGTGGCGTCTCCGAGCCGGCCCGCATCTGGGAACAGTCGCAGCCGTATGAATCGATGCTGGTTGACCTCAACCGGTCACTGATGGAAGGGCGGCTGCCGGCCGGTTATGGCCGGGTGCCGGTGACCACCGAGCAGCTGGCCGCGCCTTACGGCCTGCGTGCCGAGGCTGCCCAGGTCTGGAAAGGCCACAACCTCAAGGTGGTGCGTTTTACCGTCAGTAATCCCGGCACGTCCCCGCGCTGGGTGAACGAGCACGATTTCTGGACGGCGGGAGTGCGGGCGGTGATGTTCGACACGCCAACCCGCCAGATTGTTGCCGGCGGTCGTGCAGGTGTGTGGATCACCTTCTCCGGGGAGGCAGCCGATGGCCAACATTAATGTCATCGTCAAACGCAAACAGTTCCTGTGGGCTGGCGGCGTTGCGCTGGCGCTTGCCGCGGCCGTTGGCGTGGGCTGGTACGTCTCGCAGGACAGTGAGAGTGAACCGACGCAGGCCAGCGAACCGGCCCCTGACATGACCGGGGTGGTGGACAACACCTTCGGCGAGCGGGCGACTGAGAACGCCATCACGCAAACCCAGGTGGCGCAGGCCGAAATCAACAAGCAGTTCTCGTCGCTGCGTCAGGAAATCGACATGCTCAGTAAGGCGCACCAGGAAGACCAGAAGCGCATCAGCACGCTGGAAGACGAAAACCGCAAGCTCAATAACCAGACAGGTGGCGACGGGCCCCCAACACCAGGGAGCACCACGCCCGGCGCCACCGCCATTCCCCCTCTTGCTGCCGGTGTGACGCCGGAAGGCGAGCCGATGCCGTCGGCCTTCCCTCCGGCTCCCGGCGGCCCGGTGCCACCGCCAACCGCCTTCTATCCGGGGCGCGGCGCGGTTCCTCCGCCGGTCGTGGACTACACGCCTGTTCCGGTGCCGGGCCAACTGTATCGCAAGGTGCTACGCCCAAAAGACGCCGGCAAGCCAAAGAAAAAGTACCCCTACATCCCGACCGGCAGCTTCGCTAAATCCATCCTGATTGAGGGGGCGGATGCCAACGCCTCGGTAACCGGGAATACGGCCACGGTGCCGATGCAGGTGCGGTTGACCGGACGGATCGAAATGCCGAACAGCAAGACCTACGACGCGACCGGCTGCTTTATCAGCATGGAAGCCTACGGTGACGTCTCCAGCGAACGTGCCATCGTGCGCACCCGCAAAATCAGCTGCATCCGGGGTGACGACATTATCGATCAGGACATAGATGGCCACGTTTCCTTTATGGGCAAGAACGGCGTTAAGGGAGAAGTGGTGATGCGTAACGGCAAAATCCTCGGCTTTGCCTGGGGCGCCGGGTTCCTTGATGGGTTAGGTGAAGGTGCCGGCCGGGCAGCACAGCCGACCGTTGGCCTGGGCGCAACGGCCAGCATGGGCGCCGGCGACATTGCCAAATCGGCCCTCGGTGGGGGGGCCAGCAAGGCGGCGTCGACCCTCAGCGATTACTACATCAAGCGCGCCGAACAGTATCACCCGGTTATTCCGATCGGCGCCGGTAACGAAGTCACGGTGGTGTTCCAGGAAGGCTTCCAGATGAAAACCATCGAGGAAGTGGCGGAGGAAAAAGAGAGCCGGCAGCAGGCGCAGACCGACGGGGGCGATCAGTCTAAGTCCGGGCAGAACCTGAACGGCTTCAACACCGATCAGATGCTGAATCACCTCGGCAAGGTTGATCCAGCGCAGTTCGGTATTGGTACAGGGAGTGGCCAGTGATGGACATAAAAGAGCAGAAGTCCACGTTGAAGGCGCTATTGCATCTGTCCGAAGTTTATTCGCGGTTTGGAAACATTCCACATTTCAGCGCCGTGGGCTGGTTGGTGATGGGGGCTGTCATCGCGGTGGTGGAGTGGTTTTGGTTTTTACTGGGCGGTGGGTTGCTCTCTGGGATGCTGATATTTGCTCTGATTTTAATTGTGCATTGGGAGCTTACCCGATTCACCCGCGCCTCTGTCTTGCAGGAAATATCGCGGTTGTTGGCGCGTTATCCAGCCCGGCTGCAATACGAATACCAGTCGTTACTCCAGGATATTGGCGCGGGGACACCAGAACTTCCAGCGGCGATAAGCGGCTTTCACGACAGAGTCCTTATTCAAATGTGGGGCTGTAAGTTAAGAGATTGGGCTTATGAGGAATATGCCCTGTTGGGACATGGATGTACGCAGAACTTACATGACGCTATGGGGCAGTCGAATGAGGCTCATTCCGATGCCGCAAACACGCTTCTTGAGAATACCCACCACAAGGTGGTGGCATTTCGCAAACCTGGACCCGTTCAACAGGACGATAAGGAGACAGACCGATGAATAACAATGACAAACCCACTATCAAGCATTTCGATGACTTTCCCTTTACGGGAGGCGCTTCTGCAGAAATCGGGAACCTCGTCGTCTGCGGCCGAACCAGTGTGGGGAAAACGACGCTGATGCAGTCCATCGTGGGTAAATACAGCGCGGATGCCGTGCGGCAGGGCATTGCTATTGCACCGACACCACCTTCTAAGGATGAGACCAAATCATGAAATCACTGCTTTTATTCCCCGTTGTGGGTGGCGTGCTGCTGCTGGCCGGTTGTGCCGGCGTCAGCAGCGAGTTCGGCTGTAACGCCACCACCTCCGACAGCTGCATGACGATGGAGCAGGCCAACGAGAAAGCCAAGTCACTGGAAGAGGGCGGCGGAGCAAAGCCGGCTGCGGCCGCATTGCCTCGCCTGGCTGACGGCGACTTTGCGGCGATTGGTCGGGATACCGGCCCGGTGCCGGTTGCGGTCGGCAGTTCGTCACGCTTGCTGCCACGGCAGGGGGCAGCCTCCCCGGCACCAATGATGCCGACGTATCCGGCGATCGCTGCGCCGGCCTCCATCGTGACGACCGTCAGCACCTGCACGTTGCCACGCTGCGCCGGTGTTGGCAGCACCCGACCGGTTCGCCAGGCCGAACAGACGGCGCAGCTGTGGATCGCGCCCTGGATTGACAGCCAGGACGTCTATCACCAGCCGGGCAAGGTGCTGTTCGTGGTTAAACCGGCCGGCTGGGGCAAACCCCAGTCCGTGTATTGACAGGAGCCCTTCATGAATTTGCTCGACAAGGTCACCCATACGGCTAACAGCCTGCTGTCGGCGCTCAAAATGCCCGATGCGTCCAGTCAGGCCAACCAGCTGCTCGGCGATATGCGTTTCCCGCAGCTGAGCAGCCTGTTGCCTTATCGTGATTACGACGAAAGCTCGGGGTTGTTCATCAATGACGGCTCTATCGGTTTCATGCTGGAAGTGCAGCCGCTGACCGGCGCCAGTCCGACCGAGGTGCTGGCCATCGAGAGCCTGCTGCGTACCAAACTGCCGCGCGGCGTACCGCTGTCTATCCATCTGATGTCCAGCAAGCGCGTGGGTGACCACATCGAGTCCGGCCTGCGTGATTTCTCCTGGTCGGGACGGGATGCCGACAAGTTCAATGCCATCACCCGCGCCTTTTACCTGACGGCGGCGGAAGACCGGTTTGCGCTGCCCCTCGGTGTCGATATTCCGTTGACCCTGCGTAATTACCGGGTGTTTATCTCGATGTGCATCAAGGCCAGGCGCAATAACAAGGCCGCCTTTTTACAGATGGAGAACCTGGTGAAGGTGCTGCGTGCGTCACTGATGGGCGCCAAGATACCTTCCTGGCCGGTTGATGCCGGCGCCTTTATCAACGTGGTCGGCGAGATGATCAACCACGACCCCGATCAGTTGTATGACACGAAACGCACGCTCGACCCCTATCAGGATTTGAACTTTCAGTGCATCGACAACGGCTTCGGTATGAACGTTTACCCTGACTGCCTCAAGATAAACTTGCGCAGTGCGGGCCGTGAGAACGAGAGCGTGGCACGGGTGATGAATTTCCAGCTGGAAAAGAACCCAGATATGGCATTTTTGTGGGCCAGTGCCGACAACTACGGCAACCTGCTGAACCCCGAGTTGTCGATCGCGTGCCCGTTCATCATCACGCTGACGATGGTGGTCGAAGAGCAGGAGAAGAACCAGTTCGAGGCCAACCGCAAATACCTCGACCTGGAGAAAAAATCCCGCACATCCTATGCCAAGGTGTTCCCGAACGTGGTGGCGGAAGCCAAAGAGTGGGGGGAGCTGCGCGAGGCGCTGTCGTCCAATCAGACGGCGCTGGCCTCTTACTTCTACAACGTCACGGTATTTTGCGAAGACAACGATAACGTGGCGCTGCGCTGTGAGCAGGATGTCATCAACACCTACCGCAAAAACGGTATCGACCTGATCGCCCCACGGTTCAAGCAGCACTGGAATTTCCTGGCCTGCCTGCCGTTCATGGCCCATCACGGTGTGCTGGATGACCTGCGCAAACACGGCGCCGTGCACCGGGCCAAGACGCTGAACGTGGTCAATCTGATGCCGGTGGTAGCCGACAACCGTCTGGCACCGTCCGGCCTGCTGGCCCCCACCTACCGCAACCAGCTGGCGTTTATCGATATCTACGCCAAAGGTATGAAAAACCCCAACTACAACATGGCGGTGTGCGGGACGTCCGGCGCCGGTAAAACCGGACTTATTCAGCCGATGATCCGCAGCGTGATCGACGCCGGTGGTGTGGCCTGGGTGTTTGATATGGGCGCCGGCTACAAATCGCTTTGCGAGAACATGGGCGGCGTTTATATCGATGCTGAGTCGCTCAAGTTCAATCCCTTTGCCAACATCGTCAACATTAATGAAAGCGCGGAACGCCTGCGCGATCAGCTGTCGGTGATGGCCAGCCCGGACGGCAACCTGGATGAAGTCTCCGAGTCCCTGCTGCTGATGGCAGCGAAAGCGGCCTGGCTGTCCAAGGGGCGTTCGGCGCGCATCGATGACGTGGTGGATTTTCTGAAAGAAGCCATGGATGCCGAGGAGTACCGCCAGTCACCGCCGATCCGCACACGTATTCATGAGATGACCATCCTGCTCGACAAGTACACCCGAGGGGGCATTCATGGCGAGTTCTTCAACTCGGACGAACCGACGCTGCATGATGACGCCCGCATGGTGGTGCTGGAGATGGGGAGTCTGGAAGACCGGCCCGATCTGCTGGTCGCCGTGATGTTCTCCCTCATCATCTTTATCGAAGGTCGGATGTATCAGACGTCGCGTAAGACCAAAAAGCTCTGCGTCATCGACGAGGGCTGGCGCCTGCTGGACTTTGAGAACAAGAAGGTCGGCAAGTTCATCGAGAAAGGCTACCGCGTGGCCCGTAAACACGGCGGTGCCTACATCACCATCACGCAGAACATCAAAGACTTTGACTCCGAAGAGGCATCGAGCGCGGCGCGGGCTGCCTGGGCCAACTCGGCGTACAAAGTCATCCTGATGCAGGAGGCGATGGCGTTCAAAAACTACAACCAGGAGTACCCGAACAATTTCAGTCAGTTGGAACAGGACGTTATCAATCGCTTCGACGATGCGGTGGCGCAGGGCTTCAGCTCGTTCCTGTTGATGGTGAATGGGCGCAGTTCCTGGCACCGGCTGTTTGTCGACCCACTCAGCCGCGCCCTGTATTCGTCGCGCGGGGAAGACTTTGAGTTTATCCAGAGCCGGCGCGCGCAGGGAATGTCGGTGCACGATGCCGTTTACGCGCTGGCCTGCCAGGAGTTTGGAGACGAGATGGCGCGACTGGAGCAGTGGGTCGCGCGGCAGGCTAACCGGAGGATGGCGGCATGACAGGCACTGAACTGCAGGTGATTGAGCAGGGGAGCGCGGGCGGACAACGGTCAGACCGCTGGCTGGCGCTATGGGGCTGCGGCGCGGTGGTGCTGGCCGTGCTGCTGAGCAGCCTGGTGGCGCTGTGGCTGGTGCAGCGCCAGCCGGTGATTGTCACCTTCAACATGAAGCAGACCATGGAAGCGTTCTACGAGAGCGCCGGGAAAAAGGCCCTGCCCCCGGAACAAAGCAAACAGCTGGCAGAACGGTTTACCGGTGCGCTGGAAGCCAGTATCACGCACTACCAGCAGCGCAACAACGTGATCATTCTGGTCTCGCCGGCGGTGGTGGGCGGGGCAAAAGACGTGACGCGCGAACTGCAGCGGGATATTGCCCGTCGCATGCAGGGGAATGCTGCCGTGCGTCAGGAAGGAGGCCATCCATGAACCTGAGTGTTGGCGCCAGGCTGCTGGTTCTTGGCGTGGTCGTGGTGTGCTGGGCGGCGCTGTACTGGCCAAAAGATAACGACGCACGCCAAAACGCGTTTGTTGACGTGGCTCGCGAGTACCTCCTGGCACACCCGGAGGCACTGGCGCCGATGTGCAAGACATTAGAAATACGGCAGCAGGGGAACATGAATAACCCCGCTAATGCAGTGAAAGGAGTTCAACCATGAATCGAAATCTCCGAGATAGGGTGTTTTTGCTGGCGGTTATTGCTCTATTCCCTGTGGCTGCCGCCATTGTTGCCCTTCAATTCTTACCGGCGAAGAACAAGCAGCCAGAGGCCGCGACGTCGACGCCCCCCCAAGTTCACTGGGAGACACCTCGACTGCGTGGCATCGATTATCCGCCGACGTTACCGTCCGTTAACGCCTTGCCCGAGCCGAGTCCGGTGTTTACTCCGGCGCAGCAGGAGGCCATCGGCCCGCTTGCCCGCGATTACCTGCTGGCGCACCCGGAAATCCTGATGCAGATGAGCGAGAAGCTGGAGGCGCAGCAACAGACCGCGGCCAATCGCACGGTACAAACTGCGTTGACCACGCAGCCGGAACTTCAGGCAACGTTATTGCACGATCCGGCAACGCCGGTTGTGCATCCTGACGGCGGCGTGACCGTAGTGCAGTTCTTCGACTATCAGTGCATCTGGTGCGCGCGTATGTCGCCGGTGGTGGCCGACTTTGTGCGGGACAATCCCGATGTGCGCTTTGTGTTCAAGGAATTCCCCATTTTCGGCAGTCGCTGGCCGATGTCGGTGCAGGCGGCACGTACCGGCCTGACGCTGTGGCACCTCAAGGGCGGTGAGGCCTATCTGGCCTACCACAATGCGGTGTTTGCCTCCGGTGAGAACGAAGGTCGGTTGTCGCAACCCACGCTTAATGCGGCACTCCAGACCGCTGGCGCTGCGCCGATGACCGTACTGCCCGAGACGGAGAAAACGCTGCTGGCCACACGCGAGCTAGCCCAGCAGCTGAACATCAGCGGCACCCCCGCTTTTATCGTTATGCCGACCCGTGATGCACGTGCGGATCAGGTGACGCCGCTGTACGGCGCCGTGGATGTGAAGGCGCTGCAGGCTGCGGTCGCACAGGCAAAAGCAGGAGGCCACTGATGCGCGTTGTCTGCCTGGTGTTCTCCTTATCACTGCTGCCTTGCATGGCGGTGGCCAAAGACTTCGGCACTTGGGGCGACCTGTACCCGGTCGCCGAGCCGGACATGCTGCAGACCATTCACGAACGGCTGACCGAATTGCAGCGCAGCGGCCGTTGGGATGAGGAAATGACGGCGTTCAAAGAGCGCACCGTGAAGCACAGCCAGCGGCCTGAGCCGGTCGCCGGCATCGGCAAGACCGAACGCTATGCCGAACGCTTCTTCGATCCGAGCGTGCAGCTCTCTTCTGACCTGAAAGACGACAAGGGGCGAGTCTTTGCCCGCAAGGGCGACGTTATCAACCCGCTGGCCACCGTGCCGTTCGCGCAGACGCTGTATTTCATCGACGGCGACGATCCGCAGCAGGTTGCCTGGATGAAGGCGCAGCAGACAGAGACCCTGATGGTGAAGATCATTTTGGTCAACGGCGACGTTCCCAAAACCTCTGCCGCGCTGGACAGCCGTATCTACTTCGATCAGGGCGGGGCGCTGTCGCGCCGGTTCGGGCTGACGACGGTGCCGGCGCGCATCACGGCGGCGCCGAGCGGCCTGCGGCTGCGTATCGAATCCATTCCTGCCGCCGGCAGCGCGAACTGAAGGGGACCAGTATGTTTGTGACACGTAAACGTTTTATTGCGACCGAGAATCAGCTGCAGAGCTGTCGCCAATTGCTGGCCGCGCGCCACGGCGAGTTGATGGCCATCCGCCAGGCGGCGTCGGCAAACGGTGGGATCTACAAATGCATTCTGGAGTGCCGTGAAGTGGCTCACGAGCTGCGTGAGCAGTTGCCTGCCGATCAGGACGGTCACAGCCCTTATTTGTTCGACAAGCTGGCGCTTATCGACAGTCTGCTGGGCACCTTGGCTGCGTTATTACCGCCGCAGGATGAGGCACGTCCCACCGCTCGGATGGTTGCCGCCGGTGATGTGCAAGAGATTTACCGGGGAACGCAGTGGGCGACGCATTGCCAGGAGCGTCGCGCATGACCAGGTGCTGGCTCTCGGCGTTGCTGGTCGTGGCAGGACTGTTTTCTGCACCGTCACAGGCGGCGGATGCGGCCTGTCAGGGGCGCTTTGTCAACCCGATCACCGATATCTGCTGGCGCTGCATCTTCCCGCTCTCGATCGGGAGCATTCCGGTCGGGAAAGGGGATTTGCCGGATACCAGCAACCCGGGCAGCCCTATCCAGTTCTGCCCCATGCCGCCCCCGATTTTTCAGCGTATCGGGATGGCGATGGGGTACTGGGAGCCGATGGCCATGACTGACGTGACCCGTTCGCCGGGCTGCATGGTCAATCTGGGGGGCTTCAGTATCAACCTCGGCAAGATTGGCACCGGCACCGGCGGCAGCAGTGGCAAGGGGGACGTGACTACCGCGTTCTATCACGTCCATTGGTACAAGTACCCGCTGACCTACTGGCTGAACATCATCACTTCCGCGGGCTGCCTGCAGGGCGGGGACATGGACATCGCCTACCTGTCGGAAATCGACCCGACCTGGGTCGACAGCAGCCTGACCACCATTCTCAATCCGGAAGCCGTGGTCTTTGCCAACCCGCTGGCGCAGGGCGCCTGCGCGGCCGACGCCATTGCCAGCGGCTTCCATCTGCCGATCGACGCATTGTTCTGGTGCGCCGGCAGTCAGGGTTCGATGTACCCGTTCAACGGCTGGGTGGCCAAGGAAATCAGCCCGCTGCAGTCGTCGGTGCTGGTCTCGGAAAAGATGGCGTTCAAACTGCACCGCCAGGGGCAAATCATGGAATCCATCGGCAAAGACCGGGCGGTCTGCTTCGAATACCCGTCGCCGATCATGCCGAAAGAGCGCTGGCGTTATCAGATGGTGAACATGTACCCGGACAGCGCCCGCTGTCACCCGATGGGGCGCAGCGTGATGCGCTGGGAGGTGGGCCACAACTCGCCGGCCAGCAAGAAGAACTTCGGCTACGTCATGTGGCGCAAGCGCAACTGCGTCTTTTTATAAGGAGAAAGTCATGACGACATACAGCAAGGCGACAGGGCTGCTGACAGTGCTCCTGATGGGGGCAACCGTACCGATGATCGCTGTCGGGCAAACGGCGGCAGATCCTGTTGCTACCGCACAGCAGCAGGCGACCGTCCAGGTGGACAGCAACCGGGCATGGCTGCGCGAGCAGGAAAAGCGCTCGGCTGACCTGCACCAAAACACCCCGGTGCCGGAGTTCCTGCGTAATCAGCCTCCGCGTTCACTGGCGCAGGACGACCAGTCCTTTATTGACCAGCTGGCAGCGAAGCAGCGCCAGGATGCCGCCGAACAACCGGCCGAGGGGGCGCTGTACTTCGTGTCCTTCGCTATTCCCGAAGAGGGCATGCGCCGCATGCTGCAGGAGGCGCGTCGATTCGGCATTCCTGCCACGTTGCGCGGCATGGTGAATGGCGACATGCGCGAAACGGTGCAGCGGGTGCAAAAACTGGTGGAAGCCGGCGGCATCGACGGCGTGCAAATCGACCCGCAGCCCTACAGCCAGTTCGGCATCACCGCCGTGCCGGCGTTGGTCGTGCGCTGCGCGGCCGGGTTCGATGTAGTGCGCGGCAACCTGCTGATGGCGCAGGCGCTGAAGAAGGTCGCCAAAGACGGCGATTGTGCCGCTACCGCGCAGGCGCTGCTGGACAAGGAGAGCGGAAAATGACCCACCTGGTGAAGTCTCTGCCCGGACTGCTGGCAACACATGCCCTGGTGCTGGGGACGTTTATCTTCGCCACCGGCGATTGCCGGGCGGAAGGCGATGACGTGTTCCAGACCGGCAGCGAGTTTGCCAAACAGATCGCCGGGCAGGGCACGGGGACGCTGCAGAACACCAACCCGGCCAACGTGCTGCCGAACTACACCGATAACCCGAAAGAAAAAGGCTATTACGGCGGCGTCACAGCCGGGGATGCCAACACCCTCAAGACCGACGGCGGCACCGCCTGGGGTCAGACCGAGGTCGGGCAGGCGGTGACCGATTCGGTGCTCAAGAACCCCAAGGAGCCGATTTCTCACGATGCGCCCTTTATTCAGGCTGGCAAGGAGATTGAAGGCAAGGCCGAGAGCATCGTCGGCAAGACCGGCCCGGACTGCAAGGCCGAACAGGTAACCCGCAGTGAGTTCACCCGGCATGTGTGCGAGCGTGATACGGCGGTGATGCGTACCTGCGAACGCGCCACCGACATCGGTGGCCACTATGAGACCCGTTATGAAGACCGTAACGCGCACATCGACAAATCGATGATCCGTTGGTGGAAAGAGGGCAACCGCATTCACGGCACCTTTACGGCGCCGTTTACCGGCAAGCTCACTACGGGGTCGATATACCTCGAACTGCAGGACGATCTGCACAGCTATGGCGTGCCGCTGGCCTTTTCACTGCTGGGGAATGAGGTGCGCTATGGTCGTCAGGACTGGGGCAGCCGGCCGCTGAACGTCGGTAACGTCACGCTCACGCAAGGCCAGCAGGTTGATATTTTCATCACGATGGACCCCGGTGGCCACCTGGATACCTTTCTGGATGCGATGGTCAGGCAGCTGAGTGGCGGCGGTGGCGGCTCGCCGATGGTGTTCTACGTGAAGTTCGACGGCAGTTCGTCGGTGCAGGTCTGGGTGCCGACCACGTCGACGCCGGCCGACTGTCCACTGGCGCAGGAGGCCGGGGCGGTGAAGGTCAATACCGTCTGCAGTGAGCCGGGCGGCGAGCGAACCGTTACGGTCAACGGCCAGACCTACCCTGTGTGGGCCAGCTGCTGGCGCTTTACCGAGACCTATCGGCTGCAGGAGGCCGGCCAGGGCAGCTGCGAAGCCTATGCCAACAATCCGGCCTGCACTATTGCCACGCACGGCTGCGCCTTCTCCGATGAGTATGGCCAGTGCCTGCACGAGAACGTGACCTACTCCTGCGAAACCCGCACCACCGGGAACGTGATGTTGTGCGGTGGCCAGATGTACTGCCTGGACGGCGAGTGCGACAAGGCGCAGAAGGGCACCCAGGGTAACGATTTTGCGCACGCCGTTTCCGAGTTGGCTGCGGTAGCGGCCGCCGGCAAGGACGTGGCGGCGCTTAACGGTATCGATGTGCGCGCCTTCACTGGTAAGGGGCAGTCCTGCCGCAAGGCGTTTGCCGGTTTCAGCGACTGTTGCAAGGACTCCGGGTGGGGTAACAGCGTCGGGTTGGCGCACTGCGACAGCGAAGAGAAGGCGCTGGGCAAGGCGAAAGAGAACAAATTGACCGTCAGCGTCGGCGAATACTGCAGCAAGAAAGTGCTGGGTGTCTGCCTGCAGAAGAAGCGCAGCTACTGCCAGTTCGACAGCAAGCTGGCGCAGATTGTTCAGCAGCAGGGGCGCGAGTGGCAACTGGGTATCGGCTTTGGCGCCGCAAAATCACCGGACTGCCGGGGTATTACCGTAGATGAGCTGCAGCGCATCAACTTCGACCAGCTGGACTTTGCCAATTTCTACGAAGACCTGATGAAGAACCAGAAAGTGCCGGAAGACGCGGCACTGCTGGAGAAGGTTAAGCAGCAAATCGCACAACGTATGCAGGAGGCAGCCAAGTGAAAACGCGCGGGACTTCAAATGTCAATTTGGCGGCACGCGGGTTGGCCAACCGCAGGGCGGCAGCGCTGTTGGGCCTGAGCCTGCTGGGTGCGGCGTTCACCGCGCAGGCCGGCGGCTGGCAGTGGTATGAGCGGGAGGCCAAACCTGCTGACGAAGACATGCCACCGCCGCCGACGGTATCGGTCGCACCGGCCGGCGCACTGGAAAAGCTGCAGCTGCTGCAGCAATCGCTCAAGGAGAAGCTGGCGGACGCGATCCTGTACCCCAGCACAGAGAACTTTGTGAAGTTCTTCCAGATGCAAAACTACTTCACCCAGCAAGCGGGGCTGTTCGAGCGCTCCGCGCAGCGGGCGTTCTTGGCGCACCCGGAGCTGGACTACAACCTGAAGCACAGCCACTACAACGGCACGGTGAAAAGCCAGCTGGCGGCCGACTTTGCAGCGCAGCGCGAGGCCATCGGCCAGTTGGCGCAGCGTTATGGCGTGATGCTGTTTTATCGCGGCGCCGAGCCGATCGACGGTCAGCTGGTCAGCGTGGTGAAGGGTTTTCGGGACAGCTACGGGCTGTCGGTGGTGCCGGTGACCGTCGACGGGGTTGTTAATTCGGCTATGCCGGAGAGCCGCCGCGATGCGGGGCAGGCGCAGCGGCTCGGTGTCAGTCACTTCCCGGCACTGATGCTGGTTGATCCGCGCAGCGGGGCGGTCAAGCCGTTGGCCTACGGCTTTATCAGTCAGGACGACCTGGCGCGGCAATTCCGCGACGTGTTGACCGATTTCAAACCGAACTATTAAAGGAACGTGGATGCGTAAATTCAAATTTCCCCAGATTGACGTTGCCGGCATGTGGATGGTCGGGTTGGGGCTGTGGTGCAACATGATAGCGGGCTGCGTCTGGTCTTTGCCGGATTTTGCCTGGGGACTGGCCAAGCTGTTGGCCGTCAGCCTGGTGATTATTGGCGGCTATCGCATTCTGGATGCGATAGCGACCCGTGTGGCGGATGAGCGCCTGGCCCCCGAGAAGGCGGCCTATCGTGCGCAGCATGGCAAAGGAGAAAGCACTGATGCAACGTGCACGGATGAACCTGTTCAGGAGGACCCCCATGCGCCCACGCACTAAGCGATTGATGACGTTAGTGGTGCTGCTCGGCCTGGGCATGTCGACGGCCAACGCGAGTACGCGCGATGAGATTGCTCAGCTGCAGCAATCAGCGCAGCAGCGGGTACAGGCGGGAACGGCGGCCGATAGCCGTGCCGCCGCCCCTCAACCGGCACGGTGGCTGACGCTTAGCAACGGGGCGCGCGTCAACCTCAATGACTGGACGGTGGTGCTGTTCATGCAAGGGCACTGCGGCTATTGCCAGAAGTTCGATCCGTTACTCAAGGCGATGTCGGAACAGCACGGCTTCCCGCTGTTTGTCTACACCTTCGACGGGCAGGGCGACCAGACGTTTCCTGAAGCCATCCCGGCACCGCCGGACGTGATGCGTACCTTCTTCCCCGGCCTGCCGGTAGCCTCGCCGACGACGTTTTTGGTGAATGTACATACGCTGGCGACGTACCCGCTTATCCAGGGGGCGGCGGATGAAGCCGGCTTTATGGCGCGGCTCGACACGGTGTTGCAGGACGCGACCATGCGGGGAGGTACACGATGAAATGCAGGTTGACACAGCTGTGCTGTGGCGTGGTGATCGGGTTGTTTGTCGGCGCCGCTTCGGCCGACATGAACAGCGACATGAACCACTTTTTCGACAAACTGGGATTTGAATCCAACACCACCATGCCGGGCGTCTGGCAGGGGCAGGCCGCCGGTTATGCCTCCGGCGGCTCCATCTATGCGCGCACCGGGGTGCGTCAGGTACAGCTGGTATCGATGACGTTGCCGGATATCAATGCCGGCTGCGGCGGTATCGATGCCTACCTGGGATCGTTCAGCTTTATCAATGGCGAACAGCTGCAGCGCTTTACCAAACAAATCATGTCGAACGCCGCCGGCTACTTCTTTGACCTTGCGCTGCAGACTACGGTGCCGGAGCTGAAGGATGCCAAGGACTTCATCCAGAAGATGGCCAGCGACATCAACAGCATGAACATGAGCAGCTGTCAGGCCGCTCAGGGTATTGTCGGCGGGCTGTTCCCGCGCACCCAGGTCTCGCAGCAGAAGGTCTGTCAGGATATCGCCGGGCAGTCGAACATCTTCGCCGACTGGGCGGCATCCCGTCAGGGTTGTACGGTCGGCGGGCAGGGCGAATCGGTGCGCGACCGTGCCGGGGAGAAGGACAAGGAACGCGTCTCCAAAAACATCAACATCATGTGGGATGCGCTTTCCAAAAATCAGATGTTCAGCGGCAACAAGGAGCTGAAAGAGTTTGTGATGACGCTGACCGGCTCACTGGTGTTTGGCGCCAACGGCGAAATCACCCCGCTGGCCCCGAAAACCACCGACCAGAGCATTATCCGGGCGCTGATGGAAGGTGGCACGGCGCACATCTATCACTGCAACGACAGCGACAAGTGCCTGAAAGTGGTTGCGGACAGCAGCGTCACCATCAGCCCGGAGCGGGCACTCAAGGGCCAAATTCTCGACATGCTGACCAGCATCAAGAGCAAGGCGCGGGACGATGTGCCGCTGACCGAAAAGGAAAAGGGGCTGATTTCCGGCACGCATGTGCCGTTGCTGACCTACCTGGTCGACCCGCAGATGCTGGGTGTCGATAACTCGCTGGTCTACAGTCTGGCGGATTACGTCGGCTACGACATCATGCTGCAGTACCTGCAAGAGCTGATGAGCGGCGCCCGCGCCATGCTGGCGGTGGGCAACTACCCGGAGGCGACGATGGAGCAAATCAACAGCAACTTCACTCAGGCCAACCAGCTGCTGGCCTCGCTGCAGTCCCGGGTGCAGGTGCAGACCGATGCGCTGCTGGTTGTTGACCAGCAGATGCGTTACATGCGCCAGCAGGTGTCGGCCCGCATGCTGACGCGTTATCAGGATAATTATCGCTTCGGGGGAGGTCAATAATGGCAGCAGAAATCTACGTTATCGGTGGCGGTGACTGGATGCGCGAGACCCTCAATGCGGTAGCGGCGTTCCTGCATTCCGACAGCTGGTACTACATCCGGCATGTGGGCACGCTGGCCGGCGTCTATGTCCTGATGGTGCAGTGGATACGCACGCACGACCTGATGCACCTGCTGACCTGGGTATTTGTGATGGTGGGGGTGGCGGTCGTGGTGAGCAGCGGCCCGCGGGTGCAGGTCGTTGATATCACCAACCCGCGGGACGTCTATGTCGTCGATAACGTGCCGCTGGGTATCACCCTGCCGGCGTCGCTGTTTACCCAGTTCGGCATGCTCATGGTGCGAGGCTATGAGGTGGTTTTCAGTCAGCCGGATGTGGCGACCTACAGTCAGACCGGCATGCTGTTCGGCGCCTCCCTGATGGCGCGCAGTACCGACTTTACCGCGCAGAACCCGGAGCTGACCGACCTGTTTGCCGATTACGTGCAGAACTGCGTGATTGGCGACATCCTGCTAAACCGCAAATACAGCCTGAACGAGCTGATGAACTCGACTGATCCGTACACGCTCATCTTCAGTAAGCCGAGCCCGCTGCGCGGCCTGTTCGGCAAGGACGGCAAGTTCATGACCTGCGAGCAGGCGGCTGCGCCGCTCAAGAACATGCTGGGTCTGGAAGGGCAGACCGGCAGCCCGACCTGGCATTACTATGCCCGTCAGCTGTTCGGCGGAAAACCGGATGCCGACCTGCTGTTCGGCCAACTGCTCGGCAACAGCTACCAATATTTTTACCAGAACAAGAACTCGGCCTCCGACATCATCAAGCAAAACGTGGTGATGAACGGCCTGCGCAGCGGAATACTCAGCTACGCCTCGCGCAGTAACGACACCGCCGGCATGCTCAATATCGCTACCACCTCGGCGCTGGAGAAACAGCGGCTGTCGCAGGCCACCATGGGCCAGGTGGCGATGCGCATGTTGCCGACCCTGCATGTGGTGATGATGGGGATCATGATGGGCGTATTCCCAATGATTATCCTTGTGGGGCTGGTCAATCAGGGCTGGCAGGTATTCAAGGGCTACGTGTTCGCCTGGCTGTGGCTGATGAGCTGGCCGTTGCTGTACGCCATCCTCAACAGTGCCATGACCTTCTACGCCCGCAAGATGGGCAGCCCGGTGGTGCTGGCCAACCTGTCGGTGGTGCAGCTGAACTACTCAGATATCGCCACCACGGCGGGGTATATCTCGATGTTTATCCCGTTCATCTCCTGGTATATCGCCATTGGTCTGGGCAACGCACTGAACAGCATCGGGCACTCGTTCAACAACGCGGCGGCAGGCGCCAGCAGTGCGGCAGCGAGCACCACGACGGACGCCAACTACAGCTTCAACAACATGCAGTCGGATAACGTCACTGGCAGCACCTGGGATACCAACAGCGTGGTGCGTACCGGGCAGATGACCAAACAACTGGGCACCGGCGGCAGCCAGACCCGCACCGCCGACGGCAGCCAGGTGTTCGATGCCACCGGCTCGACGTCGCGCATTCCGGTAGATATTGGCGTGACACGTCAAATCTCGACGGCGCAGCAGCAGATGGCGCGTGAAGCGGAGAGCCAGGCAGAAACGGCGATGCACGGCTTCAACAGCAATATCAGCAGCGCCTGGACGCAACTGTCGCAGTTCACCGGTCAGCGCGGCAGTAGCGACACGATGACCAGCGGCGCCGATACGGCGCAGAATAGCCAGTCCAGCATCGCCGCCCACAAGATGGCCAGCGCGGTGGACAGCTATGCCAAGGCCAACAATATCAGCCATGAACAGGCGACAAGTGAGTTGATGCAACGTTCTGGGGATATTTCATGGGGTTGGGATAGTAAAGGTGGTGTAAGAGGGAGTGCTGGCCTAAAAGCTTTGGGGAATGGAGTTACTATAGAAGGTTATGGTGGTGTCAGTGCGGGCGGTAAGCAATCAGACCATGACTCCCACTCAGCCAGCAGTGGTTCTCGTGGTAGTCAGGATGCACGCCACGATCAGAGTGCTCAGGCTGCTGCCGACTTCAAGGAGGGGATGGATTATCTGACCAGCCAGCGCACCAGCCAGTCTGGTGGCCATACCGACAACAACGCGGACTCGCGTGTCGATCAGTTGTCGGCATCCTTGTCGGGTGCCAAGAGCAGTTACGAGCAGTACAGCAGCGCGCATACCCGCAGCCATGAACTGTCCGAGCAGGCTTCCCGTACCGAAAGTCTCAGCGCCGATATGCGCGAGAACCTGAGCCAGCAGTTTGCGCAGTACGTGATGGACAAGGCACCAAACGATGCCGGCAACATTCTGACCGGGCAGTCGCAGGACGCTGTTGCAGCGCGTCAGTCGCTTGCACGTGATTTTGTGCGCGACCAGGTGGCGCCTCAGGTGGACGCGCAATATCAGGTCAATCGCGAGGGGCTGGGGGCATCGATGGGCTCCGCAGGTGGCGGCGGTAGTGTCGGCGACATCACCAGCGACCATCAACGCCATCAAAGTGCGGTAGACGAGAGAACCGCAGCTGCCGGCATCAAAAGTGATGTAGGCGATCAGGTTAAAGGGATGATTGATAATAACCACGCAGAACAACAAAGCGTGAAAAATAATATTGCTTCTCAGAAGGAGAATATAAATGACTCGCGAGGTGTGGTAAAAAATAACCATGAAGTAGAGGTGCGAGATCAAAAAAACAAATATAATAAAGAAGTAGATGATCAAAAGTTTCTTCGGGCAAGCGAGGATAAAAGTATTAGCAGGGCAAAATCTCGGGCAATGAAGTCCGCGGGTGATGCTGAAGATAAAGATATTTAACGGAGTAACTATGGATAACACTGCATTCAAAAAAGACATCAAACAATTAAAGGAATGTTTGAGTCATCAAAATGTGGATATACCATCCTTTTGGAGCTGTCTCTGGCCAGGGGTGCTGATGATGCTGTGGATAATCTTATGTCCAGTGATAGCTATGCAGATGTACATTTACACATCCCTGGAAGAATTACAGGCTGTTTCTGGTGGGGTGTTTGTAGGTGCTATTTATGCTTTCCTAGTATTTGATGTTAGGTCCAAGTTTTTGGCTATACCCAAAGAGGTTAGGATTCGGCTTGGGTTTTTCCGCATGTTGAGTGCGAAGCTTAAATTATATTATCTCGCTTATGGGGTTGTTGTTGCTGTTGCTGCATTCTTTACCAGGTACACAAATTTCCCTGCATTTTTATACGTTGCTCCGCTTTTAATTGCCGTTGTTTTATCTATGTCTATTGGTTTTATGGATTTAAGCAGGTATGGGGTATCTGTAATTGTATCCCTTTTGCAGCAAATTAAATCTCGTAAGCAGGGAGGGGAGTAACGGTGGCTAAAGCGCACAACAAGAACCATGCCACCACCCTGCGGCTGGATGACGGCGCATTGGGGCGTTTGCAGCGCATGGTGGCTGAGAATCCCTTCTACAACCCCTCGCATGTGATGCGTGGCGCCCTGCTGGCGCTCAGTCGGTTGACCTACAGCGAGCGGGAGGCCTGCATTCTGGACGCGGCGAAGGGAGGCGTTGATGAGCTTTAACGCCAAGGACATGACGCAGGGCGGGCAGATCGCCTTTATGCGTCTGCGGATGTTTGCCCAGATTGGTAACCTGATCTTTTACGGCCTGTTCATCGCCTTTCTTATCGTGGCGGTCAACGTCCTACTGTGGCGCATTTCGATGCAGAACCTCACCAACGGCCTTATTTACTGGTGGGTACGGATGCTCGACAGCTGGCCCAGCATTACGCCCTCCGAGTCGGTATATCATCTCGACTACTACGGCAAGCAGCTGGTCTACACCGCGAGCCAGGTGTTGGCCGATCGCTATGTCGTGTATTGCGGCCAGCTGGTCTGGCGTGAGGCGCTGTTTGCCGCCGGCGTGGGCGTGGCGGCGTGTGTAGTAGGCGGGATCGTCACCATTTGGGTGTTGGGACGCCAGGGTAAGCAGCAAAGCCAGGACGAAGTCACCGGGGGCCGCACGCTGACCGACAAGCCTGCCGACGTCGCCAAAATGCTCCGGCGCGACAACCGGGCGTCGGATATCCACATCGACGCGTTACCGTTGGTCAAAGACTCAGAAATCAAGAACATCCTGCTGCAGGGCAGCGTGGGGACCGGTAAATCGGTCACCATGCGCAAGCTGATGGACTATGCGCGGGCGCGCGGCGACATGGTGGTGGTGTACGACAAATCCTGTGACTTCATCAAGGACTACTATGATCCCAAAATCGACAAGGTGCTCAACCCGCTCGATGTTCGCTGCGTGTCCTGGGATCTGTGGTCGGAATGCCTGACGCTGCAGGACTTTGAGAACGTAGCCGATATTCTTATTCCGATGAGCGGCAGCGAAGATCCGTTCTGGCAGGGGTCGGCACGCACTATCTTTGCGGAAGCGGCCAACCGCATGCGTAACGATCCGGATCGCAGCTACGCCAAGCTGCTCAATACGCTGCTGTCTATCGACCTGCCGCGACTGCGCGCCTATCTGGAAGGCACGCCGGCATCGAACCTAGTGGATGGCAAAATCGAGAAGACCGCCATATCCATCCGTTCGGTGCTGACCAACTATGCCAAATCGATCCGCTACCTGCAGGGCATCGAGTCGCTGGGCGACACGTTCACTATCCGCGACTGGATGCGCGGCGTGCAGGACGGCGGCAAAAACGGCTGGCTGTTCCTGACCTCCAACGATGACAGCCACAAATCCCTCAAGCCGCTGATCTCCATGTGGCTGTCGGTGGCGTCGCACAGTTTGCTCTCGATGGGCGTCAACCTTAATCGCCGGGTGTGGATTTTTGCCGACGAACTGCCGACGCTGCACAAGCTGCCGGATCTGGTCTCTCTTATTCCGGTGACACGCAAGTTCGGCGGGTGTTTCGTGCTGGGTATCCAGTCGTATGCCCAGCTGCAGGACATTTATGGCGTCAAGTCGGCCGCTTCCCTGATTCAGGTTCTCAACACCCGGTTCTTCTTCCGCTCCCCCGATAAGGAAACCGCAGAGTTCGCCGCCGGTGAAATCGGCGAGAAGGAGCAGAAAAAAGCCTCCGAACAGTACTCCTACGGCGCCGACCCGGTCAGGGACGGGGTGTCTCTGGGCAAGGACAAGGAGCGCGAAGGGCTGGTGAGTTACAGCGATATTCAGTCGCTGCCTGACCTGTGCTGTTACATCACGCTGCCGGGGCCTTATCCGGCGATAAAAATGATGCTCAAGTTCCAAAAACGGAGTCAGAAGGCGCCCCCATTCATTGAGCGCAAGCTCGATCTGGAGGCAGATAACCGTCTGGAGACAGCGCTGGATGGACGTGAACTGGTGCTCGGCAATGTCGGTGCGCTGTTCGCGCCGCTGGAAGAGAGCCATCAGACCGTGACAGCACCGGGGACCGCCAGGATAACGGACAAAGGCGATAAGAAGCCTGTCGCCGGGACGGCTGACAGCGACAAACCGGCGATATCGACTGCGGCCAACACGACGGGTGCCGCCACTTCAGGCGGCGGTACAGAACAGGAACTCAAGCCCAGGGTGGAAGAGGCCGAGCAGTTGCCGCCGGGGATCAGTGGCGACGGCGAAGTGGTGGACATCGCACAGTATGAAGCCTGGCAGGCGCAGCAGCAGGCCATGGGGCAGCAAGCCATGCAGCGCCGGGAAGAGACCAATATCAATATCGACAGGCACCGCCGCGAGCTGGCTGAAGTTCATCATGGGGACAGCGAACCGGGAGATGAATTCTGATGATGAGCATTGGCCAGGTCGGCCCCGCCGGTAAAGCCGGCGACTACTACACCCATCAAGACAACTACTACGTGCTGGGCAGCATGGACGAACGCTGGGTGGGCCAGGGCGCGGAAGCCCTGGGCCTGTCTGGCAAGGTGGACGTTAAAGATTTCGTAGCCGTGCTGGAAGGCAAGTTGCCGGACGGCAGCGACCTGACCCGCATGGTCGGTGGCGAGAATAAACACCGCCCCGGCTATGATCTGACGTTCTCGGCGCCCAAAAGCGTTTCCATCATGGCGATGTTGGGCGGCGATAAACGCCTTATTGCCGCGCATAACCACGCGGTAGAAGTCGCGGTGCGGGAGGTCGAGAAATTGGCCTCAACCCGCAGCATGACCGAGGGTGTCTCCGAGACCAGGCTGACCGGCAACCTGGTGGTGGCGCTGTTTAACCACGATACCTCACGCGACCTTGACCCACAGATGCACACCCATGCGGTGGTGGCCAACGTCACGCAGCATGACGGCAAGTGGCAGACGCTGTCCTCCGATACGGTCGGTAAGACCGGGTTTATTGAGAGCGTCTATGCCAATCAGGTGGCTTTCGGGCAGATATACCGCCATGTGCTGCGTCAGGATGCGGAAGCGATGGGGTATCAAACCGAGAACGTCGGGCCGCACGGCATGTGGGAATTTAAAGGTATGGAGAACGTAATTGATGTGTTCTCCAAACGCAACCATGCCATCGACGCCGCCGCCGGCCCTGATGCTTCGCTCAAATCGCGCGATATGGCGACGCTCGATACCCGCAAGGCCAAGGTCGCCAGCGATCCGGCAGCGCTGGCGGTCGAGTGGTTGCAGGAAATGAAGTCCGCCGGCTTTGATGCCAAAGCCTATCTGGCTGAAGCCCAGTCACGCACGATGGTGACGCCGTCCCCGACGCCGCTGGAAGCGGGGGGCGACGCGCTTGTCGACCAGGCGGTGGGACAAGCCATTTCGGCGCTCTCTGACCGGCAGGTCAACTTTACGCACAACCAGGTGGCCAACAAGGCCATCAGCTACCTCTCCGGGGAGCCGGGCATGCTGGACGCGGTGCGTGACGGCATCGACCGCGCCATCGAGCGCGAGCAGCTTATTCCGCTCGACAAGGAGAAGGGCGTCTTTACCTCCGATATTCATCTGCTCGATGAGCTGAGCGTGGCGCAGCTGAGCCGCACGCACCTTGACGAGAGTGCGGTGGTGATAGGTGCGCCACGGCCAGACCCGCGCACCGGCAGCATGCCAACCTACAGCGATGCCGTGCAGCAGCTGGCGCAACATGCGCCGGCGATGGCGGTGTTGTCAGGCATTGGGGGCGCATCGGTAAATCGTTCCCGCGTGGCGGAAGTGGTGGAGCTGGCACGCGAGCAGGGCCGCGACGCCACCGTGCTGACCGTTGACCGGCAGTCACAGCAGTATCTGCAGCAAAGCGTCCATCTCGATGAAGGCCGCGTGGTGACGCGCGCCGCGCTCGGCAGCGAGGCGCTGTTTGCGCCGAACAGCACGCTGGTCGTTGACCAGGCAGAGAAACTGACGCTCAAGGAGACCGTGGCGCTGCTCGATGGCGCCGTGCGTAACAACGTCCAGCTGGTGCTGATGGATACCGAAAAGCGCAAAGGGACTGGCAATGCCCTTGCCGTCATGAAAGAGGCCGGTGTACCGCGCTATCAGTTCAGTGGCCGCCAGGCGGTGCCGGCGGAAGTGGTGAGCGAGCCGGACAAGGCCCAGCGCTTCGGTCAGTTGGCCAAAGGTGTGGTGCAGGCATTGGTTGAAGACCGGTCGGCGGTCGCGCAGGTAAACGGCCCGGCCGACCAGCGGATGTTGACGGCCATGATACGTGACGAGCTGAAAGATACCGGGCTGCTGGGACGCGAAGAGACCACCGTGACGACGCTGACACCGGTATGGCTGGACAGCAAAAATCGGGGTGCCATCGATACCTACCGGGAAGGCATGGTGATGGAGCGCTGGGATGCGGAGAGCCGGCAGCGCGAGCGGTTCGTTATCGACCGGGTCGGTGCGCAAACACGCAACCTGGTGTTGCGTAACGCCGAGGGTGAAAAACAGCGGCTTGCCGTCAAAGACGTGGACAAGGACTGGTCGTTGTTCCGGGCCGGTACGATGGGGGTTGCTGACGGCGAACGCCTGCGGGTATTAGGCCAGGAAGGACGGGGCAAGGATGCGCTGAAGGCCGGCACGGTGCTGACGGTTGTTCGTGCCGGCGCCGGCGAGCTGCAGGTGCGCGTGGCCGGCGAGCCGGATGCGACACAGAAGCCGGCGGACCGAGCGCTTGCGGTCGGCAGCGATGTTTTCAGCGCCGTCAAGGTGGCGCCGGCGTATGTGGAAAGCCTCGGCGCCTCGGTGAGCAGTACGGCGGCGGTCTATGCCGCAGTGAAGAAAAACGAGCTCAACAGCGCCACGCTGAGTGGCATTGCGCGCAGCGGCGGGCACATCACCCTGTATTCAGCGCTCGATGCGCGCAAGACGCAGGAGAAAGTCGCTCAGCACCCGGCGTACCGTCTGGCGGGCGAACAGGTCAAACAACTGGCCGGGGAGGAGGGGCTTGATGCCGCGATCGTCGGGCAAAAATCGGGGCTGTTTACTCCGGCGCAGCAGGCCATTCATCTGGCTATTCCGACGCTGGAAGGGGATAGCGTCGCGTTTGGTCAGGCCAAACTGCTCGCCGGCAGTCTCGATTTTGCGGCCAAAGGCGTGTCGATGGAGGCCATCCAGACGGAAATCGAGGCGCAGGTCAAACGCGGGGAGCTGCTGAAAGTGGATGTCGCGCCCGGCGTCGGGGCGGATTTGCTGGTCTCGCGCGCCAGCTTCGAGGCGGAGAAAAGCATTATTCGTCTGATCGCCGACGGCAAAGACAGTATGCCGGCGCTGATGAGTGAGTCGGCGAGAAATCAACTGGCATCGAGTCAGAAGTCGCTCACGCAGGGGCAGAAAGAGAGTGTTGACCTCATTCTCGGTACGACTGACAGGTTTGTGGCGATCCAGGGCTATGCGGGGGTGGGGAAAACTACCCAGTTCAAGGCGGTACTGGAAGGGATAGCGCAGATACCTGAAAGCGAGCGGCCCCGCGTGGTCGGGCTGGCGCCGACGCACCGCGCAGTGGGTGAAATGCAGGCGGCCGGCGTCGATGCCCAAACCCTGGCATCGTTCCTGCACGATGAGGGGCTGAAGGTTGCCAGCGGCGAGAAACCGGACTACCGCAACACGCTGTTTGTGGTGGATGAGAGTTCGATGGTGGGCAACAGCGACATGGCGCGCGCCTACGCGTTGATTGCCGAGGGCAACGGCCGTGCGGTGATGAGCGGTGACGAAGCCCAGTTGGAAGCGATTGCGCCGGGCGCGCCGTTCCGGCTGGTGCAGGGGCGCAGCGCCATCGATATGGCGGTCATGAAAGAGATTGTGCGCCAGACCCCCGAGCTGAAGCCGGCGGTGTACAAGATGATTGAAAACGATGTGCCTGGTGCGTTGGACGTGGTGCGCACGGTGGCGCCGGCCAACGTCCCTCGACAAGCCAATGCCTGGGTGCCGGCAAAGTCGGTGATGGAACTTGCAGTAGATATTCCAGATATTCATGACGCGATTGTCAGCGATTACCTGGGGCGTACCGAGGCAGCCCGGCAGGATACGTTGATTATCACGCATCTCAATGCCGATCGGCACATCATCAATGCCGGCATTCACGGCGAGCGTAAGGCGGCCGGAGAGCTGAAGGGCGAGTCCGTCAGCCTACCTGTCCTGGAAACCGCCAATATTCGCGACGGCGAGCTGCGCAAGCTGGACACCTGGGCGCGTCACCGGGACGCCGTCGTCCTGCTGGATAACACCTACTACCGCATGGCCGACATCGACAGTCAGTCCCGTACCGTCAGCCTGCAGGACAGCGAGGGCAATACCCGGCAGTTTTCCCCGGCCAGTGCGGTGCGTGAAGGCGTCACGCTGTACAACCCGCGCACCATCGAGGTGAACGTGGGCGACCGCATGCGCTTCTCCAAGTCGGACGTCGAGCGCGGGCATGTGGCCAACAGCGTCTGGACGGTCGAGGCGATAAAAGGTGACATGGTCACGCTCTCCGATGGACAACAGACCCGGACCGTCAATCCCCAAGAACAGCAACAGGACCGGCACGTCGATTTGGCCTATGCCATCACCGCCCACGGTGCCCAGGGGGCGAGCGAACGCTTTGCCATCACGCTCGAGGGGGTGGAAGGCGGGCGTGAGCCGCTGGTCAACCGGGCGTCGGCCTATGTGGCGCTCTCGCGCGCCAAGGAGCATGTGCAGGTGTACACCGACAACGAAGCCGGGTGGCTGAATGCTATCGGCAAGGCGAAGGCGCGCACCACGGCCCATGATGCGGTGCTGGGGATGGCGCCGGGCAGCCAGAAAGCGGCCGCCGACCTCTACGGCAAAGCGGTCCCTTTATCCGACAACGCCCTGGGGCGCGCGGTGCTGCGCGGTAGCCAACTTACCGGCGACACGCTGGCGCACTATGTGTCGCCGGGCAAAAAATACCCGCAGCCCCACGCCATGCTGCCGATGTATGACGCCAACGGCAAAGCGGCCGGCGCCTGGCTGGCGCCGCTGGCGGACACCCAGGGGAAAAGCGTCGGCGGACTGCCGACGCAGGGTCGGGTTTTGGGCAGTGACAGCGCGCAATTTGTGGCGCTGCAGGGGAGTCGCAACAACGAAACCCGTCTGGCCGGGACGATGCAGGACGGTATCCGGCTGGCGGCGCGCTATCCCGACAGTGGCGTGGTGGTGCGCCTGCAGGGGGACGACGTGCCGTTCAATCCCCAGGCGATGACCGGCGGCAGGGTGTGGGTGAATGACGAGACGCTCAAGGCCACTGCGCGGGAGAGCGGCGCGTCCGACGGTGTCATCAAATTGCCGGAGAGCCCGGAAGAACGCCTGCAGCGTGAACTGCAGACGCAGGCCGACAAACTGGGCCGTGAACCGAACGTTCCTGATCCGCAGCGGCTGGCCGGGCTTAATGATGAACAGCTGCGTGCGTTGCTCGCGCGCGGCGAACTGCGCGCCGAGGACGTGAAAGACCGTCTGCCGGAGGCGGTCATGCGGGAAGTGACGGGCCAGGATGCGGCCTTGCTGCGCGATGCCGCTGTCCGCCAGGTGGCGCGCGAGCCGGTATCGACCCGCAGCCGGCTGCAGCAGGACGAACAGAATCTAGTGCGCGATACCCATCCAGAGCGAGAACTGAACAAAGAGAAAACCCTGGGCGGCGACTGACGCGCTGCGCTTGTCCAACGCCGCGCGAGACAGGTGACAAGCCCCTGCCCCGCACGGCATTACCTAAAGGAAGAACGGATGAACACAACCCAAAATGTCTCAACGACGCAGGGCATCTTGTTAACCACTGCGGTCTTGCTGTCCGGGGCTGCGACGCTCTGGGGATATATGCAGTGGGACGTGATGAGCGCCCTGCCGCTGTATTGGCGCAATGCGCTCGTCCCGTTGCCTCTGCTGGTCTTCATGGGCCTGAAGCACCTGCAGGCGCGGCCAAACAGGGCGGACGAGCATGAATAAGACGTCGTGGCTCCCTGCCCGCGTGTTTGGCGTTGCCACCCTGGTGTTCAGCGGCTGGCTGCCGGCGTCGCCACTGCTGGCTGCACCGGCGGTACAGGTGGGGTTTTCGCCGGAAGGGTCGGCGCAGCAGCTGGTATTGAGTGTTATCGGCGAAGCGCGGCGCGATATTCGCCTGATGGGGTACGCCTTTACCTCGCCGGAGGTGGCGCGGGCGCTGATTGCGGCGCACCGGCGCGGCGTGATCGTCGGGGTGGTGGTCGATGCGAAGGCCAACCAGAACGGCGCCGGCCGGGCGGCATTGAACCTGCTGGCCAACGCCGGCGTGAACGTCAGGACGGTCAACAGCTATAAAATTTTGCACGACAAGGTGATCGTCGTGGATGGCGTGACGACCGAAACGGGAAGCTTTAATTTCAGCCGATCGGCACACCGCGCCAACTCAGAAAATGTGGTGGTGCTGCGCGACATGCCGGAGGTGGCCAAACAGTACCTGGCGCACTGGCAATCCCGCTGGGCGCAGGGCCAGGACTGGCAGTCGACTTACTAAGAAAGGAAATCGGATGGCGATGTTTGATCCGCACAGCGGAAAACTGCAGCAGGTGCGTGAAGTGGTGCGTTTCACCCCGCTGCAGCAGGACGTACTGAAATTCATGGCGCTGGTGCTGATGGTGTTCGACCACGCCAACCGGGCGCTGGGGTTGCATGAGCCGGTGCTGTTGCTGATGGGACGGGGGGCGTTTCCGCTGTTCGCCCTGCTGTGGGGGTACAACCTGGCCTCGCGGCCTGTCCGGCAGGCGCAGGCGACCCGGCTGTGGGTATGGGCAGTGGTTGCCCAGCCTGGCTATTGGCTGGTGATGCGTCATGACGGGCTGGCGTTCACCGATCCGAATATTTTGTTCCTGTTCGCCGCGGTGACGCAGGCGCTGGCGGTGGCGTCGCTGCCGATGCGCAAGGGCGCCCCCAACCCGGTGTTGGCCGGCGGCGTACTGTTGGCGCTGTGGTGGGCGTATGGCGCCACAGACGGCAGTTACGGTACTGCCGGCGTTCTGTTGCTGTTGGCCAGTTATGGGTTGTGCGTTTCCCTGCCGGGGTACGTGACGGCCGTCTGGCCGGTGCGCGGGCTGGCGATCGTGGCCTGGCCGCTACTGGTGTTGATGCTCAATGCCGAGCTGGGCGGCACGATGATGCTGACCGGGTTGCTGCTGCCGGCACTGCTCATCCTGGGGACGCTGCCGCTGTCGACGGCGTTTAATCAACGGCGCCTGTTGCCGCGGGGGTTTTTCCTGCAGACCTACGTGGCGCACCTGCTGGCACTCGGGCTGGCCGGCGTGTTTTTACACTGAGTCGCCGCTGATGTTACCGACCGCTTCGCACTTTGCCCATGCCTCGTTACTTGACCAGGTGACGATCGCCACGGCCGCGGCGCGCGTTGTCCGCTTTACCGATATGATGGCTTTTGGTAGAGTGGGAAAAATTTTGCATTCGATGGTTGTCCACGCCAGAAGGTGGACGGGATGGAGCGGAGCTCCAGACGCAAAAACCCCCGAATTACGCTGCAACTTTGGTCGGTGGCTCGTAAGTTCGGGGGTCAAAAGCAGGCCTGGCGCCTGTAAGGAAGTATACTGTATGCGTATTCTACGTCAATCCCCCCTGCCGACCCTAAGTGCAGGGGAACGTGCATAGTCAAAATGCCGCGCAGGTAAATCCTGTAAAATCAACTGTTTCACGCCGTGGTGCCAATAATGCGCTGCGGCGCGGGCAACAAAAAATTCATCGTCGCTACACCCCAAACCTGTGCTGCCGGGTGCCGAAAGGCATGGCGAGCAAGGTGGTGGCGCGCATGAGCAGCCACGACTGGCGGCGCAATGATGACCTGATCGGCCTGCGCCGGCAGGGTTATATCCCTTATACCCAACGCAACAACCCGGACTACCGTCCCAAACCGATGCGTATTGCTGCGCGTTCGGAAAGCCGCGAGGCGCTGACGGTGCTCTCGATGGTGCTGGGCGCCAACTGCGACTACAACCCGGACAGCGACTACCCGTTCGAGATCATGCTGCCGTTCGAGGACGTGGCCAAGGCCATGGGGGTGCTGCATGTCTACGAAAGCGGCCGCAAGGCGTATGACGTGGCGCTGCATGCACTGTCGGTGCTCGAGCAGCTGGACTACCTCATCGTGTCGCGCGGGCAGGATACTGACACCGGTCAGAACAAGCCACTGCGCATCTGGCTGACGGAGAACTTCTTCACCAGCCGTGGCATCCGGGTGGACGAAATTCGCCAGTGGCTGAACCAGTACCGGCTGTGGGCGATTAAAAACGGCCTGACCGAAACGCTCAGGCAAAAATACGAGCGCCACCTGGTGCGCATCGCGCATCTGGGGATCGACATCGAGCGCAAGCACTCGCTGAAAAACCGGCTGAAACAGATCCGCCGCTGGGTGGTGAGTCCCGATCTGCAAAACCTCAAACGCAACGCGGAGCAGGTGATTGGCAACGAACTGGCCAGGCGTCAGCAGGACGAGCAGCGGCTGGATACGCTGCTGGATGACACCGCTGCTGGCATCAAAAAGCTGGCTACCGCCAGGCGCCAGAAGCAGAACGGCTTTTATCAGGCCTGGGTGCAGTGGACGATGGGCCGCTCGCCGCTGAAGGCGATGCAACTGGAGAATACGCTCAAGCATGAACAGCCCGGACTGCTGAACAGTGATCCGGAGGCGTTCTACCGACTGCTGCTGGAGCGCGCCGGCGCTATCCCAGCCTAACGTCCTCCCACAAACAGAATTTTAACCCTGCCTGATCCGCGGGGGTTTTGTGCTGCCTGCTTTCCGCCGCTGATGCCAGGTTGGCCATTCGGCCTACCTGTTTCGGTTGATGCCGGCGTGATTTATGCGGCCGCTGACGTCGATCCGGGTCATTGCTGACATCGATCGGCAACGAATAGACCCTTAACTTCGACATTAATTTCGTAGGCAGTATTAACTTCGAAAAAGCACTCAGTGATAGGCTTAATTTCGAAGGTTGTTTCTGAACAAACTAAGCCCTTTAAATAAAGGGAGTCACTCAGCGCACCGGCTTACGCCGTTGCTGTTGAGTACCTCCCTCACTTCGTTCGGGCAAAAACAGAACCCCGCTCAACTCCCTGCCTCTCTTAACAAAAACCTGATGTAGCACCTGCTGTCACGACTGCAGGCAACAGAATCTGCACCCAATCCAAAACCACCGAAACTTCCCAGCAAATCGAACTCGCCAACCTCAGCCCCACAATTCTCCTACCACCACTGAAAAGCGCCGCCGCCCCGGCCCAAAGGGCCGGAACAGAGTCGCTTTTAATGATGGATGTTGTAACTAGCATTTAAATCGCTGTCATAAGTGTTGCTGAGGGTTCTTCGTACACGCCCGTAAGCGGCCCTAAAGGCCCGCTAACGCGGAGATACGCCCCGACTGCGGCTACGCCTTGTCGTGACCACTCCGACGGCGCACACAACGACTAACATCGCTTTAAGCGGTACTGGTCTTGCAGGGCGAGGGGTTGGATAGGCGATACTTATCAAGCCTGGGCGGCTGCGCCGCGTCACCGGCGCCATTCACTAAAAGTGCCATATGGAATTACCGCTGGCGCCTCCATGCCGCTTTGCGGCATTAGAAAGACCGACTCTCGCCTGCCTGGTTAAGCCATGGTATAAATATTTGTGCGCATATTTACAGGCCGTCACCGAGGGAGGTACCTCATGGCTGAGTTCATTTTATTCAGAAAAGATCATCACCTGACAGCAGTTAATAAGTCAGACGCTGAAAGCGCTTCTTTGCTGGTTGGGCAAGGGTATGAACAACAACCTGAAGAAATAGAGGCCGCTGATGCGAACATGGCACTTAAAAGATTTGCGGATATAAAAAATGAAGAAACAGCGACAGAACACGCCTTTACTACCGGATCTGTGTTCAGCTCCGTGTTATCAGCAATTCTAAAATAAAGTGTCTAAACAGAACCAGGAGATAAGCGATTTACTCCCACCGATAACAAAACAGCAAGGACGATGTTTCATGTTTAATTTAAGCCTACGAGTCAGTTTTATCATCGGAACTTTCGTGCTTTGTGCGTGCGCCGGTCCACAGGGCAGCGTTAAAACACATGCCCGGCATGCCTCTTATCAGCTAGCACAAGCACATTTTGACCCTAATACCCGTTCGGCGGTTTCAGACAATAACCAGCGTCTTGTCGCGTTCTTTGAACAATTTTATCAAGCCGGAAAGTCAGATAAAGCCTGCGGAGTTTCGCGCGAACAGGCAGAAAAGCGAATTGCAGAATTTCGCCATCCAGATTTCATGCCGATATCCGAACAAAAATCCACCTTCATTAATCAAGTTTACTCATCAGATATTCCTAAACAGCAACGTGATATACTTATTGATAATGGTATAGCCACTTACTGGGATGGCTATGAGGGGCGATCGTGATTCTAATCTTGCTTATTCCCACAACATGGATAATTAAGTAAATTTATAAAATAATTCAATATGAGAGTTAACATGAATATGTATCATGAGATTGAGGAAGGCAACAATATAGCAAAGAAAATGCTATGCATATTATTGGTTGCTCTCGTGCCTTTGCTATTAATTGCTGCTGTGTATTATATTAATCCAAAATCCTATTTTCTCCAGGAAGTATCGGAGTATACCGCGTTTTTACCAGCGATCGTTTCATCTAATAACCCTTTACTTAGCAAAGTAATGGATGTCTATTTAAAGACATCTCCGTTTTTTTCTTTGTTTTTCTTTTTTAGCTTCTACAAAAGATTGAATTTGAAATCCAATCAGTCAGTGTCGAAACTGTTAGTCACGTTTATTTGTTTTACGGTTTTTTATGTCTGTTTGATTTATGGGTTTTTATTTACCAATATTGAGCTAACGAACTCGGTAAGAACTCTGAAGGCGATGTCGACAAATGACATAACCTTGTTTTTGTTTTATATCACTTTGTATTCTGGTATATATGTATTCGGTTGTTTATATTTGTGGTTCGGTATCGGTACTGTCAAAGCATTTAAAGCGAGGCAGAGAACTACCTCGCTTTAAACCATTAATGAGCCGGAGGAATAATCTCGTTGTTTATTTTCTCTGCGATTTTATCATCAATCAGTGAAGATAAATAACTGATAGTTATAATTCCAAGTATCGTTAGGGCTGTCAGCGGCAGCCCTGTGATAGGAACCGCGCTGAGAATTAGACCTAGTAACCCTAACGCCGCAGCAGTAGCCACACCACTCAACACCCAGGATTCCACTTCCAGCATGAGTGGTTTCCAGTTGCCGGTTTCATATCCCTCAATACTCTTTTCACGCACTTTTTCTACTTTCAACGCCACATCAGCTACTTTGAAGGCGCGGGCCAGATTGCCCAACTTATTTGCCGTGTCTGTTGCATTGACGTGCTTCCAGGCATTAACAATGGCCTCCTTGTCTGCCTTGTTGATTTTCATGGCCGGATTCAAGGTGATTTTGTTGAGCGATGCCATTGCATCATCGAAGCTGCGCAACTTCTTGCCCTGGAAATTCTTGATGTCATCGGCGATTTGCTTTGCAACCGCTTTGTACTTATCCCCCAGATGCTCACCCACTTTTTCTCCAGCGGCCGCAACGAGCTCACTCGTTTTCATCAGAGCATCCTTTTCATCCCTTACCCTTGCAGCTTCCGCATCCGCTTTTGCCTTCGCCTCTGCCGCGGCTTTTGCCTCAGCATCCGCCTTGCGTTTGGCCTCAGCGGCTTCCTGTGCCTGTCGCTCTGCTCGCAGGGTATTCAGCCGGGCTTCCGCCTCCGCTTTTTCTCGTTGAGCCTGTTCAACCCGTTGTTGCGCCTGATTGGCTTCATTTCTCGCTTGGTTGGCGGCATTACGCTCGCGATCAATATCACCTTGTTTGGCATCAGCCTTTTGCTTCTCTTGCTCTGATTGCCGATGTAATTGCATGGCTACCTGGTATCGGGCGCTAGAAGTGTCACTCATTGCACCCGTTTTAAGCAATTTCGTAAATTCGTCATTAAGACGTTGCTGCTCCTGACGAATGGCATTCTGTTCATTCTGAATATTATTGGCGGTGCCATCATGCTGGCCCGCCCGTTGCTCAGCATTATTTTTATCCTGCTGTGCCTGATTAATACGCTGCTGAGCTTCATTAATTTGCCGCTGCGCCGCTTCTTCCTTATGTTGTTCGTCCCATTCAGCTTGTTTACGCTTTGCCTCTTCCTCTGCCCGACGTTTGGCTGCGGCTTCCGCATCAGCTTTTGCTTTAGCCTCGGCCGCCGCTTTGGCTTCCGCTTGTTTTTTCTCATTCAAATAAGCCTGAACCTGATTTCTCGCAAACTGCTTACCGGCATCATCATTACCTGACAAACGCGTGTCATGTTCATTTTTCGGCGGGCTTTTAATTTTACTGACATGTTTAATATTCCCGTCTTTATCAACGAGCACTGAATAAACAGATCCGCCATCACGTACATGATAATTATGCTTATCACTATTATCACCACTTAGCTGACCCGCATCCGCAATATTGGGATGGCCAGGTAGCCCATTAAACCCGCTCCCACCAGTAGGACTGCCGCTGTCATTCCCTTTACCATCAGTCCCATACCCCACCCTTGTGGAGCCTATCAACTGTCCCGCTGCGTTGTAGCTATCTACCCAGCCACCTTCATGCCGTTGGAATGCAACTTTGAAATCCCCCTTTCCTGAACCAATGGCGGGTACATCGCCAGATCCTGTACCTTTACCGCCCCCACCAATCCCGGTTGGACCCCCTTTAACACCACCAGTTGGGCCACGGCTGTCTTTTCCATCTCCGCCACTCATATGTATCTCCTTGAAAATAATTTGAATTAAACTGTATTTATATACAGTATTTGTAATGTATCTGGCCTGCTGCTCATCGTCAATAAATGATAATAATTCTTGTTTGTGTGGTGCGTAGTACAACATAGGGCTGAGGTGGTGTGTGGCTGTGGTAAGGTTTGAGAGGGTTTTACGCCGTGTCACCGGCACCTTCGCTAAACGTGCCATATGGAGTTACAGCTGGTGCCTGCATGCCGCTTTGCGGCATTCGAAATACCGGCTGCGCATTACTGCTCGCCAGTCTGAGTTAAAAATGAAAGTTCAGTGGAAGAACGGCTGAGTCATTATCATGGAAGCGAGCAACGAGAAAAAGGCGGAACCTGTACGGCGGCCCAACCGACGAGACAGAAGCCTCGTCGGTTTTTACTTATAGGGCGACTATTTCTCAATAAGCAATACATAGCTGGCAACACTTTGCGTTCCGATCACTTGAGTGATATTCCAGCCGGCTTTACTTAATTCAACGACCGTACCCTTCACGTTGTTACCACAGTCAAAAATCACCTCATTGGTGAGATAATTCGTACTGCTGCCCTTAAATTTAATATTGGTGCTTTCGCAAAACCGAGCCTCTCCAGCAAGCGCAGAGAGTGGCAATAATAGCGAGGCTAAACAAACAACCGATGATGCTAATAATTTCATACTGTTTCCTTATTTCTGTGATCCTGCCTGAAGAGTTATTGGTTAAATATTGCGCTTAACGTACAAAATTTTCCTCCAAACTTACCCCTTGTTCATCGATCCTCTCCGTGTTGATAAATCCTGTGGATGTCGTTACTCCCTGAGTAGAAGCTGACGCTCAGTGGAACGAAAACTCACGTTAAGAAATTTTCTGCCTTTGACGCGACTTTTAACGGCCTCAGACGTTCTTTGGTTACCCGTTCTGAGCATGTTACATGATAACGAGGCTTGATGGGTTTCGTGTGAAGTGGGCAATTATTTCAGGCGCACGACAGGCACGTCGTTCAGCCGCGTGGTCCAGGCCGGCGACAGCCGCTGCCGTTTCATCTTCCAGCCGTCGGCCCGATCGGGAATACCCTGCCCGGCAAACCAAACCGGCGCCCGGCCGTCCTGATTGAGGCTGTCGAGCAGCTGCATCAGCCGATCGCTGTTTTTGCGCGGCGGCGCGTCGTCAAACAAGCCAAACTGTGCCACGCGTTCGCTGGTGAAATCGCCCAGCATCACGCCACAGCGGTGATAGCGGTGGCCGGCGATGAAGATCCGTTCGAGCGCCCGCCGGGCGGCCTGAATGATGTCACGACTGTCCTGGGTGGGCGTCGCCAGTCTTGTGGTGGCCTGGTTGCCGTAATAGGTCTCGCCGGCGGCGAACGGACTGGTGGCCACGAACACCGAGATGTGCCGGCAGAACTGCCGCTCGCCACGCAGCTTTTGTGCCGCGCGCTCGGCATGTGCGCAGACTGCCTGGCTGACGCTGTCCAGCTCGGTGGGTTTGTCACCGAACGAGCGGGAGCAGACGATTTGCTCCTTTGGCGCCGCAAATTCCTCCAGGCCCAGGCAGGCGATGCCGTTCAGCTCGCGCACCGTGCGCTCGAGCACCACCGAGAACTGACGGCGCGCCGCGGCCGCCGGCATGTCGGCCAGCTGCAGCGCAGTGCTGATCCCCATCGTTGCCAGCCGGCGGGCAATCCGCCGGCCAACGCCCCACACTTCCTCTACAGGCACGTGCGCCATCAGGCGTCGCTGGCGCGCCGGCGCACTCAGGTCGACCACGCCGCCGGTTTTGTGCCAGGTCTTGGCGGCGTAGTTGGCCAGTTTGGCCAGCGTCTTGGTTGGCGCTATCCCGACGCCGACCGTCAGGTGGGTTCGGCGCCGCACTTCTTCCCGCAGCCGCCGACCGAGTGATTCCAGCTGCGCGGGCGGGATACCGGTCAGATCGCAGAAAGCCTCATCGATTGAATACACTTCCAGTCGCGGTGTCAGCTGGCTAAGGATGGCCATCACCCGATGCGACATGTCGGCGTAGTAGGCATAATTCGACGAAAACGCCACCACGCCCTGCCGCTCGGCGTCCCGGGCGATTTTAAACCAGGGCTCCCCCATCTTGATGCCGCAGGCTTTCGCCTCGCGGCTGCGCGCGACGACACAGCCGTCGTTGTTTGACAGCACCACCACAGGACGGCCGCGCAGGTCGGGGCGAAAGACGGTTTCGCAGGAGGCGTAGAAGCTGTTGACGTCAACCAGGGCAAACATGGCGGGGGTCTCCGGGCTTTGCGGAATGGGCAGATGGCGATAACCGGGGTCGGGTTACAGCGTGTGAATGGCGTGGCGCACCACGCCGAAGATCACGGTCTCGATGTCGTCACCGAGCGGAATGGGCGCAAAGGCCGGATTGGCGGGCATCAGCATCGGCCGGGGCAGCAGCTGCAGGCGCTTGCAGGTGAACTCGCCGTCGACGGTGGCGATGACGATGTCGCCGTGCTGGGCCCGGTAGAAACACTCCACGACCAGCAGGTCGCCGTCGAGGATACCGGCGTCCTGCATCGACAGCCCCTCGGCGCGTACCAGGTAGGTGCTCTCCGGGTGACGGATGCAGATGTCGTCCAGCGACAGGCGCTGCTCGAGATAGTCCTGCGCCGGCGACGGAAACCCGCAGGGCACGCCGGCGTCATAGAGGCGTACCGGCATCACACGGCCTCCGGCGCGCTCTGCCAGGCATCGTCATCCGGGGGCGTGTCCGCGTCGGTTGCCGCCGCGGCCGGCAGCGCCGCCTGCAGGTAGTGCGTGCGCAGCTGCGCGGTCAACGTGGCCACCACGTCGGGGCGGTCGCGCAGCCAGCCGGCGGCCTTCTCGCGCCCCTGCCCGATTTTCTCCCCCTGATACTCGTACCAGGCGCCGGTCTTGAGGATATATTTGGCGTCGACGGCCAGATCCAGCACCTCTCCCTCGCGGAAGATGCCGGCGCCGAACAGCAGCCGGAACTGCGCCTGGCGGAACGGCGGCGAGACCTTGTTCTTGACCACCTTCACCTTGGTATCCCGCCCAATGATGGTCTCCCCTTCCTTGACGTTGCCGGCGCCGCGCACGTCGAGACGCACCGAGGCGTAGAACTTGAGGGCGTTGCCGCCGGCGGTGGTTTCGGGGTTGCCGAACATCACGCCGATCTTCATGCGCAACTGGTTGATGAAGATCACCACCGTGCGGGTGGTGTTGATGCTGCCCTTCAGCTTGCGCATCGCCTGGCTCATCATGCGGGCCTGCAGCCCCATCTGGGCGTCGCCGATCTCCCCTTCCAGTTCGTTTTTCGGCACCAGGGCGGCGACGGAATCGACCACCACCACGCCGACGGCGCCGGAGCGCACCAGCGCGTCACAGATTTCCAGCGCCTGCTCACCGGTGTCGGGCTGGGAGATGAGGAGTTCACCGATATCGACGCCCAGCTGCTGCGCGTAACGCGGATCGAGCGCGTGCTCGGCATCGATAAAGGCGCACTGCAGCCCGGCGCGCTGGGCGCAGGCAATGACCGACAGGGCGACGGTGGTCTTGCCGGACGACTCGGGGCCGTAGATTTCGGTGATGCGGCCGACCGGCAGGCCGCCACCGAGCGCGATGTCGAGACCGAGCGAGCCGGTCGGGATACGTTCGACGGCCATGCCGTGATTATCGCCCAGGCGCATGATGGCGCCCTTGCCGAACGCTTTCTCGATGGCGGTGATGGCGCTTTGCAGCGCTTTGGCGCGACTTTCCTGCGTGCCGGCCGTGTCCTGCGGTGTGCGAGTGCGTGATGCGTTGCTCATTTTATGTTCTCCTCTGGTCGGAAATCGAATGCGTTATTATAATAATACTGTATGCATAACCAGTATAATATAAAACCGACGAGGAAAGACAAGGGATGATGGCGAGGTCAACCGCGCGACGGGCACAAGCCCCTCATTTTGAGGTGAATATTTTTACCGACGATGCGCACAGGTTATCCCCCAAATTTGTGGATAACGTCCTGATTGTGAGTGGCGCGGCACCGGGGGCGGATATGGGACCGTCCTGGGCAAAAGCGGTATTCAGCGCCGCTTTTACGACGTAGAATCCGTTATGCTGTGACGGTACCGGCACGACGCCGGACTTCCACTCTTTCGCGTCCAGCAGATAATTGTCCCAGCCCTGGTCTTTCAGGGTTTCAGAGGCGTAGGTGAGCCGGAACAGGACGGACTGAGCGGCCAGCTTGCCGCTGCAGGAGCGAAAGAGGTAGTCAAGATGCTGGCGCAGATCGCGCTGACGGATATGTTTCTGCCGCAGGGTCAGGGCGGACATGCTGCGGTGGCCCATAATCTCTTCGTCGGGAATGACCGTCACATCAACCAGCGGAAAATCGCCGGTGTACAGTTTCCCGGCCAGCGTCGGATCATCAAACTCCCGCAGCCAGTTGGTCGGGTACGGGTATGGGCTGCATTTGCCGGTATAGAAAGTACCGGGATGACCAGTGGCAGCGATTTATGGCCGGCAGATGGATGTCCATGAAGTCGCGGGGTATCTCAGGTTGCGTCAGAAATTGCCGGAAAGTGGCATCATGGGGCGAAGGATTTTTTTTCATGGGGCAGTTGCCGCACATTCGGTCAGCAGCTCACTATTTAGCACCAATATATGGTTCGATACTTTTGATACTAACAATTCAATCGGTTGGCCATTAAGGTTATAACTGATATGCGCGCCTGCTACGCCAATCTTCTAAAAGCCTCTCTTTACCTGCCTGCAATTTTTACTTAAGTCAATAGATCTCGATTTATGGAATATATGATGCGGCATTTTTGCGTAACGCCACCTTATTTCTGAAACCTTAAGCTCTGACCATAACCTCCGTAGAATATTTAAAAATAAAACCTTTTAAATTAATGTTAATTTTACGTTAATTTTTTGCTTTCGTTGCGTTGTATGATGCGTAAAAAACTACCAAGTCCATAATGTATTAACTATGCTGTAGGTGTGGTTAATGCTTGGCTTATCCTAACTAATTGTTTTTATTTGAATGGAGGTTTTTGTGATGAAGAAAAACAAAACTGATTTTACTTCTAACGGAAGTAATGATAAGACAATCTCTACAGTTGAACCACACTATGAAGATACTGCACCCGTCGAGAAGGTAATTAAACCCCTTACGAGTATAAGTCCCCCGGGAGCGGAACCCATGATGCCGGGTTCTGATAAGACACCTAAGAATAGAAACGAGAAGCTCAAACAGTTAGATAAATTTCGGTCTGATCCTCAGGGAGAGTCGCTGCGCACGAATCAGGGCGTGAAGATTTCCGATAATCAGAATTCACTAAAGTCAGGAACTCGCGGTTCAACCTTGCTTGAAGACTTTATTCTGCGAGAAAAGATCACACATTTTGATCATGAGCGCATTCCCGAAAGGGTAGTCCACGCACGAGGTGCGGGTGCACATGGTTATTTTCAGGTCTATGAATCGCTAGCCTCCTATACCACTGCCGAATTCCTTCAGGATCCCAGTGTTAAAACACCTGTCTTTGTGCGTTTTTCTACCGTCCAGGGCTCCCGAGGCTCTGCTGATACGGTAAGAGATATTCGAGGCTGGGCAACAAAATTCTATACTAAAGAAGGCAATTTTGATCTCGTAGGTAATAATACGCCCGTATTTTTCATTCAGGATGCGATTAAGTTCCCGGACTTTGTCCATGCGGTGAAGCCAGAGCCTCATAATGAAATACCGCAGGGTCAAAGCGCGCATGATACTTTTTGGGATTATATCTCACTGCAGCCAGAGACACTGCATAATGTTATGTGGGCAATGTCAGATCGCGGCATTCCCCGTAGCTACCGTATGATGGAGGGATTCGGCATCCATACCTATAAAATGATCAATGCTGAAGGCCAATGCCACTTTATACGTTTCCATTGGAAGCCTGTATACGGCGTCTCCTCTCTAATATGGGATGAAGCTCAATTGCTGACAGGCCGCGATCCAGATTTTCATCGCCGTGAGTTGTGGGAGTCCATTGAAGCGGGTGACTATCCTGAATATGAACTCGGGTTGCAGATAATTCCAGAGGAAGATGAATATAAATTCGATTTTGATATACTTGATCCAACTAAGTTGATCCCAGAGTCTTTGGTTCCCGTTCATCTCGTTGGAAAAATGGTATTGAATCGCAATCCGGACAATTACTTTAGTGAAACCGAACAGGTAGCATTCTGTCCTGGTAACATCGTTCCAGGTATAGACTTCTCTGATGACCCACTACTTCAGGGGCGACTCTTCTCTTACATTGATACCCAAATCAGCCGATTGGGAGGAGTAAATTTCCACGAACTTCCTATTAATAAACCAATTTGTCCTTTCCACAACCATCAGCGTGATGGGATGCATCGTATGAGCATTTCTGGAACAGCCAATTACGAGCCTAACTCTATAAATAACAATTGGCCAAGAGAAACCCCCCCGGCAAAGGGCGGGTTTGCAACCTACCCGCAACCAATAAATGGTGAAAAGACCCGCAGAAGGAGTAGCACTTTTGTTGACTTCTATTCTCAGCCACGTCTATTTTGGCTAAGCCAAACCAAAGTGGAACAAAATCATATTGTCGGAGGGTTCAGTTTCGAATTGGGTAAGGTTATGCGCCCTTGGATACGTGAACGTGTGGTTGATCAGCTTACCTATATTGATCACCAGTTGGCCCAATCTGTCGCAGATAATCTTGGGATAAGATTGAGCCAAGAACAATTGAAGCATCCATTACCTGGCCCCGTCAACGGGATATCTAAAGATCGTTCATTAAGTATGTACGATGGGCATCATCAGATACTCAAATCACGCCAAGTGGCTATTCTTGCTGCCGATGGTGTTTGTGGGGAATCTATTGATAATATTATGAAAACCCTTAAAAAACATGGTATTCATGGAAAGGTTTTTGCTCCGCACTTAGGTAGAATAACTTCTCTGCAAGGTAATGAAATAGAGGTCGACGGTACCATAGAAGGCAATCCATCTGTGATGGTGGATGCCGTTATCATACCGGAAGGAGAAGGCAGCATTGACTCCTTGATGAAAAACGGCAACGCCAAACATTACGTGATCCAAGCATTTAAACATCTGAAAGCGATAGGGCTGCAAGGCAAAGCGTTTAAGCTATATGATGCATTGCCGTTGCCCAAACCAGATGAAGGTATTATCGTGGGGGATAAGGCTGCGGATTTGGCTGAGGCATTTTGTAATGCTATGAAAGGACATCGTATTTGGTCCAGAGAAAGCGTAGCACAGGAAATTGCTGGCTAAAGTAGTACTAACTTGGGCTCTCATTTAAGGGAGCCCTACCAATGAGGATCAACAGGATTGTCGTTATGGAATACTATGGTTATACACTTGTTAAGTTTATGATAGGTTTTGTTATTGTAATTACTCATCTAAATCTATCGGGTAAAACTCAGCTTTCCCAGATGACCCCCGTAGACTTCATCGGCAATTTCGTGCTGGGTGGAATTATTGGTGGTGTGATCTATAGCGATTCAATACCTATGCATCAATATGTACTGGTACTCTTTATCGGCGTATTTCTCATCTCGTTATTGAATGCATTAAGTAAGCGCATACACTTTTTTCGCACTGTTACTATAGGTCAGCCAATACCGATCATCAAAGAGGGTCGCTTTCTTATTGATGCCATTTCGAGTAAAAGAAATAAAATTGATATATTGAATGTCTCCTCTCAACTTCATGCGCAAGGGATCCCATCCTTCCAGGAAGTCACTTATGCGCAGATAGAGCCAAATGGTCAAATAACGGTTGTATGCGATGGCGCCAAGATGCCTTCAGTTATCGTAATGAAAGATGGTAAGGCCAGGATTGCTGAACTCAGTTCGATAGAGAAAGATGAAGCATGGCTTGCCTGTAAATTAAAGGACGCTGGTATAGATCCTCACGCGGTTTTTCTTGCGGAATTTTGGAATGGAAAATTAAGTTTTATATTAAATAACGGCGAGGTTAAATTCTCTCTTTAAGTACTATTCATTGTTATAGCATTTAAAGTAATAATTTTCCTCCGTAGATTTGGCATAACTGATTATTATTGCTATGTTTGTTATTGCTCGATTGAGACTGTGGCATCTCTTTCAGCAAACTTAACACAATGTTAACAACATGAAAAGGATCGTAAATGAAAATGGAAAATGGGATGGTTGTTGAAAAAAAAATATCATGGGGTAGCGTAATAGGCGGTGTGATCACTGTATTGGCCGTGTCATTACTGTTGTCAACGCTGGGTACAAGTCTTGGGCTTTCCATTGTTGACCCGGCTTCAGACGATCCGGTAAATGGAGCGGGAACCACCGTTGCCGTCTGGTCTGCAATCTCGATTATTGTCAGTCTTGCCATCGGCGCTTTCGTCGCCGGTCGTCTGGCAGCAAATGATGGTCTCATTCATGGCTTCCTGGTGTGGGCTACAGCGCTCATTGTTGCTGCAGTTCTGGGAACCTTGTTGGTTGGCTCAGCCGTTAAGATGACTGGTAATGCGCTCGGCGCCATAGCTTCTACCTCAGGTAGCCTGCTTTCAGGTGCAGGCTCTGCGCTTGGAAACGGTGCTTCCGGAGTGGCAAATGTGGGAAAAAATCTCTTTGACCAGCTGGACATCGACACAAAACTTGAGCCGGAAAACCTAAAATCGGATGTGGTAGCAGCATTGAAAAAGAGCGATATACCTTCGTTGCAGCCAGAATTTATGCAGCAGCAGCTTGATGGTGCTAAAGCGGATTTGAGTGATGCGATTAAGGCTTTCTTCAACCAGCCTGATAGCAATGACGCTATCATACAGAAACTGATTAGTAAGCTGAAAAAGCGTGCGGATGCAATTACTCAGGATGTCAACCAGGACTCATTGAAAAAAGCGCTGAGTGAAAACACCGACATGACTCCTGCAGAGGTTGATAAAACAGTCACTAACTTGATCGATACTAAAGAAAAAACAGCTCAAATCGTTAAGCAACGTCTCGATGAAGCTGAAGCGAAAATTAATGAGGCGAAGCAAAAGTATGCCGAGCTTAAACAGGAAGCCCGTGAGCAGGCTGCTGCGGCTGCAGATGCATTGGCGCGTGCGGCTCTGTGGTCATTCTTTGCCTTGCTTCTTGGTGCAATCATCAGTGCGTTGGCCGGATTGTGGGGCGTAAAGACGAATGCCCGTCATATTCGAAGCTGAGGCTGGTTTAGCGTTACCAAGAGACCTAATCAGATTGAGTGCAATTTTAGCTATGTTCGTGCAGTTAAGGAGAGACTTATGAGAAAATCGCTAATGTACGCTGCGACCGTCATTTTTTCCATCATGGCCCTATCGGGATGCACACGTTCAAGTTATGCCATCTATACACATGACGGCCGTACTATAGTCAGTAAAGTTAAACCGGCCCAAACCAGCGCAGGCTTGGTAGGCTACACCGATGCTAATGGCGTCAAACAGCAAATTAACCAGTCTGAAGTGAAAGAAATTTCAGAGATCCCATAATGAAGTTAAGAGGATAGAAGTAAGAATCAACTAGTTAAGTAACAGTGTTATTTTAAATGAAGACCCTTGTCACAAGGGTCTTCATTAATCAACAGAACTAATTGGTATCTATAGTTATTATAATGTTACACCTACCACCCAACAATCAAGATGCAGTCTAAGAAACCACTTGTGTTTGATAGTGGTGCTTTTCATATAAAAAGATGTGATTTATTTTAATGGAATAGGTTTGGAGCGTGTTTTATGCTTTTAATCAATTAAGGAAAGCATGGTGGATAAATACAGCCTGGCAATTTTACGATTTACGCTGATGTTTATTTTTACGTTCAGTCTTGTAGGTTGCCCTGAAACCCCTAATAAATCTTTGCGGGAGCAGGTAAGGGATGCTGAAAAGGCTTCTGGATATAGCTCAGATCCTGCTGTAATTGAAAAATGATGAGGTTAATATGGTTCGTGCAAACTCTGGAAAGTCGATCTCATCCTAAACGTCAATACGCCCCGGGTGAGACGACTACCCCCAATATCAAATTGGCACGACCCATCCATCCCCAATAAGGAAATCATGCCATGGATAAACAGGAATACCGGCTGTACCTGGCCATGTTGAAGGCGCGCGGCGAACTGGCGCGCAAGGCAATGGCCGACAACGCCCGGCGGCGCAACATGCTTAAAGCACATCGTCAACGACGCTCTGACGACATCAGGTCATTGTTGGCCTGGAAAGACAGGGATGTCTCAGTTGACGGGTTACTGGCCAGCGATAAGGAGTTGGAAACTCGTGAACGGGCGTTTGGCAAATAATGCGAAAGCGTAGGCAGCTGGCTGAAGGCGATAATAAGGGGGTTCTACATGGGAACCCCGGATTTTTCGAAGGCTGAAACAGACTAGGGGCGGTGGTTCAATCATGGAGCGCGAAAACCTAAACCAGCCTCTTGTCTTGTTATCTGAACAGGCGGATCCGTTGACGAATAAATTTCATTGCCCCCCATGCGGCCACAGCTCTGCGTGGCCATATGATCAGACGACGTGGTTTAGATTTGAGCGCATACAGGGCGGCTATCCCGATACCGGGAACGATAAAAGCCCGGCAACGGTATAATGCCTGCCAGCCGCGATCAACGGGTTCCGACAGTCTTAGCCAATCACTCTTTAACAGGCTCAATGTCTGTCGCTGTTGTGCTATTTGTTGCAACAGTTGTTGTTTACGGTTTTCCCTGAGTTCCCTGACATTCATGCTTCATCCCCCTTAAGAATGCTCAAATCCTTACTGAGTTGTCTGCGGGTCTCTGGCAATATACTGCTACGGGATATTATTTGTCTGATGAAAATGCTCGAAGCTAATGCGAGAACAATAAACACAGCGGAACCCCCCCCTAGTACCATGAGGCGATGTTCCGGTGAGGCTAACAACAGAATAAACACCAGAAGGGATATAATACCAAACGCAGTGAAAAGAAGGGTCAGCCCCACCATTATCAGGAGATGGGTAATGCGGCTTTTCTCTTCTTCCAGCTCAACGGCTACAAGCTCCAGGCGGGTATGCAGCGTTCCGGTAAGGGCGGTAAATACGCGGCGAATAGTGTCTATCAGGCCACGGGAGGGGCCCCGCTGCGGATCATTCATTTTTCTCATAACGGCGTCCTTCTGTTTTGTCCGACAGGGCTTCTTTGCCACTGTGCTTCATCACTTACCGGCGAGCAATGGCTCTGCCGTGTTTTTTAAATCGCAGCCCAGAGAGGTTAACGCGAAGTTTAATCCGGTATCCCCGGACAGGCCGGGGAATCGAGTTAATGGCCTACTTTTTCGCTTACCGCGTCACCCGCCTTTTGAGCGGTTTCTTTTGTTTTATTCCAGCCTTTCTCTGTGGTTTCCTTGGTCCGGTTCCAGGCTTTCTGTGAGTTTTCCTTTACCTTATCTGTCGCGGTTGCTTCTCCGCCGTTTTTGAGCCGGTTTTCAGCCTGAAGTTGTTTCTCCTCAAGCCGGTTTTTTGCCTTGTGAGTCGTTTCTTCAGCACGATTGGTGGCCTGCTCAGCCTTCTGCCCTGCTTTGTTTTTTAAATGTTCAGCATTGATAGATTCGGCCAGAGCGCCTGTTGATACCAATGTTGCAGAAAGGATAACCATATTTAATATATTCATTTTTAACTCCTTTAAATTATAGCAAAGCGCCCGCTATCAGAAAAAGCGGGCTTTGCGCCCGCGTTTATCTTATTTACGGCCAATGAGCAGACCAATCAGTAAGCCAATGCCCGCAGCGATGGAGATCGCCGCAAATGGATTGTTTTCCACATTATTACGTACGACTTCAGCAGCCTCCTGAGCTGCCTGACTCCCCTGTGCCGCGACTTTACGGGCCGCTCCTTTTACCTGGTGCCCGTAATCGTCGGTCAGTTCACCGTATTTTTCCTGCGCTTCGCCAGCAACTTCTTTTACTTTATCTTCAGCTTTCCCAAACATGATGTTCTCCATAACGGTTATGACTCGGAATATTTAACCAGCTTTATTTCGCCAGCATAAATGTTATACAAAAAATGTGCCAAATACTCAAACACACGCTATAGCAGCTTTTTTGATAGCTAAGCATGAACTGCTTGGTGCTTTTAACCATAATATAATCAAATTGACCACAGTATCCTTAGTGTAAAACCTCTAGCCGAAAATGTTGGCGGTTTTGGCATAACCCTCGATAAGGAGAGATTCTATGGGTGCGCAGTATTATTGTCGTGGTAACACTTCGCCTTATGTTGCTTTGCCTGCTGATAAAACGGCTCTTCGCCTGGAGTCGCAGGGGCTGTGGCGGCGTGCCGCCACGCGCTGGCAGCAGGTGCTGCTTCGTGAGGCAGACGACCACGTGATAGAAGCGGTGCTGCAGCGCCTACGCTATTGCCTGGCACAGGCGCCAACACAGGTCCGCCGTGTCAGTGACGGCACCGCGCCGGCGGGCGCGGCGCTCGTGGCGAGAAACGGCATGCCGAACGACCCGGATCTGTGGCGAATGGAATAATCAAACAGGAAGAGGTTTTACGCCGGAACCCAATTTTGGTGATACGGCGACCGGAAGATCCCTACCGATCACAAGGTCGAGGCCGAGCGAACCGGTTAGGATTGTTGCCCTTGTGCATTAGCAACTTTGCTGAACGCCTTCTCGGTGGCGGTAATGGCGCTTTACAGTACTTTAGCGCGACTTGGCCACGTCCTGTGGTATGCGGGGTCGTGATACATTGCTCATCGGGCGTTCTTCTCTGGTCGGAAACGAAACGTGTTATTATAATTACACTGTACATATAAACAGTACAATATAAAACCGACGAGGAATGGCAAGGAACTATGGTGAGGTCAACCGCGAAGTGGGCACAAGCCCCACATTTTGAGGTGAATATTTTTACCGATGATGCGCACAGGTTATCCCCCAAATTTGTGGATAACGTCCTAGTTGTGAGTGGCGAGGCGCTGTTTGCGGAATATTTGAACCGTGTCGGTCGTGGTGTTACGCCGGTTCAAGCGCGATGGTGTGGCAGGCTGACGTGCTGCCCTGCCGCCGCGTACACAGTCCGTACTCGGCCATCACATGCATAAACCGGTCGGCGTCACCGACCACCCGAAACGTGACGGGGTGCAGATGGCGACCGTCCTGGGCAAAGGCGGCATTCAGTGCCGTTTTTTCGACATAGAACCCGTTATGCTGTGACGGTGTCGGCACGACGCCGGACTTCCACTCTTTCGCATCCAGCACATAATTGTCCCAGCCCTGGTCTTTCAGGGTTTCAGAGGCGTAGGTGAGACGGAACAGGTCGGACTGAGCGGCCAGATTGCCGCTGCAGGAACGCCAGAGATACTCAAGATGCTGGCGCAGTTTGCCCGCCGGGCCGTGCTTACGGCCGCGGTCGAGTAACCACTGGATATTAATCGCCACGCTCCTGGGGAAGCGTTTTTGCTTTTGGGCGGTGGCCAGCCAGCGGATCAGGAACAGGTTTTCGGCATAGGGCGTGCCGGCGATACCGTCCTGGCGCGCCAGCCCCAGCGCTGCCAGGGCGCAGAACGCCAGATGGCTAAGCGCTGAGGTGGTTTTTTCCGGGGAAACGGATGCGGTTTTATCGGTCAATGGCTGCCCTGCCCCTCGAAGCAAAGGATTAGTGGCAAATTTGGGCCAGGTCGTCAGCGGTCAGCCCGGTCATCTTCATCACCGCGTCGCGATCGAGGCCATTGGCCAGCATGGTGCGGGCGATTTTCAGTGCAGCTTCTCGTTCACCTTCCTGACGCCCTTTTTCCATACCGCGCTGTTCACCCAACTGGATACCTTTTTGGATACCCTGTTCTATACCCTTCTCGATACCTTTTTGTTCAAGCTGTTGTGCGATAGTCATCAGTTCCTCCTCATGTTGCGGTACCCGCTGGGCCAATTCACGGACAAATGCCTGCGCATCTGCCGATTCACCGGCCTGGATAATATAGTGTATCAGCGAAATCACCTGTGGCGAAGAGAGATACCCGGCCAGCAGAATGGCGGACAGTCTGTCGGTCAGGTCGGCCAGGTCGCGCTGACGAATATGTTTCTGCAGCAGGGTCAGAGCGGCCATGCTGCGGTGACCCATAATCTCTTCGTCGGGAATGACCGTCACATCAACCAGCGGAAAATCGCCGGTGTACAATTTTCCCGCCAACGATGGATCATCAAACTCCTGCAGCCAGTTGGTCGAGTAAGGGTACGGGCTGCGTTTGCCGGTATAGAACAGTACCGGAATGACCAGCGGCAGCGTTTTGTGGCCGGCGTCGAGGTGACGCTGCATGGCGGCGACGGCATAGCGAATGAGGCGAAACGCCATGTGCTTATCCGGGCTGGACTGGTGCTCGATAAGCACGTGCACGTAACCGTCAGCGCCGTCGATGGTTTTCAGGCTGTAGAGCACGTCGCTGAAATACTGGCGCAGGTCATCTTCGACAAAGGAGCCGGACTCCAGCTTCAGCGTGCTGAGGTCACAGATGGCCCGCAGTTCAGCCGGCAGATGGATGTCCATGAAGTCGCGGGCTATTTCAGGTTGCGTCAGAAATTGCCGGAAAGTGGCATCATGGGGCGTTGGATTTTTTTTCATGGGGCTATCGTAACATGTTCGGTCGACGGCTCACTATGTATAGCGGCTTGCCAACATAATGGCCTCTGCTCGCAAACATCCGCTTCTGCTTGCAAACATCCGTCGTCTGCTCACTTTAATTGCCAATGGGGCAGTGACCCGGATGGCGTCGATAACGGCCAACTTTTTCTCTCCCCGCAGTGACGCATAAACCTTCGTTTTTGAGTCATTTACAGCAAGGGCATACTTACTCTATAATTTTTCGTTTTCCTGCTGTCATATGAAAACCCATCAAACAGAGAGTTCAACGATGAAATTCCTGATTATAACCACTACACTTATCGCGTTAAGTGGTTGCTCTGCTTACACGTACGACAATCGATACACAGAATCACAACCTCATGAATTACAACACAAAAAAAACTCTGCCTTAACACCCGAACATAGGCGCAATTCAGATGGGAATTGGATTCCATCGGTCAGGAATGAAAGAGTTAAACAACAAGGCTGTGCTGATAACAGTGTGGATTGCGGGCCTAGAATCCTCTACTAAACCTAGCAGGCAAACACGCATTTAAGTTCATGGTTAGGAAACCCAATAAGGGGCGATTGGGTTAATGAAATGGTCACTCCCTCTTCCAAGCACTAAGCTGAAAACAGGCTTAATTCGGAGATCCATCATGGAAAACATTGCGCTTATTGGTATCGATCTGGGTAAAAACTCTTTCCACATCCATTGTCAGGATAGCCACGGAAAAGCGCTTTTCCGTAAAAAATTCACCAGGTCAAGAGTTTGAATATTTAGCGACGTGTCAGGCAACGACTGTCGTGATGGAAGCCTGTGGTGGTGCTCATTTTATGGTGCGCAAGTTGCTCGAGTTAGGGCATACGCCAAAACTAATTTCCCCCCAATTTGTTCGACCATTTGTCAAAAGTAACAAAAATGACTTTGTGGATGCCGAAGCCATCTGTGAAGCGGCAGCACGCCCCTCAATGCGGTTTGTTCAGCCAAGAACCGAGTCCCAACAGGCGATGCATGCCCTACACCGGGTCAGAGAATCGCTGGTCAGGGATAAGGTAAAAACTACAAATCAGATGCATGCCTTTTTACTGGAGTTTGGCGTCAGCGCCCCAAAAGGTCCAACCTTGATGAGGCGCTTCGCAGAAATTCTGGATACGAACCCGCTTCCACCTTACCTTATACGGCTGTTGCAGAAACTGCGTGAACATTATGAGTATCTCATTGAACAAATTAAGGAATTAGAGTCTCAGCTAAAGAGATCGCTGGATGAAGATACGACTGGTCGGCAATTACTGACGATCCCTTGCGTCGGCCCTCTGATTGCAAGTCTGCTTTCCACTCAGTTAGGCGATGGAAAACAGTATGAAAGCAGCAGGGATTTTGCAGCTTCAACAGGTCTGGTTCCACGGCAACACAGCACGGGAGGACGAACCACATTGCTGGGGATCAGTAATATATCTGCGAACACTGGAGTATCGAGCCGGCCGACTTGCCGGCTGGGTCAGGGAGCTGTTACTACGCAAAAATAATTTCATAGTCACCTGCGCTCTGGCAAATAAGCTGGCCAGGATAGCATGGGCCATGACTATCAGGGATAAGCCATTTGAAGCATAACTATCGACGATTCTAACTATTAAACATTCACTTACCTGGTTTTGCGGATACTGATTACTGATGATATAAACGGCCAAGCGGCCTGATGAAGAACCTGTGGTTAGGAGAGGCCTGAAGGCCGTTGAATTTATAAGGTTCATCAGGCGCGGAACTCATCGAGGCGCGGGCGTAATGCCTATTCAGACGCCGGATAGATTCATGCAAGCCAACAATATCGTCAAGATCGGTGTTGCAAAAACGGGAGTGACCATAGATTCAACCATGAAGGCCGAAATATTCGGATTCCTTACTCATTTAAATCTCCCTGCAATAAACAGTCCTATAATCTGTATCAATATTGCTAATGAGTACACCAAAGTAGCAAATGGCTCACTATGTTCAACCACAATGAGGCGTAACATAGCGGTTATGCCAATATAAACAAAGTATTGCAAAGGGAAATGATTATTATTCTCGAAATACTTTACAATCAACCCTAAGAATTCAAAGTACAAAAAATAATTGATAATTGCTTCCGCGAAGTTTATCTCCTGTTCTTTGTTAAAAAGTAAAACGGCATTGACAAGATGCCAAGTTTCCTTTAGCAAGAAAATAAACAGAAGTAACGCTAGCACAAATAACAATCCATTCATAACAAACTGTAACTTCTGTGCTACTTTTATAGGATCTAATATTTTGATATAATCACCTAGTATTCAAGTGGAGTAAAACAAAGCTGGGAATCAGGTTTGATGGTGTAAAAATAAGGAAGAGATAGTATTTATATTTTGTCTCCTTTTAAGTTAGGGTATATTAAATATATAGTCATTGGATAATGCCTTTAAAAAGGTGCTGGAATGGAGAAATCTGCTGACATTGTTAATGTCGGTTTCCCTGTGAGTTAAGTTAACGTTAACTTAATATATGTTTTAACCTGTATTACTTTAATGCGAGGAACCGGTGTTTAGTTGGAAAATAATTATTAGCCTAATGTTTATTGCTATAATCGGGCTTGCTTTGTTTGGGTTTTTATTCTCCCTACTACAACTGTAGGTAGTGGGTTTAACTAAAAATATTATCTTTTTAATCAGTTATGTCAATATCAAATAAAAAAACCCGCTTTACGAGAGCGGGTTTTTTGTCTGCTACAGCTTAACTGCTCAGGCTATTGCCCTCATCGCTATCGTAAGCTATGGCAAACTCATTATTTTTGTTGTTAAAGCGCGATGACGTTACCAGCAGAAGGCCCTTTGGCACCATTTTCAATAGAAAATTCTACTTTTTGTCCTTCGTCTAACGTTTTAAAATCGTTGCTTTGGATAGCAGAAAAATGCACGAAGACATCTTTGCTACCATCAGCAGGCGAAATAAAACCGAAACCTTTACCTGCATCGAACCACTTTACTAAACCAGTCATTTTATCAGACATAGATACTTCCTTTAATTTTGAGCCACTCAACGTGGCAAACATGGCCTGTTTTCAGAGAGTTACTTATTAGGCACTTAGGAGGAGGCTCATGAGGAAGGGTATCTACCGATAGCACTTGAACTGAGGACTGCTTTACTAAAACTGCTTTCATAAGGTCTGGGTTCCAAACCGATTAACCATAATAGTCACGTGATGATTGATTTTGCAAGCGTAAACTTCACTATCATCTTTCACATATATCCAACACCTTATCCTTTCGACGACGGCATGTTCGGAACATTTAGAGCGGACAAATTTATGTGATTTAGGTACAAACTTGTTTGCCTAGGCGGGACAGGGGGTACCATCCTGGCGTGCCAGCCCCAGCCCCAGCCCCAGCCCCAGCCCCAGCCCCAGCCCCAGCGCCGCCAGGGCGCAGAACGCCAGATGGCTGAGCGCTGAGGTGGTGTTTTCCGGGGAAACGGATGCGGTTTTATCTGTCAATGGCTGCCCTGCCCGTCGACGTAAAGGATTAGTGGCGAATTTGGGCCAGGTCGTCAGCGGTCAGCCCGGTCATTTTCATCACCGCGTCGCGATCGAGGCCGTTGGCCAGCATGGTACGGGCAACTTCGAGTTTGCCTTCATTGCGCCCTTTTTCAATACCGCGTTGTTCACCCAACTGGATACCTTTCTGGATACCCTGTTCGATACCCTGTTCGATACCCTTCTCGATACCTTTTTGTTCAAGCTGTTGTGCGATGGTCATCAGTTCCTCCTCGTGTTGCGGAACCCGCAGGGCCAGTTCGCGGACAAATGCCTCTGCATTCGCCGATTCACCGGCCTGGATAATATAGTGTATCAGCGAAATCACCTGTGGCGAAGAGAGATAGCCGGCCAGCAGAATGGCGGACAGTCTGTCGGTCAGTTCGGCCAGGTCGCGCTGGCGAATATGTTTCTGCAGCAGGGTCAGTGCAGCCATGCTGCGGTGGCCCATAATTTCTTCGTCGGGGATGACCGTCACATCAACCAACGGAAAATCGCCGGTGTACAGTTTCCCGGCCAGCGTCGGATCATCAAACTCCTGCAGCCAGTTGGTCGAGTAAGGGTACGGGCTGCGTTTGCCGGTGTAGAACAGTACCGGAATGACCAGCGGCAGCTTTTTGTGGCCGGCGTCGAGGTGACGCTGCATGGCGGCGACGGCATAGCGAATGAGGCGAAACGCCATGTGCTTATCCGGGCTGGACTGGTGCTCGATAAGCACGTGCACGTAACCGTCAGCGCCGTCGATGGTTTTCAGGCTGTAGAGCACGTCGCTGAAATACTGGCGCAGGTCATCTTCGACAAAGGAGCCGGACTCCAGCTTCAGCGTGCTGAGGTCACAGATGGCCCGCAGTTCAGCCGGCAGATGGATGTCCATGAAGTCGCGGGCTATTTCAGGTTGCGTCAGAAATTGCCGGAAAGTGGCATCATGGGGCGTTGGATTTTTTTTCATGGGACTATCGTAACATGTTCGGTCGCCGGCTCACTATGGCTGAGCGAAGGCTTCACCCGTTCTCCGGGCAGAATAGCGTCGGGATGTTGCTGCCGCCAGGTTTTTAATATTCGGTAGACGCTGGCTCTGCCAATGCCCAGTTGGTCGGCAACCGCTTCGCGGGTGAGTCCGGCCAGCGTCAATTCAATCACCTGCTGCGCTTTCGCCTGAGCGGTGGGTTTTCTTCCTTTATATGCCCCTCTGGCTTTCGCGCGGGCAATGCCTTCCCGTTGCCGTTCCTGACGCAGGCGTGTCTCGAATTCGGCGAATACGCCCAACATATCAAGGAAAGCCTTGCCGGACGCCGAAGAGGTATCGATGGCCTGCTCTGTCGCCCTGAGCTTGATGTTTTGCCCTTCAAGCTCATGAACCAGATTCTGTAAGTCGCGCAGACTGCGTGACAGGCGATCGATACGGGTGATCACCAACGTATCCCCTTCTCGCAAGTAATCAAGGCAGTCATCGAGTGCCTGACGGCCCTCTTTCCTGGCGCCGGTCATTTTCTCCGAGAAGATTTTACGGCAGCCGGCTGAAGTCAGCACCGCTATCTGATGTGTCAGATCCTGATCTGTCGTGGATACACGAGCATAACCGACGAGCGCCATACGATTTAATCTCACTAGACATTAGATGATGAGATTTTTGCGTATCAAATTTACTAAATCAAGTTATGTGATACTTTTTTTGAACAAATCACCCTAGCTCTCACAAAGGTATACCTTTGTGAGAGCTAGGAAGGGCTGTTCATTCAAATGAGCGGGAGCCCCTGCCCTCCCGCCTGTAACTATGATCCCGAGCCGTCTGCTTAAGTATCTTGACCGCGATTTTTCGTAACGAATCAGGATGAACGTTGGCGTACAACGATAACCTTGGATCTTTTATTTGTTTGAGTTTTTACTCATTTGTGGTTATGGGTTTTTGAGTGTTTAAGCTTTCTTTACTCATTTGTGTTTATGTGTATACTGGTAAATAATCAAAAACACAAATGAGTAAATAAGGGTTTGAGTATGAAGGTTATCGCATTTTTGAATCCAAAAGGTGGTTCAGGTAAAACGACCGCAACTATCAATGTCAGTTCTTGCTTGGCCAACTCCGGAAATCGGGTTGCTGTGGTTGATACAGACCCTCAGATGAGCTTGACCAACTGGAACAGAGCAGAAAAGGCACCCTTTGATGTTTTCACTGCTTCTTCTGAAAAAGATGTATACCAGGTACGAAAAGAGTTGGCTGACTATGATTTTGTCATCATTGACGGCGCCGGTTCGCTTTCTGTCATTACTTCCGCTGCGGTGATGGTTAGTGATCTGATCATCATTCCGGTGACGCCAAGCCCATTAGATTTTTCTGCAGCAGGGTCAGTCGTTACTGTATTGGAAGCCCAGGCTTACAATCGTCCTGTTGAAGCTCGCTTCTTGATTACCCGTAAAATTGAGCAGGCTACCATGCTGAATGTACTCAAGGAGAGCATTACTCAAACTGGGATTAAAGCGTTTAGAACAGCTATATCTCAGCGTCAGAGCTATGTTAAGTCGGTTCTTGATGGCGAGAGTGTCTTTGAAACGAACGACAATGCCGCAAAAGGGGAAATCCAAATATTAACCCGAGAAATTGTTGCTCTTTTTGAGTAAATACTCATAAACTCAAATTAGCACTATTACTTCAAAGTGAGTCGAACATGGCCTTACAAAAGCAACAATCTGGCGCCAAAATGTCATTTGGTGAGCACAGAGATTTGGAAAAAGTGGTTACAGCCGTTGTCCCTTCGGGTAAGCAAAAAAGAGTCAATGTGAACTTTGATGAGGATAAGCATATTCGGTTTAAGGCTGCCTGTGCAAAACGAGGTCTGTCTATATCGGATGTAATAAAAGAGCTGGTCGATGACTGGTTAAAGAGTAATGAGTAAATACACATATGTGTATTTGTGTTTCGTGTTGGGTTTTACCTGAAACCAATTGCGTACTTTTCTACATTTCAATTAATTAACTAATCACTTCTGAATGAGCTTCCTTCGGTGGCTGGCCGAATTCGACCAGCCATCAGCCCTACTCGTCTAGTCTCCCTGGCGCTCGCCAAGTCTCGCCGAACCCCTTCGGGTTTCGGGCCGGCCGGCTAAGGTCTGAAAGCCAATATCAACCCCGCTTGCAGCCGGCTGCGCCGGCGCCGCCCTCACTGTCCTGCAGCCAGGCTGCAGGACGCTGTTGACGCCCCGCCGACCGCTATCGCGCCGTCGTGTCGGGTTGATCCGTGTTCAACCTTCCAGGGTGCTTTAGCCGCAGTAAGTCTTCCCGCCGCAACTGATAACAGCACAGCGTCTCGCTTGAACACCAAGGGGTGTATGAACTCCGCCAAAAACTTTTTCCTCCCTTCGGTCAAAAAAACTTTTTGTCTCCGCCCCTTGGTGCCGCTCTTCGCCGTGCTGAATCAGTTTATTGCGACGGCGAATACTCACAGCGGCATCAGTTATCACCCCACGGAGGATTTCAACATGGCTCAACAAAACGTCAAAGGCGCGACATCGAAGCCTACAGCAGCATCCGCACAGACCAACAGTGCTCTGACCATCCCGCAGGTGTATGACCTGTTTTGCTATGTGAAGGCGGTGTGCGGTCGTTCGACCGGCACCATTGAACCGCCGGTCGTACCGGCAGGGGCGGAAGAGGTGTTCGCGGACTTTGGGGATTTCGACACCATTTCGGTGTGGATCGTCGGAGGCTGGCCGGTGGCTGCCAGCGATCAGATGACCATGACCCACTGGCGCATGAATTCAGGGCAATAAAAAAGCGGCATCGCTGCCGCTTTCCTACCGCCAGCGCGGAAGCTACTACTTCTGACGCTGGCTCAACAGGCAATAACTATGAGGAGCTACACCATGTCTATGACTGAGTCTAAAGCACCAACCAAGGGCAAGACAACCCGTCCGGCCAAAACCACCAAGAAAAACGCGCTCTCTGAAAAAATCGAGGCGGCGCTGGCCAAGGCCGTGCGCAAAACCGCCACGCTCGGCCAGCTGGTGCTGACTGACCTGAACGTGCGCAAGAAAAAATCCTCGCAGGCGTCGATCGAGGGGCTGGCCGCTTCCATCCGCTCGGCCGGTCTGCTGATGAATCTGGTCGTGTTCGAGATGGAAGATGGCCGCTACGGCGTCGCCGCCGGTGAGCGTCGCACGCTGGCGCTGCGCTGGTTGATGGAACAAGAGAAAGACGCCGACAAGACCACCCCGGACGGCGTCGTGACCGACGATTACCCGGTCGAGGTGCTGGTCGTCAGCCGGGCGATGGCGCGCGTGGTGTCGATGATGGAGAACAGCCAGCGCGAGCAGATGCACCCGGCCGATCAAGTCACGGCGTTCCGCGACCTGTCGGCGGACGGACAAACTCCGGCACAGATTGGCGATCTGCTGGGGTTCAGCACGCGCCATGTTCAGCGCTGTTTGCGTCTGGCAACGATGGCGCCGGTGCTGCTCGATGCGCTGGCTGACGACCAGATCACCCTCGACCAGCTGCAGGCGCTGTCGGCCACCGACGATCATCAACGTCAGTGTGACGTGTGGGAAAACGCGCACGGTTGGGCGGCTGCGCCACAGCACCTGCGCGAGGCGGTGCTGAAAGGCGAAGTCTCGGCCAAAGACAACAACCAGCTGGCATTCGTCGGGCGCGAGGTCTACGAAGCGGCGGGCGGCACCTTCAAATTCGACCTGTTTACCGACGAGGGCTTTTTGACCGAACCGGCGATGCTGGAGCGTCTTGCCCGCGAAAAACTGCACGCGCTGGCGCAGCAGGTGGCCGAGGACGAGGGCTGGAGCTGGGCGGAAGGGCGCATTTCGGCCATTAAAACATGGGGTGAGGATGCGGAGATGTATCGCGAGCTGGCCGAACCGCAGCCGGAATTTACCGCTGACGAACAGGCCGAGTTCGCCCGTCTGAAAGCGCGGTTCCGCGAGCTGGAAGCGGCATTCGAGGCGGCGGATGTCGATACCGACACCCAAGCGCTGAACGTCGAAAGCGACGCGGTACAGGCCGATATTGCGCGGTTGACCGCGCAGGCAATCGTCCGTTCATGGCCGCAGACGATGCGCAGCAGCGGCGGGGTAGTGGCGTCCCTGCGTGATGGGGAGGTGGTTTATCAGCGAGGGATCGTGTTGCGGGCGAGCGAAGCAATCTCCGGGAATGGCGCTGATGACAACGGCGAGGGCGCAGCGACCACTGAAACGGCTGCACCGAAAACCAAGGAAAAAGGGCTGTCGGCGGCGCTGATCACCAGTTTGTCGGCGGAACGCACACTGGCGGTGATGGGCGCGCTGGTCGAGAACCCGACCGTCGCGCTGGCGCTGCACACCCACACGCTGGCGGTGAAAGTGTTCGGTTCACGCTACGCCAGTTCGCTGCTTCAAACCAGCCTGACCCCAAAACGTGCGGAATTGCTGACCAAAGCCCCGACGGCAGAAGGGAGCCGCGCCGATCGCCAGCTGGGCGAGCTGCACGCACAGTGGGAAGCCAAATTGCCGCCGGAGTGGAATACCGATTTTTCATGGTTGCTGACGTGGGAACAGGCCGAGGTCGTGGCGCTGCTGACGTACTGCGTCGGCCTGTCGCTCGATGCCGTGCAGCTGTGGCCAGCGAAGGATGGCAAAGTCGGCGATGCCCTGACGCCGCTCGAGCACGCGCTTGACTTCACACTGCGCGACTGGTGGCAACCGACCAAGGCCAATTACTTCGGGCGCATCAGCAAGGAGCTAATGAGCGATGCACTACTTGATGCCGGGAAGGTGGCGCAGGCGGCCTCGGTGCTCAAGATGAAAAAGGGCGACGCCGCGCAGCTGGCCGAGGATGAACTGACCTCCAGCGGCTGGGTGCCGGAGTGCCTGCTGCCGGTGGCCGATGACACCACCACTTTACAGGGCGCTGACAACAGCGCTGCCGCCTAACCGACAGGGAGCTGCCGCCCATCGGGCGGCAGAAAACAGCGATGAAAAATGCATTCAATCTGGAAACACTGACGGCGATGAGCGCCGACGAACTGGAGCAGTACCGCGATCGGGGCAGGGAGTACCGGGTGATGCTCAACTGCGCGGTGCTGGGGCAACTGGCGCTGCCGGAAGGCTGGCGCGTGGTGGCGGAAGAGGGCTGCGAGTTCTGCGGGCGCGTACCGGTGGTGTGCCGAATAAGTCCGGCAGGGGATGAGGCGACGGCGCTCTATTTGTGCAGCGCAGGCGCGGAGGTGCCGAACTGGTCAATGACGCTGCCGTTTGACAGTGGTCAGTCGCTGGCGTGGCTGTATCTCGATGAGCATTACACCCCGGCCACGGTCAACCGGATGCTGCATACCGTGGCGGGCTATTACCGGTTGGGGTTCTGGCGGCCGGAAAAGCTGGCGGCCGCCCTGCGGATGGGAGGGCATTGCCTGTGATCCCCCCTCATCTCGCTCTGGTGCCGTGGCACCCGTATCGGCAAGCCGTCTGGCAAGCCATCGCACAGGTCGAAGCCCGCCGTGACGCTGGCAGGCGGTTGTCCGCCTACCCGTATGCCACGGCGTTTTTCCGCCAGTTAACCGGGCGGCTCACAATTTCAGCCAGGGACATCCGCATGATAGACGTGACCTACCGGCCCGGCGATCGTCGCCGCGCCACGCGCAAGGAAGACTATATCGACGCACTCGACACGCTGATTGCCAGCCGGGGCGAGCACTGTTATTCCCCGTTGCCGGGCGACACCCGTGACACGCTGTTCCCGGAAGTGAACCGCCGCCGTCGGCAGCGCTTCGAACACCGGCTGACGATGAAACACACCCGTCAGGCGCGCATCGATGCCACACTCCGGCGGCACAAGCGGCGACGTTACCAGGTGCGGCTGGCGCAGGCGGAAATCGAGCTGGCGTTCATCACGCCGGGCGAGCTTGACCGCTGGGTACGGCGTGCGCAGCAGCAGGGACTGGCCGAGGATGATTTGAGCGGGCTGGTGCTGGCGTGGACGGCGCGGTTTCCGTGCCTTGCCGAACTGGATAGTTACCTCTGGTCAGCCATGCCGTTTTGGGAGGCGCGTCTTCAGGTCAGTCTGATCAGCGCGGAGTTGTCCGCTGAAGCGCATATCGATAACGCGACGCGGCTGCCGAATCGCCTGGTAGGCCGCTAACCCCGGACAACAGGCTGCAGTGGCTGCGCCACTGCGGCTTGTTGCTCTCTGATTCCTGTGCCAGGCCTGTCTCTTCTTTCAGCAGGGGAGACGGTTCCTGTTGATAGAGTCACGGTGACGGTCGGGCAGGGATGTGCTGCTTCTGAACGACTTGCCTGACGAAACGATACGGCGCTGGGCGTCCGGGCGCGCTGTCGTGCTGCGCATGGCGCCGGCAAGCCGTCGCCCCCCTGCGGGCGTCCATCGCTGACGCGAAAGGCACGCTTGCAGCCGGCGGTGCCGGCGCCGCTTCCCACTGTTCCTCGCCCTGGCGAGGAACGCTAAAGACGCCCCGGCTTATCGCCGTGTCGGGTGTGTTCCTGCTCATCTCCCCGGTGGTTATCTCTCATCGGCCCTTACGCGGCCGCTTTTGTAGCACCGTCGCCCGGTTGCCCGCAAGGGTGAAATGCACGCCGCAAGCGGCGCCCTTGCGTTCCCCCGTTCGCCGTCGCTACGTCAGCTTTTCGCCGCGCAAGGTTCCGACGAGAGATAAATCAACCACCCAGGAAGGAAAGCAGCATGAACACACAAAACGTCAACGTCAACGTCAAAACCGCCACGAAGGCACACTCAAAGAGATATGGGGAAAAACCCAGTGCGCTACGTACTGACGGTTTTATCCGCAATCTGAATTCCTCAAATCCCTTTGATGTCATCCGCGCCGATGTCGTGCTTGCCCGAATGGAGAAGCAGGCCGGGCATTCATGTGGCCTGTATTACGAAATCTTTGAATCACGGCTGTTAGAAATGGCGATGAATTATCTGTGTGAATTGCCGTTGAAAGACCGGCCGGTCTTTATGGGCGCGGCATCAAAGCGGGGTTTTATGCTGACAGAGGCCGAGGCAGACCGCGCCTACGATTCGTTCATTTCACTGAAAGATGAACTGTCGGCAGATTACTGATTTTCGCCGGGCTGCGCTCTCGCAGCCCAGCACATCACAAGAAGGAAATAGAGTATGAAAATTCACAATATCAATACGATAGCCAAAGAATCGCCGGATGATTGGGATGTAAAAGCCTGCCTGTTCGTTACTCAAGAGATCGGCCGCTTTTCTGTCAAATTCTCGGCGCCCTGCATCGGGGGCACGGTGAACCTCAATTGCAGCCACATCACCAACGCCTGCAATCCGTTTGATGCCGTGGCGCGATTCGAACGCGAAACCCGCGCGCAGGGTTGCACGGTGTACGGCGTGGAACAGCTCGAGCCTGTGCGCCCCGTTTGCCTGAGCACAACCGGTTATCGCTTTATGCAAAAAGGCTTCATCTGGCTGTGTCTCGATACCGGCGTGTTCGTCGACGTGTCAGACGATGGCCGGATGCGGCGCGGGGACGATGGCCGCACGTTGCCTTACTACGGCACGTTGACCCGCATTTAACCGGTGGCAAGCCACCCTAACCGAGGAGAAAAAACGATGTATCAGACCGAAATCAGCACCGAAAACCGCATGGCGTGGGATGCGAGCACCGAGGTTGCGTACTGGCAACGGCGCGAGCAGCAGGCACGCAGCGACGTGGAAGAAATCTCGCTGGCGGCGTTTATGGATGCCATCGCGGTGATGTACCCGAAAGACTGGGAGGGTGACGCACATAGCGAAACTTTCAAGCTGGCCGAAATGTACTGCGGGGACGTTGCCTACATTTTTGCCAAAGTTGACGATCGCTATTTTAAGTTCCGCGACGTGGTGACGTTACCGCACAGCGCCATTCTGGCGCGGATCAATAAGGAGGTGTTAAGCCGGGAGACGCAAGCCCGTAAATGAAAAAAGCAGCGTTTCCGCTGCTTCCTCATGCCGGTTTACCCCTCAGAAAGTTAGACCGGCGTTCTATCAAACTACATGGAGTCTCAACCATGAAATCAACAGACCCAAGCATCATGACAGTAACCGACGAGTATGTAAAGCGCCTGCAGGCAGAGTGCGAGCAGGTGAAGCGCCAACGGCGGATCGCGCGCGGCGATATAGCCGCCGCCGACGTCGATCCGGATCTGCGGTCGTTCGGGCGTCATATCGCCGGGTGTGTCCGCAAGGGCAAATCGGTGCGGGTACCGTCGATGCGGGGCAGTGAATGGGGGCACGTTCTGCGTGCGCTGGAGTTAACGCGGGCGATGGCCTGATAACGCGAGCCGCCCCGTTTTTCGGGGCGGCTATTCACTGACCCGGAGGTAAATATAGTGTCGCAGCTCTCTTTTGATGACCTGTTTTCCGTACCCGTCGATGCAGTGCGCCCGGCGGAAAAAAACGTCAGGGCTGATGAGGTACAACAACCAAAACCTGCCGTACTCGTACCGACCCGGAACCGGATAATCACCGGCGATGATCCGCGTAAGGTATTTCTGTCCACGTTCCGCGAAACGGCGCGTAATCACCATCGCTACGAAGTGTTCAGCGATTTTGTGAAGTTGGCGGCCTGCGCGTTGGAGAATGCCTGTTTAAAGTCGCCGGATATCGAGGCGGAGTATATGGCCACAATACAGCGCTATGAGAAGTCAGACGCGCAGCGCATGGCGCAGCTGCTTTCGTTGTTGGTCATCGGGCTGGATCAGGGCATGGGGGATTTTCTCGGCTCACTGTTTATGGAGCTGGAGCTGGGCAGCGGCCACATCGGTCAGTTTTTCACGCCGTTTCATCTCTCCGAGCTGATGGCGGGACTGGTGGCCGGTGATCGGCTGGCGGCGTTGGATAAAGAGCCGTATATCACGCTGTCCGAACCGACCTGCGGCGCGGGCGGGATGGTGATCGCGTTTGCCAAAGTGATGCTGGCGCGGGGGTATAACCCGCAAACGCAGCTGCGCGCCGACTGCGTGGACATCGATCCGGTGGCGGCGCGGATGTGTTATATCCAGCTGTCGCTGTTGGGTATCCCGGCGCGCGTGGTGATCGGCAACAGCCTGACACTGAAGTATCAGCGCGAGATGTATACGCCGTTTTGGTATCGCGTGACGTCCACGCGCTGGCCGATGTACCGATAACACCCGAGGCGGGCAGGGCGATCCTGCCCGATAACGCATGACTGAAAACGACACGCTGCCGTTACCGGGCGAATTTACCGATCGGGGCGGGAATACTGGGCGTTTGATGACGACGCCGTGTGCTACCTGGGAACGGAGGAGGGCACGCCGCCCTATTTCCGGTGGCGGTGACGCCGGTCAGCACCGCGCGGTAAAAGACGAACAGAACGAAAGGCCGGCGCCTGCGGCACCGGCCATTCTTTCTCTTCTCGCACGCTGTCACAAAGACCTGGTGCCGGTTTTTATACCTCTCCCTTTCCGGCTGCCGGTATTTCTGGGGTGAATCGGGTTTCCGCATGATGCCAGGGCGTGCCCTTCGGGCCCGGCTGTCGTGCTGCGCAGGGAGCCGGCACGCCGTCTCCCCCCTGGCGGGCTTCCATCCGTCACGCGATGGGCACGCTTGCAGCCGGCGATGCCGGCGCCGCTTTTCACTGTTTCTCGCCCAGGCGAGGAACGCTAAGGTCGCCCCGGCTTGTCGCCGTGTCGGCCGTGTTCCTCCTCGCTGCGTTTCCGGTGGGCCATCGGACGGCCGTTCCCCGGCGGAGGGCTGTTCGTAGCACCGTCGCGTCACCCCGCAAGGGGTTAAATGCACTTCACCGAAAACTTTTTCCAGGTAAAAACTTTTCGTCTCGCCCCTTGCGTGTCTCCTTACGCCGTTGCTCCGTCGCCCTTTGCCGCCAGGGAACTCACCGAACGATGGAATAACCACCA
>Ga0308165_1000524_pt1 | contig 70067 bp, 69 predicted proteins | sample PhyWR2_FD_201032 | JGI IMG/M metagenome (GOLD analysis project Ga0308165, IMG submission 201032) | Phyllosphere microbial communities from UC Gill Tract Community Farm, Albany, California, United States - DLSLW.R2 | ecosystem: Host-associated > Plants > Phyllosphere > Unclassified | place: USA... | reverse complement strand
TAACTAGGCATATGCAAACACACTCCGATCAGAGGAATTTTGTCTGTGAACACTGCGGCAAGTCCTTTAAGCAGAAACGGGGCTTGGATATACACATGAAAATACATTAATCAGCTCGCTGGATTCACCCTGTCCGCACTGCGTAAGACGATTCACCAGAAATAAAAATATGCTGGAACACATTAGAAGGATTTGGATTCATTCGCGTGTGCCAACATAATTTGATTGAAAGACATATAAGTGCAAAATTTAAGTGAAAATAACGAACACAAAAAAGCCAGCATATCCGCTGGCTTTTTATAATGCGTTTTCATTCCCCGCGATAAATACACCCACTCGTACACGTCTCATGAATCCGAATCGCACTCAACTCCGGCAATAGCGGCTTCAACTCACCCCAGATCCACTTGGCCAACACTTCACTGGTCGGATTTTCCAGCCCCGGGATGTCGTTCAAATAGTTGTGGTCCAGGCGTTCGTACAACGGCTTGAAGATCGCCTTGATCTCGGAGAAGTCGCGAATCCAGCCGGTGTGGGGATCGAGGTCGCCGCTCAGGTGGATCGCCACTTTGAACGAGTGGCCGTGCAGGCGGCCGCACTTGTGGCCTTCCGGCACGTGGGGCAGGCGGTGGGCGGATTCGAATGTAAATTCCTTGAAGATTTCCACAGTGTTTTCAGCTCTGTCAGGTGGCGATCGCCGGGGCGATTTGGGCAGGCGGCGAGTTTACCAGCTTGTCCTGACTAAAGGGTCAGCAAGCGTTCGCCCAAGCGACCGTTGGCGGCCAGTTCAAGGAATTCGTCGCCCATGCGCCGGCTTTCGTCCATTGCCGCGCGCCAGTATTTCTGTCGGCTCGGCGCGTCACCCATGAAGCGCTTGAAGTCGTTGCGGTCCGGCAGTTTGCCGAAGGGCAGGCGTGCCAGGTATTCCCTGGACGGCGCGAGTAGCAGCGCGTTTTGCAGGCGGGTCGGGCAGGCGCGGCGCCAGGGCAGGGTTTTATCGAACCAGCCGGGGATGATCCGGTCGGTGAAATGCGGGTAGAGCACGATGTCGTCGCCGCTGTAGGGCAGGTCGAGGTGATAATCCAGCAGACCGCCATCGCGGAAGGTTCCGGCACCTGCGCCAGGCAAATCGCGCACGCCCTGCATGACCATCGGGATGGAGCCGGAGGCCAGCAGGGCCTGGCGCAGGTTGGCGGTGTTCAGTGCGACGAAGCGCGAGGGGAAATCGTTCAGCGCGTTCACCGGCGGTGCCAGGCGCGGGTCGTGGAGGATCAGCCGTTCGAAGTGCCGCGACAACCGTGCGCGCCCGCGCAGGTTGTCGGCGATGACCGAGGAGAGCCCCAGACCCAGGCGCCCGCGATGATCGTCGGCGAGCAGGCCGTGGCTTTTGACAACCATGATATTCAGGCGGTAATGGGCGTTTTCCAGGATCGTCGCGTCGCGCCCGTCCAGCAGGTCATCGAGCATTTGTCGCGAGCTCTGGCTGATCTGCGCCATGGTCACGCCCTTGTTGAAATTCTGCTCGGTGTACAACCGGCCCAGGCGACGGATGCCTTCGGCGGCGTCCGGCAAGCAGGCGCTGGCGAAGCGCCAGGAACCGACGGAAGCACCGATCAGCGAGCGTTCGCGCGGCGCGGCGGGCAGCCATTCACCGAACAATGCCAGGTCGAGCCCCTGGATGCCAAGCGCCTTCGGCCCCCCGGCCGCCCCCGGCAAGGTGCCGACGTCAGCCGCGCTCAAGCCATTTTCACGGATGCGCGCCAATGCGCGAGGGCCGGCCTTGAGGGTGAGGGAGGGAAACTTGATGTGGATGGCGGTCATGGGCGGCTCGGGGTTGGGCTGGCGGAGGATTATAGGCTTGATGGGGTTCTGGGGGAGTACCCCCGCTCCCACAGGAGAGAATGCAGGGACCGGCAATGATGGCCATTCAGTTTCAATTAAGTTCGCCTCGTTAAGGTAGCCGGGTACGCACCATTAAAAGAATACGGAGACACCCATGAAAACCCTGACTGCCCTGTTCACCGCCACACTCATCGGCCTGGGCGCGAGCACCGCCCACGCCCGAGACCTTGGCCCGGACGAAGCCCTGCGATTGCGCGACGCTGGTACTATCGTATCTTTCGAGAAGCTCAACGCCACGGCATTGGCCAAGCACCCCGGCTCGACCATCACCGAAACCGAGCTGGAAGAAGAGTACGGCAAGTACATCTATCAGGTGGAGCTGCGCGACCCACAGGGCATTGAATGGGACCTGGAATTAGACGCGGTGAGCGGCCAGGTGCTCAAGGATCATCAGGATACGTAATGAAGGTGTGTTCGGTTTCACGCATGGCGCTGGTGCTGCTGACGTTCTGTTCAGTGGTGCTGGCCCGTGACCTCGATCAGGACGAGGCCTTGCGCCTGCGTCAACAGGGCGTGATTTTGCCGCTCGAGCACTTGTTGCAACAGGCCATGGACCGGTATCCGGGGTCGAAGCTGCTCGAGGCCGAGCTTGAAGAGAAACACGACGTCTACATTTATGAAGTCGAGCTGTTGACCACCGAAGGCGTCGTGCGTGAACTGGACGTGAATGCCAGCACGGGCGAGTTGCTCAAAGACGAGGAAGATTGACCGATGCGTTTGCTTTTGGTGGAAGACCATGTGCCGCTGGCCGACGAGTTGCTGGCCGGCCTCAACCGGCAGGGTTATGCCGTTGACTGGCTGGCCGATGGTCGGGATGCGGTGTATCAGGGCAGCAGCGAACCCTATGACCTGATCATCCTCGACCTCGGCTTGCCCGGCGTACCGGGACTCGAGGTGCTGGCGCAATGGCGCGCGGGTGGGCTGGCCACGCCTGTGTTGATCCTGACCGCTCGCGGTTCCTGGGCCGAACGGATCGAAGGTCTCAAGGCCGGTGCCGACGACTACATGAGCAAACCCTTTCATCCGGAAGAGCTGCACCTGCGCATCCAGGCGTTGTTGCGCCGATCCCATGGCCAGGTCAATCAGCCGACCTTGCAGTCCGCAGGTCTGCATCTGGATGAAGGCCGCCAGTGCGTGACCCGCGACGGTGCCGACATTCAACTGACTGCCGCTGAGTTCCGCCTGCTGCGTTACTTCATGCTGCACCCCGAACAGATCCTGTCCAAGAGCCATCTCGCCGAACATCTCTACGACGGCGAAACGGAGCGCGATTCCAACGTGCTCGAAGTGCACGTCAATCACCTGCGGCGCAAGTTGGGACGTAGCGTCATCGAAACCCGACGCGGCCAGGGCTATCTGTTTGGCGGTCAAGCGCAGTGAGGTCGATCCAGCGCCGCTTGAGCCTGGGCCTGGTCAGCGTGCTGGTGATTGTCGGCCTGGTGCTGGCGCAAACCAGCCTGTGGCTGTTCGAAGTCGGTTTGCAGCGCTACCTCGAAGCCGGGCTGCGTAACGACAGCGAAAACCTGCTGGTCGCCCTGGTGCGTGGGCCGCAAGGCTTGCAACTGGATGAACGACGGTTGTCGCCGGCTTACCAGCGACCGTTTTCCGGGCATTACTTTCGCATCGATTTTGCCGACAGCCATTGGCGCTCCCGCTCGTTGTGGGATCAGGAACTGCCGCGCCTGGACAACCCGGGCCTGCACAGCAATCTGCAACTGGGGCCGGAAGGCCAGCAACTGTTGGTGCTGCGCTCGGACTACCGCCGTCTTGGTCAATCGATCTCCATCAGCGTCGCCCAGGATTACACGCCGGTGCGCGACAGTTTCAGGCTGATGCAGCGGGTCGGGCTGGGCCTTGGCCTGCTGGCACTGTTGCTGATTCTGATCTTGCAACGCGTCACCGTGCGCCGTGCCTTGCGGCCCCTGGAGCGGGCACGGGAGCAGATTGCCCAGTTGCAACAGGGGCAGCGTTCGCAACTGGATGAGCAGGTGCCGGTGGAGCTTGAGCCGCTGGTGGCGCAAATCAACCATTTGCTCGCCCACACCGAAGACAGCCTCAAGCGCTCGCGCAATGCGCTGGGCAACCTCGGTCACGCCTTGAAAACCCCGCTGGCGGTGCTGCTCAGCGTGGCCTCCAGCGAAAAACTCGAGGGGCACCCGCAGTTGCGCAAAGTGCTCACCCAGCAACTGGAACAGGTACAGCAACGCCTCAATCGTGAGCTTAACCGAGCGCGGCTGTCCGGCGATGCGTTGCCCGGCGCATTGTTCGATTGCGATGCCGAGCTGCCTGGCTTGCTTGCCACGCTGAACATGATTCACGGCGAACACCTCGCCCTGAGCTATAGCGCGCCTGCGGGTTTGCACTTGCCGTGGGATCGTGAGGATTTGCTGGAGCTGCTGGGCAACCTGCTGGACAACGCCTGCAAATGGGCGGATGCCGAGGTGCGCTTGAGCGTGGTCGAAACGCTCGCGGGGTTCGAGCTTGCCGTGGAAGACGACGGCCCTGGGATCCCCGAGGACCAGCGTGAGCAGGTCTTGAGCCGGGGCGCACGGCTGGACGAACAGACGGATGGGCATGGCCTGGGCCTGGGGATCGTGCGCGACATCGTCGATACCTGGGGCGGGGTGTTGCGGCTGGAGACGAGCGAGTGGGGTGGGTTGAAGGTGGTGATTGAACTGCCCAAGCGCTGAAGGTCCGTACTGTAGGAGCGAGCTTGCTCGCGATGAGGTTGTGTCAGGCGGCATCGATGTGACAGACACACCCTCATCGCGAGCAAGCTCGCTCCTACAGTGATCAGTGTCCAGTCCTAAACCCTGAACTGATCCATCAACCCCTGCTGCTGATTCGCCAGGCTATTGAGCGCCTGGCTGACCCGCGCCGATTCATTGGCTTGCCCCGACAGCGATTCGGTCACGTCGCGAATCGTCGCCACGTTGCTGGTGATCTCCTCCGCCACCGCACTTTGCTCTTCGGCGGCGCTGGCGATCTGCAGGTTCATGTCGCTGATCACCGTCACCGCGTCGCCGATCTGGCGCAACGCCGTGACGGCCTGGCTGACTTGCCCGACGCTGTCCTGGGCCTGGCGATGGCTGTTGCTCATCGACCCCACCACTTCCTGGGTGCCGCTCTGCAACTGCTCGATCACCAGGCGGGTTTCTTCCACCGATTCCTGGGTGCGCTGCGCGAGGTTGCGCACTTCGTCGGCGACCACGGCAAAACCACGTCCGGCCTCACCGGCGCGGGCGGCTTCGATGGCGGCGTTGAGGGCCAGCAGGTTGGTCTGTTCGGCGATGGCGCGGATCACTTCCAGTACCGAGCCGATCTTGCCGCTATTGGCCGCCAGGCCTTCGACCTGGACCATGGCTGCGCTCATGTCGGCGGCCAGATGGTCAATGCTGCTGGTGGTCTGGTCGATCACCGTCAAGCCACGGCGGGTTGCCTGATCCGCTTCCCGGGCCGCCTGTGCCGCTTGCGCCGCGCTGCGGGCGACGTCCTGGGCGGTGGCGCTCATTTCGTGGGAGGCCGTGGCCACCTGATCGACCTGGCGGTACTGCTGCTCCATGCCGGCGCTGGTTTGCGTGGCGATGGCGGAGGATTGGTCCGCAGTGCTGCGGGCGTCCTGCACCGAGCGTTTGACCTCGGCGATCACCGGTTGCAGTTTGTCGAGGAAGCGGTTGAACCAACCGGCCAACTGGCCGAGTTCGTCCTGCTTGTCGTAGGCCAGCCGGCGGGTCAGGTCGCCTTCGCCGCTGGCGATGTCTTCGAGCATGTGCGCCACACCGAGGATCGGTCGGGTCACGCTGCGCGCCATCAGCCACACCAGGAGCAGACCGATCAGCGCCGCCAGGATGCCCAGGCCCAGTTCGATCAGGCTGCCGGTGGTGTTGGTCTCGTCGAGTTGTTTTTTCAGCGCCTCGGCAGGGCCGACCAGGACTTTTTCCGGCACGTCGAGCAGCACGCCCCATGGCTCGCCATCCGGGATGGGCTGGAACGGCGACAGTACTTTCAACTGATCGGAGCGGTGCAGGCTCGCGGTTTTGCTGCTGCCCGTCAGCAGGCGGGTCAGTTCGGCGCCGGTGCTTTTGTCCACGGCGTCCAGGCGCTGGCTGAGTTTGCTGGCGTCCGCGCTGTACCCGGCGAGCAAACCGGCGGGGCTGATGATGCTGACGCCTGTCTGGCCGTCGTACAGGTTTTTACTGACGTCCTGGCTGACCGCCTGCAGGCTGTTGAGGTTGAGGTCCACGGACAGCGAAGCGATGAATTTTCCGTTGACCATCAGCGGGAACACAATGCTGGTCATCAGCACGTTCTGGCCGTCGATCACAAAGAAGTACGGTTCGATCACGCAGGGTTTGAGCGAGGTGCGCGGGCAGGTGAACCAGGCATTGGCGGCCTCGCCGCTGGGGCCGGTGCGGGTGTCGGCGATGTCACTTTCCGCCAGCGCCATCGAGGTCAGCTTGCCAGGTGTCGGTTGCGACCAGTACAGCGCGAAACGGCCTTTGTCGTTACTGCCCAGCTCTGCCTGCTCGGCGAACAGCTCGTCCTTGCCGTCCAGGGCATTGGGTTCAAACACCAGCGAGAGGCCCAGCAGCTCCGGGTTGGCTTGCAGCGCCGACTTGACCTGACGGGTCAGGTCCTCTCGCAGGTCGAAGGCATCGAGAAAGCGTTTTTCCGCTTGATCGCGCAGGAACAGCACCTGACGCGAGAAGCCGTGGCCATATTGATAAGCATCCATGAATTGCCGGCGAATGCGCAGCGCCTGGATTTCACCCTGGGATTCGATGCGCGCCTGGGCCGATTCGGTCAGCATTTCCATGCTCGACGCTTTCACCAGCGCTGAACTGTGCTCCATGCGATACAGCGAAAGGCCGACCAGCAAAGTCACGATACCCGCCAGGCACAGGCCGGCGAGGAGGGTGATCTTCCACTGAATGGAAAGGTGTCGGAGCAGCATGGAGATGTCCTTGTTCGATAAAAATCTGCGTCTTTGCAGGTTAACGGCGGCGAATGCGCTTTCTTTATGTCGAACGTCAATACCGCGAAACAAATTTCCCGGGGGGCTGCTGCTCAGGTGGTCGCGTTCACTTTGACAAGGTGGCGGTGCTGCGGCACAGTGCCCGCCCTCTAATAAAACCCATTCCCGAATCCGCTGGCGGCCTGTGCAGACTGCCGGCCGGACCGTTTTCGCTTGCCCTGAGGTAATGATGATTAATGCTGTAATTGCCGCGGTCGGCGTCATGCTGATACTCAGCCTGTCCCGCGTGCACGTTGTGATCGCGCTGATTGTCGGTGCGTTGGTGGGTGGCCTGAGCGGTGGCCTGGGCATCGACGCCACGCTGAAGGCGTTCAACAACGGACTGGGCGGCGGAGCCACCGTGGCATTGTCCTACGCGTTGCTCGGCGCGTTCGCGGTGGCGATTGCCAAGTCCGGCCTGGCCCATGCACTGGCGGACAAGGCGCTGGCCATGGTCGACCGGCAGCACGCTACGGGTGGTCGACAGGTCAAGTGGTTGTTGATTGGTTTGCTGTGGGTCGTGGCCATCGCTTCACAGAATATTCTGCCGATACATATCGCCTTTATTCCGTTGCTGGTGCCACCCCTGTTGTATGTGCTGACCAAGCTGCAGCTTGATCGTCGTCTGATCGCCTGCGTCATGACGTTTGGCCTCATCACGCCCTACATGTTCCTGCCCGTGGGTTTCGGCAACATCTTCCTCAATGAGATCCTGCTGGCCAACGTGGCGCGCAGCGGCGTCGACATCAGCGGCATCAACGTGACCCATGCCATGGGCATTCCGGCGCTGGGCATGTTGGTGGGGCTGGCCGTGGCGTTCATCAGCTATCGCAAGAAACGTGTCTACGACCTGGCGAAGATCGAACAAGTCGAGCAGGTGGCGGTGCAGTACAACCCGCTGAGCCTGATGGTAGCCGGCGTGGCCATTGCAGCGGCGTTCATCATTCAGTTGCTGCTGGATTCGATGATCATCGGCGCGCTGGTGGGCTTTTTGATCTTCTCGGTGTCGGGCATCGTCAAGTGGCGCGACACCGACGACCTCTTCACCGAAGGCATGAAGATGATGGCGATGATCGGTTTCATCATGATCGCCGCCTCGGGGTTTGCCGAAGTGATGAAGGCCACCGGTCAGGTGCAGACGCTGGTCGAGGCGTCGGCGGCGTGGATCGGTCACAGCCAGGGCATCGGTGCACTGTTGATGTTGCTGGTGGGCCTGCTGGTGACCATGGGCATCGGCTCGTCGTTTTCCACGGTGCCGATCCTCGCGGCGATTTTCGTGCCGCTGTGCGTGCAATTGGGCTTCAGCCCGATCGCCATCGTCTGCATCGTCGGCACCGCAGGTGCCCTGGGTGACGCCGGTTCACCGGCCTCGGACTCGACACTGGGCCCGACGTCCGGCCTGAACATCGACGGCCAGCACCACCACATCTGGGACACCGTGGTGCCCACCTTCCTGCACTACAACCTGCCACTGCTGGCGTTCGGCTGGGTGGCGGCGATGGTGCTTTAGATTTTGCCATGCCCCCCTCTGTAGGAGCGAGCTTGCTCGCGATTGCAATGCATCAGTCGATGAAAGTGTCGACTGACACTCCGCCATCGCGAGCAAGCCCGCTTCCACAGGGCCTTCATACGTTTCACTGTAGTGACCTGTCTCAACTTTTGCTTTTACGTGCCGTTATAGCCTTTGCCCACGTTAATAAAATCAAAAGAGTGAACCGTCATGCGCATGAGCCTGAAGGCCAAAGTCCTGTCCCTCGCCGTTCTCCCGGTGCTGATCTTCGCGCTGGTGATCAGTCTGACCACGTTTTTCGTGCTGCAGGAACAGGCGCGCAAGGAAGTCGAAGAGACCCGCGAGCGCCTGCTCACTAACGCCAAGGACACGCTCAAAAGCTACGTGGCCGTGGCCATGACCGCGATCAAGCCGCTTTACGACGCCGCCGCGCCTGGCGATGACGCGGCGCGCGCGCAAGTGATCAAGTTGCTGTCGAACATCAGCTACGACAAGGAAGGCTACTTCTTCGGCTACGACTCCAACACCGTGCGCCTGTTCAAAGCCAACAGCCCCGACGGCGTGGGCAAGAGTTTCAAGGACAACCGCGACCCGAACGGCGTCTACGTCAACCGCGACCTGGTTCAAGTCGCCAAGGACGGCACCCACTACCTGCAATACAGCTCGCCTTTGCCCAGCAATACCCAAGTGCTGGTGCCGAAACTCGGCTACACCGAATACCTGGCCAAGTGGGACATGGCGGTCGGCACCTCGGTCAACCTCGACGGCATCGAGGCGCAGGTGGCCGTTGTCGAAGCCAAGGTCAAGGAGCGCATGGAAGGCGTATTGCTGAGCATCGCCGGTATCGCCGCCGTCGTGCTGCTGGTGATCGCCGCTGCCGGCATGGTGCTGGCCAACACCATCCTGCGTCCGCTGCACCTGATGAAAGCCAACCTCGATGACATCGCGGCGGGCGAGGGCGACCTGACCCGCCGTCTCACCATTTCCAGCCAGGATGAGCTGGGTGAACTGGCCGGTTCGTTCAACCGGTTTGTCGACAAGATCCACGGCCTGGTGCGCCAGATCACCGAAATGACCTCGCAATTGACCGGGCTGGTGCACCAGGTATCGGACCAGGCCCATCGCTCGGATCAGGCGATGGAGCGTCAGCGTCACGAGACCGATCAGGTCGCCACCGCCATCAATGAAATGTCTGCCGCCGCCCAGGAAGTGGCCAAGAGTGCGCAGAACGCCGCCGTGGCTGCCCAGCAGACCGACGAAGAAGGCCAGACCGCCAAGCGGGTGGTGGCCGGCAGCATCGAAAAAATCCACGCGCTGGTCGACGATATCCGCAGCAGCGGCGTGTCCCTCGACAGTTTGCAGAAAGACGTGGCGTCGATTGTCAGCGTGCTGGGGGTGATTCGTTCGATTGCCGAGCAGACCAATTTGCTGGCGCTCAACGCCGCCATCGAAGCGGCCCGGGCTGGTGAGGCAGGGCGTGGTTTTGCGGTGGTAGCCGATGAAGTGCGTGCGCTGGCCAGTCGTACGCAGATCAGCACCCAGGAAATCCAGGGCATGATCGACCGCTTGCAGGCCGGCACCCAGTCAGCGGTGGAAGCGATGCGTCGCTCCAGCGAGGCCGGCGACGGCACCTCCGCGCAAGCCAACGAGGCGGGGGCGTCGCTGGACACCATGGCGCAATTGATCGCCACCATCAACTCGATGAACGCGCAGATCGCCAGCGCCGCCGAAGAGCAGACAGCGGTGGCCGAAGAGATCAACCGCAGCGTGCATCAAATCGCCGAAGCCGTGGATAACGTGGCGGACGAAACCCAGCTCGGCGCCCAAACCTCCCGCAGCCTGGCGGACCTGGGGCAGCGGTTGGGCGGGTTGGTGGGGCAGTTCAGGATTTGATGGCTGCAATCACTGGGTAGAGACACCCACACTGTGGGTGTCAGCTAAACCCTGTCCCAATACGGCACCTCGCCAAAACACTCGACAAAAAAGTCGATGACCGTGCGCACCTTCACCGACAGCCGTCGGCTTCCCGGCCAAAGCACCGCGATCTGCTGCGGTTGGAGGCTGTTGGATACCTGATAGTCCGCAAGGACCGGCACCAACATGCCGTCTCGCACCGCTTCGCCAATCAGCCATGACGGAAACATCACCAGCCCCAGGCCTTGTATGGCGGCCTGGGTAAGCGTGTCGGCGTGGTTGCCGGTGATAGGCCCTCTCACCGAATACGGCGTCCAATCCTCGTGGCCCTGGCGGAAAAACCAGCGCTGCTGGCCGGCCACGCCCTTGTAGGCCAGGCATTGGTGCGCCGCCAGGTCGGCAGGGCGCTGCGGCGTGCCGTGGCGTGCGAGGTAGGCGGGGCTGGCGGCAACCTGGAAGCGGTGGGGCGCGATAATGCGCGCCTGCATGCTCGAGTCGTGCAGCGGGCCAATGCGAAACAACAGATCGGCGCCTTCCTGCAGCGGGTCGACGTAGCTGTCGGTCTGCTGGATGTCCAGTTGCAGCTTCGGATACCGCTCGCACAACTGCCCGAGCCAGGGTGTCAGGTGCCGTTGTCCGAACACCACCGGAGCGTTGATACGGACCAGCCCAGTGGGCTCGCTGCGCTGTTCGTGCAACGCTTGCTCGGCTTCCTCCAATTGCACCAGCACCAGCCGCGCGTGGTGCCCGAGCAGGCGCCCGGCTTCGGTAGGGGTGACCGCGCGGGTGTGACGGTAGAGCAATTGCTGGTTCAGGGCCTGTTCCATCAACTGGATCTGCCGGGAAATCGACGACGGAGCCAAGCCCTCTCGACGGGCGACTTCGGAAAAACTGCCATGGTCCAGCACCGCGACAAATAGCCGGAGTGCCTTGAAGCCGAGTTCATTGAGGCCGTGCATAGTGGACCTTGCTGTGCGTAATGCGCAAAAGTGTTGTCAGGATGATCCCGTTTATTGCACAGCTTGGCCACTGGATAATTCACTGCTCAATGATGACGTGTAGGAGCGAGCTTGCTCGCGATGGCGGTGTATCAGTTGACAATAATGTCGACTGACACTGTGCCATCGCGAGCAAGCTCGCTCCTACAGGGGATCTGCCGCTTATTTGTGAAGGTACCTTGTAAATGCAATCCATCGAACAAACCGGCGAAGTCGCCACGCCGGCACTCCAACCCGGCTTGCGCCTGTTACTGCTTCCCCTGGTCATCCTCGCCGGCATGGGCCTGTCCGTTGAAGCCGGGTTGCTCGGGCCGTTGGGCGGGCAGGTGGGGCATCTGTGGGCGACCTTGAGCATCTTTGGCGTCGGCTCGGCGGTTCTGTTCCTGCTTTTGCTGTTCAGTGGTCCACAACGAGGCCCGGCGCTCAGCGAACTGCCACGCTGGCAATTGATCGGTGGCTTTCTCGGGCCGATGTATGTGGTGGTTCTCACCCTGGCCACGCCGCATATTGGCATCGCCATGACCATGATCGCGATCCTCTCCGGGCAGGTCGGCAAAAGCGTGCTGATCGACCATTTCGGCTGGTTCGGCACCACCCGCAAGAAGGTCAATGGCGAGCGCTGGCTGGCCTTGCTGTTGATTGTCGCTGCACTCGTTCTGATCGCTCGGGGTTGAAGATGAATCTGATTGTGCTGTTGGGAGTGGTGGTGGCCGCCGGTGCGGTGTTGAGCGTGCAGGCAGCCATCAATGGGCGCCTGGGCGAGACAGTCGGCGTATTGCGCAGCAGCCTGCTGACCTTCGTGGTCGGCGCGGTGGTTACAGGATTGTTGATCCTGTTTTTCGAACCTGCCCATGCTGTGAGTCTGCTGAATGTGCCGAAATGGCAACTCTGCGGCGCGCTGTTCGGCGTGATCTACATGATGGTCATGGTGGGCGCGGTGCCCAGGGTTGGTACAGCCGTGGCAACGGTGGCCGTGATCGTCGGGCAACTGGGCATGGGCATGTTGATCGATAACTTCGGATGGCTGGGCAACCCGACGATCGAGTTGTCCGGCAGCCGGATCCTGGCGATGGTGTTGCTCGCCCTGGCGCTGGTGTTCATGTATCGCAGCAGCACGCGAGGCGCTTGAACTCCGCTGGGGGAGACGACTCCTACATTAGGAAGACGGATCGTACTCGCGAGACCGGACGACCACACCACTGGAGTCAGACTCATGATCGATAGCGAAAGTACCTGCGACTGCCCAAAATGCAACTGCAAGCTGGGAGAGCATCCGATTGCCCGTCACGGCAAGCACTACTGTTGCGACGCGTGCGCCAAGCACCACGAACACGGTGAAGCGTGCTCAAGCAAGGGCTGCAAGTGCGCCCATGGCGGATAGGCGAGTGTTTGAAAAGAGTGGAGCCTATTCGGGCTCCACTTCCAGTTTCAGGCTTTGATCATCGAAGCGCTGGGTACAGCGGATGACGCCATTGAGCCGCCGTCCCTGCACGACCACCAATAAGGTTTTCGCCTGGTCCAGATCCTCCGGCAGTGGGGCGTGCACGCGCAGGGCAAAACGGCTCGGGTCATCCTCGATCTGCTCCAGGCCGACCTGGCATTCCGCGCTTTTGGTGATACGGCCGAACAGCGTGTCCAGGCCGTAGTCGATATGCGCCGTGCTGGTGGGTTGCTTAGTGTTCATCTGCCAATCTCCCCAATGAATCCGATCAACTTGCCGGGCGCCACGTGACGTTCTCCACGCCGAATTTTTCCGCCATCGGTTTACTGGTCTTTTGCACTTTTTCCCGGCCAAAACGCGGGATTCGACCCACGCCGGCGTCGCAGCTCGCCCAATGCCAGGCCTCGGCGTTATCCATCTTTTCCTGGCGGATGATGAATGACTTGGGGGCCCCATGAAGGGTGTATTCAATGACGAAAAGTTTTGCGTTGTTCATAAAGCCCGTATTCCTCCCTGTGGTAATAGAGGGATCGCCGCTGTTGCGGAAAATTCAGTCGGATTGTCAGACGGCCGTCATCGGTGGCGAGCGGGCCGGCGGCTGGTTACCATGCGCTGTCCGCCACCCCTCCAGTGATTGCTGATCATGGCCCTTGCCGCACCGCCTGACCTGAGTGATACCGATGTGCCCGTGCAACCGCTGGCGCGTACTTACCCGCGTGGACTGTTCATCGAGCCGCACGAGCATGCCTGGGGCCAGTTGTTGTATGCGATGAGCGGGGTGATGTGGGTCGAGACGCCGCATGAAGCCCTGGTGGTGCCGCCGCAGCGGGCGGTGTGGTTGCCGCCGGGCGTGCCCCACGGGATCCGCGTGGTGTCGGATTTGCAGATGCGCAATATCTACCTGCGCCCGTCATTGGCGGCGACGCTGGACGCTACGGTGCAGGTGATCGAAGTGGGTGGGTTGCTGCGCGAGTTGATCGTCGGCCTCGTGGCGCAAGGCGAGGACGGGCCACCGGAGTATTACGAGGCGTTGGTGGGCCTCGCGCTGCTGGAGCTGCAACGAGCCCGGCGCTCGCAATTGAAGGTGCCTTTGCCGGACGATTCCGACCAACGCCTGATGAATCTGTGCCAGGCCGTCATGGCCGCGCCGTCGTTGGACATCCCTTTCGAGCAACACGCGGAGAATGCCGGGGCGAGCGTGCGCACCCTGGCGCGACTGTTCAAGGAGGGCCTGGGCATGGGCTTCGCCGAATGGCGGCGTCAGGTGCAATTGGCGATGGCGGCGGCCGAGCTGATCCAGGGCGTGGCTGTCAGCCGCATTGCCCGGGAGCTGGGTTATTCGCCGAGCAGCTTCAGCGACATGTTCCGCCGCGAACTGGGCATGGCGCCTTCGCAGTTTGCCCTCAATCCCCACGCCTCAACCCTGTAGGAGCGAGCACGCTCGCGATGGGCGTCAACGATGACGCTGTCAACCTGACACCCCGCGGTGACTGAGCCACCATCGCGAGCAAGCTCGCTCCTACAGGGGGCGGTGTGTCCGGGGTGGTTTTGTCCGAAATTCAGAAGCACCTGTCCGATGCCATTCGCCGCTTCTCCCTAGACTCTGCGCATACCTCACATCCTGCGGAGTCTGTCATGAGTTACCTCGTTTCGCTGGCCATCGGCCTGGGCGTCGGCCTGATCTATGGCGCGCTGGATTTTCGTTCCCCCGCGCCGCCAGCCATCGCGTTGATCGGCCTGCTGGGCATGCTGGCCGGCGAAAAGTTGTGGCCGATGGGCCGGCAACTGGTCGCTGGCTGGATCTCCTGAATTTCCTTCCTCCTGTTTAATGGACACGTTCATGAAAGCATTGCAGTTCGATAAAACCGGTGACCTCTCGGCCCTGCGCCTGGCCGAAGTCCCCACGCCTGTTTGCGGCGCCGATGAAGTGCTGGTACAGATCAAGGCTGCGGGCCTCAACCCCAGTGATGTGAAGAACGTACTGGGGCGTTTCCCTTACACAACGCTGCCGCGCATTCCCGGCCGTGATTTTGCCGGCATCGTGGTGCAGGGCCCGCAGGCGTTGGTCGGTCAGGAAGTATGGGGCACCGGCCGTGAACTGGGCTTTTTCGCTGACGGCGCCCATGCGCAATTCGTCAAACTGCCGGCCAACGGCGTTGCGCTCAAACCCTCGCACCTGAGTTTCGCCCAGGCCGCCAGCCTCGGCGTGCCTTACACCACCGCCTGGGATGCTCTGGAGCGCAGCCTGGTAAAGGCGGACACCAGGTTGCTGGTGATCGGTGGCGGAGCCGTTGCCACAGCGGCGCTTGCCCTGGCGAAAGTGCGCGGCGCGAAACTGCTGGCCGCGGCGCGCCGACCGGAGCAGGTCAAGGCCTTGCAGGAACAAGGTTATCAAACGCTGCAACTTGCACAGCCAGAGGCGCTCGGCGCCCAGGTTAATGAGGTGTTCAGCGGCGGCGCCGAGGTGATCTTCGACACCACCGGCTTCTGGCTGCCGGCTTCCGTCCCGGCATTGGCTACCTTCGGCCGAATCGCCATCATCGCCGCACCGGTGGATGGCATGGTGCAAATGCCGGCGCTGGCGCTGTACCGCAAGGGCGGTTCCGTGGTGGGTATCAACTCGTTGCTCTACGGCGTGCAGGCCTGTGCGGCGATGCTCGATCAGTTCGGCACGTTCTTCGATGAGGGACTGTTGCCGCTGCCCCAGGGGTTGGTGGAAGCGCCGTTGGCCGAAGGGCTCGCGCGCTATGCCGAGGTCAATCAGGGCAGCAGTGACAAGGTCATCCTGGTGCCCTGATCAATCATGTCCCTTGCAGGAAAGGGCTCGCCAGCGATGGGGCCCGATCCGCACCCGATACCTCAAGTCGGACAAGTTTGCTGTCCATTATCCAACCCCTGTTTGTAGCTATGACTCTGCAAGCTGGCTTTACCGTTATGCCAGGTCAGGGTCAGCACATACAGCGAGTCGAAGTCGCCGGATTCCCAGTCATCGGTGATGTTCTGCTTTTTGCCCACGGCCTTGCCCGCGACCTTGTTGATCAGTTCGGGCAGGTAACCATGGGACCAGGCCGTGTAGATCACCGAGTTGTGGTACTTGTTGCTCAGCAGTTCGTTGGCCAGGTCATTGGTGTCGTTGGCGGAATAATCGATGTTCACCGGCAGGCCGAGCTTGATTGCGCTGGGGCTGATGGTCATCAGGGGACGGATGTAGCTGTAGGAATTGTCCAGTTCGCCTTCCTCGACATTGCGCGTCGGGTTCGCGGCAAATACGTAATTGGCCTTGCCGAATTTTTCGGGCAGCAGCGTCGCCAGGTCGATGGCCCGGTTCAGGCCCTGGCAGTTGAGCTGGCCGAGGCCACCCTCGGGTTTTTCGGCGTGGCGCAGGAACACCAGCGTCTGGGTGCCGTTCTTCGGTTGAGCGCGGCTTTCGCTGGATTCCAGCGACAGGAACAGCCCACTGACTGCCAGCAGGGAGGGTAGCAAGAGCCAGGCACGAGGCTTGAGGCATTGCAGGTATTTGATCGGGTTCATCATGGAATGAGTGATTCTTCAGCGCATTCGGTTAAGGCTGACAAACCTTTGCACCCGCGCTCCCGGCGTCAGGTGGTTTCCATGTCGTGCAACTGGTCCGTTTCCAAAAAAAGGTAAGACTCAGAGTCCACTGACGCTCATTTGGTTCGATGCCGGTTGCGTGCGCAGCAATGTACCGACAACCCCAAACGTCTTGCTGCAGAGGTTATCGACAGGATGTTGCGAAATCGTGGACACGGTACTCGGGGCAGGGGCTGATGAAACCTGCATTGTGCTGATCTTGCCTATCAGCATTATTGATGCGTCAAATGGCGCGGTTGCCACTATGATCGTCCCTCTCAATCTTTTCGTGGATCCCCGTGATGACTGATCTGTCTGCGTTCCCCATCACCCGCAAGTGGCCGGCCCAATACCCTGAGTGGATTCAGCTCTACTCGCTGCCAACCCCCAATGGCGTCAAGGTGTCGATCATGCTCGAGGAGATCGGCTTGCCTTACGAGCCGCATCGCGTGGGTTTCGAGAGCAACGATCAGTTTTCTCCCGAGTTTCTTTCGCTGAGCCCCAATAACAAGATCCCTGCGATCCTCGACCCCCACGGCCCGGGCGAAAAACCGCTGGCGCTGTTCGAGTCCGGGGCGATCCTCATCTACCTCGCCGACAAAAGCGGGCAACTGCTGCCCCAGGATGCCGCCGCGCGTTACGAAACGATCCAGTGGCTGATGTTCCAGATGGGGGGCATTGGCCCGATGTTCGGCCAGCTCGGTTTCTTCAACAAGTTTGCCGGCAAGGACTACGAAGACAAGCGTCCACGTGACCGCTACGTCGAAGAAAGCAAACGCCTGCTCAAAGTCCTCGACACCCGTCTGCAAGGGCGCGACTGGATCATGGGTGAGCGCTACACCATCGCCGACATCGCCATCTTCCCGTGGGTGCGCAACCTGCTCGGGTTTTATGAAGCCGGCGAGCTGGTGGGCATTCACAACTTCCCCAACGTGACCCGGGTGCTCGAGCGCTTCCTGGCACGGCCAGCGGTGGTACGCGGGCTGGAGATCCCTAAACCCGTCTCTTGAAATGCACACCCTCCTTTGTGGGAGCGGGCTTGCTCGCTCCAACAAAGAGCCATTCCATACCATGGCTAACGTGGATTATTGCCAAAGCAGTAACGGTTTTTCCTCCTGACGGGTTTGTACCACTGGGTGCCACAGGCATAAGCTTTTGCCCCCTACGACTTTCGTCTTGTCCTCAGGAAGGTTCATGTCCAGCCAGTTCCCCGAAGCACGTCCACGCCGTCTGCGTCGCAATGCGAGCCTGCGCAGTCTGTTCCAGGAAACCGAGTTCAGCCTCAATGACCTGGTGTTGCCGATTTTCGTTGAAGAAGAGATCGACGACTTCGTGCCAATCAAGAGCATGCCCGGTGTGATGCGCATTCCGGAATCAAAACTGGCCGGCGAGATCGAGCGTTATGCCCGGGCCGGGATCAAGTCGGTGATGACCTTCGGCGTATCCCATCATCTGGACAGCAACGGCAGCGACACCTGGAGCGAGAACGGACTGGTGTCGCGCATGTCGCGCATTGCCAAGGACGCTGTGCCGGAGATGATCGTCATGTCCGACACCTGCTTTTGTGAATACACCGATCACGGGCATTGCGGCGTGATGCATAACCATGAGGTGGACAACGACCAGACCCTGGTCAACCTCGGCAAACAAGCCGTGGCCGCCGCGCGTGCCGGGGCGGATGTGATTGCCCCGTCGGCTGCCATGGACGGCCAGGTTCAGGCGATCCGCCGGGCCCTGGACGCCGCCGGTTTTACCCAGACCGCGATCATGGCCTACTCGACCAAATTCGCCTCGGCGCTCTACGGCCCGTTTCGTGAAGCCGGTGGCAGCGCCCTCAAGGGTGACCGCAAAAGCTACCAGATGAACCCGATGAACCGCCGCGAAGCTCTGCGTGAATCGCTGCTGGACGAGCAGGAAGGCGCCGACGCACTGATGGTCAAACCGGCCGGCGCCTACCTGGACATCATCCGCGACATCCGCGAGGCGTCGAACCTGCCGCTGTCGGCGTATCAGGTCAGCGGCGAGTACGCGATGATCAAGTTCGGCGCCCAGGCCGGGGCCATCGACGAAGATCGCGTGGTGCGCGAAAGCCTTGGCGCGATCAAGCGGGCAGGGGCGGACCTGATCTTCACTTACTTCGCGATGGACCTGGCGTTGGCGGGGATCTGAAACACACACGCATTCCTCCCTGTGGGAGCGGGGAATGCAGGGTGTCAGTGATCTGCAAAATAGGGGCGGATCCCGTGCTGCCGAAAGTATCGTTCGATGACTTTCGGGTCCGAACAGGTCTCGGCAATCGCCACATAGGTGTCCGGGCGCAGCAGGTAAAAGCCATTGCGCCCAAGCCCCGCCGCATCAAACGCCGGCCGCCAATCGAACACGTGCAAGGGCACATGGTGTTCGTTGCACCAGGCGATCATTTCGTCGCTGGTGTCGCCATACACATGCACCTGCCAGTTCAGACACTTCAGCGCTTCATAGTTATCTCCTTCACCGTCATGCGCCCAGGGCAACCGGTCGCCGCCGTGCACCTGTCCGGCGATGCCGGTGCTCAAGGGCATGCCGCGATAATTCACGGTGATCTGTGACACGGTCCGAAACAGGAACTCGCGGGAGGCAGCGAAAGAGGCCGCTTTGGGCAGCAGAAACGGCGCCAGGCGCGTGCGCAGCAGATCGGCCATACGCCCTTCGGCGGTGACGAAGCTGAACACCCGGTCGGTGGTGGCGACCAGTTTGCGTGCGAACGCGATGCGCTCGGTTTCGTAGGTGTCGAGCAGCGCTGGCGTGGCGCTGCCATTGAGGACGGCAGCCAGTTTCCACGCCAGGTTAATGGCATCGCCAATCCCGGTGTTCATGCCCTGGCCGCCCGCCGGGCTGTGTACATGGGCAGCGTCGCCGAGCAGAAAGGCGCGGCCGCGACGAAAGTGCTCAGCCACGCGATGGTGAACGCGATAGGTGGAAAACCAGTTGACCCGTTCGATCTGCACTTTCAAATGTTCGATGGCCCGGCTCCTGACGTCCTCGAACTGCAGGGTGTCGGCGTGTTCGGCGCGGTCATCGCGTACTGTGCCGATCAGCCGCGCGCGACCTTCGCCGGCCAAAGGGAACACCGCGAGAAAGTCCGCTTCATCCAGGTCCAGGTGCAACTCGCCATTGAGGGCCGGTCCTTTGGCCTGCACATCGGCCACGTAGAAGATCTGTTGGTAAGTACCCCCGGGAAACCCGGTGTCCAGGGTCTTGCGCACAATCGAACGGGCGCCGTCACAACCGGCGAGATAGCATGCCTGGCAGATTTCCTCCTGACCGTCGGCCAGGCGCAGGCGGGCGGTCAGGGTGTCGCCGGTTTCCTCGAAATGCTCAAGCGAGGTATTGCGCTCGACGTGCAGACCGAACGTCTCCAGGCGCTCGATCAGCAGCTTCTCGTGCTCGTCCTGGGGGAAAATCTCGAGGAAGGCATAGGGCGTCAGTCCTTCACCCACCGTACTCAACGGCAGGCGTGTGACCGGTTCGCCCCTGACCCAGAAGTTGGCCGCCGCCACGCGATGGCCGCCTTTGATCACCGCGTGGCTCAGGTCCAGTTGCCGGTACAGCTCCAGCGTTCGCGCCTGCACGGCCAGTGCCCGCGATGTGGTGCCAGGGGTGAAAGTCCTGTCAATGATCCTTACGCGAATCTTCAACTTGCTGAGCCACAGCGCGAGCACCAGCCCGGTGGGGCCGGCGCCGACGACCAGCACGTCGCAGCGGTTCATACCTGGGTCCCTCGTTTTCACGCCCCTGTCTCCATTAAAGCGCACGGTGGGCTGTTTTTCCCGGGCCGTGAACGCCGGTCACCACTTGCAGTCATAGCTTGCGCCATGCCATTGATCGTATGGTGAGCAAGGTTCAACGCATTGGATGGAGCCGCATGCAAGTCTATCGAGTGATCCTGAGTAGCATCGCGCTGCTGGTGCTGGCCGGTTGCGGCACGCAGCGTCCCCAGCAGACGGCGCCTCGGCCGCCTGCCGAAGTCAGGGCTGAGATCGTGCGCCTGCTGCCCGCCAAAACCGTGGATCGCCAGGGTTGGGCCACGGACATCTACGCCGCGTTCGCCGCCGAGGGCATCGAGACCTCAACGCAAAACCTGTGTTCGGTGCTCGCGGTCACCGAGCAGGAATCCACCTTCCAGGTGGACCCGCCCGTGCCGGGCCTGGGCAAGATCGCCCGGGACGAGATCGACCGTCGCGCCGCCAAGGCCCACGTGCCTGGCCTTTTGGTGAGTGCTGCGTTGCAAGTGCGCTCCAGCAACGGCAAAAGCTACAGCGACCGATTGAGTAGCGCGCGCAGCGAAAAAGAGTTGAGTGCGATTTTCGATGATTTCATTGGCATGGTGCCCATGGGGCGCACGCTGTTCGGCAGCTTCAACCCGGTGCACACCGGCGGGCCGATGCAGGTCAGCATCGAGTTTGCCGAACAGCAGGCCCGCAATTATCCGTACCCGGTGGACGGCACCATTCGCCGTGAAGTGTTCAGCCGTCGCGGCGGCATGTACTTTGGCATCGCCCACTTGCTCGGTTATCCGGTGAACTACACCCAGCCGCTGTACCGCTTTGCCGATTTCAACGCCGGCTGGTACGCGAGCCGCAACGCGGCCTTTCAGAATGCGTTGAGTCGCGCTTCGGGCATCCCCCTGGCGCTGGATGGCGACCTGGTGCGCTACGGCTCGATCATGCCCGGCAGCACCGAACTGGCCGCACGAAGCCTGGGTAAACGCCTGGGTATGCGCAACCCGGTCATCAGGGATCAACTGGAGAAGGGCAAGAGCCTGGATTTTGAAGAGACGGAGCTGTATCAGCGGGTGTTCGACCTGGCGGAAAAGGCCGACGGTCGTCAGTTACCCCGGGCGGTGTTGCCGGGCATCGTACTGCAAAGCCCGAAAATCACCCGCAAACTCACCACGGCGTGGTTCGCCAAGCGGGTTGATGAGCGGTATCAGCGATGCATGAAACAAGCGGGCAAATGATTACGCGGTGGGATACGGGTGGGTCAAATCACCTTCACCGCACGCCCAATGGCCTGGATCGGCCCTGTCGGTTTGCCAATCGGCGAGCCCGTGCGGTTTTCCAGGGTTAGCTCGAACAACTGGTTTGCCTCCAGCGGCGGCAGTTTGTCCAGCGGCACCGACAGGGTTTGCCCCGGTTTCACCAGGCCCAGGGACACTGGCCCTTGCCAACCCTCGCCCTTGGTCCAGAACTCCAGCGCCTTGTCCTCTGGAACCTGCGCAACCCCCAACGGAATCAGCTGGATCTCCCTGGGATTGCTGGCCTGGATCACCCAGCCGGGGGCGTTGTCCTGCGGCGCGACCAACACCACCAGATAGGTCGGTTTGACCGTGGTTTGCGTCAGCAGCAACGCGCCGAGTACGAGTGTTGCTGCCAGCCCGGCCCCCGCGAGACCTCGCCATAGCGCCAGCCGATCCCACCAGGAGGACGCTGGGGACGCGACCGGTTTCACGTTCGACGCGTTGAGGCTGCGTTCGATGCGGTGCCACAGATGGGGCGATGGTGTTTCGGGTTCGGCAAGATCAGTCAGGCCCAGCAAACGACGCTCCCAACCATCGACCGCCGTGCGCAATCGGGTTTCGTCGCGCAGGCGTCGCCGGACCTCGGTGCGCTGCTCTGCCGAAAGTGTACCCAGTACGTATTCACTGGCGAGCTCGTCAAGTTCCTCGGGGGTTTCATCCACAGGTCGGGTGGTCATCCCATGCACTCCCGCAAGGCCATCAGGCTGCGTTTGATCCAGGCTTTGACGGTGCCCAGCGGTGTGCCGAGCTTGTGTGAAATCTGCGCATGGGAATAACCGTCGACGTAGGCGTGCAGGATGCATGTGCGCCGTGCCGGTTCCAGCTGTTCCAGGCACAGATGAATGCGCGATGAGTGGACTTCGGCATCGACTATTTCAACGCTGGGGTGCGTGTCGATATCGCCCTGGATTTCACGCGGGTTGTCGCGGATGAAATTGAGCGCCAGATGTCGCGTCACGCTGAACATCCAGCCTCTTGCTGTCCCGCGCGACGGGTCGAAACGCGCGGCGCCGGCCCAGATCTTCAGGAACGCATCATGCACGATGTCCTCGGCCAGCGCCGTGTCGTGCACCAGTCTGCGGGCCACGCCGAGCAAACGCGGGCTTTCCTGCACATACAAGGCCCGCAGGGCCTGGCGCTCGCCCCGGGCACAGGCGGCGAGGTGGGCTTCGTAGTCGAAAATAGGTTCGGGCAATGACAATGTGCTCAACCGTCAAAATAAATCCGGATGCCATGAATCTAGCAGAGGACCCTGTAGGAGCGAGCATGTCGAACCGTCGCGATGGTCGTCAACGATAACGCTGGCTGTCTGATTGCCCGCGGTGTCTGGACTACCATCGCGAGCGAGCTCGCTCCTACAGAAAGCGCTTTCAGCTCGCCGACCAGAAAATATAATCCGCCTGGTACTTCACCACTTCCTGCTTGCCCTTGTTGGCAGCCGTGCATTCGGCGCTGGGTGGGACGCCACCCTTGAGCGCCACGCGCTGGATGTAGCTGACGCCGCTCATCGCGCCTTTTCCTTCGGCGGGGTTGGCCTTGACCAGTTGATAGGGAAGGTTGCCGGAGCTGGATGGCGCGACGGCCAACTGGGTGCCGGTGACCTTCGAGCCATCCTGCGCTTGCCAGGTGGCGGGTGGGCCGAAGTAGGTGCCGACCTGTTTGCCGCTGCGATCATTGAGGACTGCCTTGGGGCCGACGAAGAACCATTCGGTTTGCCCGACGGCATTGGCCTTGTCGCGGCATTCGTAGGTGATTTCACCCACGCCGGTAGTTTCCATTGCCACTTTGTGGCCGTCCGGCACCTTGATGCTGTCAGGTAGAGCGCTTTGTGCGAACGCCGCAGGCGTGGCAAGGAGCAAACCGGCAAGGCATATCAGCTGTTTGGGATTCATGAAATTCTCTCCGTCATGAGTGATTCGCTATGCAGTCATTGGGGCTGCTACAGGTACTACCCGTCGGAAAGGGTTTTGGATGCAGGACAAAAAAAAGCATTTTCACGGCACGGCCGTAGTCAGCTGCTACAAAGAGAACACCAAAAGGGAGGTGTTTATGTACCAACTCTACGGACACAAGAACTCGGGTGCCGCTGCCATCGAGGCCGCCCTGGAGCTGTGCGAGGTGGCTTATCGGTTCATCGACGTCGAGCTGTCCATGGAGGCAGCCCTGGAACTGCAGAAGCTCAACCCGCTCAAGCAGATTCCGACCCTGCAATTGCCCGACGGCAGCATTCTCACCGAGAGCGCGGCCATCCTGATCCATTTGGGGTTGAGCTTTCCCGAGTCGAGCCTGCTGCCCAAAGTGACTGCTGAACGCGACCAAGCGCTGCGGGGCCTGGTGTTCATCGTCAGTAATTGCTACCCGGCCATCGGCATCATCGATTACCCGGAGCGCTGGTTGATTGCGTCGGATCACTCCAGCCGGGAAAACCTCGTGGCCGGTGCGCGTCAACGCCTGCACTGGTGCTGGGAGGTGTTCGCCGACCAGTTTTCCGGTGAGTTATACCTGGGGGAGGAGACGCCCGGTGCGTTGGACGTCCTGGCCGCGGTCGTCACACGGTGGGCCGGGACGCGAGAACATCTGCGCGCCGCCCGGCCGGGCTTTCATGCCTGGCTTGAGCGGATCGACCGACACCCGACGCTGGCGCCGGTGTTTGCGCGGCATTGGAGTTGACCGTGCCCTTGTAGGAGCGAGCTTGCTCGCGATAGCGGTGTGTCAGCCAAACATTTTCCAACTGAAACACCGCCATCGCGACGGTTCGACGCCTCGACATGCTCGCTCCTACGGGGGGACGAGGGAGAGTTACTCCCCGCGAATGTACTGCTCCAACTGCTTGATCAGGTCAGCCTGTTCGGCGATGGCTTCCTTGACCAGGTCGCCGATCGACAGCAGGCCGATCAGCTTGCCGTTTTCCACCACGGGCAAGTGGCGCAGGCGCTTGTCGGACATGATGCCAAGACACGTGTCTACGGTTTGTTTGGTGTCCACTGTGATGACGGGCGAGACCATGATGTCGCGCACCGGCGTGCCCACCGACGAGCGGCCATGCAACACCAGTTTGCGCGCGTAGTCGCGCTCGCTGATGATGCCCAGTACTTCATCGTTTTCCACCACCAGCAAGGCTCCGACGTTTTTCTCGGCCATCTTCATCAGGGCTTCGAGCACCATGTGGTCCGGCTTGATCTGGTGAACTTCCTGGTTTTTCTGATCTTTCAACTTGAGCAGTTGGGCGACGGTTTTCATGATGGCTGTCCAGGGGATTGGCGTTGTTCCTGAAGAATCGTAGACCCGAGCGCTGAGAGCAAGACGTAAAGCGGCAGATAACGCGCAAAAAACGTCATCCGACGGTTTTTTTCGTAGAATTGCCCACGGAAATCAAATCTGAGGTTGCAGTGGTGGATTTACAGCGGGGCTTCGTCCTGACCCGACATTGGCGCGATACCCCGACCGGCACCGAAGTCGAATTCTGGCTGGCGACCGACGGCGGGCCCCGGCGCATTCGCCTGTCTCATCAGCCGTCGGTGGCGTTTATCGCGGCCGAGCAGCGTGAGCAGGTGGAGCGGCTGCTGCATGACGAAAAAAACGTCAAGCTCAGACCCCTGGCCCTGCTGGATTTCGATCACCGCCCAGTGCTCGGCCTCTACTGCCAGCAGCACGCGCAATTGATGCGCCTGGAAACCACGCTGCGCAAGTCGGGCGTCGAGATGTTCGAGGGTGATGTGCGTCCCCCCGAACGCTACATGATGGAGCGGTTCATCACCGCGCCCGTCATCTTCGGTGGCACCCCCGATGCCGACGGCCTGCTGCTCGATGCGCAGATGAAGCCCGACCCCGATTACCGCCCAAACCTGCGGCTGGTGTCACTGGACATCGAGACCACCGCGCAAGGCGAGCTGTACTCCATCGCCCTGGAAGGCTGCGGCGAACGGCAGGTGTACATGCTTGGCCCGCCCAATGGCGACGACAGTGGGGTGGATTTCCAGCTCGAGTACTGCGATTCGCGCCCCGCCTTGTTGAAAAAGCTCAATGAATGGTTTGCCCGCCACGACCCGGACGCGATCATCGGTTGGAATGTCGTGCAGTTCGACCTGCGCGTGCTGCACGAACACGCTCGACGGCTGGCGGTGCCTTTGAGGCTGGGGCGTGGCGGCGAAGAGATGCAGTGGCGCGAACATGGCAGCCGCAACCATTACTTCGCCTCGGCCGCCGGAAGGTTGATCATCGATGGCATCGAATCCCTGCGCTCGGCCACCTGGAGCTTCCCTTCGTTCAGCCTGGAAAACGTCGCGCAAACCCTGCTCGGCGAAGGCAAGGCGATCAGCACGCCGTACCAGCGCATGGACGAAATCAACCGCATGTTCGCCGAGGACAAGCCGGCCCTGGCCACCTACAACCTCAAGGACTGCGAACTGGTCACGCGGATTTTCGCCAAGACCCAGTTGCTCACGTTTCTCCTGGAGCGGGCCAGTGTCACCGGCCTGCCAGCGGATCGCAGCGGCGGCTCGGTGGCGGCGTTCACGCACCTTTACATGCCGCTGATGCACCGCCAGGGTTTCGTCGCGCCGAATGTGGGCAGCAAGCCAGCGCAGGCCAGCCCCGGCGGATTTGTCATGGACTCGCAACCGGGCCTGTACGAGTCCGTGCTGGTGCTCGACTACAAAAGTCTGTATCCGTCGATCATTCGTACCTTTCTCATCGACCCGGTGGGGTTGATCGAAGGTTTGCGCCACCCGGAAGACAGTGCATCGGTGCCAGGTTTTCGCGGTGCACGTTTCTCGAGGACCCGGCATTGCCTGCCGGCCATCGTCGCGCGGGTCGCCGAGGGCCGCGAAACCGCCAAGCGCGAGCACAACGCGCCGCTGTCCCAGGCACTCAAGATCATCATGAATGCCTTCTACGGCGTGCTCGGCTCCAGCGGCTGTCGCTTTTTCGATACCCGGCTGGCCTCGTCGATCACCCTGCGGGGCCACGAAATCATGTTGCGCACGCGGCAATTGATCGAAGCCCAGGGCCATACCGTGATCTACGGCGACACCGATTCGACGTTCGTCTGGCTGCGCCGTGCCCACGGCCAGCAGGAAGCGGCGCAGATCGGCCAGGCTCTGGTCGATCACGTCAACCAGTGGTGGCGCGAGCACGTGCAGCAGGAGTACGGGTTAAAAAGCGCGCTGGAATTGCAGTTCGAAACCCACTACAAGCGCTTTTTGATGCCGACCATCCGCGGGGCCGAGGAGGGCAGCAAAAAACGCTATGCCGGGCTGGTGACGCGCGCCGATGGCAGCGACGAAATGGTCTACAAGGGGCTGGAAAGCGTGCGCACCGACTGGTCGCTCCTGGCCCGCCAGTTTCAGCAGGAGCTGTACTCGCTGATCTTTCACCACAAGCCCTATCAGGACTACGTGCGTGAGTACGTGCGCAAGACCCTGTCGGGCGAGTTCGATGATCGGCTCGTCTACCGCAAGCGTCTGCGTCGCACTCTCGACGATTACGAACGCAACGTACCGCCGCATGTTCGCGCGGCGCGCATTGCCGACGAATATAACGATCAGCAAGGCCGCCCTCGCCAGTACCAGAACGGTGGCTGGATCAGCTACGTGATCAGCGTCGCAGGGCCCGAGCCGCTGGAAGTGCGCAGCACGCCCATCGACTACGACCACTACGTCACACGTCAGCTGCAGCCAGTGGCCGATGCGATCCTGCCGTTTGTCGACGACGATTTCTCAACCCTGATTGGGGGGCAACTGGGCCTGTTTTGAATCCAGCAGGCTCAGCGTCCATCCGTCCGGGATGCCGTGGAAGTATCGCTCCAGCGCTTGATGGTACAGGCTTCCCGGCGGGGCAAACTGGGCGAACAGGGTCATGGAAGAATGGAATTTCAGGTTATCCGGATGACCAAATACCTGGGCAATCGAGCGTTGCGGGATATCCAGCACCAGTTGCGTGCACGTGCGCAGGCGTGGGCCCAGCAGGTCATGTTGCAGGTAGGCCGACGCTTCTGCGCCGGAGCGAATGGCAAAGCGCCGGGACATTTCACTGTCTCCCAGCCCCGAGAGTTGCGGAAAGACGAACCACATCCAGTGACTGCGCTTGAGGCCGGCGCCGAGTTCGTTTTTTACGCGCTCGATCACCGGGTCCTGCGCCAGGACAAAGCGCTGCAGGTTGAAGGCGTCGAGCTGATCGGTGCTTCTCATCCGAAGCCCTCCGACAGAACCGCGATGGCTCAGACCATGGCCAGTCGCTGTTTGCGTTGTGGCGCGCGAAACGCGTGGTCCAGCGCCTCGAGATCCCCGGCTTCAAGTTGCAATTGCGCGGCTTGTGCGTTCAGGCGCACGTGTTCAGGGCGAACCGCCTTGGGGATGGCAATCACGCCATCGTGTCGCACAATCCACGCCAGCGCTACCTGTGCGGGGGTGGCGGCATGACGAGCGGCCACCTGCTTGAGCGTCGGATGGGCGAGCATTTGGCCGCCCTGGCCGATCGGGCAGTACGCCATCAGGGGCAGCCGGTGCTGCTGGCACCAGGGCAGCAAGTCGAATTCGATGCCTCGTTCCTCCAGGTTGTACAGCACCTGGTTGGTGGCACAGGCTGGCGAGGCCAATTGCGCCAAGTCATCGACGTCGAAGTTGGACACGCCCCAGCGGCCGATCTTGCCTTCCTCGCGCAGGCGTTCGAAGGCGTCGACGGTCTCTGCAAGCGGATACTGGCCGCGCCAGTGCAGCAAGTACAGGTCGATGTAATCGGTATTCAAACGGCGCAGGCTGCGCTCGCAGGCCTGGGGAATGCCTTGACGGCTGGCGTTGTGCGGGTAGACCTTGCTGACCAGGAATACCTGATCGCGTCGACCGGCGATCGCTTCGCCGACCACCTCTTCGGCGCCCCCTTCAGCGTACATCTCGGCGGTGTCGATCAGGGTCATGCCCAGTTCGATGCCCTGGCGCAGGGCAGCGACTTCTTCAGCGTGACGGGCGTGATCCTCGCCCATTCGCCAGGTGCCCTGGCCAATGACAGGAACCTGGACGCCAGCCAGTTCGAGAGACCGCATGAATACCTCCGGTGAACAATGGGTTATCCAGTTGGCACCAGAATAGCTCAGCGGTTCCCTTGCCTGTAGTCGCCGGCATGGCGGCGACTACAGGCAAAGGGCTTAGTGGGCAGAGAACTTCAGGACAGTACTCTGGGTGTAGGTCTTGCCTGGATCCAGGCGTGTGGATGGGAAGTTCGGCTGATTGGGGGCGTCAGGATAGTGCTGAGTTTCCAGGGTAAACGCGCTCCAATGGTTGTAGGTCTTGCCTGCCTTGCCCTTGACCGTTCCGTCGAGGAAGTTGCTGGTGTAGAACTGCACGCCAGGTTCGCTGGTGTAGAGCTGCAACTGCCGTCCGGACTGCGGGTCGCTGACTTGCGCGGCGAGTTTGCCTACGTCGCCCTTGCTGTCCAGTACCCAGTTGAAATCAAACCCGCCTTGCTTGGGTTCGGCGAACTTCAGTTGCGGGTGATCAGCCTTGATATGTTTGCCGATGGCGGTGGGCTGGGTGAAATCCATTGGCGTGCCGGCCACCGGTGCCAGCTCGCCGGTGGGGATCAGCTTTGCATTCACTGGCGTGTAGTGACTGGCGTGTAACGTCGCCAATTGTTGCAGTATGTCGCCGTTCCCCGCTCCAGCCAGGTTGAAGTAGCTGTGGTTGGTCAGGTTCAGCACCGTGGGTTTATCGGTGGAGGCCTTGTAGTCGATGCGCAGTTCGTTGCGATCATTGAGGCTGTAGGTAACCTCGGTCTTGAGGTTGCCGGGGAAGCCCATCTCGCCGTCCGCCGACAGGTACGTCAGCGTGACACCCACGCTGTCCCCGGTTTTTACCGGTTCGGCTTTCCAGACACGCTTGTCGAAACCCAGCGGGCCGCCATGCAGTGAGTTGGAGCCGTCGTTTTGCGGCACCTGATAGCGTTTGCCGTCGAGCTCGAAGGCACCGTTGGCCAGGCGATTGCCGAAACGGCCAATGGTGGCGCCGAAGTAAGCCTTGCCGTTCTGATAGCCCTGCACATCATCGAAGCCGAGCACCACGTCCGCGACTTTGCCGTTCTTGTCCGGCACTTCAAGCGCTTGAAGGGTGGCTCCGTAGGTGATGACGCTGGCCTGCATGCCGTGGCTGTTGCGCAACACATATTGCTCAACGGCCGTACCATCTGCGGTCTTGCCGAATGTTTTCATGTCGCTGGACAGTCCGGCGGCCTGAGTGGGGAGGGTGGCGATCATCATGGACAGTCCAAGGAGGCACAGGGAATAGCGGGATTGAAGCATGGTCAACCTTCCTTTTTGTTGTTTTTGGATAAGTAGTCATACTAGAAGTCGATTTTCAAAACGACTTGCAGGGTTTTATAGCTGGTTTTAAGAGGTTTGCGCCAATAAAGTATGACTATTAAGTTTTGAGTGTCATTACCAGGATGGTCGGCACTGCACTTTTTCGAAATTCCCGGCTCTATCCTTGGCCAGCCTGCGGCGATCCCCACCGCCGGCCCATGCCCAAGTCCAAGCACCCATGGCTCGAGTTTCACCTTCAACTGTTGTGTCCACCCGCCGTCTTGGCCTGCTGCTCGCCGTGCTGTCGATGCTGTTTACCAGCGGCTGCAGCCATCAGGATGGAAAAGACATCATCAGCCAGTTTCGCGAGGGCCGGCCCCAGGAGTTCCTGCAGACCAGCGTCGACCGCATGGCGACCCTGGCCATGCGCGACAACCTCGACAGCCTCTACCTGCTGATGGGCAAGCTGTACCTGCGCAATCCCCAGGAGTTGAAGAAGTCCGGTTTTCTCGATTCGCGCACGGCGGTTAAACAGGTGCGCATGGCCATCGAGCAGCAACAGCCATTGCCGGCTCTGGGCGGCCGCAAGGACCTGGCGGCGCTGAGTTTCGCCATGAGCCCGGAGTTTCTGGGCGATCGGGTCGGGGCGTTCATCTACGCCATCGGCAGCATGCTGGTGACGGCCCATGGCAACCGGCTGGAGTTCTATATGACCGATTCGATCAACCCGACCTTCGTCAACAACGCCGCGCGCAACATCGAAAAGGCCACCTGGATTCTCAGCCAGCGGCAGACTGCCGACGGCCAGCCCATGTTGTTCTCAAATGAAATCTCGGAGGAGGGCAGCAACCTGAGTTTCGCCACCGAGTTCGGCAAGATGGTCGCCCGCCTGGACCTGATGACCCAGATGCTCGACGAGCGCTATCGCAGGATCGGATTGAATTACGCACAGAGCCTGCTGTTCCTCAATTTCCTGCCTGTCCAATAAACACGCCACTCCCACAGAGCAAACCAGGCTGATATCAAACAGTGGAATAAAGATAGATCGCATCGATATAAGTGGTTATAAGAAAAATCGCTATCCTGCGGGCCAGATTTTTCCTGCGGTGTGGGCGTGTTGATGGAATTCGGTGATTTCGGCCTGGTCGTGGCAGGTCTGGTAGTGGGCTTCATCGTCGGCATGACCGGCGTCGGGGGTGGTTCGTTGATGACCCCCATCCTGCTGTGGTTCGGCGTCAATCCGGCGACCGCCGTGGGTACTGACCTGCTGTACGCGGCGATTACCAAATCCAGCGGCGTGCTGGTGCACCGCAAGAACAAGAACATCGACTGGGCCATCACCGGCTGGCTGACCCTGGGCAGTGTGCCGGCGGTGGCGCTGACGTTGTGGTTCCTGAGCACCCTGCAAACTTCACCCGATGCGATGAACGCGATCATCAAGCAGGCGTTGGGTTTTGTGCTGTTCGCTACCGCACTGGCGATTTTCTTCAAGAAGCGCTTGCTCGACTTCGCGCACAACCGTGCGGGTGGTCATTACAACCCCAGCGGCAAACGCCTGAACGTGCTGACCGTGGTCACCGGCCTGATCCTCGGCACCATGGTCGCGCTGACCTCCATCGGTGCCGGTGCCTTGGGCACGGTGGCGTTGTTTATCCTCTATCCGCTGCTGCCAACACGCCGCCTGGTGGGGACCGAGATTGCCCACGCCGTGCCGCTGACCCTGGTGGCCGGCCTTGGCCATGCGAGCATGGGCAACATGGACTGGGGAGTGCTGGGCTTTCTGCTGGTCGGTTCACTGCCGGGGATTTACCTGGGCAGCCACCTGACCGGGCGCATTTCCGACGATTGGCTGCGCCCTTGCCTGGCCAGTATGCTGTTGCTGATCGGCTACAAGCTGGCGTTTTAAGCCACCCGTGCGCCACGCCAGATCAGCCACGCGGCCAGCAACTGACTGGCGGCAAAAAAACCGAACAGGCCCAGCGGGCTCCACCGGGCGTCCAGCAGCACGCCCGCGACGGCCGGCGACAGAATCGCGCCAAGACGCCCCAATGCCAGCACCAGGCCCACGCCCTGGGTGCGCACGGACGTGGCAAATGCTTGAGGCGCCAGGATGAACAGCGCGGCGATTGCGCCATACAGCAACAGCCCGGTACTGAAACTGACGACCACCGCCAGGCCCCGCGAGCTCGTTGCCGGCACCATCAACGCCATCAGCCCGGCGTTGAGCAGCACGAACCCCAGCAACAAGCGCCTGCAGCCAAAGCGATGCGCCCCAAGCCCCATCAGCAAGGCACCGAGCATTCCGCCGAGGCCAAGCAACATTCCGCCCGCGGCACCTTCCTTCTGCGAAAAACCGTTCTGCACCAGCAGCGTCGGGGTCCAACTGGTCACGAAGTAAAAGCAGAACATGACGAGGAAAAAAGCCAATGCCAGGGCCAGCGTCTGCCGCCACTGACCCGCCACGAACAACTGCCGATAGGGCATACCGGCCTGGAATGCTGGCAGACACGCTGATGACGGTGGCGGGGGGCGCCCCAACTGGCGCAGCGCCAGGAACTCGGGGGATTCGTGCAGCCACAGTACGCCGGCGAGGGTGGCGGCGAGCGTGAACAGTCCCCCCGTGAGAAAGACATAACGCCAACCCAGGCCTTCATTGAACACATGCGCCAACCCACCACCCAGGCTTACGCCGAGGGCGAACGCCAGCGATTGCAGAGCGATGGCCAGGCCTCGCCGGTGCAGGCTTGCATGCTCGTGGGTCAGTACGTTGGCGCCCACCAGTACCGCGCCCAGGCCGACACCGGTCAGGGTGCGCAGCAGCATCAATGGGTACAGGCCCGGACTCCAAAACGACAGCAGCATGCACAGGCTGCTCAGCGACAGCGCTACCAGCAGCAGGGGGCGACGCCCATGCCGGTCAGCGAAGGGCCCGGCGAGCACTGAACCGCCTGCCATCCCCACCAGACTGGCGCTGAGCAGCAGGCCCAGCTCGATCGCATTCAAACCCCACTGCGCCAACACGCTGGCACCGGTGAACGCCATGGCCATGACGTCAAGGCCATCGACCAGGTTGAACAGCATGCATAGCCCGACCACCGCCCAGCGAGTGGGCGCCATGGTCGTGTCCTTCATACCCTCTGCAAGCGTTGTCACACTCATCCGCCATCCATCGAATCTTATTGTCATGCGAGCAGGCAATGCCTGCCTCCCGCGCTGCTGACGACAACATTCAGGGCCCGTGCTGGCAAGTGATACTTAGGTATCGACCGACACCTACGTGCAATCGTCCCAAGGGGATCAGGGTGGTCTTATCAAGCCTGGCGAGGGCTGGACTGACGCAACAACCGCGGCCTTGAGCCTGCGCGCGTCATTCGATCCGGCAACTCGCGCTGCGCCTGTAGGCCACTTACTCAAAGGAGATTGATCATGCTTGCAGTTTCGTCCGTTCTCACCTGGCACCGATGCCTGGCGTCATCCGCCAGACTCCATGTGCTCGGTCTTGCCCTGCTGGCTGGCAGTAGTGGTGCATGGGCTGCCGCCCCTTCGGCCAGCGCTGCTTCGGAGGCCATTCGTCCGTATCGCATCCATGTCGATGAGTCGCAACTGATTGACCTGCGCAAACGCATCGCCGACACCCGCTGGCCCGACAAGGAGCTCGTCAAGGACGTCAGCCAGGGCGTGCAACTGGACCCGGTGCAAGCGTTGGTGAAGTACTGGGGCACCGATTACGACTGGCGCAAGGCGGAGGCGAAACTCAATGCCTTGCCCGAGTTCATTACCACCATTGACGGCGTCGACATCCAGTTCATTCACGTCCGTTCGCGCAACCCCAATGCCATGCCGCTGATCCTCACCCACGGTTGGCCAGGTTCGCAATTCGAGTTCCTCAAGACCATCGGCCCATTGACCGACCCCGTTGCGTACGGCGGGCGTATTGAAGACTCCTTTGACGTGGTGATCCCGTCGATTCCCGGCCACGGTTTTTCCGGAAAACCCACTGAACTGGGTTGGAACCCTGACCGAGTGGCCAAGGCCTGGGACGTGCTGATGAAGCGCCTGGGCTACAGCCATTACGTGTCCCAGGGCGGCGACCATGGTTCGGTGGTGTCCGATGCGCTGGGCCGCCTCGCGCCGCCGGGATTGCTGGGGATCCACCTCAATATGCCGGCGACCATCCCACCGGAGCTGGTGAAACCGATCTTCGGCGGCGATCCGGCCCCGGCCGGGCTGACCGTGCCGGAGCGTAACGCCTTCAACTCGCTGAGCACCTTCTTCGGGCGCAATGCCGCCTACGGCGCAATGATGGTCACCCGTCCGCAAACCATCGGTTACCTGTTGGCCGATTCACCAGCGGGTACGGCGGCCTGGATGTACGAGAAGTTCGCCGCCTGGACCGACAGCGACGGCAAGCCGGAGCGCGTGCTGAGCCGCGATGAAATGCTTGACGACATCAGCCTGTACTGGCTGACCAACTCCGGCGCGTCGTCCTCTCGTTTCTACTGGGAGAACAACAACAATAACTTCAGTGCCGAGGCGCAGAAGACCGCCTCGATCAAGATACCGGTGGCGATCACCGTGTTCCCTGGCGAGATCTATCGCGCACCCAGAAGCTGGGCGCAGAAAGCTTATCCGACGCTTTTCTACTTCAACGAAGTGAGCAAGGGCGGCCACTTTGCCTCCTGGGAACAGCCACAACTGTTCAGCGAAGAGCTGCGCGCCGCGTTCCGACCGCTGCGCGCCGAGGTCAACAAAACCGTGGCGAAGACGGCTCCTTAATCCATTCCATCACGCGGTGGCCCGGTGGTCACCGCACGGGAGACTCTGCATGAACATCTCGATCGATCCTCAAGCGGTTTCGCGTCATCTGCGTTTTTTCGCCTGCACGGCGCTGGCAGTGGCTTTCCTGCAAGTCGGGGCGTTGGGCATGGCTTCGTCACACGCCAATGCCGCTGCTGTCCCTGCCGGCACCATCGGCACGCTGACACCGGGCGGGCATACGTCTCTGGGGGCACTGAAACATGTCAAAGCCGGCCTGCTGGATGTCGCCTACGCCGAGCTCGGCCCAGCTGACGGCCCCGTGGTGATTCTGTTGCATGGCTGGCCCTACGACATACACAGCTACGCTGACGTGGCGCCTGCCTTGGCCGAGAAGGGCTACCGGGTGTTGGTCCCCTATGCGCGGGGTTATGGCGATACACAATTCCTGTCCGCCAAAACCGTGCGCAATGGCCAGCCCGCCGCGTTGGCCAAGGACGTGATCGATTTCATGGACGCGCTGCACATCAAGCAGGCGGTCTTTGGCGGGTATGACTGGGGCGCGCGCACGGCGGATATCGTCGCCGCCCTGTGGCCGGAGCGGGTGAAGGCATTGGTGGCGGTCAGCGGTTACCTCATCGGCAGCCAGGACGCTGGCAAAGCACCGCTGCCACCGGCGGCCGAGTTGCAGTGGTGGTACCAGTTTTACTTTGCGACCGAGCGCGGCCGTCTGGGCTACGAGAAAAACACCCACGACTTCGCCAAGCTGATCTGGAAACTGGCCTCACCGAAATGGGACTTCGACGACGCGACCTACGATCGCAGCGCCGCCGCCCTGCAAAACCCCGATCACGTCGCCGTCTCCATTTTCAATTACCGCTGGCGTCTGGGCCTGATCAAGGGCGAGGCCCGCTATGACGCGTTGGAGAAAAAACTGGCGCAATCCCCGTCCATCAGCGTGCCCACCATCACCCTGGAAGGCGACGCCAATGGTGCTCCGCATCCACCCGCCGAGGCTTATGCCAAACGCTTCACCGGCCAATACGAGCATCGCCTGATCGACGGCGGCGTCGGCCACAACCTGCCGCAGGAAGCGCCACAGGCCTTTGCCCAGGCGGTGATCGACGCTGATCATCTTTGATCGGCCGCACAGGAGAACCGAGATGAAACTGACTCACATGGCCGTGCTGTCCGCGGCGATTGCCTCGGCGGCACTGGTAGCCACCGGCGTTGCCCTGGGCGACAGCGGTGATGCGTCTCCGATCTACGGCGTGAAGCTGCCCGACGGTTATCGCCAATGGCAGTTCATTGCCCCGGCGCTGGAAGCCCCACCGCTGGATGAGCTGCGCGTGGTGGTCGGCAATGAAAAGGCGATCAAGGCCTACCAGGCTTCGACGCTGCCGTTTCCTGACGGCACGGTGCTGGTCAAGTTGGCCTGGAAACGCGTGCAGTCGCCGGAGTTCGAGCCCGCTGCCATCCCCGGTGCGGCGACCACTGTTCAGGTGATGGTCAAGGACTCGAAGAAATATGCATCCACCGGCGGCTGGGGATTCGGTCGCTTCATCAACGGCAAACCGGCCGATGAGGCCCAGCACCAGACCTGCTTCGCCTGCCATCAGGCGCGTGTACAGAACCACGACTATGTCTTCACCCGATACGCCTTTTGAACCTGAAGGAGTCACCCTATGAAAAAAGTCATGACGGCGCTGGCGATCACCGCCAGCCTGATGGCCTGCGGCAGCGCGTTTGCCCAGCCTGAAAAACCCACGGTAGTACTGGTGCACGGTGCCTTTGCCGATGCGTCGAGCTGGAACGGCGTGGTGAAAATTCTCGAGCAGGATGGTTACACGGTGGTCGCTGCCGCCAACCCGTTGCGCAGCGTGAAAAGCGATGGCGCGTCGGTGTCGGCGTTGCTGTCGAGCATCAAGACACCTGTGGTACTGGTCGGCCATTCCTACGGCGGCAATGTGATCAGCGCGGCGGCGAATGACCATCCGGGCGTCAAGGCGCTGGTCTATGTCAGTGCCTTTGCGCCCGAAACGGGCGAAACCGTTGCCGGTCTGGCGGGCAAATTCCCCGGAAGCACGCTGGGCCCGACCCTGGCCGCGCCGGTTGCCCTGGCCGATGGAGGCAAGGATCTGTACATCCAGCAAGACAAGTTTCACGACCAGTTTGCCGCAGACGTTCCGTCACCGGAGGCGGCTCTGATGGCTGCCACCCAACGTCCGGTCACCGATGCGGCGTTGAACGAGAAGGCGGGTACGCCCGCCTGGAAGAAAGTGCCTTCGTGGTTCATCTACGGCGACCAGGACAAGAACATACCGCCGCAAGCCATGGCGTTCATGGCCAAGCGTGCCGGCGCCAAAGGGGTAGAAGTGGTGAGTGGGGCGTCCCACGTGGTGATGGTTTCCAACCCCGAACCGGTTGCCCGGTTGATTGAAAAGGCCGCCTCCGCTTCCCGGTAATTCGTATCCCTTTCAGAGCAGGTATTGCATATGTCCACCCATCTACAACGTTTCACTGGCAAGACCGCATTAGTGACCGGGGGCTCGCGGGGCATCGGTGCGGCCATCGTCCGCCGTCTGGCCAGGGAAGGCGCAAGGGTCGCCTTCACCTACTCAGCCTCCGATGAGAAGGCCGAGGCATTGGTGCACAGCGTCGAAGGCGAGGGTGGTACCGCCCTCGCCATCAAGGCCAACAGCAAGTTCGCCGACGACATCGAGCACGCGGTCAGCTTCACCGTGCAGAAGTTCGGTGCGTTGAACATTCTGGTGAACAACGCCGGCATCCTCGCGCTGGGCACGGTCGATGACTTCACTGTCGAGGCGCTGGACGAGTTGTACGCGGTGAACGTGCGAGCGGCTTACATTGCTGCCCGGGCCTGTGCCAAGGTCATGCAGCGCGGCGACCGAATCATCACCATCGGCAGCGTGGCCGGCGAACGGAGCGGCTTTCCCGGCTCCAGCGGCTATTGCATGAGCAAGGCCGCGATGATCGGCCTGGTCCGGGGCCTGGCCCAGGACTTCGCCGCGCGGGGTATTACGGTCAACAACATCCAGCCTGGTCCGACGGCGACCGACATGAACCCGGCCGATGCACCGTATCTGGAACACGTCATCAGTCGTGTGCCGCTGGGGCGCCTGGGCCGTGCCGATGAAATTGCCGGTATGGCGGCGTATCTGGCCAGTGACGATGCTTCGTTTGTCACCGGTTCGAGCCTGACGGTCGATGGGGGTTACCTGGCCTGACCGGGCCTGCCCGACGCCGTTGTGCCAGTGCTCAACGGCGTCGGGCGTTTCAGGCCACCGACGCCTGCGGTGACTGCTCCGTCGCCGGTTTGAGCAGCGGCGTGATGCATAGCATTACCAGCAATACTGCAAACAGCATTGTGTAGGCCGGGCCGAAATGGCCGCTGTAGTCCCGCAAGGCGCCAAACAGCAATGGACCCAGCGCTGCCACCAGGTAACCGATGAACAACATGAACACGGTCCACAAGCCCGCCTGCTCAGCATTGCCGGCGTTATCCAACGGCAAGGTCATGGCAAGGGTAAACCCCATACCCAGGCCGACGGCCGCCACTACCACATACAGAATCGGCAAGGACTGTGCGAAGAACGCCATGCCAGCCACGCCCAGTGTCGCCAGTAGCGTCGAGCACGCGAGCAAGCCACGACGATCATGGGCTTTACCGGGAATCAGGCCGGCGCTGACACTGGCGACGGCGAACACGGCGGTGAAGACGCCGAGCAGCGTACCAGGGGACCAGGTCGATATAGCCGCCTCCGCAGAGGCGGGCGCCATCCAGGCGAAAAGGGCGTAGACCACGAACTGTCCGGCGCCGAAGTTCAACGCCACCCACCAGGCTTGCGGGGTGCGCCAGGGCAGGCGAGTGCTCAGGGCAGGGCGTGCGTGAGCGGCGGTGGCGGGTGTGGCGAAGGTCCGGGTCATCCAGATCCAGCTGGCTACGGCGGTCAGGCTCAACACACTCCAGACCCCAGCGCTGACTCGCCAGCTCTGCGCCCATTCGGCAATCGGTGCGCTGAACACTGCCGCGAGGGTGGCACCCACGCTCAGCCCCGCGGCGTAAATACCCATGAACAAAGCGGCGCGGTGGGGGAAGTGAGTCTTGATCCAGCCACCGGTCATGGCCCCGGCAATGGCGATACCGACGCTGGCAGCAAACGTGCTGCCCAGCAGCAAAAAACCATTGGGCGACAGGGCCCGCAGCAGGGTGGCGACGCCGAGCAGCAGCAGGGCCACCACCACGCAGCGGTCGATACCGAAGCGCCGTGTGAGGTTGGGCACCATCAGGGCGAAAACGCCCATGCACACGTCGGGGATGGAGGTGAGCAGGGCGGCCTGGGTGTAGCTCAAGTGGAAGTGCTGCTGGATCAGCAACAGGATCGGCCCCACCGAGATGATCGCGGGGCGCAGTGCGATGGACAGCACCAGCAGGCCGATGACGGCGGCGATGCTGTATTGGGAGTCGCTATGGTTTTGAGTGTTTGCCATGTGGGCGGCCTCGTTGGGATGAACGAAGACAAGGCTATCCATGGCTGGAAGGCGGCATATGCCATCTTTTGTCGCAAAAGTGACAACTGGTGATCGGCCATGTTTTGATGGTTTACGACACACGACTTGGGGCTCTTGGCCAGTGAAACGAGCAGACCGAACCGTTGCCGAGCGAGCAAACTGCGTCCTGCGCAGCGAGGATTACCTGGATTACCAGGACGTGCCACGGCTGATGACTGTGCTGGTGCGCGACCAGGACACCGGTCAGTACAACGAACCGCACAGCCATCGGCACGGGCAATTGCTGTACGCCGCCAGTGGCGTGATGCGGGTGGCGACGCCGACCGGGTTGTGGGTTTTGCCGCCCAGGCGGGCGTTGTGGATTCCACCGCAGGTCGTCCATGACCAGCGCATGCTCAGCCCGGTGCAGATGCGCTCGGTCTACATCGAGCCAGAGGCCGCAGGGCGTTTCGGCGACAGCTGCAAGGTGGTGGAGATCTCGTCGTTGCTGCGCGAGCTGATTCTGGCGCTGGCAGAACAGTCGATCGAATACCCTCAGGAAGGGCGCAATGCTCATGTGGTGGCACTGATTCTCAGTGAGCTCGAGCGTGCGCGGACATTGCCGTTGCAGGTCCCATGGCCTCGGGATCGACGGCTGGTCACTGTGTGCACCGCCATCCTGGAGAATCCCGAACAGGCCCATTCGGTCGATTACTGGGCGGACAGGGTCGGTGCCAGTTCAAGGACATTGATCCGACTTTTCCAGCATGAAACCGGGTTGAATTTCCGCCACTGGGTACAGCAGGTCCGCCTGGCCACCGCCATCGACCGGCTCGACCGGGGCCACCCCATCGGTCACATCGCCCACGCCCTGGGCTACGACAGCCAAAGCGCCTTCAGCGCCATGTTCCGCCGAGTGATGGGCGAATCCCCAAGAGAGTTCATGGCCCGCAGCTGATCGGCAGGAGCGAGCTTGCTCGCGATTGCGCCATGTCAGGCGATACAAGGGCGACTGACCGGACGCCATCGCGAGCAAGCTCGCTACCACAGGGGTTTTGTGTGGCCAGCTTTTGATCAACCCAAGGCTTCAATCGCCTGCGCTACACCTGCGCCATACGCCGGATCGGCCTGGGTGCAGTTGTCGATATGACGCTGCTTGACCTGTGCCGATGCGCCCTGGATGGCGCGGGCGGTATTGTCGAACAGCACCTGTTGCTGGGCCGGACTCATCAGGCGGAACAGGGCTGCGGGCTGGGAGAAATAGTCATCGTCCTCGCGGTGGTTCCAGTGGTCGGCGCTACCGTGCAGCGCCAGTGGCGGCTCGCGAAAGTCCGGTTGTTCAGCCCACTCGCCATAGCTGTTGGGCTCGTAACCAAGCGTGCTGCCGGCATTGGCGTTGATGCGCATCTGCCCGTCGCGGTGGTAGCTGTTCACGGGGCAGCGAGCCGCGTTCACCGGGATCTGGTGATGGTTGACCCCCACTCGGTAACGCTGGGCGTCGCCGTAGGAAAACAACCGCGCCTGCAACATCTTGTCCGGCGAGAAGCTGATGCCCGGCACCACGTTGGCCGGGTTGAACGCCGCCTGTTCAACGTCGGCGAAATAGTTCTCGGGATTGCGGTTGAGCTCCAGTACGCCCACTTCGATCAGCGGGTAGTCGGCATGGGGCCAGACTTTGGTCAGGTCGAACGGATTGATCGGGTAGGTGGCCGCATCCAGCTCGGGCATCACCTGCACGAACAGTTTCCAACGCGGAAAGTCGCCTTTCTCGATGCTGTCATACAGGTCGCGCTGTGCGCTCTCGCGGTCGGCGGCGATCACGGCGCCGGCTTCGGCGTCGGTGAGGTTGGCGATGCCTTGTTCGGTCTTCCAGGTGAATTTGACCCAGGAGCGCTGGTTGTCCGGGCTGATGAAACTGAACGTGTGGCTGCCGAACCCGTGCATGTGCCGGTAGGATCGGGGCAGGCCTCGGTCGCTCATGACGATGGTGACTTGATGCAGGGCTTCTGGCAGCAAGGTCCAGAAATCCCAGTTGTTGTTGGCGCTGCGCATGTTCGTGCGCGGATCACGCTTGACCGCGTGGTTGAGGTCCGGGAACTTCAACGGGTCGCGCAGGAAGAACACTGGCGTGTTGTTGCCCACCAGGTCCCAGTTGCCCTGTTCGGTGTAGAACTTGATGGCAAACCCGCGAATGTCCCGCTCGGCATCGGCCGCGCCACGCTCGCCAGCCACGGTGGAAAACCGTATGAAAATGTCAGTGGTCTTGCCCACCTGGGAAAACAGTTTGGCCTTGGTGTAGCGGGTGATGTCATGGGTCACCGTAAAGGTGCCGTGGGCGCCCGATCCCTTGGCGTGCATGCGTCGCTCGGGAATGACCTCTCGATCAAAGTGCGCGAGCTTTTCCAGCAGCCACACGTCCTGCAACAACATCGGGCCTCTGGGGCCCGCCGTCTGCACATTGTTGTTATCGACTACCGGTGCGCCGGCGGCGGTTGTCAGCTTGTTCATCATCAGCTCCTCACGGTTATGGGGCGGAACCGGACCCCTGGTTCAGGCGGCCCGGTTCGAACGGCTTCGAAGCACTCAGACCAGGGTGATCTGAACGGCAATGTTATTGCGCGACAGCTTCGAGTACGGGCAGGTCTCATGCGCGGCATTCACCAAGGCCAGGGCCGATTCGCGCTCCACACCCGGCACGCTGACGTTCAGGCGCGCTTGCAGGAAGTAGCTGCCCTCGGCGGAGCACAGGTCGACCTGCGCATCGATGGCCACGGGCTGTGGCAGATTGATGCTCATGCGCCGTGCCGCCAGGCGCAGCGCACCTTCGAAGCACGCGGACCAGCCGGCGGCGAACAGTTGCTCCGGGTTGGTGCCGGCACCCGACGAGCCAGGGCTGGAAAGATTGATCTCGAGGCGCCCGTCATTGCTGCGAGCATGACCGTCACGGCCACCGGTGGTGTGGACGTTGGCGGTGTAGAGCACGTTCTCGGGGGCGGTCGGAGCAGGCATGGCGTTTTCCTTTTTATGGATGTTTGATGAAACTTCATCTCACCAAATCCCCCAAAGCGCGCTCAATTGCACCTAGGTGTTAGTGCGCCTCGCAGTGGGGGGGCCGCGAACGTGCACACCCGCGTCTAGACTGATGCCGGCATGCGACACCAAGGTATGATTGGCTTTGCCCCGCCAGCAGGGTCATCCTCGCCAAACGGCGACCGCACACACAGGATTGGTATGGACAACCAGAGCATCATCGACGTGCTGCCATGTGTGGCATGGACCGCGCTCGCCGATGGTCGTGTCGATTACGTCAATCAGTACTGGTGCCGCTACACCGGCCGTGACCGCTGTGAGGCCATGGATGCCGGTTGGCAGTTGTCCATCCATCCCGATGATCGCGCGCACGTGTCGCAGGCCTGGCAGACGATCCTGGGAACTGGCGAGCCCCGCGACATCAGCGCGCGCCTGCGCCGCGCCGATGGTACGTACCGTCGTTTCCTGCTGCGCGCCAGCCCATTGCCGGACGCCGCTGGCGACCTTCACAAGTGGTGCGGGATTGGCACCGACATTGAGGATCACTGTGAGGTGGCCCCGCCACCCCTCGCGATCGAGCCCGATCTGCGCACCCTCATCGACAACATTCCTGCGCTGGTTTCGCTGATGGGCCCCAACGGCGAGTTGGAGTACGTGAACAGCCACAACCTCCAATACATGGGCACCACCCTTGAAGCGCTCAAGGGCTGGAGCACCAGCGACATCATCCACCCCGAGGACAAGCCCCATATCCTGCAAAGCTGGACGCACTCGGTCACCACCGGCGAGCCGTTTCGCGCGGAGCAACGTATCCGCCGTGCCGACGGTGCCTACCACTGGTTCGTGGCCAATGGCATACCGATGCGCGACGACTGCGGTCGCATCACCCGCTGGTGGGTCATTACCGTGGACATCGATGAACACAAGCGCGACAAGGCACTGATCGCCCAGGCGCTGGTGGAGATCAGTGCGTCGGAAGCACGGTTTCGCAGCCTGATCAACGCGGTCCCTGGTTTCGTCTGGAGTGCGGCGCCAGATGGCTACGTCAGTTTCCTCAACCAGCGCTGGTGCGATTACACCGGAATCGCGCTGCAGGAGGCGTGCGGCGATGGCTGGACGGCCTCGGTGCACCCGGACGATCAGGACACGTTGGCGTCCTATCGGCGAATACTGGCATCGGAGCAACCCGGCGAATTCGAGGCGCGGCTGCGGCGCGTCGACGGCGTCTTCCGCTGGTTCCTGGTGCGTGCCGTACCGGAGCGCGACGACCGGGGGCGAGTGGTGCGCTGGTACGGGGAAAATACTGACATCGAAGATCGCAAGCGCGCCGAGATGCTGCTGGAGGGCGAAAAACATCTGCTCGGCCTGATCGCCGGCGGTACACCGCTCAGGCTCATTCTCGAAGCTCTGTGCGAGCTGGTCGAAGCGAGCATCGACGGCGGTGTGTGCAGCATCGTGCAGATCGATCCCAATGGCTCGTATCGGGTGCCCAAGGCCGTCCCACGCATCGTGCCGGGCGCCGCGCCGAACCTGCCGCCCGACCTGACCATCGCCGCTGACGGGCGTCCGGTGGATGCAGCCGGTTGTCCGGCCGCCCTGGTCGCCATTCGCAACCAGCAGGTGATTTGCCCGGACCTGGCTCGTGAGCAGCGTTGGCCCCGCTGGTGTGCCAGCGTATTGAGTCATGGCCTGCGGGCCAATTGGTCGACGCCAGTCACCTCCATCAATGGCACGGTGATCGGCGTGCTCTCGCTGCTGTTCAGAGAGGCGGGCAGGCCCGATGCCACCCAGCAGAATCTGATCGCCCAGTTTACCCACCTCGCCAGCATCGCCATTGACCGCGCGCGCGGCGAAGCGGCGCTGCGCCAGAGTGAGGCGTTCCTGGCCAAGGCGCAGCGTCTGAGTTCCACCGGCACGTTTTCCTGGCACGCCGGTTCGAACGACATCATCTGGTCCGAGGAGACTTACCGCATACTCGACCTGGACCCCGGCATCAGACCCACCTTCGACTTGCTCTACACACGTATCCATCCGGAGGATCTCTCCAGCTACAAGGAGATGATTCGTTGCCAGCGCAAGAAAGGTGGCGACTTCGAACACGAACATCGCCTGCAACTGCTCGACGGTACGGTCAAGCATGTTCACCTGGTGGCCCATGCGATGCCGGATGAAGGCGGTGGCCTGGAGTACATTGCCGCCTTGCAGGATGTCACACAGCGCCGCCATTCCGAGACCGTCCTGGGCGAGGTTCGCTCGGAGCTGGCCCATTTGGCGCGGGTCGCCAGCCTGGGCGCGTTGACCGCGTCCATTGCCCACGAAGTCAATCAGCCGCTGGCCGGGATCATCACCAATGCCAGCACTTGCCTGCGCATGCTCGGCGCCAGTCCGCCAAACGTCGCGGGCGCACTCGAAACGGCTCGCCGCACCATTCGTGACGGCAATCGTGCCGCGGATGTCATCAAGCGTCTGCGGGTGTTGTTTTCCAAAGACAGCATCGCCCTGGAAGACGTTAACCTCAACGAAGCGGCGCGCGAGGTGATCGCCCTGTTACTGGGCGAACTGCAGCGGGGCCGGGTCATCGTCAATCCTGTGTTCGCCGACGGCCTGCCGCTGGTCAAAGGCGATCGCGTGCAGTTGCAACAGGTCATTCTCAACCTGATCCTCAATGCCAAGGAGGCGATGAGCAGCGTTACCGACCGGTCTCGGCACCTGCAGGTCAGCACCGGGGTACAGGATCAGCAGGTGTATCTGGAGGTCAGGGACAACGGCACCGGTTTCGACCCGAAAGACGCGGAGCGCCTGTTCAACGCGTTCTTCACCACCAAACAATCGGGCATGGGCATTGGTTTGTCGGTCAGCCATTCGATTATCGACAGTCATGACGGCCGGTTGTGGGCCAGCGTGAACGATATCGGGCCCGGTGCAATCTTTCGTTTTTCGCTTCCGTACTCGTCTGACCATGATCAGCCGACCGGTAGGGATGACGCCCCCAGGCCGGACGCGGGAAGCGGCCGCGATCACACCAGAGAGGGTTTTTGATGGACAAGCCTTTACTCATATCGGTGGTTGACGACGATGAGTCCGTGCGTGAAGCGTTACCGGATCTGCTCAGGGAATTCGGCTTTGCGGTGCAGGCCTTTTCTTCAGCGCAGGCCTTTCTGGCCTCCGATTACCTCGAACAGACGCGCTGTTTGATTCTGGATGTCGCCATGCCGGGCATGTCCGGCCCCGAGCTGCAAAAGCGGCTCACATCGCAGCACTACGCGATTCCGATCATCTTTATCACGGCGCTGGGCGATGTCGGACAGCGCCCGTTTCTGATCAGTCAGGGTGCGGTGGATTGCCTGCTCAAGCCGTTCAGCGAGGCGGAGCTGCTCAAGGCGCTCAGCGCCGCGCTACCGGTCAGCTGAACGTCGATCAACTTTTGAGGAAATGTGTGGTGAACGCCAATCACGAGCCCGCCCCCAAGCCTGCGAACAACACGCCGATCGTGTTTGTGGTCGATGACGATATTTCCGTGCGAGAGTCGCTGGAGCTGCTGATCGGCCAGGCGCAGTGGCGGCCGAAGCTGTTTGAATCAGCGCAGGCATTCCTCGACCATCCGCGTCCATTGGTGCCCAGTTGCCTGGTGCTCGACATCAATCTGCCGGACCTCAATGGGCTGGATTTGCAGAATGCAATTGCAGGCGAGCGACCCGACATGCCGATCATTTTCATCACCGGCTACGGCGATGTGCCGCGCTCGGTGCGGGCAATGAAAGCCGGGGCCGTGGAGTTTTTGACCAAGCCATTCGACGATGAAGTGTTGCTCTCGGCCATCGCCGATGCGCTGCAAAGCAGTCGTGCGGCGCTCGATCGCGAGGGGGACCTGCGCGTATTGCGCGACAACCATGCCACCCTGACGCCCCGCGAGCACGAGGTACTGGACATGGTGGTGGCCGGGCGAATGAACAAGGTCATTGCCTCGGACCTGGGCATCAGCGAGATCACGGTCAAAGCCCATCGTGGCAAGGTCATGCGCAAGATGAAGGCCCGGTCCCTGGCCGATCTGGTGAAAAAAGTCGGGCAGCTTTCACCTCGGTCCGACTGAACCGGCCTGCCGCTCAGCCCGGCAGGCTTTGCCAGAGACGTTCCAGTTGACGCAGGTCGAGGCTATCGTAGCCCTCCGTCATCCGCTCACGACAGGCCGTCAGCAGTTCCCTGGCATCAGCCGGCTTGCCCTGTTCCAGCCAAAGACGCGCGAGGTCCATCGAGGTACGCAGTTCCCATGAGCGGGCGCCTTGCTGGCGGCTCAGCGTGATCGATTCATCGAGCAGGTCATGGACGACACCGGGGGTAGCAGGCGCTAGGATCTTGAGAATATTTGCCTTGATCCGCAACAGCTCGGGCAGGGCGTAGGCATCGCCGCTGTGACGGCAGTGGCTGATCGTGGACTCGACCTGACACAAGGCTTTTTCGTACTGACCATTCAACACCAGGCCTTCGGTCAGCGACGTTTCGAACGAGGTGGTCAGTAGTTCATAGCGCATGCCTTGCAGGCGGGCCAGGCTTTCCTCGAGCAGGGCCACGGCGTTGCCCGGCTGTCCGGCACGAATCGCAATCGCCCCTTGCACGCCCAGCGTCGCCGCGATGTAGGGCGCCAGGGCATTGGCCTCGGCGATCTTGCTGAAGGTCTCCAGGCCAGCCGAGGCCTTGTCCAGATCGCCGGTCCAGATGTGGATACACAGTGTCCAGACGAGGGCGATGCAATAGGTCACTGAATGGTCCAGCGCCGCAGCCTCGGCCTCGACCTGCTCGGCCCAGCGCCTGGCCTGATCGGGAAAGCCCAGCAACCAGAGGGTGCGCGCGAGTGCCAGCCCGGTGCGGTTGCGGTGGTCGAAACCGTAATGAACGGTGCTGCTGCGTTCGGACGGCAAGCTGTAGCGCAGGGACTTTTCCAGTTCCTTGCGCGCCAGCTGCTGATTGCCGAGCAAGTGGTGGGAGATGCCGGCCAACGAGGCGGCCACGGCAATGGCCTCGGGTTTACCGATCACATGGCCGACTGCCACGGCTTGTTCAGCCCAGGCCAGCGATGAAGGGAAGTCGCCGATACGTTCGGAAAAAATCTGCAAGCGACCCAGCAAGCGCAGTTGCGACCAGTGATCGCCGAGCGCCTGTGCGATGTCCAGCGCCCTGAGCAATGCCTTGTGCGCCGCGTCGCTGTTGCCACGGGTAAACATCAGCACCAACCCCAGAGCCGCCTGCAACTCCATTTCGGTGGGTGTGCCGAAATAACCCAGCTCCAACAACTCGGTGGCGCGTGAACACCAGGCGCGGCACTCGACCATCAATGAAAAATGCAGGAACAACGGCGCGCTGGCCGCCGCCAAGGGTAGCGCGAGCCCGGGATCGCCCTGGGGGCCGAAGCTCCATTCCAGCGCGCTCCTGATGTTGCCGAGCTGGCAGGCAAGGCGTGAGCAACTGTCATAGATGTCGCCGGGCGTTGCCCCCAAATGATCGAGCAGTGCAGTGAAATAGGCGGCGTGCCTGAAAGACAGCGCATGGGCCTCGATTTCCCCGCGCACCACGAGTTTTTCCCGGGCATAGGCGCGGGTCATTTCCAGCAGACGATAGGTGGCCAGGGAACTGCCGTGATCGACGGTGACCAGGCCTTTGGCAGCCAGTTCATCCAGCGCCGCTGCGGCAGTGATCGAATCGATTTGTCCGTCCGCGAGAATGTGCGACGCGGCTTCCAGCGAGAACGGTCCGACGAAAATCGCCAAGCGATCAAACACCAACTGTTCCTGGGGGCAGAGCAGGGCGTAGCTCCAGTCGAGCATCGCGCGCAGGGTCTGGTGGCGCGGCAATGCGGTGCGCCGCCCGGACCAACCAAGGGAGAAACGCTCGCCGAGCAGGGCGTGGGTGGCTTGCACGCCGTGGCTGGCCACGCGCATGGCGGCCAGTTCGATGGGCAAGGCCATGCCTTCCAGGCGTCTGCACATGTCGGCGATCAACTGCGCATCGCCGGCTTGCAGCAGCAGGGCCGCATTGCCTGACGACGCGCGCTCGACGAACAGGTTCACGGCCGGAAACGCCAGCAGTTCTTCGACGCTCAGGGTCTGCGTCTCCCCAGGAAAACCTAATGGACTGAGCCAGTGAATGTGTTCGCCAAGGGCGCGCAGTGGTTCGCGGCTGGTGGCCAGCAGCGCCACATCAGGGGCTGCCTCGCGGATCTGTTCGACGATCGCCGACACGGCGTCGATGAGGTGCTCGCAGTTGTCGATGATCAGCAGCAGCTGCTGTGTCCGCAGATGCGCCAGCAGTACCTGCAGCGGGTCTTCGGCCTGTACGGGAATGCCCAGTGCCGCTGCCAGGGAGGACGTCACCAGCGTGGCGTCCTCGACCTGGGCCAGGTCGACGAAGCGCACGCGTTCGGGTTGGCCGGCGCCAATGCGGTGCCCGACCTCGATTGCCAGGCTGGTCTTGCCGACCCCGCCCGGGCCGACGATGGTAAAGAGCCTGGGTTCCAGCGCTCGCTCGACGAGCATTTGCGCGTCGTCGTCGCGCCCCACGAGTCGAGCCCTTGGCGGCAGGTTACCGACGCTGCCAAGTCGTTGTTCGCCTGTGATCGAGGGCATGGCTGCAATCGACGGATGCTGGCTGACCTGCAAGCGTTCAATGGGGGCGACGAAGGCGTAACCCACGCCGACTTGCGTGGAAATGTACCGCGCGCCGTCTTCGCCATCCCGGAGGATCTTTCGCAGGCCGGTCATGTGAAAACGCAGGCTGCCTTCGGACACCACGATGTTGGGCCAGACCAGCTTGATCAGCTCGTGTTTGGACAGTACACGACCGGGACGTTCCAGCAAGGTGATCAGCAGGTCCAGGGCCCGTCCGCCGATCTCCACGGCGTGGCCGCGTCGGGTGAGCAGGCGCTTGCCCGGCGTGACGCAGAAAGGACCGAAGGCGAGTTGCAGGTTCAGGGATTCATGCAAATCGTCCGGGGCAGACTCCACAGGGAAGGCTCTCTGAAAAGTGGGCTGTGTGTTCGCGTCAGGCGAAAGTTGCGCGCTAGTCTGCATCATAGGGGTTTTGGTTCAACGTTCAAGTGCTGCGAGGGTGCAGGAAGAGCGGCACCGCAATCGATCAGACCAGGCGGAGGTCGACGTCGATGTTGCGGCGAGTCGCCTTGGAGTAGGGGCAGTTCTGGTGCGCCGCCTCGATCAGTTGCCGGGCAATGTCCGGGGCAATCTCTGGCAGTGAAACGGCGAGCCGGGCTTGCAGGAAAAAACCCTGTTCACCATGCATCAGATCGATCTGGGCATCGACTGCGGCGTCCATCGGAAAGCCGATTTTGCGAGCGTTGCAGGCGTGACGCAGAGATCCCAGGAAACACGCCGACCAACAGACCGCGAACAATTGCTCGGGGTTGGTGCCCTGGCCCGGCGCACCGGGGGCGGAGAGTGTGAGGTCCAGTCGGCCGTCCTGGCTGCGTCCCGTCCCTTCGCGCCCCCCGGTGGTGTGGGTATGGCCGGTGTAAAGGACTTTTTCGACATTGATCATGGAGACTTCCTGATAGGCGCCAACGAGATTCGCGATGGACTTTCAAATGGCCCGCGGGGATTGATGGCCGTTCAACAGGAGGTTGCTGGCCACCGGAGTAACGATCTGCGCGCCACGCTGGCTGCGCAAATGCTCGAGCAGGGTGTCGCGGGCCGTGTCGATCAACCACGCGCGAAACGGAGTGTTCACATCGTAGTCGGCGCGGCGCCGATACAATGTCATGAACGCCTGTTGCACCAGGGTGTCGACGCTGTCGCGCTCGACCCGTTCGGCCTGGACCTGGCCTTCGAAAAACGCCAGCAGCAGCGGGGTGACCGTGGCGATCAGTTGCAATGAGGCGGGTGTGTCGTGTTCCAGGACATCGTCCATCAACGCGCACAGTTCGGCGTTGGCGGGACGGTGGACTCTGTCGAGGCAGCTACCGCAATAACGTTCGGCCATGATCGGATCCCTCTTGAGCCATCAGTTCGACTGGGCATGCCGGACGCCCGATTATCGGGGTCGGCATGCCAGCAGTGGTCAGACTCAAGAGTGATACCGCAGGGCCAGGATCACCAGTTATGTGCTGTTAGCGCTTGTTAGCTGTGGCACATGGCTGATACGACGTTCTAGCGCGGCGCTTGCTCGCTGCTGAACAGATCCAGTTCGCGGATCAGGCCCTGCGCGGCCAGCATCACCAACTGGTGGCCTTTTTCCGGCGATGCCTGGGCCGGGTCAGAACCCATGCGGCCGTCGGGGTGGCGGGCGCGAAAGTCATGGGCTTCGCGGATCGGGCCCCAGTTGGCGATCGGCGGCGAATAGGGCGCCGACTTGATGGAGTTCGGGTAGGCCCACTGGGTCACGGCAATTTCCGAAGGCGTGGCATGAATGCCGTGGCCGGTCGGGAATTGCTGGTTGGCCAACGCGGTGACGCCTTCCAGGTCCCACCAGTTGCACAGTTTCAACGAGAACCCTGCCGGACGGCGGGCAAAGCTGGCTTCGGCATAAAGCTCGGAGAACGCCGCCTCGATCGAGGCGATGTTGCCGCCGTGACCGTTGAGGAAAAAGATCTTCTCGAAACCATGGGCTGCCAGCGAGCGCACCCAGTCGCCGATGGCGGCGATGAAGGTCGAGGGGCGCAGGGTGATGGTACCGGGGAACCCAAGGTGATGCTGGGCCATGCCGATGTTGAAGGTCGGAGCGATCAGGATATCCGCGGTTTTCTGTGCTTCGTGGGCGATGATCTCCGGGCACATCCAGTCGGTGCCCAGCAGACCGATCGGGCCATGCTGCTCGTTGGAGCCAATGGGAATGACGATGGTGCGCGAGCGCTCGAGAAATTGCTCGATCTCGGACCAGGTAGACAGGGGTAGTAACATTTCAGCCTCGCTAATCGACGGCTCCTGGCGGAGCGTGGGACATCTTGGGGCGTGACAATGTCGGGTGCAGATCCCGATTGCCCGCACAACCATGACAGCACGGGGGATACACGCAGGACATTACACGATGGTGTCGATGGGCTTGTCGAGGCGTCGAACCGTCGCGATGGTCGTCAACGATGACGCTGGCTGTCTGGAGGCCCGCGGTGGCTGGGCTGACATCGCGAGCAAGCTCGCTCCTACAGGGGGCGTGTTTCGCTTTTTATCTTGATCTTCTGTAGGAGCGAGCACGCTCGCGATGGTCGTTAACGATGACTCGGGCTGTCTGGATGCCCGCGGTGCCTGGTCTACCATCGGAGCATGCTCGCGCCTACAGGATTTGTATTTCCCAGGTGTGGCTGTGCAGGTGCAGGAGGTGGGTGAGTTGCAAGCGCGAGAGGAGGTCTTCGTCGTGGGAGGCGATCATCAAGGCGCCCTGATATTGGCTCAGCATGGTTTCCAGCGCCTGTAGCGACGCCAGGTCCAGGTGGTTGCCCGGTTCATCCAGCAGCAACAAATGCGCAGGTTCGTCGGCGTAGAGCACGCAGGCCAGGGCGGCCTTGAGGCGTTCGCCGCCACTGAGCGACCCGCTGGGTTGCAGCAGTTTCCCGGCATCCAGGTCCAGGTGGGCCAGGCGCGTACGCAACTCGCCCTCGCTGCTGCGGTGGTTCACTTGCAATAACTGTTCGAGCACCGACTTTTGCGGGTCCAGGGTTCTTGTCTGTTGATCGAGCCAGGCCACCGGCACCTGCACCGAACATTCCCCCGATTGCGGCTGCAATTGCCCCGCCAGTACCTTCAACAATGTTGACTTGCCCACCCCGTTATCGCCCATCACGCCAATGCGCTGCCCGCCACCAATGCTCAGGTCGATTGCGCAGGCGCTCTCAGGCCTGAACGGCAGTCGCAATGCCTCAAGCCTGGCGACCTGACGGCGATGGGGCGATGAATCCTGAGTCGAATACAAACGAATCAACGCATCTTGCTCGACCTGTTGCGCTGCCTCGCGCACCTGTCGGTTCATCTGTTCGCGAGTGGCGGCCTCCCGGGCCCTTGATTTACCCAGACTGTTCTCACTTTGCTCCTTGCGCCGCCCCAGCAGAATCGGCGCCTGATTGGCCTCGCGTGCACTGCGGTTGCCCTGGGTGTTTCGGCGTTCCTGACGCTCGCGCTGTTCGGCCATCACCTGCTCGCCGCGCTTGCGTTCGTGCTTGCGCTGCTGCAATAGACGCGCGGCGTTTTCACGTTCCAGGGACTTGGCCTGCTGATAAAAATCGTAGTTGCCGCCATAGCTTTGCAAGCCCAGAGACGACAGTTCGACGATGCGCGACATACGCCGCAACAACTGCCGGTCATGGCTGATCACCAGCAAGCCCTTGGGCCACTGGCTCAGTTGATTCATCAAAGTCAGGCGACTGGCGCGATCGAGGTGATTGGTCGGCTCATCGAGTATCAGCCAGTCAGGGTTGGCGACCCAGGCTCCCACCAGCGCCACGCGCATGGCCTGGCCACCACTGAGCTTCCCGGCAGGTTGCTCAAGCGAAAGGTGGCCCAGGCCCTGAGCCTGCAACTCGGCCTGCACAAGCCTGCGGATATCCCAGCGATCCGCGACGATGTCGAAATCCGCAGGCTCGACACTGCCGGCTTCGATACGTTGCAGTGCCGCCAGCACCGGCTCGACACCCATCAGATCGGCAACACTTCGGGTTGTATCGACCTGTTGCGTCAGGTAGTGCACGGAGCCATCGCGCACGCATCGGCCACTGCTCGGCTCCAGCTGCCCGGCCAGTATTCGCGCGAGCAAACTCTTGCCCACACCATTGCGGCCTACCAGGCCAGTGGCGTGTTGATCAAATTCAATGCAAAGATCGGAAAAAACAACCCGGCCATCGGGCAAGGTCAAGGAAACGCTGTCCAGCGTCAGGCGGGAATGGGTCATGGGTGTTTCTCAATGGATGCCAGCGATCACTTCCCCACAGAATGGGAAAACATGAAGTCGGGACCGTCGAACAGGACGGCGGCATCAATTGCGCATCGGACGAACACCTCACAGGAGTCAAAGAGCGTCGATTATGGAAGGGCCTGACCGGGAAGGGCAACCACCGATTGTCAGCATCGGCACTGGTTGCGCATTGACTGCCCTGACCTAAGCTTGGGACATGGCGAAACACAATTGCGGTGCTCACCCGGAACGAACGCCGCGATGCGCAATCATTAGAGCGTGGATATCAAAAGGAGATGCGCATGCTCATCAGGTCACTGACCCTGACAACCTTGCTGGCCTTCGCCGGTCCCTTGCTCGCTGCTGATGGTGATTCGCCGTTGGATGTCCAGAAAGGCCTGTCCCGACCGCTGATCGTCATCGCCCAAAGCACGGTGGACCCTGTCTGGGTCAACCTGAAAAAATCCCTGGAAGACCCGGCCAACAAGCAGGGGATCGCTGATCGCAACATCAAGGTGTACAGCGTGCTGAACATGTCCGGCCAGCTTGATGGCAAGGACATCGGCCAGCAGGACACCATGGCGCTGATTCGTGCGTTGAAACTGGGGGCGGGGGCATTGCCCAAAGTGATATTGATAGGTAAAGACGGCGAGAAGAAGTTCGAGAGCTCAGGCGAAGAAGCCAGATCTACGGACTTGAAGAAAATCTTCGATACCATCGACGCCATGCCCATGGCCGAGAAGGAAGCCGCAGCTGCCGCGCCACCACCACCTCCCGCTGCCGAACCGGTCCCGGCCAAAGGTGCGAAGAATGCAAAACCCGCCAAGCCGGCGAAACCGGTCAAGCCGCCCGAGCAGCCGGATGATTGAGCGGGCGTGAGTCCCGACCTATTCGTCGATTCGTGAACCTCCTGCAGGTTGAGGGGCAGGGGGTATCGGGGCTCAGCCCGTCCATTCCTGAAATCAATGGCCCAATGCCTCCAATACCGCATGGGCGATTTTGATTCGCTCGGCATTCGGATAATTGCGGTTGGCCAACATCACAATCCCAATCTGCTTCGCGGGAACATACGCGACATAGGCGCCAAATCCGCTGGTTGAGCCGGTCTTGTTGAACAGTGCATCCTGACGAGGAGGTTGGGGAGGATTGAGCCATCGCACCGGGTTGGCCTCATAGGCCATCTGCGCCGAATTGCCCGCCAGCAAGGTATCGAGCTTGACCGGATAGGGATAGAACTCCCAGCCCAGACCCTGAGTCGTGTCGCCTACCTGGTAGTAGCCGGTGTGGGTGAGGGCGATGGCCTGTTGCAAGGGCTTTTCCAGTTGCGCCGGCTGCATGTTCGCCTGGACGTAGCGGATCAGGTCCGCCGCGCTGGTCTTCACCCCATAGGCTTCCGAGTCCAGCGCTCCCGGGCCGACCCGTACCGGCTTGTCATCCTTGTTGTAGCCCTGGGCGTAAAGCCCCAGTTGATCCTGCGGGACCTTGAGGAAGGTGTGCTTCAGACCGAGTTTGGGCAACAGGGTTTTTTCCATGGCCTCATCGAACGGCAAGCCAAGACGTTGCGCGGCCAGGTAACCGAACAGCCCAAGACTCGGGTTGGAGTACTGGCGATGGCTGCCCGGTGCGTAAACCGGTTTCCAGTGTTTGAAATAGCCGAGCATCCTGTCCGGCGTGTCCGCCTCGGCGGGAAACTGCAACGGCAACCCACCGCCGGAATAGGTGCCCAGTTGCAGCACGCTGATGTTATCGAACGCACTGCCTCGCAGGGCGGGCCAGACCTGGCTGGCCTTGTCGGTGAGGGACAGTTTGCCACTGGCCTGGGCGTATGCGGCGAGGGTAGCGGTGAACGTCTTGCTGACCGAGCCGATCTCGAACAGTGTGTTTTCGCTGACCTTCTCACCGGTTTCCTTCGAGGCTACGCCGTAATTAAAGTAATGTGGCTTGCCGTTCACGGTGACGGCGACTGCCAAGCCAGGGATGCCTTGCTGCTGCATGAGTGGTCTGACGATGCTGTTGACTGTCGCTTCAATCTGCGAGTCCGTTGCATTCGCGGTCATGCCGTACCCTGTGCTGAGGAGAAGTCCGAAAGCGCTGTAGGATAAGGCCTTGCTGAGCTTTAAGTTGTGCATGTGTACGCTGCTGTTCATGAGGTTTTTGTCATGTGTGCCCGTTCGGAGCGAGCGATTCCCAGGGGGCCGCCGATGAGTGTGGCGAAAATCTATTCACTTTTCCGCCCTGGGACAAACGATGTTATTTGGGCCTGGTCATTAGAAAAATTTGGGAGTCAGCATGATTCGCCCGCAATTGCCACTCAATGCGCTTCGCGCCTTCGAGGCATCGGCCCGGCATCTGAGCTTCACCCGAGCGGCGGTGGAACTGTGTGTGACGCAGGCGGCGGTCAGTCATCACGTCAAGAGCCTGGAAGCCCAGCTCAAGGTGACACTGTTTAAACGCTTGCCCCGGGGGCTGATGCTGACCAGTGAAGGGGAAACCCTGTTGCCGGTGCTGCGTGAGTCTTTCGACCGCATCGCCGCCACACTGGAACGTTTCGAGGGCGGGCATTTTCGTGAAGTGTTGACGGTGGGGGCAGTGGGGACGTTCGCGGTGGGGTGGCTGATGCCGAGGTTGGCGGACTTCCAGGCGAAATATCCCTTCATAGATCTCCGCCTGTCGACCCATAACAATCGTGTGGATGTTGCCGCCGAAGGTTTGGACTATGCGATTCGCTTCGGTGCCGGGGCCTGGCACGGCATTGAGGCGGTGCGCCTGATCGAGGCGCCGTTGTCGGTGTTGTGCGTGCCGCAGATAGCCCGGCAATTGCAGACTCCGGACGATCTGTTGCAGCAAACGTTATTGCGTTCCTACCGCACGGACGAGTGGCCGCAGTGGTTTCAGGCCACCGGTCTTGCACCTCATGTCGCGCCGCCGCGCAGTATCGTCTTCGACTCGTCACTGGCGATGATGGAAGCGGCGCTGCAAGGCGCGGGGGTGGCGTTGGCACCCCCGCTGATGTTCGCCCGGCAATTGACGGTCGGGGCCATTGAGCAACCGTTCGCCATTGGCATCACCACCGGCAGCTACTGGCTGACACGTTTGCAGTCTCGGCCCGAAACCTCGGCGATGGCGGCGTTCAAAGGGTGGTTATTGCAGGCTGCCCTGTCTTGACCCAATTCCCGTAGGAGCGAGCTTGTCGAGGCGTCGACAGGCTCGCTGAGGTGTGTCTCAACGCACCAGACACGGCCGCTTGTTATCAAACTTCCACCCCGGTATCAGGAACTGCATCGCCAAGCTGTCATCTCGCGCGCCGAGCCCCATTCCCTTGTACAGCTCGTGGGCCTTGGCCAACTGATCCATGTCCAGCTCGACGCCCAGCCCAGGTTTGTTCGGCACCTGTACGCAACCACCGACGATTTGCAGCGGTTCGCGGGTCAGGCGCTGACCGTCCTGCCAGATCCAGTGCGTGTCGATGGCGGTGATGTCGCCCGGTGCTGCGGCGGCGACGTGGGTGAACATGGCCAGGGAAATGTCGAAGTGGTTGTTGGAATGCGAGCCCCAGGTCAGGCCCCACTCATGGCACATCTGCGCGACCCGAACCGAGCCCTGCATGGTCCAGAAGTGCGGATCGGCCAGCGGGATGTCCACCGATTGCAACTGGATGGCGTGCCCCATTTCCCGCCAGTCGGTGGCGATCATGTTGGTGGCGGTTTTAAGGCCGGTGGCACGGCGGAACTCAGCCATGACTTCGCGTCCCGAGTAGCCGCTTTCCGCGCCACAAGGATCCTCGGCGTAGGCCAGCACTTGATGCTGATCGCGGCACAAGCGAATCGCTTCCTTGAGTGACCATGCACCGTTCGGGTCGAGGGTGATGCGCGCCTGCGGGAAGGTTTCGGCCAGCGCAGTCACGGCTTCGATCTCGGCATCGCCGCTCAGTACGCCACCTTTGAGCTTGAAGTCCTGGAAGCCATACCGCGCGTGAGCGGCTTGTGCCAGACGCACCACTGCCTCGGCGGTCATGGCCTTTTCGTGACGCAGGCGAAACCAATCGTTGTCAGCGTCCGCTTCGCTGCGATAGTCCAGATTGGTCTGTTCCCGGTCGCCGACATAAAACAGGTAACCGAGCATCTTCACTTCGTCACGCTGCTGGCCTTCGCCGAGCAGGGCGGCCACCGGAACGTCCAGGTACTGGCCGAGCAAATCCAGGAGTGCGGCTTCCAGGCCGGTGACGGCGTGGATGGTGATGCGCAGGTCGAATGTCTGCAGGCCGCGACCGCCGGCATCACGGTCGGCGAAGGTCTGGCGCACCTGATTAAGAATCTTCTGATAACTGCCGATCGGACTGCCCACCACCAGCGAGCGGGCATCTTCCAGGGTCTGGCGAATTCGCTCGCCGCCCGGCACTTCGCCGACGCCGGTGTGGCCGGCGTTGTCCTTGAGGATCACCACGTTGCGAGTAAAGAAGGGGCCGTGGGCGCCGCTCAGGTTGAGCAGCATGCCGTCGTGGCCGGCTACTGGGACCACCTGCATGCTGGTGATGATCGGGGCTTTGGCGGTGTCATGTGCGGTCATGTTGTTGTCCTTATCAGAGGCCATGTCAGGCGTGCTGTGGCGCAGGTTTGTCAGCAGCCACCGGTGGTGCGGTTTTGGGTGTATTGCGGGCCGCGAAAACGATGATTGCGGCGATAATCGAAGTGGCGGCCAATCCGTACAACCCGCCCTGGATCGAGCCGGTGTGTTGTTCCAAAAGGCCAAAAGTGGTCGGCGCGACGAAGCCGCCGAGGTTGCCCACCGAGTTGATCAGCGCAATCACCCCGGCGGCGATTCGCGCATCCAGGTAGGCCTGGGGAATCGGCCAGAACAGCGAAGACGCGGACTTGAAACCCAGCGCCGCGAAACAGATGGCCACGAACGCGAAGATCGGCCCGCCCGTTGTGGACATGAACATCCCGGCTGCGGCGATCAGCAGTGCCGCAGCCACCCAGGCTTGCTGGTGTTTCCATTTCGTCGACAGGGAGGCAAAGGCGTACATGCCGACGATCGACAGCAACCACGGGATCGAGTTGAACAGGCCGACCTGAATGTCGCTGAGGTCGCCCATTTTCTTGATGATGCTCGGCAGCCAGAACGTCGCGGCGTAGATGGTCAACTGGATGAAGAAATAGATCAGGCAGAACAGAATGATCTGGCGATCCTTGAGCAGCGTCCCCAGGGAGGGTTTGACCGGTGAGGCGGCTTCGCGGGCCAGTTGTTCGGCGTCGATGGCCTGAACCAGCGCGTCCTGTTCTTGGCGGTTCAGCCATTTGGCGTCATGGGGCTTTGAATCCAGCCAGAACCACACGAACACGCACAGGCCTACCGAGAACATGCCTTCAATGAAATACATCCATTGCCAACCGTGCATCCCAAGCCCGTTGATTTGCAAGAGCAGCCCAGACAGTGGGCCGGAGATCAGCGATGCCACGGCCGACCCACTCAGGAAAATCGCGATGGCCTTGCCACGCTCGGCGCCGGGCAGCCAGCGAGTGAAGTAGTAGATCACCCCCGGAAAGAAACCGGCTTCCGCCACGCCCAGCAGAAAACGCAGGATGTAGAAGTGGGTTTCGTTCTGGATGAAGGCCATGCTGGCGGCGACCAGGCCCCAGGTCAGCATGATGCGAGTCAGCCAGACTCGGGCACCGACTTTTTGCAAAAGCAGGTTGGAGGGGACTTCGAACAATGCATAACCGATGAAGAACAGACCGGCACCGAATCCGTAGGCGGCAGCGCCGATACCCAGGTCGTGTTCCATGTGAGTGCGGACGAAACCGATGTTCACGCGATCGATGTAGTTGACGATGAACATGATGACGAACAGGGGCAGAACGTGGCGTTTCACTTTCGCGATGGCGGATTGCAGGACCGGATTGACGCCGTCGTGCATCCCGGTAAGGGGTGTGTTCACTTGATTGTCTCCCACTGATTATTTTTATGCGGGGTATTGCTGGGTGCTGCTTGTTGAGAGACATCATACAACTGCGTTTTTTTGTTCTGCAAGGGGTTGCATCCCAGTAATCTTGGGTTTTATCGGGATGCCCTGTCTTTTTGTGGTTTTGTTTTCAGTGTTTTTTGGCGGCTTACGGCGAGTTTGTTGAGTGTTGTCATACAAGTTGGCGCGTGTTTATTCCGGCTTCCGCTCATCCGCAGTGCTACGATGGCGTCAATTGCGCTTTCGGATGAGCCCATGCAAGAAGAACTCGACGCGCCTGCCCGCAAGCGCACTCACAACCTGGCTCATGACCTGGTGAGCAAGTTGACCCAGAGCATCCTGCTCGGCCAGATGCTGCCGGGGGACAAGCTGCCATCGGAAAACAGCATCGTTGCCGAGCACGGCGTCAGTCGCACGGTGGTGCGCGAGGCCATCTCGAAGTTGCAGGCGTCGGGGTTGGTGGAGACGCGGCACGGCATCGGCACCTTCGTCATCGAACGTGCGCCGGAGCAGGGGTTGCGGCTGAATGTTGACACCGCACTGGGAGTGCGCAGCATCCTGGAATTGCGTCTGGGCCTGGAAACCCAGGCCGCAGCGCTGGCAGCCACGCGGCGAACCGATTCGCAACTGGTCCAAATGCGCCAGGCCCTGGACGATTATCAACGTTTGCTGGCCAACAACGACAGTTGCGTCGAGGCCGACCGGCGCTTTCATTTGTTGATTGCAGAGGCCACCGGCAACGCCTGTTTCAGTGAAATCATGCAGCACCTGGGCAGCGCCATGATTCCCCGCACCCGGGTCAACGCCGTCGAACGCGGCGCCACGGATCTGAGCAAGTTGGGACAGCTTGCCAACCTGGAGCATGAGGCCATTCTCAATGCCATCAAGCGCCAGGACGCCGATGCGGCGCGGGCTGCGATGTGGCTGCACCTGACCAATAGTCGCGACCGGTTTCTCGCCGCTCGCGACTGACGTGCACTGACGGCTAGGCCATCTTGAACCGGTTGACCAGTTGTTGCTGGTATTCGGCCAGGCGGGCCAGCTCCTGGCTGGTGATCGCCGTCTGCTCGGCGCCGGCACTGACCTGAATCACCAGGTCATTGATCTCGTTCACGTTGCGGTTGATGTCCTCCGACACCGCACTCTGCTCTTCGGCAGCCGAGGCGATCTGAATGTTGCGGTCGTTGATACGGGCGACGCCGTCGGCGATCTCCACCAGCAATTCACCTGCGCGTTCAACTTTGCTTGCGCCGTCCTGCGCCTTGTCGAGCGTTTCCTGCATGGAAATGACCGCGTGATCCGACCCGGCTTGCAGGTTGCTGATCATCTGCTGGATGTTGCCTGTGGATTCCTGGGTTTTCTGCGCCAGGGTGCGCACTTCGGAGGCGACCACGGCAAAACCGCGACCGAACTCTCCAGCCCGGGCCGCTTCGATTGCTGCGTTCAGTGCCAGCAGATTGGTCTGTTCGGCGATGCCGCGAATAACGTCGAGCACCGAGGAAATCGCGTGGCTTTCATCCTTGAGATTGCCGATGATCTGCGCGGTGTCCTCGGCTTGGCCTGACAATTGGCGGATCAGGCTGATGGTGCTTTCGATCTCGGCGCGACCTTGCTCGGTGCTGAGGTTGATCTGCCGCGACATCTGCGCAGCGTCGTTGGTGCTTTGCGCGACTTCACGCACCGTGGCGCTCATTTCATTGATCGCGGTAGCGACCTGTTCGGTGCCCTGGCGCTGCTGGTCAACGCTCTGGCTGGTCTGGATCGTCACCGCAGAGGACTCCTCCGCCGCCGTGGCCACTTGCGCCGTGGCGTTGCCGATTTCCTCGATAATCCCCCTGATTTCTTCGGCCATGCGATTGAGATTGAGGGAGATCTGGCCGAACTCGTCCTTGCTCTTGTAGGTGGCTCGGGCGGTAAGGTCGCGTTGGGCGAGGCCGTCGAGTACCCGGTTGACGTCGCTCACCGCCAGATTGATGGTGCGGATGATGATGTATGAAAGCAGTGCGACTACCAGTAACGATACGACCATCGCGCCAATCGTCAGCCATAGCGCACGGCTGGCGATGTCGCGTTCATGCATGGCCAGGTTGCTCACGCTCTGGCTCAGGGCTTCTTCTACCTGGCCCATCAGGTCGATGCGCTGGGTGGAGGTTTGGAACCACATTTCGGGTTTGATGTTCAGCGGTTGGCCCAATGGAATTTCAAACGCCAGTCGTTGCAATCTGTCGACTTCGAGGGCGACTGGGCTTCGCATTTGTTCCTCGAACTGTTTCAGCGAAGCGGGCGGGGCCTTGCGGCGGAACGCATCGGAGTAGGCAGAGAACTCGCCCAGGTTGCTGCTGAAGCGCGACAGCAGGGTTTCGTCGAAGTAGCCCTGATTGAACACCAGGCCGAGCAGTACCCGATCGCGTCCGGCCCGTTCTTTCATTTCGATGAACTGGTTGAGCGCGCTGAGCGCGTGAATCACCCCGGCGTTATTGACGTTCGCTTCCAGGGAGTGGGTAAAGCCGATGAGCGTCTTGATCAGCCGGGTATAACGCTCACCCGACTCGGTCCCGCTGATACTCAACTTATCCACCTGCGCACGAAGGGCTGGCAGCTCATCCAGTGCACGAATGGCATCCACCAGTTGTGCATCGCCCTGGGCAGACAGCCCCCGCACGGCCTCGATCGAAACATTGGAACCGTTGCGCATTTGCGTCAGCTGCTGCGCCATGGACTTGCCGCCGCTGCCGAGGAATACACCACTGGCGCCGCGTTCGCGTTGGAGTGTGGTAATCAATCGACTCAATTTCTGCGCGGTGGCGCTGGCGGTCACCGTCTCATTCATGTCGTGCAACGTTGCGTAGTTGCTCGACACAAACAGGCCCGACAGCAATAGAAACCCGAGAAGGGGCAGTGCCAGGATCAATAGCAGTTTCAAACGTAGCGGGGCATTTTTCAGCATGGCCCTGAACCCTCATTCCAATTAAATTCATTGAGGCGCTAAGTTGTCGTACCGCTATTTTTATCCGCGCACACCTGTGCTCGATGTTACGGCAATGGCTAAGTGCTATCGCCTTGAATCTGGCGCCAATAGTTTGCCTGGGGGGTCAATGTCCGATTGCTTTGATATGGATCAAAAAAGTGTCATTTATCACAGGTAGTCGATGAGTCGATGATCAGAGTCTTGCGCTCCAGGTTCAGCGCCAGCACGCTGATCAGCACGACCAGTGCGCCGACGACGATCATCAGGCTGGGACGCTCGCCCAAGGCGAAAGACGCCATCACCATCGCTGTCGGTGGCACCAGGTACAGGGTCATCGTCGCCCGACTCAGGTCAACGTGCGCGAGCACGAATGCCCAGGCAAGATAGGCGAGCGCACTGGGAAACACGCCCAGCGCCAGTACAGCCAGTTGCACACGGGCGGGTGCGGTGGCCACTTGCGCCGCCAGCCCTGGCAGGTACACCAGCAGCAACACGGTTCCGGACCACACCGTGTAACACACGAGTGTCAGCCCGCTGTAACGCGCGCAATGATGTTTCTGCAAGGCAAAGTAAAGACTCCAGGACAGCGCGGCGAGCAGGATCAACAGACTAGGGGCGTCGAGGCTGCCCAAACCACGGTCACCTGCGACCACGATCATCACGCCGATCAGCCCGAGCAATACACAGCCCCAGCGCCAGGCGCTCACCCGATCTTTGAAGACAAACCGTGCCAGCAACGTGCTGAACAAGGGTGTCGTTTGCGCCAGGACGCTTGATGCCCCGGCGCTCACGCCTTGCTGGCCGAAGTTGATCGCCACGTGATGCAGGCTCACGGCAAAAAAGCCGAGGCCGAACAGCAGCGGCGCATCGCGCAGGCGTGGCAGGCTGACGCCCTTGATCAAGGCGATCAGGGTCATGAGCGCAGAGGCCAGCACAAACCGCAGCAGTGCCAGGTGACCGGAGTCGTAAGCTTGCAGGCCGATGTGAATACCGCTGGGAGAATACCCCCAGCACGCCACGACAAAGGCCATGGCCAGGATGATTTTGAGGGGGGAGGCAGCAGCAAGCGCGGGCATGGTCGGGCACCAGTAGGCAGATGCCTGGAGTATCGTAAGGCGAACCATTCGCCACAACTGACTTATACTGCTCAAAACGTTCACTTCAGGTGATGTATGGAGCTGGCCCAGATTCGTATGTTCAAGACCGTTGCCGACGTGGGCAGCATCGCCCGCGCGGCTGAGTTGCTGCATTGTGTGCCGTCGAACGTTACGGCGCGGATCAAGGCACTGGAGGCAGAGTTGGGCGTCGCCTTGTTTTTGCGCGAGGGCAGGGGGCTGCGCATCAGTGCGTCAGGGCAGACGTTTCTGGCTTACGCCTCGAAGATCCTTGCGCTCACCGCCGAAGCCAAGCGGGCATTGGACCCCGCCGCCGAGCCGTCCGGCCCGTTGCGCATCGGGGCAATAGAATCGTCCGCGACGGGTCGCTTGCCGCGTCTGCTGGCCAAGTTCCACAAGCGTTATCCGGCGGTGGCGTTGGAGCTGACGACTGGCAGTTGGGGGCAACTGCTCGATGACACGGTTGGACATCGGCTCGACGGAGCGATAGTCGCGGTGGATGTCGAGCGCTCGCACCTCAAGCGCACGCCGATGTACCGCGAGGACTTGCTGTTGATCGCCTCGACATCGATGGGGCCGGTGCGTGACATCAACGACCTGCGGGACAAAACCGTGTTCATGTGGCCCCAGGGCTGCCCTTATCGCGCGGCGTTGGAACACTGGCTATTGCGCCAGGGCCATGCACTGCCGATTGTCAGCCTGGCCAGTTACGGCGCGATTGTCGGTTGCGTGAGCGCGGGGGCAGGCGTTGCGTTGGTGCCCAAGGGCGTGTTCGATCAGTACGCCAAGGGCGCCGGTTGCGCGGGGTACGAATTTCCCGATCTGACGGCCATCGACAACCTGTTTTACTGGCACGAAAACGCCGGGGTCCACCCGGCGCGGGAGGCGTTCGTGGCAATGTTGCGTGAAGAGTTTGCGTGATGAGGTGGGGTCAGGGCTTCGCCACATCTCGCATCAACAATCCAAACGCCAAATCCACCGTTTCCGGGATCGGCAGGTACACCGTGTGGCCATCACCCGGCGCGACGTCGATGGATTCGCCCTTGAGGTTGTGCAACTGGTGCAGGTCGAAATGGACGTTGCCGTTGGGGGTCATCAATTCCATGTGATCACCGAGGGCGAAGCGGTTTTTCACTTTCACCTCCGCCAACCCCTCACGCCTTGAACCGGTCAGTTCGCCGACGAACTGCTGGCGCTCCGACACCGAACTGCCATTCTGATAATTCTGGTACTCGTCATGGACGTGGCGGCGCAGGAAGCCTTCGGTGTAACCGCGCTGAGCGAGGGATTCCAGGTCGGTCATCAGGTTGCGATCGAATTCACGCCCGGCCACGGCATCATCGATGGCCTGCCGGTAAACCTGGGTGGTGCGCGCGCAATAGAAATGGGATTTGGTGCGGCCTTCGATTTTCAGCGAGTGCACGCCCATGCGGGTCAGGCGTTCGACGTGCTGCACGGCGCGCAGATCCTTGGCATTCATGATGTAGGTGCCGTGTTCGTCCTCGAAGGCGGGCATCAATTCGTCGGGGCGATTGGCTTCCTGCAACAGGAACACCTGGTCGGTCGGCGCGCCGATGCCCAGCGTGGGTTCGGGCTCGAAGGTCTGGACGATATCGCCGACGACGTTTTCTGCCGCCTCCTGCGCCGAGTATTTCCAGCGGCAGGCGTTGGTGCAGGTGCCTTGGTTGGCATCGCGCTTGTTCATGTAACCCGACAGCAGGCAGCGTCCGGAGTAGGCCATGCACAAGGCGCCGTGGACAAACACTTCCAGTTCCATGGCTGGCACTTGTTGGCGAATTTCCTCGATTTCCTCCAGCGACAGCTCCCGCGACAGAATGATCCGGCTCACCCCTTGCGACTGCCAGAACTCGACGCTTGCCCAGTTGACCGTGTTGGCCTGCACCGAGAGGTGAATCGGCATCTGTGGGAAATGCCGGCGTACCAGCATGATCAGGCCGGGGTCGGACATGATCAGCGCATCCGGCGCCATGGCAATCACCGGCTCCAGATCCTTGAGGAATGTCTTGAGCTTGGCGTTGTGCGGCGCGATGTTGACTACGACGTAGAAGCGCTTGCCCTGGCCCTGTGCCTCGCGGATGCCGAGTGCGAGGTTGGCGTGGTCGAATTCGTTATTGCGCACTCGCAGGCTGTAGCGCGGCTGGCCGGCGTACACGGCGTCAGCGCCATAGGCGAAGGCATAGCGCATGTTTTTCAGGGTGCCGGCGGGGGCGAGCAGTTCGGGCTTGGCGAGGGTCATGGGCGTGTCGATCGCAAAAGCCGGGCAGGGTAACGGCCTTGCCTGCGGGTTTCATTGATCTGGATCTATGCTTGGTGAACAAACCGATGGCACTCGCGCGAACCGTGGCGGACTAAGCAACAGGACGCGACCTGCGTCGCCTTGGACTGACATGGATCGGACATGAACGAACAGACGGTACACAACAAGTCGCTGGTGGTCCTGCTTGGGCTGGTTACGGCGGCTTTTATCTGGATTCTGCTGCCGTTCTACGGCGCGGTGTTCTGGGCAGTGATCCTTGGCATCCTGTTTGCGCCCATGCAGCGGCGGCTGCAGTTGAAGCTGGGATGGCAGCGCAACTTTACGTCAGCGCTGACCTTGGGCATCTGCCTGGTGATCGCCATTTTGCCGATGATCATTCTCGGCATGTTGTTGGTCCAGGAAGGCGCTACGGTGTACAAGCGCATCGAAAGCGGCGAGCTGGACATCGCCGGTTATGTCACGCATTTCAAGCACAGCCTGCCGGCGTACTTCCAGCATTTGCTCGATCGGGCCGGGGTCGGTGAGCTGGAGGGACTGCGCGAGAAAATCATCAAGAGTGCCGTGAGCGGCAATGAATTCATCACCAGTCAGGCGTTCAGCTTCGGCCAGGGCACATTCGATTTCCTGGTGAGCTTCTTCATCATGCTCTACCTGCTGTTCTTTTTTCTGCGCGACGGTGCCGAACTGGCGCGCAAAATGCGCACCGCCATACCGCTGGAAGAACACCAGAAGCGCCGTTTGCAGCTCAAGTTCAATCGGGTGGTGCGAGCCACGGTCAAGGGCAACCTGGTGGTGGCCATGACGCAAGGTGCGCTGGGCGGGCTGATTTTCTGGTTTCTCGATATTCCCAGCGCGTTGCTCTGGGCGGTGCTCATGGCGTTTCTGTCGTTGCTACCGGCCGTCGGAGCGGGGATTGTCTGGGCGCCGGTGGCGGCGTTTTTCCTGTTCAGCGGGGCGATCTGGCAGGGCGTGGTGCTGGGGCTGTTCGGTGTGTTCGTGATCGGCCTGGTGGACAATGTGTTGCGCCCGATCCTCGTGGGCAAGGACACCAAGATGCCGGATTACCTGATTCTCATCTCGACGTTGGGTGGCCTGGCCATTTTCGGCCTCAACGGCTTTGTGATCGGGCCCCTTATCGCGGCACTCTTCATGTCGAGCTGGGCTATTTTCATCGAAACGCAACCGCGGGTGCAGTTGCCTTAAGCGCTGAATCGCTCGGTGTCGAGGCGTTGAGACAAGGCCTGGGCGGCATTGAGCGAGGTGAGCGGACCGCTGATCGGTTCGCCGTCCTGCATCAAATACCAGCAGGCGAGCAAGCCGAGCTCCCTGAGCGAGGCGGGAACGGCGCTGCCGATAACGGACATGATTTTAACCTGGGACATAAGTACCTCCATCGTTCTATGGAGCTACCTTACGAGCCTGGTGCCTGGACGAGAAATCAACGCTTTCAATAGTGGTCATTGATGCAAGCGAGGCCAAGCGACCGTCTGTCGGTCAATCGACCACCAGATCCAGCAGGTGCACCACTTCCTGCTCGTTGAGCAGGCCCTTGCGTACCAGGTTTTCAGCCATCAGCGAAAGGAACTTGGCGTTGCGGTGACCCTCGAGCTGCTTGAGTTCGGTCAGGGCGCTGTACACCTTGTCGCAAGTGCACAGGCTGGTATCGCGATGGGGGTTTTGCGTGGGCATGGGCTCGTCCTTGTTGTTATCAAGCTGTTGTGGGCGGACAGAACCAGCTTGCGGACCTGTCATGACAAAAATATGAACGCCTTGCCCAACCGGCACTGTCCCGACAGCGACCTCGACGAAAGGTATTCAGACCTTGGCGATGAATGGTTGCGAAAAGTCGAAGCGGCGAGTCCATCCAATACGGATCCACAGGCCTAAAAAAGCCCTGCTTGAGGCAGGGCTTTAATTGAGGTTGTTACCAACGGCCATATCCATGTGGCGGGCCATAATAGCCGCGGGGCGGGCCGTAATAACCACGCGGCGGCCCGTAGTAGACCGGAGCCGGGCGGTAATAAATGGGTTGTTGTACGTACACCGGCGCTGGCTGGTAATAAACCGGTGGCGGCGGTGGTGCGTAATACACCGGCGCCGGCTCTGCATAGACAGGTTGCGGAGCGACATAGACCGGCCGGTTGCTGTTGATAATGGCCGAGCCGACGATGGCCGACCCGACGATCGCGCCAAATACCGCCGGACCTTGCCAGCCGCCACCGCCATGCGCTTGAGCCTGTCCTGCGACAGCCAGAGCGCCGATCAGCAGGGCCACTGCGGGGATTTTACGGATCATGATAGTTCCTCGATTCTTCAGCCCGGCGCCGGTGTCTGCGATAGACCCAGGGATTGTCGCGGGGATACCTATAAGACAGCGCTTCTTCGAAATTCTGCACAGCCGTTGGGTAAATTTTGTGTAAGGTCTGTACCGGTTTTTTTACATCGCACTGCCCGGCGCAGGCGCGTACCCATGAAGGAGATGTCTCATGCAGATGAACCCCAACAAAGACACCCAACTGTGCATGTCCCTGTCTGGGCGCCTTGGCAACTTCGGCCTGCGATTCCACAACCATCTGTACGAGCAGTTGGGCTTGAATTTCTATTACAAGGCGTTCAGCAGCCAGGACCTGACCGGCGCGGTGGCTGGCATCCGCGCACTGGGCATTCGCGGTTGCGGGGTGTCGATGCCGTTCAAGGAAGCGTGCATTGCACTGGTTGATGAGTTGGACGCCTCCGCCGCAGCCATCCAATCGATCAATACCATCGTCAATACCAACGGCCACCTCAAGGCCTACAACACCGATTACATTGCTGTCGCGCAACTGCTGGACACCCATCGGGTGCCCAAGGACTCAACCTTTGCCCTGCGTGGCAGCGGCGGTATGGCCAAGGCCGTAGCCAGTGCACTGCGCGATGGCGGCTACAAGAACGGCTTGATCGTCGCCCGAAACGAAAGCGCCGGGCGCGCGCTGGCGCAATCGCTGGGTTACGAGTGGCAAGCCGAACTGGGGGCGCGCAACCCGCAAATGCTGATCAATGTCACCCCGATCGGCATGGCTGGGGGACCCGAGGCCGATCAACTGGCCTTCGACGCCGAGACGATTGCAGCCGCACAGACGGTCTTCGATGTGGTGGCTGTTCCTAGCGAAACACCGTTGATCGTGCGGGCGCGCGCCGAAGGCAAGCGGGTGATCACTGGCCTGGAAGTCATTGCGATCCAGGCGCTCGAGCAGTTTGTGCTGTACACCGGGGTGCGCCCGACGGTTGAGCAGTTTGAAAAGGCCGTGGCGTTTGCTCGGGGGTGATTCTGTCTGGTAGTGATGCGGTGGCTGTACCGGCCCCATCGCGAGCAGGCTATCGGTGATCCCTGTGGGAGCGAGCCTGCTCGCGATGGGGCCGGGGCAGTCAACATCAGAACACCAGGTTATTCCAGCCGCGCCAACCGTTCTTCCAGCGCCGCAATCCGCGCTTCCAGTTCTTCGATCCGCTCCAACGAAACACCACCGCCAGCGCTGCGCTCGGTCGGGTTCTGGCGGGCGGCGAGGATCGCTTCGATGTCCGCCGGATCGCCCAGAGCGTGGGTATAACGATCTTCGCGCTGCCCGGCCTGGCGCGGGATCAGTACGGCCAGGCCTCGGGCGATCAGGCGTTCCAGTTGGTGCACCACCTGTTCGGCATCTTCGAAATCATGCATGCGCCCACTGCGGGTCATCAGCTCGTTGACAGTCTGCGGTCCGCGCAGAAACATCAATCCGGTGAGAATCACCTGGGCTGGCACCAGTTCCAGCGCCTTATCGACTTTGTGTTCCCAGCGGTCGGCACGGCTGCCCATGACCAATTTGGCAAAGCCTCGACCTTCGAGAGCGCGCAGGCTCTGGCCGACCTGACCTTGAGTCAGGTTCATCACCGGTTCACGACTGGTTTTCTGATTGCAGGCAATGACCAGCGCATTGAGCGTCAGCGGATAGGTTTCCGGGCTGGTGGCCTGCTTCTCTATCAACGAGCCCAGAATGCGGATTTCCGTGCTGTTGAGCCGTGGCTCTTCGAACGTGGTTTCTTGCTCACTCATGAGGCTGCGTCCTTACGCGATTCATAATCTGATCCTGCTGGCATGCACTTTAGATCGGCGCGCGCCAATGGCAACTGAATTCGCAGCAAACAGTCATCAAAACGCCATTGTTTCATGACGTTATTTTTATCTGCGGGCAGACGCCGCAGGATTCGCAGCTCGCTATAATCGCTCCCACGTTTCACTCCTGTCATCACACGAGACTGCCATGACCATTTCCCTGTACGACGCATCCATTCCGGTTTTCAAGCAAATGCTCACCGCCCTGAGCGACGTTCTGCACAAGGCCGAAGCCCACGCCACCGCCAAAAACATCGACGCCAATGCTTTCCTGCAAGCGCGTCTGTTCCCGGACATGTTCCCGCTGGTGCGTCAGGTGCAGATCGCGGTGGATTTTGCCAAGGGCGTTTCCTCCCGCCTGGCCGAGGTTGAAGTGCCGAAGTACGACGACACCGAAACCACTTTCGCCGAGCTGCAAGCGCTGTTGACCAAGGTTCTGGCCTACATCGACGAGATCAAGCCTGCGCAGATCAATGGCAAGGAAGGCATCGAGATCGTGACGCGTCCGGGCACGCCGAAAGAGAAGCGCTTCAGCGGCCAGGCTTACTTGCTGAGCTATGGCTTGCCGCAGTTCTTCTTCCACGTCACCACCGCCTACGCGCTGCTGCGTCACAATGGCGTGGAAGTGGGCAAGCGGGACTATATGGGCGCGTTCTGACGCACACCCATTGCTCTGTAGGAGCGAGCTTGCGCGCGATGGTGGTTAACGCTGACGCAA
>Ga0308165_1000523_pt1 | contig 70280 bp, 68 predicted proteins | sample PhyWR2_FD_201032 | JGI IMG/M metagenome (GOLD analysis project Ga0308165, IMG submission 201032) | Phyllosphere microbial communities from UC Gill Tract Community Farm, Albany, California, United States - DLSLW.R2 | ecosystem: Host-associated > Plants > Phyllosphere > Unclassified | place: USA... | reverse complement strand
CAAACACCGCAGGGCATCAGACAGCCCGCGTTATCGTTGACGACCATCGCGAGCAAGCCCGCTCCCACCGGAGAGCGCGTACCTCTGTAGGAGCGAGCACGCTCGCGATGGCGGCTCGAACACCGCAGGGTGTCAGGCCTGCCAGCGTTATCGTTGACGACCATCGGGAGCAAGCTCGCTCCTACAGTTGGGTGCGTAGTGCGATTACTGGGTAGCCAACCCCTTCCCCGCCCGCTCAAGGTTGCGCCACAGCCACACCGGCAAGACATCCGGGTCGAGGCTGTCGATCAGGTTCTTCAACGCCAATCCCAGCTCGGTATCGCCCTCGATCACCAGGCGTCGGCGGAAGAACAGCGTGTCCGGATCTTCCTGGCGGCTGGCCAGCAACAGGAACTCGCGCCAGTTGCCGCTGATGATCACGTGGGCTTGGGCCTGTTCGGCAATGCGCAGGCCCTCGCGATTGAGCGTCATGAACCAGGACAAGCCCAGGTCCGGAATACGCAGGCACAGCCAGCGCCCGCGAAGCATTTCGAACTGTCCGTCACGCAACGGCTCGGCCAGGCAGCGGTTCAGCGCCTGTTGCAATGCCAGGCGCTGCACCACGAACGGCACACGACGCACCAGGGGCAGAAGCCGGTCAGCGCCTTTGAGCAACCACTTCTTGCGGTTCAACACAGGCCCACCTCCTCAACGCGCAACATGCCGGCCTGGCCGTGCCAGTAACCGTTGCAACCCTCCACGAACAACGGCGGTTCCTCACCCGCGAGCACCTTGTGATAAGCCGCGATGACCTCAGTCATGCCCTGGGCACGCGGGCTCAGGCGCAGCAGATCGGCGCCGCAGGCGACCAGCCCCGAGTAATCGGCCAGCAGGTTGGTGACCTCCGCGGACATGGTCTGGATGCCGTTGAGGGTAAACAACGGCTGCCCTTCCTGGCTGGTCAACGCCATGCCGTCGGGATAGTTGAGGCAGCAGAACTGGCAGTCGTCCTTTGGCCGGTTTTCCGCCCGTGCAGTGAAGCAGCGTGCCGAATAGGCCAATGGCAGGTGCCCGTAGGCGAAGATTTCCACTTCCGGCACCGCATGCCCGAGTTCACGCACCTGCTCGATCACGTCGCGGATCAGCACGGCGGAACACTCCACCGGCGGCACCCAGCGGGTCATGCCGCTGTCGAGCATTTGCCTCAGCGAATGCCCGTTGTACAAGTTGAGCGCCGGGCCACCCACGAAGGGCAACTTGCGTTCAGAGAGAAACTGCACCGCGCTCATGTCATTGGCTTCTACCAGCAACTGGCCGTTGTCGCACAGACGACGCACGCTGGACAGTTCCGATGCCGCTTCGATCAGCGTCAGGCTGGATATCACCAATTGCGCCTGGCTGCATTCCTGCAATTCGCGGCCCAGGCCCAACCACTGATCGAGGGAAAATGCCCGACGCTTCGAGCACACGGTTTCCCCCAGGTAAATCACGTCCAGCGGCTGGCTAGACATCTCGGCGTAGAAGTTGCCGAGTTGCGCTTTGTCCCAATAAAACAGGACCGGTCCAAGGCTGAGTTTCATGTTCTCTCCCTCATTGCCATGATCGATGGTAAGCACCCAGGGTGGTCTGGCTGCCTTCGGACAGGCCGGCCAGCACCTTGCGCCATTCTTCCTTGACCCGGAAACTGCTCGGTGCGGTGCGGTGAGCATCCAGCGCCGCCCGCCAGACCCGGGTGACCTGCTCGACATAGGCCGGGCTGCGCTGCCGTCCCTCGATCTTCACCGCTTCGACGCCGATGGCGTTGAGCTCCGGGAGCAAGTCCAGGGTGTCGAGGCTGGTGGGTTCTTCAAGGGCATGGAAGCGCTTGCCGTCGACCAGAAAACGGCCCTTGCACAGGGTCGGATAGCCGGCAGGTTCGTCGGGCGTGTAGCGGTCGATCAACACTTCACTCAGGCGGGCACTCAAGCCATCGGTGTCTTCGCTCCAGCGCACGGCCTTGGCCGGCGAGCAGACGCCGCAGAGGTTCGGCGACTCGCCGGTGATGTAGGACGACAAATGGCAGCGCCCCTCAGCCATGATGCACAGGCTGCCGAAACCGAAGACTTCGATCGGCACCGTACTGCTCGCGGCCACCTGGCGCACCTGGGCCAGCGACAATACCCGTGGCAGCACGGCGCGGCGGATGTCATAGCGCTGCGCATAAAACGCCAGGGCGGTGGCATTGGTCGCCGAGCCCTGCACAGACAAGTGCAGGTTCAGGTTCGGGTGACGTTTGCTGGCGTAACTGAGCACGCCCGGATCGGCGGCGATCAACGCGTCCACACCGAAATCGGCGGCACGGTCCACCGCGCGCTGCCAACGTTCCCAGCCCTTGGGCTGCGGGTAGGTGTTGACCGCGACGTAGATTTTGCGCTGGTGCTGGTGGATGTGGGCGACAGCGGCGTCGAACTGTTTGTCGTCCATGTTCAGCCCCGCAAAATGCCGGGCGTTGGTGTCATCGCGAAAGCCGACGTACACGGCATCGGCGCCTTGGCGCACCGCCGCTTTCAGCGCAGGCAGGTTCCCTGCCGGGCAGACCAGTTGCATGGGTAATCCTCGTGAAGAAACGCCTGCGGACCGTCGACATAGCTTGTGGCACGAGGTCCGCACCTGCGTAAAAAAGGCGCTGCCAGTCTAGCCAGACCGGCAGGAACGACCTTGACGGCAATCAATTGCCCCTACTGCGTCAGGCTGGCGAACGGCAGGAACATCACCTCGTCGTGCTTGTGCACCTGGGCCTCGCGTTCGATCACCGCCAGCCCTTCGGCCCAGCACGCGGCGGTCAACATGGCCGAGCTTTGCTGCGGATGCAGCTCCACGCTCAAGCGGCCTTGGGCGTCCGGGGTCAGGCGCGCTCGCAGGTACTGGCGACGTTTGTTGCGCTTGGGCCAGTCGAAGCCGGCCGGCACTGCCAATGGCACCGGCAGCACCTCGCTGACGCCCTGCGCCCGCAGCAGAAATGGACGCACCACGACCATGGCAGTAATCAACGCCGCCGACGGATTGCCCGGCATACCGATCCACGGTTTGCCCAACACCTCGCCATACGCCAGCGGCTTGCCGGGCTGAATGGCCAGACGCCAGAAATTGACCTTGCCCAGTTCCTGGATCGCCTTTTTCAGGTGGTCCTCTTCACCGACGGAAACGCCGCCGGAACTCAACAACAGGTCGCAGCGCGCCGCGACCATGCTCAGGGTTTGTCGACTGGTCTGCAGGTCGTCAGCCATGACCCCGTAGTCGTGCACTTCCACGCCCCAGCCGCGCAACAACGCCGCGAGCAGGTAGCGATTGCTGTTGTAGATCTGCCCAGGGGCCAGCAACTCACCAGGCTCACGCAATTCGTTGCCGCTGCTGAGCAAGCCCACCTGCAGCGGCCGGTACACTTCGACCCGCGCCACGCCGGCACCGGCCAGCAAACCCAGCTCCTGAGCGCGCAGGCGTTTGCCGGTCTTGAGCAACAACGCCCCACGGCGGATTTCTTCGCCCTGCTTGCGCACGTGATCACCCAGGCTCACCGGCGGGAACCACACACCATCGCCCTCGACACGACACAGTTCCTGAGGCACCACGGTATCGGCGCCTTCGGGCAAGGGCGCACCGGTGAAAATCTGCACCGCATGCTGGGCGCGCAACGTCGGCCCCGGCGGATCACCCGCTGCGATGCGTCCGCCCACCAGCAGGTAGCCACCCTCCTCTGGCAAGTCCGAAGCCCGTAGCGCATAACCGTCCATGGCGCTGTTGTCCCAGGCCGGCAGGTTGACTGGCGAAACAATGTCTGCCGCCAGCACGCGGCCCATGGCCTGTTCCAGCGGGATCATTTGCGCCAGTGGCGGTGGCGGCACCTGCTCGAGCAAATGCGCGATGGCGTCGTCCACCGGCATCAAGTGGCCAAGGTCGCACCCGCAGCCGTTCACGAGCGCGACTCGCAGGCGTCGATGACTCGTTGCGATTGCGCTTTCAAATGCGGTGCGAAATTGCACGGGCCGGTGCGGCTGTCCAGTTGCTCCACCAGGATCTTGTTCCAGGCGGTCCGGCAGGCACCCGGAGAACCCGGTACGCAGCACACCAGTACACCGTTGCTCATGCCGGCGAGGGCACGCGATTGCAGGCTGGACATACCGATCTCTTCCAGCGACACCTGGCGGAACAGTTCTCCGAAACCTTCCACGTGTTTGTCCAGCAACGGCAAGACCGCTTGGGGGGTGTTGTCGCGGGCGGTAAAGCCAGTGCCGCCGGTCATCAGGATGACTTGCACCTTGGGGTCGGCGATCCAGCGCGAAACGATGGCGCGGATCTGATAGATGTCGTCCTTGACCAGGCCACGGTCGATCAACAGGTGCCCGGCGCCTTGCAGCAGATCGGCCAGGGTCTGGCCAGAGGTGTCAGTGTCGAAGGTGCGCGTGTCGCTGATGGTCAGCACCGCGATGTTCAAAGGTTCGAAAGTGCGTTGCGCCAGATGGGCCATGTTCAAGCCTCCCATGGAAAATGATAGTGGCAAGCCTGAACCGCAATGGCGGTCCGGCCTATTCCTCCAAAGAGATACCTCGACTGGAAAACAGGCTCAGGGGGCCAGGCGATTCCGCCGCCAATGGCCGTTGTGCAGGCGGTAATCGATGCGGTCATGCAGGCGATCGGCACGGCCCTGCCAGAACTCCAGGCGCTCGGGACGCAGGCAGTAACCGCCCCAATGCTCGGGGCGCACAACGGGCTCGTCGACGAAGCGTTTGGTGATGTCCGCCAGCAGCGAATCCAGCGCGGCGCGACTGGCCAGCGGACGGCTTTGCGGTGAGGCCCAAGCCCCAAGCCGGCTGGAGACGGATCGACTGTTGAAGTAGGCGTCCGAGAGCGCCGGGTCGAGTTTCGACACTTGCCCTTCGACGCGCACCTGACGTTCCAGACCTGGCCAGAAAAACGTCATGGCCGCAAAGGGGTTGGCTGCCAGTTGCCGGCCCTTGTCGCTTTGGTAGTTGCCGAAAAAGGTAAAGCCTTCGTCGCTCAGCCCCTTGAGCAACAACACCCGGCAATGCGGCCGCCCTTCACTGTCGACGGTGGCCAGCATCATGCTGTTGGCTTCGACCGGCGCCTGCTCGGTGTCCCGAGCCTGTTGCAGCCATTGGCTGAACATTGCCAGCGGGTCGTCCAGCGCCTGCTCGTCCTGCAGGCCAAACAAGGTGTAGTTGCGGCGCATCTGCGCCAGGGAAAGCGTCATGGCAGTGATCTCCGGTGGTGTTCACCCCAGTGTGCGAGCCACCGGGACAAACCACCTTGATCGCCATCAACACCCGCCGTTTATTTCAGCCCCAGACGCTTGGCCAGCTTGTGCAGGTTGCTGGCATCGACTTCCAGCATGCGTGCGGCACGAGCCCAGTTGTCATCGGCCAGGCGCAGGGAATGCAGGATTTTTTGTCGCTGGCAGTCATCCACCGCATCGCTCAAGGCCTGGAAGGGTGCATCGTTCGCCAACGCCTGGGCTGGCTCGCTGGTCGTTCCCGGCACTACCATCTCGCTGTCGAGATCCAGCACGTGCGGCTCCAGGGTGATGATCAACGAACGGCTGGTTCCACGACTCAGCTCCTTCAATGCCGCACGACTGATCACGTGCTCCAGCTCGCGCACGTTGCCAGGCCAGGAGTACGCCAACAAGGCGCGTTCGGCCGCCGGCGACAGGCGCAGGCCACGCAGGCCCAGGCGTGCGCGGTTGAGTTCGAGGAAATGCCCCGCCAGCATCAGCACGTCATTGCCGCGTTCGCGCAGGGCCGGGATCGGCACCGGGTACACCGAGAGACGGTGGTACAGGTCAGCGCGAAACAGGCCATCGCGAATGCTGTCGGGCAGGTGGCGGTTGGTCGCCGCGATGATGCGCACGTCGACGTGCAACGGCTTGTCCGCACCCAGGCGCTGGATCTCGCCGTTCTGCAACGTGCGCAACAACTTGGCCTGCACGCTCAAGGGCAATTCGCCGACCTCATCCAGGAACAGCGTGCCGCCATTGGCCGCATCGAAGCGGCCTGCGCGGTCACTGGTGGCACCGGAAAATGCGCCTTTGACGTGACCGAACAATTCACTTTCAGCCAGGGATTCCGGGAGCGCCGCGCAGTTAACCTGGATCAGGGGCTTGTGGCTGCGCCGCGACAAACGATGCAGGCGACGGGCGAACAGTTCCTTGCCGACACCGGTCTCACCCAACAGCAACACAGGCAGATCGGAGTCGGCCAGCACATCCAGTTCGTTGAGCAAATGATCAATCACCTCGCTTTGTCCGAGGATCTCGCCGTCATCGACCGGCCTGTGCAAGTCCTGCGGATCGCTGCGGGACAGGCGCAAGCTGCGGTTTTCCTGCTCCAGGCGGGTGACCCGCACCGCGGCTTCGATCTGCAGGGTGCAGCGCTTGAGTTCATCCCGCGCGCGGCTGTCGAAAGTGCCAGGCTGTAACGCATCGAGGGTGATCGCGCCCCAGACCTTGCCATCCACGTACAGGCTCACGCCCATGCAGTCATGCACCGACAACGACTCGCCGACCTGGTGGTCGACCAGCCCGTCGTAAGGATCCGGCAGACGACTGTCTGGCTCGAACCAAGTGGGCTCGCGTGAGGCCATGATCGCCGCCAGACGTGGATGCTGGGCGATGACAAAGCGCCGACCCAACGCTTCATGGACAAGGCCCACCGTGGCCACCGGACGCAGGCTGTCTTCGTCCAGGCGCAGCAAACCGACGGCACCACTGTGGAAATATTCACGCAGGGTCTGCACCAGACGTTGTAACCGTACGGCATTGGGCAACTCGACGATCAGGTCGGCCGCCAGGCTCTCACGCAGCATGGTAGTAATCACCCTCTACGGTGGGATTGACCCTGTTTTTTCAGGGTGCGCATCACCACATCAAAAAATAAACCCATAGTTTTCAACTAATTAACTATGGCACGTCGAATGCAATATCCCCGGGGAACCGTTTGAACCAGAAACAAGGAACCCCTGATGAGCCTTAACCTGCTGGAACAAAGCCTTGGCCAATTGGCCTGCGACATTCCCGGTGCCACCCGGATTTTTCACACCTTCAACCTGGACTTCTGCTGCGGCGGCCACAAAAGCCTGCGCGAAGCCGCCCTGAGCAAAGAGCTCGACCCGGTAGTGATCGCCGAGGCGCTGCACATCCTGCAAGACGCGGGCGAAACCCACGACGACTGGCGCCACGAACCGCCCGAGGAACTGATCGCCCACCTGCTGACTCGCTACCACGCCCGCCACCGCGAGCAACTGCCGGAACTGATCCGTCTGGCGCGACGCGTCGAACACGTCCACGGTGCACGCCCATCCTGCCCCAACGGCCTGGCCGACCTGCTGAACGACCTTCAACAGGAACTGGAAAGCCACATGCTCAAGGAAGAACAAGTGCTCTTCCCGATGCTGCAACAGGGTTACGGCCCGCAGGCTGCACCGCCGATCCAGGTGATGCGTTTCGAACACGATCAACATGGCGAGTCGCTGGAAAAACTGCTGGCCCTGACCAACAACATCACCCCGCCGGCCGATGCCTGTAACACCTGGCGCGCCCTGTACCGCGGGCTGCTGGAGTTCCGCGATGACCTGATGCAGCACATCCACCTGGAAAACAACGTGTTGTTCATCAACGCCCTCAACCCACGCTGATCCCCACCTGTATCGAGCCCGCATCAGCCATCGGTTGATGCGGGTTTCTTTTTGCCGGGAGGCCTCAACCGTGCCAATAGAACATCGCCTTGGCGAGAATCACGATCAGCACCATGTGCCCGAGGATGCTGCGACGAATCCAGGTGGCACGGGTGTCGCTCAAGCGTCCCTTGGTCAGCCAGAACGCCAGCAGCAGGTAATGGCCGATGATGCTCAGTGCGAGCAGGATCTTCAGGCTCAGCAAGGCACCAAAGCTGCTGGCCAGCGGATGAATCAACGCACTGCGGTATCGCCACGCCATACCGATGCCGGCGCCGTACAACAACAGCACCACGCCATGCAGCACCTTGCGCGAGCGCAAGGCAATGGCCCGGTCCGCGCTCGCCATGCTCGCTGGTCCCACCACCTGCCGACGCGCCTGGTGCCAGATCAGCACCTCGAAGAACAGCGTGCCGATAAAGGCGATGGCAGCCAGCAGGTGTGTCACCAATAGAAAGGGGTACATCAAGGTGTTCCTCCGTGGGTTTAACCCGGATGCCCATCGACCCGGGCGCGCAGCAGCATCGGCGCGTAGCGCCAGGTGTACAGCGCGAAGGCCAGTGCCCAGCACACGCCCGCGATCCACAGCGCCGCCAAGGGGAACAAGAGCACCAGGCCGACACGGCTCAGGCAACCGAGGTTGAGCAGAATGAACGCCAGGGTCATGCCCTGTGGTGGCTCCAGCGGGCGACCGGTGTGGCCGAGACTGACCCGCGCGATCATTGCCAGTACCAGGCCGCCCATGGCACCGATGGTCAGGCAATGCACCGCCAGGCTTGGATTGATGGGCGCGCCGAAGTGCCACGCCGCCATGCCCAGACAGGCGAGTGCCAACCAGCCGTAGGCCAGGTGCAGCGACCACAGCAACGGAACCTGCCACAAGCCACGATCATGCCAGCGCACCAGGCGAATCAAGTGGCCGACGCCGAGGACGGCGAACAGCACACCCACCCAGACATTGGCGTACAACGCAGGTCCGGCGGCGTACAACACCGCCACCAGCGGCGAGCCGATCAGCAGCAACCAATCCAGCCACGCCCATGGCACCACGGCGTCCTTGCGCCCCAGGCCGCGCTGGGTGAAGAACGGAATGACCCGCCCACCAATCAGGCCCATCATCGCGGCCACCAGCCAGATGCCGCCCAGCACGCCTTGGCGCTGCCAGCCTTCATGACCGGCGAGCAGTCCATACAAGGACACGGCGTCAGCGGCGGCCAGCAACAACAGGACCGCGACAATCGGGTAGTTGCGCTTCTGCCGCACCTTCCACAGGGTGAAGCCCATCAGCGCTGCCACGGCGAGCGGGAACGCCAGTTCGAGGACTGCCAGCAACGCCCAGGGCACATTGACCAGCCAGGCCACGCGGGCCAACAACCATACGACTGCGAGAGCCGCCAGCGGCTGACCGCTCAGGCCGGGGCGACTGGTCCAGGTCTGGACCGCCGTCAGCAGGAAACCGGCGATGATCGCCAACCCGAAGCCGAACAACAATTCGTGCCGATGCCAGCCCAACCAGCCACCGGCCGGTTGCCAGTTGACGATCGAACCGCTGAAGGCCGCCAGCCACAACGGAATCGCCAACAATGCCAACAGGCAGCCACCGAGGAAAAAGGGTCGAAACGCCAACCGCAACAGCGGTGGAATCGCCAGCGCCTTACTGCGCTCAAGAACTTGCATGAAGCCACTCCTCTGCTTTACCCGGCGCTCACACGCAACGCCTGGGACAATCCGGGTCCAATCATCAGGGATTAATAATCAAACGCCTTTGTCGCAAATCAAGAGTGCAAGGGCTGTGCCCACTGCCATCGCCCGCCAACACGGGCACTCACGCCACGATAGAGTCATTACGACACGGTTAAAATGACCAATTGTGGTTATTTTAACCGGCTCAACAGCGGTGTTTTTGACCCCAATCAATAATAAGTCCAGCAAAAACAGGGACATTGCGCATGGCCCGGGTCTTGCTGAATACGGGCAACCTCTACCTTTGATTGCCTGCGGAGTCGTCATGAAAAAGATCATTCAACCACTGGGTTGGTTTGTGGTGCTGACCTCGGTGCTGGCGGTGGCCAGCAGCCTTTCGTTGGGCCTCGTCTGAGCGAATCACCCACTCACTTTCCCTTTTCAGGATGAACCTCCATGGTCCTTCACCGCGTCCACCACCAGATTCTGCGCAGCCATCACTTGTTCGAACCGTTGAACGACGATCAGATGAACGAACTGATGAGCACCAGCCAATTGCTGAGTATCGACAAGGGCGAACCGCTGTTCCGCCAGGGCGAGCCGGCGGACTCGTTCTACTTCGTGATTGCCGGCGCGGTGAAGATCTACCGACTGACACCCGATGGGCAGGAGAAGGTGTTCGAAGTGCTGGGCGATCGGCAGACCTTTGCCGAAGCGATGATGCTGATGGACACCCCCAACTACGTGGCCTCGGCGGAAGCCGTCTGCCCTACCCAGCTGTATCGACTCTCCAACAGCACCTACATGCGCCTGCTGCAAAGCAACAGCCGCCTGACCTTTGCCCTGCTGGGCAAGCTCTGCGTGCGGTTGCACCAGCGGGTCAACGAGATCGAAACCCTGTCACTCAAAAACGCCACCCACCGCGTAGTGCGTTACCTGTTGACGCAGTTGGTGCGCAAACAGACCGTGGATGACCGCTTTGAATTGCCGATGGCCAAGCAACTCATTGCCGGGCACCTGTCGATCCAGCCGGAGACCTTTTCGCGCATCATCCGCCGCTTGATCGATGAAAACATCATCACCCAGGACGGCCGCCAGATCGCGATACTCGACCGCATCCGCCTGGAACAATTCGAATGAGCGACCAGCCTGTGTGCCTGTATTGCCAACAGGCCAACGCACACCATGAGGTCGAATGCGGCCATTGCGGCATGCCACTGCCCGTCCACGCCGCCGGGGCTGGGGAGCGGCGGCAGCGACGATTCATGTGGTTTTGTGTGGGGTTGACGGTGTTTTGTTTTGTGATGTTTTTCTGGTTGCCTCGGAGCATTGTCTGAGGCCGGCCTAATTTACAGCGCGATGCGTTCCAACTTTTCTGAACAGTTAGTCACCACACCGAGTTTGTAATGAGGAGCCAACTGTCAGTTCAGCGACTGCTGAGATTTCCACCAAAGCCCCGTAGTGGAGCGGACTACAAGGGATCATCACCCTTGCGGGACGGTGCGCGCCCATCAACGTTGAATAAACCAGGTTGACGGTCGGCCAATAGGCAACATCCACGATGTAAATTTGCACGCTGACCAAATGATTCAGCGACGCACCAGCGGCCTGAAGCACGGTTTCCATATTGGCCATTGCCTGGCGAGTTTGTGCTTCTATCCCTTCAGGGAACTCCTGAGCATCCGGTGGAAACGGCAACTGGCCGGAAATGAAAAGAAGGTTTCCTGCCAGTGCACCGTGTGAGTAATGCCCGCCCGGCACAGGCAGTTTCGCTGCTGCGATCAACTTCATATGTCCACCTTGACCGATCAGGTTTTGAATTCGGGTGAATGATTTACCAGCCCGTGATACGGGGCCAATAACCGAGACTGCCTTCCTCATCGAGCACGTGATAACCACCGTGCTGCGCCGACGTGGCGCAGGCATGATTGGGCAAGATCCGCAGAAGCGTACCCAACGGCAGCAAGCTCGCCGGTTCAAGCTTTCCGGCCCGCGATGAAATGATTCCGTGTTCCTGATTCGTGGAGATGACGATCAGGTCGCCAATGGGTTGGCCGGCGGCGTCACACACGACGCCATATCCCTGATCAACCGCTTGCCGGGCGGTACCACGATCGCGGGAAAGTGCCATCCATCCCGCATCCGTAATGATCCAGCCTTTCTCAGCCTGATGACCAATGACGGTTGTCAGAACTGATACCGCAATATCCTGCACATCGCAGACACCCAAGCCCGCCATGACCAGATCGAAGAAGGCGAACACCCCCGCACGAACTTCAGTTATTCCGGTTAAATCCTTGGTAAAAAGTGCCGTGGGTGTCGAACCGATGCTGATGATCGCCATGTTGAAGCCCGCAGCGGCGAGCATTTGGCGGGCCTCGATAATCGCCGCGCGTTCCTGCCGGGCGCACGCCTCGATTTCAGCGATCGACTGGCTGTCGTAGGACTTGCCAGCGTGTGTCATCAAGCCGCTGAGCTTGACGCCTTTGGAGCTCAACAATTGCGCGATTTCCACCAACAGCGCCGATTGTGGGCCGAGACCGGAGCGGTGGCCGTCGCAATCGATTTCCAGCAGGACCTCAAAAACATGACCCGACGTTTGGGCAAAGTCGGCCAACAATCTGGCAGTGTCCAAATTATCGAGTACCAGTTTGAGCTGCGCGCCTTTGCTGATCAAAGTGGCGGCGTGAGCGAATTTGTTTGGCGCAATGCCAACGCCATACAAGATGTCGGTAAACCCGGCGTCGAAAAAGAAGTCGGCCTCACGCAGGGTCGAAACAGTAATGGGCCCACGCCCACCTGCAAACAGGCGCTCGGTGACTTCCAGCGATTTGTGGGTCTTTACGTGAGGACGCAATACCACATTGAATGCTGCCAGCTTATTGCGCATCCGTTGGATATTGGCATCGAGTCGATCACGATCGAGCATTAAAGCGGGAGTGTCGATATGAGTTTCGATATGAGTGAGTGCGGACATGTCTGGTCTCCTGGAATAGGGCTAGTCTAAACGTCCGACTTCAGATTAATATTTAATAATATTAATTCTAATATTCAGTGACTCTTAATGAATGAGGCATTTGATATCCGCTTTCTCCTGGTCGTCCGGGAAAGTGACAGTTTGTTGGCCGCATCACGCAAGCTGGGTCTGACGCCCTCGGCCGTGACCCAGCGACTTCAGCAAATGGAGAAAAAACTGTCGATTCGATTGCTGGATCGGTCAGCCCGGCAACTGCGTTTTACCGATGAGGGCGAGTTCTTGTGTCTGCAGGGTGCAGGGCTGGTCGAGCAGTTCGATACGCTGCTGGCGGATCTGCGTGAGCGACGCAGTGGCTTCATTGGCAAACTGAAAGTCAATGCACCGTTCGGGTTTGGGCGCGTGCACGTGGCACCCGCGGTGGCAACTTTCCAGCGTCTGCATCCGGATGTTGAAATAGCATTGAGTTTGTCCGAACAGCCGATGGTTGAGGCGACTGATCGATTTGACGTCGTTATCCATATTGGCGAACTGCGCGCCTCCAACCTGGTCGGCCATTCCATTGCCCCCAACCGTCGCTACGTATGCGCCTCACCCGCGTTTGTTGAGCGCCATGGCCTGCCGGAACATCCCGACCAGTTGGCTACCTTGCCCTGCCTTGCATTGCGGGAAAACAACGAAGACGTCACCCTCTGGCATTTCACGCGCGCGCACAAAACACTCAGTGTGCGCATCCGCCCAGCGATGAGCTGCAACGATGGAAGTGTCATTCGGCAATGGGCGTGCGAAGGGCACGGCATCATCATGCGTTCCGAATGGGATGTTGCCGATGCTTTGGCAGAGGGGACGTTGATACGGCTACTGCCTGGTTGGAAACTGCCGGATGTCAATGTTGTTGCGCTGACGCATCAACGCGAGGGGTTGCCCGCGCGAACGGTCAATTTTCTGCGTCACCTACAGGATCAGTTCCGGCCGCAACCACCTTGGCGACAATAGATTTTGTTGAAATAAAATGAGGTACTTACTGGATCAGCGAGGGTACAAGTCAGCAGTCAGAGCGTAGAGCGGATTGACATGGGGCCTGTCCTCGGGCAGGTATCGGCCGGAAGCCCTCATTTGAATAATTATGCCTTTGCTGCGATGAAAGCGAGTTGGAGCGCGTCTGATCAGGCGCGCTCGCGGGATCACGCACTTGGATGGGTGTGGTAAATCTTGCTGACGATCGTCCACTTCCCCTCAACCTTCAGCAGGTTGAAGAAGTCGGTGAAGCGAAATCCGGATACGTTGTCGGTGTCGACCCGGGCACTGGCTGCGGTGCCGACGATATCAATACGCACGATTGCCGCGCTGGCCTCGGGGGATGGGCGGAAGGCGTTGTCGATGACGTCGTACAGATTCTGAATCGCGCCGCCAACGAGCTTGTCACCGTCAACGCCAAACATCGTCGCCTGCGCGTTGAAAGCGGGCTTCATCAGAGCACTGTCGGCCTTTGCGCCACCTTCGTTGTACTGGTTCAATACGTCGACGATTGCCTTGTATTCCTGAACGTAAGTTGGATCGGACATGATGTATTCCTCAGTGAATAGATTAGCGAAGCTGTTTACGGGGTGTTATGACTGACAGTCACGACTCCTGAAAGGAACGGGCTATCCTGCGCCACACTTGACGCAGGAATTTGCCATTCAAAGGTCTGCGGTTGGCCAATCGATGTAACCTTTGGCGCCGCCGCCGTAGTAACTGTCGCGGGGCGCGATGGTTAGCTCGATACCGCGACGCAGACGCTCCACGAGGTCGGGGTTGGAGATAAACAAACGACCAAACGCCACCGCATCAATCCGGCGCTGAGCGCGGCGCTCTAGTGCCATCTCCAGGTCGTAGTTGTTGTTGCCAATGAATACGCCTTCGAACTGCGCGCTCAGCGCGTCCAGGTCCACGCCTTCGGGAACACTGCGGGATGTCGCCGTGGCACCTTCAACGAAATGCAGGTAGGCCAGATCGAATTTGTTGAGTTGCTGAATCAGGTAACCGTAAGTCGCCATGACATTGCTGTCGGGCGGCGTGTTACCGGCATCAGGTGTCACGGGGGAAAGCCGGATCCCAACACGCTCGCCACCCCAGATCGCAATCACGGCTCGGGTGACTTCCAATGTCAGTCGAGCCCGGTTCTCAATGGAACCGCCGTATTGGTCAGTACGCTGATTGGTGGAGTCGCGCAGGAACTGATCGAGCAGATAGCTGTTGGCGGAATGGACTTCCACGCCATCAAAACCTGCCTGCTTGGCATTCTCTGCGGCGATCTTGTACTGCTCGATGATGCCTGGAATTTCCGAGGTCTGCAGCGCGCGAGGCATCGACACCTCGACAAAGCCTTTTCCAGTGTACGTGCAGCCTTCAGCCTTGATTGCCGAGGGCGCCACTGGCGCGTCGCCGTTGGGCTGTAACTCGACACTGGAAAAGCGCCCTACATGCCACAACTGGCTAACGATTTTGCCGCCCGCCGCATGCACCGCATCGGTGACTTTTTTCCATCCAGCAACCTGCTCTTGCGACCAGATGCCCGGAGTCATTGCATAACCTCGTCCCTGTGCAGAGATGTTCGTTGCTTCGGCAATGATCAAACCTGCACTGGCGCGCTGGGCGTAATAAGTCGCATGCATTTCATTCGGTACACCGTCTTCGGCCATCCGGCTACGTGTCACGGGAGCCATGACAATTCGGTTGGCCAATTGAAGCGCCCCCATGCGCATGGGCGAAAAAAGATCGGTGTCAAAAGCGCTATCAGACATAAAATCTCCAAATCAATAGACCGGTCGTCTGGTCACTGTCTTCAGGACCTGACCGACGACCAGCCCCTCCAGGTTTGATGGCGCTTGCCGCCCTGGCGAACGACTAGGCCCTTGCCGCTGAATGTGCCCGTGAGGGTTCCAGTTTGACCTTCTCCCACTTGGCGATAACCAGCGGTGCGATGGCGTTACCCAATACGTTCAGCGTGGTGGTGCCGCTGTCAATAATTCTGAAAATGCCGGCGATCAACGCCACGCCCTCTAATGGAAGACCGGCAGACGCCAAGGTGGCTGACAAGATGATGATGGCAAAACCCGGCACCCCTGCTGCCCCTTTCGAGGTCAGCACCATCGTCACTACCAACAGGATTTGCTGAGACAACGACAAGTCGATTCCATAAAGTTGCGCCACAAAGATCGTCGCGACGCCGAGAAAAATCGACGCACCATCGAGATTGAAGGCATAACCCACCGGCACCACGAAACTGACTATCCGACGGGGTACACCGTAGCTCTCCAGCTTGGTCATCAATTGCGGCATGACGGCTGCCGACGCGGCACTCGAAAACGCCAAAATCAACTCATTGCGGAAGTACCGGATCAATCTGAAAATGTTTTCGCCAATCAAGTAGCAAATACCACCTAGCACCACGAGAGCGAAAACAATCAACGCCAGGTACACCACGCCAATCAACTTGAGCAAGGGAAGCAGCGAGGTAAAACCAAAGGTTGCCACCGTGGCACCGATCATGCCGAACACACCGATCGGCGCATAAGCCATGACAATGGAGACAACCCTGAACATCGCGTCCGAAAGACTCTGGACCAATGCGATTGCGGGGGCGCTTTTCTCGTGCGGCAAAGCGTTCAGTGCCAGGCCGAACAGCACGGCGAAAAACAGAACCGACAGCAACTTCGCCTCCGACATTGCGACGATGAGATTGTCTGGAACAATGTTCTGCAAAATGACCAAGGCCCCTTTCGAAGGCTCGATGGTGATAGAGGCAGAACTATGCGAAACGCCTGAAATATCGGTACCCGTGCCTGGCTCGAAGAGATTCGCGAAACACAACCCCATCACGATGGCCAACGCAGTAATCGCAAAGAAATAACCGAGCGACTTCATACCCATTCGACCAAACGATTTGCTGTCACCACCGCCTGCTATGCCCAAAATCATGCAACAGAACACGATCGGCACAACCACCATCTTCATCATTTTGATGAAGATATCGCCGAGCGGCTTGAGGATCTCCGCGCTCACCCATGTTTGATATTGCGGATGTGTATTGAAGTACCAACCGACAAGCACGCCAAGCAACAGCCCGGCAACGATTTGCCACACCAAGGGAATACGTTTCATGTCTAGCCTTCTTGTTGGAATGAAAGGTCTGCTCTGTTGGCAGTTGCTAGAGTCATGAGCTTCCAGCTCACTTGAGATCAAATGACACAACGGTGTTGTGCCATGAGTGTTTTACTTCGCGAAGAGCTGGCTCATATCCTTGAAAGCCTTGAATTCAAGGGCGTTGCCACATGGATCAAACAGGAACATCGTGGCTTGCTCGCCAACCTGACCTTTGAAACGAATGTACGGCTCGATCACAAACTCGGTGCCAACCGACTTCAAACGCTCAGCCAGTGCCTCCCATTGCTCCCACGCCAGGATGATGCCGAAGTGTGGAACAGGAATATCGTGACCATCGACCGGATTGCTGTGGACGCTCTCTTGAGAAGCAGTTTTGGGGTGCTCGTGAATCACGAGTTGGTGGCCATAAAAATCGAAATCGACCCACTGAGTGCTGGAACGCCCTTCTTCAAGACCGAAGACTTCTGCGTAGAACGTCCGCGCTGAGGCCAGGTTGTAAACAGGGATTGCGAGGTGGAATGGCGAGAGGCTCATCAGAACTCCAGTAATATTTTTTGTTGGTTGGTGACCGTCCCCACCGTCATTGGCTCTTTGGATTCAGCCGTTGCAGGGGATGGGGAACATCGTAGGACGGAAAACCAAACAGAAAAATCAATATATATTTCTTAGAAACACAACTAATATTTGTGAATGATCAAAGAACTCAAGACACTCATCGCTGTAGCCCGCGAAGGCACATTTGCCGCTGCCGGCAACAAGATCGGCCTCACGCAGGCTGCCGTGAGCGCGCAGATTCAGCGCCTGGAGGCTGAGCTAGGCTTCGAGGTTTTCGACAGAAAAGGACGCACGGCACATCTCAATAAAATGGGCCACCAGATACTCCTGCAAGCACAGGAGTTGCTCAGGCTCTATGACAATCTGGGCTCTACGACGGTGGGGCAACCTGCAAGCGTGCTGGTGAACATCGGCGCTATCGCGTCCGTGCAGCGCTCCTATTTGCCAGACGCACTGGCCAGGTTCCACCAACGATGCCCCCAATGCCGCACGCGTGTCGTCCCGGGCTTATCAATGGAGTTAGTGAACCTGGTAGATGCAGGCGAGATCGACATGGCCGCCATCATTCGCCCACCCTTCTCACTCCAGAGTGATCTTCGCTGGACGAATCTGGCGCTTGAACCCTACCGTCTGATCGTGCCGCGCGAAATGCCGGGAAACGACTGGTCGGAACTGCTTTGCAGCCAGCCGTTCATTCGATATGACCGATCATCATTTGGCGGCAGGCAAGTCGACCGGTTTCTGCGTCAGATGCACCTCACCCTGCATGAGGTCTGCGAACTGGATGAGCTTGAGGCAATCATCAAACTGGTCGAAAACAACGTGGGCGTTGCGCTGGTACCACAAACTACGCCCCATCCGGAATGGCCAGCAGGTGTCCGCGCACTCGACCTGGGGATGCACACTTTTCACCGTGATATCGGGTTGATACATCGCTCTCGCCGAAGCCTCACCGAACCTGTGCGAACACTGGCGGACTTGATCAGTGAACAGGTCAAAAGCGGCTTTATCCAATGGCAGCCAGCCTAAAACACTGATTGCAATGCGTTTTTTCGGGACCTTACGAAAGGCATAATCAGTAACCCGGCCACTGCTGGATCGCAAAGAAGCGGGCCAGGTCGGTAGCGGTCCAACTCGCCAATAAAGTCATCCAGATGGTGGCCAGAAAGGCACGCGGTGTCTGGTAGCGATGCGGCTGATGCAAGTGGAGCGATGCCCCCTCCTGAAGAGGCAACGCCGCCCCGGCCTGGCGCTGTGCTAGCTCCCATCTCGAAAATCCACGATCGGTTGCAAGCTCCAACCGATGTCCGTAAACCGCGCCACGCACCCTTCGCCGGTCGGCGCCTGGGCGCCGAAGCCGATTCGCAAGGGCCTGAGCGCGATCCCGGGGAGCGTAAACCAGCGCAGGAACCGCCAATAGACGCCGTCCACGGAAAAGTGGAAGGCCAGCGTCTGACCGTCGCAGTGCACCCGCAGCCACACCGTGTCGCTGTCGATCGACGGCCCATCTGCGTCATCCGAGACCCCTCGGGTAATCACGCTGACCACGGTCGGCAGACCGGCTCCGGATTGCTCGAACGCCAGCTTTGCCCAGTTGTCTTCATCGACCTGGACAAACAGGGCACCGGCATCGAACGCGGATGAAAAGCTCACGCGGACCTTGGCAGACAGGGTGAAAACGGCGTCTTCAATCGTCATGGATGCGGCAATGACATTGTCTCGCCGCGACGCCCCCGCCGGATGAAAAAACCAATCGGTCTGCGGCCCGGCGTTCAGCACGACGGCGTGTGCCTCCAACTGTGCCGAACCGTTACCCTCACCTTTGACTGTCAGTTGCTCTATGCGCATAGCCACCACCTTGTATGGGTCATCACACTTTGAATTGGGTTACCAACGCCAGTTGCTCCTGCGTCAGTTCGTTGAGTTGCGCCGCTGCACGCGCCGAGTCATCTGCCTGATCGGTCAAGGCCTCGGTGACGGTGCGGATTGCCACGACATTGCGATTGAGCTCCTCTGCAACGGCGCTCTGCTCTTCAGCCGCGCTGGCAATGTGCAGGTTCATTTCCGTGATCGTGGAAATCGATTGCCCGATGCTGTCCAGCACCTGCACCGCCGATTCGAAGGCATCGACGCTTTCCTGAGCCCTGCCCCGGCTGCTGTGCATGCCGGCAACAACGGCCTGGGTCCCGCCCTGAAGCTGCTCGATCACTTGACGGATTTCTTCCACCGATCGTTGTGTCCGTTGAGCCAGACCCCGGACTTCATCGGCGACCACCGCAAACCCTCGACCGCTTTCCCCCGCACGGGCCGCTTCAATGGCCGCGTTCAACGCGAGCAGATTGGTCTGCTCGGCAATAGAGCGGATCACCTCCAGCACGCTGCCAATCTGATCGCTGCCCTGGGCGAGTCGGTCCACCTGCTGTTCGGCTCGTTCGAGCTCCTGCGAAAGCGCCGAAATCGAGTCCGTGCTTCTCTGGATGATCAGCCTTCCGGCCTGCGCCGAGCGGTCTGCCTCTTGCGCGGCCCCCGCAGCGCCGGTGGCGTTTCGGGACACTTCATGGGCGGTCAGGCTCATCTCGTTGGAGGCCGTGGCGACCAGGTCAATCTCGCGAAACTGGACTTGCATGCCGTTGCTGGTCTGACGGGCGATGTCGGCGGTTTGCGAGGCATTACTGCGCGCAGTGACCACGCTCTCCTTGAGAGAGGCCACCGTTGGCTGAAGCTTGTCCAGGAACCGATTGAACCAGGCAGTCAGGTTGCCCAGTTCGTCACGTCGGGCGTAACCCAATCGGCTGCGCAAGTCGCCGTCCCCCGTGGCGATTTCGCGCAGCCGGGCCGCGACCTCATCGATTGGTCGAGTGACGCTGCCTGCACTGAACCCAATGAGCAGCAACCCCAGCAGTGCCGCGACCACGGCAACACCGACACTGACCAACACGGCGTCTCGCTGGCTGGACTGCAGTTGACGGCCAAGCGCCACGGCGTCGGCCAGCAGCACCTCGCGTGGCAAATCGACGATGACGCCCCAGTTCGCCACACCTTCCACAGGCTGCACGGGGTAAATGGCATGGACCTCACCGGAAAACTCGATGACCGCCGGTTGGCCGGAACGAATGGCCTGCATCACTTTTTCGCTGTCGTCCCCCAGGAATGCCCTGATGGGCTTACCCAACGCTTCGGGGAATTTTCCGCTGGCGGCGTACGTGCCGCTGGGGGAAATGATGGAGGTCCGCCCAGCGCCGCCAAACAGACCGGCCTGGGCCTTCTCGATTTCATCCTGCAACGTGGCCAGCGGGATGTCCATGCCGGCCACTCCGAGCAGCTTTTCACCGTCCATGACGGGCACCGACAGGGCCGTCAACAGCGGTTGATTCCTGGCATTGAGGTCCGTGTAGGGATCTTTCAGGCAGGGTTTGGCGCTGTCCCGGGTGCACAGATACCAACTGTTGAGGGGCTCGCCGGTCGGGCCGGGGGCATCCTGGGTGAAGTCCGAGTCGGCGATGGGATAGGCCAGCTCTGATTGACCTTGCAGGTTCCAGTTGACGCCATAGCGCCCCTTCTCGTTACTGCCATGCCTGGCATCATTGATGAACCGTTGATCCTGGCCGTCCAGAAGGTTCGGCTCGAACGCAATCCACAGCTGTTGTGCATCGGGGTGCTGGGTATAGGCCGCCTGGACGAAACGCCCGATATCGTCTCGCAGGTCTTGCGCCTGGCCTGCGCGACGTATGGAAATCGCGCGCAGGGTCGAGACCTGCTCAGCCAGGGAGACCACCGTGGCCATTTTGGCGCTGAACTGCAGGGCGAAGGAGCGCCCCTGCTCGCCCGCTCTGGCGAGCAGCAAGGCCGCCACCGAGTCACCCAGCATGCGCTGGCTGGCTTCGGAAACCAGGGCGTTGTTCTGATACGCCTGACGGATATTGAAGAATTCGACAGACACGATGACCGCCAGCAAACAGACACCGGCAAGCAGGACGATCCTGGCTCGGATGGACAACGCCACGGCAGCTACCTCGATATTATTGATGTTTGGAGTCAGCAGGGTGATGAGGGCGATGCACTCGCCCCCTGCGCGTGACTGGCTACGGATTGCGCCGGATCATGTCCGCGAGTTTTTCGCCGATCATGATGCACACCGAATTCGGGTTGCCCGAGACCAGGGTCGGCATGATGGACGCGTCGGCAACGCGCAGGCGCTCGATGCCGTGCACGCGCAGCTCTGGCGAAACCACCGCGTGCGCATCGGTGCCCATTCGGCACGTGCCCGAAGGATGAAGCGCGGCGTGGGCTATCTCTTCACAGAACTGCGCGATTTCCTCACGGTTTTTCACCTGTGGCGCCGGTACGTGACGGCGCGCGATGTAAGGTTTGAATACCGACTGCTCCATGATCTGGTCGGCGATCCGGAAGCCCTCCACCAGCGCATCCAGGTCGTACGGATCGGCGAAGTAGTTGGGGACGACTCTCGGCGGCTGGTCCATGGAGCGACCGTTGAGCTCGACAAATCCTCGGGACCTGGGCCGGATCTGACCGAAGTTGATCGTACAGCCATTGCCGCCGGGCACTGAATCGACGCCCTCTTCGATTCCCGCGCCGACCACCATGAAGTACTGGATATCCGGTGTCGTTTCTTCCTTCTGCCCCCACCAGAATGCGCCCGCCTCGATCAGGTTGGACGCCGCCGGGCCGTTGCGAAACAGACCGTACTGCAAGCCCGCCGCGGCCTTCCACAACGGTTTTTTGTACTTGTCGTAGCTGTGCGGACCGGTCAGCTCGTAGACCATCGATATCTCGATGTGGTCCTGCAGGTTCTGGCCCACGCCAGGCAGGTCCTTGACGACACTGACGCCCTGCTGCTCGAGGTGCCTGGCGGGTCCGATGCCCGATACCATCAGCAGTTGCGGCGTGGCAATGGCGCCCGCCGAAAGGATGATTTCCTTGTTGGCGTACAGTTCCTTACGCACGCCCTTTTCGGTGTAGACGACGCCCTTGGCCACATGGCCTTCGAACAGGATCTTCTCGACCTTGCATCCGGTCCTGACCGACAGATTCTTGCGACCACGGGCGGGACGGATATAAGCGGCTGCCGCGCTGCTGCGCACGCCGTTGCGCGACGTGATCTGGTAGAAGCCGCACCCTTCGGGTTTGCCACTGTTGAAGTCCGGATTGTAAGGCAGGCCATATTCCTGGCAGGCCTGCAGCCAGACCCTCGACAACGGGTGGATATAGGGCGGGTAAGACACCCCCAGCGGGCCGCCTGTACCATGCACCTCATTATTGAAGGTGTCGTTGTTCTCTGCCTTCCTGAAGAACGGCAGCACCTCCTGATAAGACCAGCCAACCGCGCCCTGCTCCGCCCAGCCGTCGTAATCCTCGGGTACCCCGCGAATGTAGATCATGGCATTGACCGAGCTGCCACCACCGAGCACCCTGGCCTGGACCATGGTTGGCGGCTCACTGCGCGATTGCGAACCGGTGGGCTCCCATTGATAACGCTTGAGCAGGTCGCCCTGCGCGGTTTTGTAGTAGGCGCCGGGGATATGGATATAAGGGCTGAGATCACGTGGCCCCTCTTCGAACAACACCACCTGCGTCGCGCTGTCTTCGCTCAACCGACCGGCGAGCGTACAGCCTGTGGAACCGCCACCCACGACTATGTAATCAACCATGTTCAATTCCAGTACCGATTAACCGTTGACGAGCTCATTGAGCAACTTGAAGTGGCTGCGGGCGACCTCGAAGCTGTTCGCCTGATGCTGTTTCTGACAGAACAGCTCGCAGCTCCACCACCCCTGGTAACCCGTGGCCTTGACGGCCTGAACCCACGCCTTGAGGTCCAGAACCCCTTCACCGGTGGGCACGTCGCGAAGAACGTCTTCATTGGGAATGCCGCCGTTGAATGCCAGCGAGTCGCACACATGCACGCCATAGAGGTAGTGCTTGTCCATCCGTGCAACGGTGTCGGGCGTGTCACCCGAGGTGTAGCAATGCCAGAAGTCGATCACCATCTTGACGTTGGGCCGGTCGGCTCGGTCGATCAACTCGATCTGGTGGGTGATCCCGGTGAGAGGCGTCCAGGCCAGGGCCTCCAGGTAAAGGGTGAGGTTGAACTGGGCAGCAAGATCAGCCAACGCTCGCAGATTGCTGGCGGTAATGCGCTTTTGTTCTTCAAGCTCCAGCCCCAACAAACCGGCATACGCGCTGGACCGGCGGCGATCGCGATGATCGATGACGGCCTGGACATCGATCGGTCCGGTCAGCACCTGAACCCCTTTTGCACCTGCGGCAACGGCCATGGAAAACAGCTGCTGGGCGTCTTCCATCAATTGCGCGTGCAGTGCGCCAGTCCGCTCGATATCGCGCAGATAACCCAGGCCCGGCACCGACAGGCCGCCCAGCAATCCCTTGAGATCATCGTGCGAATAACCGGCGTCGAAGTACTTGTGCAGCTTGGTTGCTGACAGTTCCAGCGCCGTAAACCCGACGGATTTCGCCAGGTTCACATCCAGCGCCACCGTACCGTGGCGCGCCACGGTGCAGTGCAGGGCAAATTCATTCACGGCCATTTACAACTCTCCCGAGTAACTCGCGTTTGTTTTTATTGAGCTCGACTCAGCGAGCAAACCTGACCCACTTTCTGTGGGTGCTCGATTCGAAGCACAGGTGAGCCAGTTCGACCCCTCGGCAGCCCTGCTCCAGGTCCGGAACCGGCACCCGCAACGCGCCCGGCCCGCGATCGCCTGCGGCGATGGCCACGGCAAAATCCTGGTAGAGGATCGCCAGGGCCTCCAGATACCCTTCGCTGCAGCCGGCTGGCAGGCTCGAAAAGGCCTGGGCTTCAAGGTTGTCCGCTTGCCCGCGACGCAGGATCAGCTCCGCGCTGTCCACGGGCTTGAGGTGCAGCAGTTCGGGCGACTCCTGGGACCACTCAAGGCTGGCTCGACTGCCAATCACCTTGAACGTCAGGCCATTGCGATGCCCGGGGGCCGCGAAGCTCACCCACATCAGGCCTTCGATGTCCTGACTGAATTCGAACTGGGCCACGCAGTTGTCGTCCATCGGCCAGCCCGGCACCTTGTTGCTCAAGGTCGCACTCAGCGCCGTTGCGCGTTGGCCGGTGAGAAACTCCATCAGGTTGAACGCATGGGTGCCGATGTCGCCGACCACGCTGCTGATGCCTGCCTTGTCGCGCTCACCACGCCAGGCCAGGCTGGCGTTGAGCGATTCCACGCCCGGCGCCAGCCACTCCAGCAAGTACTGGACCTGGATGAACCTGACCTCGCCAATGGCACCGTCCTGGATTCTGCGACGGGCTTCGCGCACCATCGGATAACCCTGATAGGTGTAGGTCAGCGCAAAGAACGTATTGCGCTCGGCGGCCAGGCGTTTGAGTTCATTCGCCTGGTAGATTTCGTTCACCAGCGGCTTGTCGCAGATGACCGCTATCCCGGCGCGCAGGAACGCCTGGCAGGCTTCAAAATGCAGGTGGTTGGGGGTGACGATAATGACGGCATCGATGGGGTCGGCCCGACCGGCTTCAGCACTGGCCATCTGCTGAGCGCTGGCGTAGATCCGCGAGTGGCTGACGCCCAGCGCATGGCCGGCCACGAGGGACTTTTCAGGGTGTGAAGAGAACACCCCCGCGACGAGTTCATAACGATTGGACAGGCGCATCGCCGCCCGATGCAGCGACGCAAAATAAGCGCCCTCGCCGCCGCCGATCATGCCGACCTTGAGCTTTGCGGGGCTCGGAATATCGCTCGTTATATTGGGCATCTCACGGTCTCGGACTGACACTCTTGTACCCCGAGTATCAGCCCGCCCTGCCCAGCGCTCAATTTCGCAAGCCGTCGGCACATGACGCGAACTGACGCAAATCATGATTGATGGCTCGTACGACCCGCGATCGTTAACACCTGATTGTGCGTCAGACTGCGTCAGATATCCCTTTCATGCGAAATTGATCGCGTCTGTTTGCAGTTCGATACTCGGCTCATGAAAACAATAAGCCGAGCCTGTCAAGCGCTGGGCGCACAGTGTGTTTTTCCTGCGGATCCCGCGGCGCGAAACCCTGTGCAACCCGGCCACCCTGCGACGCCAAGCCACGTGCATGGGTGGGTGGACTATTCAGTCCGTCTTTCCCAGCGCCCGGCTCGCAACATCGCCCCGCTGCGCCTTTCTCCTTCTGCCCAATTCGTACCTGTAACTGCGGCCTTCGCCCCCGTGGCGGTGGCGTGTTTCCGATCGATTTCATCCCCAACACGAGTAGGACATCTGTATGAAGCACGAATCAGATAAGGCCGGACCTTCCAAACCGACGACAACACTTTTTAGTGATGTCACCCTTAATCGTCGCTCGTTCATGCTTGGCTCGGCGGCGGCCGCTGCCGGGCTGTACATCAGTTCGTGGGCACCGAACAGCTTCGCCGCGACGGGCCATCTGGAGATCCTCGGCTGGGAGGGCGAGACCGGCGACGCCGAACTCGCAGCCTGGCGCAAGCAGCGCGACATCACCGTGCGCTCCAGCTATGCCGCCACCCAGGATGACATCACCGCACGACTGGCCGGCAGCAATCCGGTACAGCTCGACCTGACCATGTACGCCCTGGGCTATGAGGCCATCTACCGGGATATGGGCATCCTCTCCCCCATCGACGCCTCGCGGATTTCCAACTACAACGCCAATGACACCCTGCCGCTGTTCTACAAGGGCGCTCAATGGTTCTGGGACGGCAAACAGTGGGGTATTCCGCTGCTCTGGGGTATGAACACCATTGTCTACAACGTCGCCAAAATCGACAAACCCACCCGATACAGCGACCTGCTCAACCCTAAACTCAAGGGCAAGCTGACCTTTGTCGACGACTCGCTTTCCACCTGGAGCCTGATCGCGATCATCGCCGGTTACGGCGACAAATACCCGAACCTGACCCGCGCCGAATTCACCGATGCGTTCGAAAAACTGCAGCCCTACCGAGACCAGTGCCGAGTGTTTGCCGCCTCGGTGGGCGACGCCGTTTCGCTGCTGGCTTCCGGTGAAGTCGACGCGGTGTTTTCCCTCTCGGCGCAGGGTGTCCTGGAAACGCAGAAGCGTGGGGTGAAAACCGCCCTGTCGGTGCCCGAGGAAGGCGCTGCCATCTGGTGCGATGCGCTGTTCGTGCCACAAACAGCCAAGGATGTGCCGCTGGCGCTGGAATACGTCAACAAGATGCTGGAACCGCAGATACAGGCAGAAATGGCCTGGTCGATGTTTTCAGGCGTCACCAACCAGAAGGCCATCCCGCTGCTCAGGCCCGAGCTCAAAGAGCTGTTCGACTACGACCATCTCGACGCGGTCTTCAAGAAGTCGAAGCTCTATGGCGTACCGCCGTTGAACTCTGAGCAATACGTGACTTACGCAGAGTGGGTGGATCAATGGGCCACCTTCAAAGGCTCCTTTTGAGCCACACCCTTGGCCAGGGCGCACACGCCCTGGCGCAACCCCGACACGGGACGCCGGGAAAAACGATCAATCGAGTAAGCGAAGTCCGCATGCCTGGCAAGCATCCCACTACCTGCTGCAATGGGTCTGTATCATGAACGTCATCAATCAAAGCAAGTTGGCAAGCACGGACGCTTGTGACTCGACACCCTCAGGGAACGCCGACAGAAAACGCTTCACCCCCTTTTACCTGGCCGGGGCGCCGTTCGCCTTCCTGCTGGTCTTTTTCATCATCCCTGCGGTCCTGCTGTTCGTTTCGAGTTTCTGGCTGTCGCGGTCATTCACCATGATCCCCGCTGCCACGCTGGCCAACTACGCCCGTGTGCTGGGGGCCAGCGGCTTCTACGACTCGCTGTGGATCTCCATGCAGAACGGCTTCTGGACCGCCACGCTGTCCACCCTGCTCAGCGCGCCCGTGGCCTGGTACATCGTCTACCGAACACGCTCCAACGCGATCCTCTACCTGGCATTGGTTTCCTGGTTCTCCAGCTACCTGGTGCGGGTCTACGCCTGGCGCACCATCCTTGGCTCGACCGGTGTGATCAACAGTTCGCTCATGCAGTGGGGCGTGATCGACACGCCCATCGACTGGATCGTGTTCAACAAATTCGCGGTGGTCATCACCCTGGTCCACATCATGTTGCCCTTCACCCTGTTGCTGTTGGTGTCGGGCTTGCGTGATGTGAAAAAGGATTATCTGGAAGCCTGCGCCGACCTGGGCGGCAGCGGCTCGGTGGCCATCCGCAAGGTCATCATTCCCATGGCGCACAAAAGCATCGTCAGCTCCTTCATGTTCACTTTCGTGCTCGCCGCCGCGGATTACGTCACGCCACAGTTGCTCGGCGGCCGCGATGCCATGACCACCGGGCTGTTGATCGCCAACCAGTTCCGCACCGTGGGCAACTGGCCGCTGGGTGCGGCCATGGCTTACCTCCTGCTGATGGTCTTCATGCTGGTCTACGCCGCCCTGCTGGTGTTCATGCGTTCGATGAACCTGGCGCCCGGCAAGCGTTATCACGACTGACAAACAGGGCGCTGCCCCCCCGGAGAATGAAAATGGCCCGGTTATTTACCTGGTTCTACATGCTGTTCCTGTATGCCCCCATCGGCCTGATCGTGCTGTTCAGCTTTCACTCGACACCGTCGTTGTCACTGCCTTTCGAAGGCGTTTCGCTGCGCTGGTACGAAACCATCTTCAACAGCTATGACTTCAGGACCGCGCTGGGCAACAGCCTGATTGTGGCGGGCGCCTCGGCGCTCTTCACCACCTTGCTCGGGACGTTGTCCGCGCTGGCCCTGATGCGCATGAAAGGCAAGGCGAAATCCACGTTCGCCTTCCTCAATTTCGCGCCCATCGCCATGCCGGGGCTGTTCCTGGGTATCGCGCTGGTCATCCTGTTTTCGCTGATCGGGCTGCCGCGTTCTCTGCTCACCATCATCATCGGTCACACCTTGTTTACCCTGCCCTTCTTCGTCGAATCAGTGCGCTCGCGCCTGGAGTATTTCGACCTGTCCTTCGAAGAAGCCGCACGGGATCTCGGCGCTACGCCACTGAAGGCTTTCTGGCTGGTCACCTTGCCCATCATCGGCCCGACCATCGCCGGCGCCGCCATCCTGACCGTGGCGTTGTCGCTGGACGAGTTTCTGATCACGGTCTTCGTCACCGGGACCGATACCACCCTGCCGCTGCTCATCCTCTCGATGATCCGCCGCGCCGTTGACCCAAGCATCAACGCCGCGTCCGTGATCATGCTGGTGATGACCATTGCAATCATCGGGGTCGCTGGATTGGTAATGACGATGCGCCGCCGGCGCATCGAACTCGAACGCACAGGGGAATGAACCATGTCCATCAACAGCATTGAACTCACCGGAATTTCCAAGGCCTACGGCAATCTCACCGCGCTTGGAAAGCTCGACCTCAACGTGCGCAAAAATGAAATCCTGACCTTGCTCGGCCCAAGCGGCTGCGGCAAGACCACGCTGATGCGCATCATCGCCGGCTTTGAAACGCCGACCACCGGCAAGGTGCTGATCGACGGCAAGGACGCCACCCGGCTGCCCCCGGAACAACGGCCGGTGAACATGGTGTTCCAGAAATACGCGCTGTTCCCGCACCTGGACGTGTTCGACAACGTCGCCTTCGGCCTGCGCCTCAAGCGCACGCCCAAAGATGAGATCAAGCGTGAAGTGTCCCGGGTACTGGAGCTGGTGCAATTGAGCACCTTCAAGAACCGTTGGATCTCCGAACTCAGCGGCGGCCAGGCGCAGCGGGTCGCGCTGGCGCGGGCGCTGGTCAATCGCCCTGCCGTATTGCTGCTGGACGAACCGCTGGCCGCGCTCGACCTGAAGATCCGTCACCACATGCTCAACGAGATCAAGCGCATCCACGAAGAGTCCTCCACCACTTTTGTCTACGTCACCCACGACCAGGACGAGGCCATGATCCTTTCCGATCGTGTGGTGCTGCTGAACAAGGGTGGCATCGAGCAGATCGGCGATCCGGAGGAAATGTACTGGGCACCCAAGACGCTGTTCGCCGCACGGTTTTTCGGCGATACCAATATCGTCGACGGTGTTTACGAACACGAAGGCTCAGGCCCCGGCAAGGTGAAACTGCCGTTCGGCCAATACGCCCACCTGCCCAAGGTCACGTTGAACAGTGGCCCGGTGAATGTCTCGATCCGGCCGGAAACCATCGTCCTGTCACCCTCGTCGGGCGCAACGCTGGACGGCGCTTTCGCCGGCACGGTCAAGGACACGTCCTTCATCGGCAATCGGGTGATCTACCGCGTCGCCGTGGGCGGCAGCGACCTGGAACTCAAATGCCAGCAACTGCCGACACCCGGCAGCCACACCATGGCCCCAGGTACACCGGTGACGCTGACGTGCCGGCCTGACAGTTTTGTGGTGGTGGCCGCCTGAAGGTTCTTCGAGGCGCATCCTGCGCCTCAAAGACCGCCTGTGTGCCGTGAGGAGGATCATGCGTTGGTGAACTACATAGTGGTGGGTGGCGGCTCGGCGGGTTGCGTGGTTGCGGCCCGGCTGAGCGAGAACCCTGATGCTTCGGTGGTGTTGCTGGAGGAAGGTCCCAGTGACTGGAATCCCTACATCCATTTGCCGGTGGGGTTTTACAAGACGAGCCAGGGCGCGCTGGTGGAACACTATCCCTGGCAACCGCCGCCGGACTACATCGGCCCCGCCAATCCGGGCATGGTTCAAGCGCGGGTGCTGGGCGGCGGCGCGACGGTGAACGCGATGGTGTACCTGCGCGGGCAGCCTGCCGATTATGATCAGTGGAGCCGGTCGGGCGCTGCCGGCTGGTCGTACCAGGACGTGTTGCCGTTCTTTCTGAAACACGAGGCCAACGATCGCTTCAACAACGCCTGTCACAACGTGGCAGGGCCAGTGGGGGTGAGTGACCAACGCTGCACCCATCCATTGGCGCGTTTCTGGGTGCAAGCTTGTCAGGAAGCCGGCATGGCCTTCAATCCGGACTTCAATGGCGGCACTCAGGACGGGTGCGGCTTCTATCAGATCAACGCCCGTGACGGCCGTCGCTCCAGCACCGCCGTCGCCTATCTGAAGCCCGCCAGGGTGCGGGCGAACCTTGAGGTGATTACCCGGGCCCGGGTGTTGCAGATCATCATCAGCAAGGGTCGCGCGGTGGGTGTGAAATACCAGCGTCGCGGCCAGGTGCAGCACCTGATGGCCGACAGCGAAGTGATCGTATGCGCGGGTGCCATCAACTCACCCAGGTTGTTGATGCTGTCCGGTATTGGCGCAGCGCCGACGCTCGCCGGGCATGACATCGAGGTGCATTGCGACCTGCCAGGTGTGGGCCAGAACCTGCAGGATCACGTTGAGGTGTCGCTGATCAGTGAACTGAATACCGCCCTGAGCTACGACAAATACAAAAAGCTGCACCACAAACTCTACGCAGGCCTGCAATACCTGCTGTTCAGGAACGGGCCGGCCAGCTCCAACATCGTTGAAGGCGGCGCGTTCTGGCGCACGTCCCTTGCCGAAGGACGAGCGGATGCGCAGTACTGCTTCATGGCCGGAGCAGGCGTCGAAGCGGGGGTCGATTCGGTGCCGGGTGGAAACGGCTGCACCCTGAACGTCTGCCAGACCAGACCGCGTTCCGTCGGCAGCGTCGCACTGCGTAGCGCAGACCCCGGGGCAAAACCGCTCATCCGCCCCAACTACCTGAAAGACCCGTACGACGTGGACTGCATGGCCGAGGCCGTGGAATATGGCCGCCACATCATGGCGCAGGGCGCAATCGCCCGGCATATACGCCGCGAGTTCGTCCCTGCGAAGGCGTTGCGCTCGCGAGACGACTACCGCACCTTCGTCCGCCAAACCGCCCACGGCGCGCTTCACCCGGTGGGCACGTGCCGGATGGGCGAGGATGACAATGCCGTGGTCGACAAGCACCTGCGCGTGCGGGGTATCGACGGCTTGCGAGTGATCGATAACTCGATTGCCCCCAACCTCTGCTCCAGCAATACCAACGCGATGGCTATCATGATCGGTGAAAAAGGCGCCTATCATGTCCTTCATGCCAGCGCTTGATGCCCGCAGGACCGCGCCTTGCCGGGTTGGGGTGAATGCCCCTAGACTGCCCCACTGCTCGCAAACGACTGAATAGATGCCATGCAAAACCAAGAGAATTTCCAAGAAAACCTGAAAATGTTATGCGAGCAGGTTGGCACGGTTTCGGAGATGTGCCGCCGTGTCGGCATCAATCGCCAACAGTTCAACAAGTACCTGGCCGGCACTCACCAGCCCTCGAAATCGAACCTGCGGGCCATTGCAGGCTTCTTCGGGCTGAGCATCGATATTCTCTACACCCACCCCAACGACTTCCGCTCGATGATCGAGGGTGGCCACTTCCACCTGTTCCGCAACCTGGTCCAGTCACCCAAGATGTTGCTGTTCATCAACGAATTGTTGATGGAGAACGACGCCGATATCGGCGACCTGACGGGCGTCTATGAGCGTTATCACTACTCCTCCATCTACAAGGGCAAGATCGTCAGGTCAGTGTTCTGCATCTACGAGAAGAACGGAATACTGATGCACTATTACCTGGAGCGCTTTCCCAACCAGGACGGCAGCGGCAAGATCGACTACCACTTCAAGTACCACGGTTTGAGCTTCCTGATCTCCAATCGCATTTTTTGCGTCGACTTCGAAACGATCCAGCGCAATGAGATCACCTTCACCAACCTGGCGGCGGTCAGCCGTAACGCCAAGAAATACGTGTTTGGCGTGTCCAGCGGGATCGCCGCGACCATGGTTCGCCAGCCAGTGGCGGCAAAAGTCGCGATGAACTTCGTGGGCAAGGGGTTCATCAAGAAAGCGCATATCAAGCGGGCCACCGTGTTGTCTCCGGACGATCCGACCATCCCCAAGGAAGTGGTGGACTACCTGGGTTCCGGGACGGCCTCGATCGACCCGGTCTGATCAACTTAGATGTCCAACACGTCAGTAGCGGCCCGCAAGGCCGCTTTTTGCGTCAGCGATAAATTCACTCTGCGTCACTTTGCGTCAACTGTCGCTCGGGTGAGAAATTGTTCACCCACCCTCCCCGCTGTATTTTTTTCGAAGCAGCGGAAATCGTAGCGCTCACAACTTATTGCTCACCACGCACATTTGCATGATTGCGTGCGCCGGCTCGTGCTGCCCAAAAACCGAATAAATTGTTTGCGCCCGATCGAGGTGATGTCATGGCTCAATGGATAAAAAAAGCGAAACCTGCCGCACAGCAGGTAGAACGCAACGAACAGGTCAAAAGCGATGTTTCCCGCATCCTGCTGGATATCGAAAAGCGCGGCGACGCCGCAGTACGTGAACTCTCCGTAAAGTTCGACGGCTGGGATCGCGCGGACTATCGCCTCAGCGACGCGGAAATCAAAGAGTGCGTGGCCAGGCTGACCGAGCGTGAATACAACGACATTCTCTTCGCCCAGGCGCAGGTGCGTCGCTTTGCAGACGCCCAACGCCAATCCCTGCTGGATGTTGAAATCGAAAGCATTCCGGGAGTGATTCTCGGTCACCGGCACATTCCGGTGAATGCCGCCGGATGCTATGTACCAGGCGGCAAATACCCGCTGCTGGCCTCCGCGCACATGTCGATCGTCACCGCCAAATCGGCCGGTGTGAAGAACATCACCACCGCCGCTCCGCCTTTCCAGGGCAAACCTGCGCCCTACATAGTCGCGGCCCAAGCCCTGGGCGGCGCGGATGCGATCTACAGCCTGGGCGGTATCCAGGCAGTGGCCGCGATGGCAATCGGTACCGAATCGATCAACCCCGTGGACATCATCGTCGGGCCGGGCAACGCTTATGTGGCCGAAGCCAAACGTCAGCTGTTCGGCCGCGTGGGCATCGACCTCTTCGCCGGCCCGACCGAGACCCTGCTGATCACCGACGACTCGGTGGATGGCGAGCTGTGTGCCACTGACCTCTTGGGCCAGGCCGAACATGGCGTGGACTCTCCGGCCGTCATGCTGACCACGTCGCGCGAACTGGCACTGGAAACCCTCAAGGAAATCGAGCGGCTCCTGGTCAAGCTGCCCACCCAGAAAATTGCCCGCGAAGCCTGGGAAAACTTCGGTGAGATCATCCTCTGTGAAGACTACGAAGAGATGGTCAGGTATTCGGACGAGTACGCCTCCGAGCACGTGCAGATCATGACCCATGACGACGATTACTTCATGAAGCGCCTGACCAATTTTGGCGCCCTGTTCGTGGGAGCGCGCACCAACGTTTCCTATGGCGACAAGGTCATCGGCACCAACCACACCCTGCCGACCAACAAGGCGGCGCGTTATACCGGCGGCCTGTGGGTCGGCAAGTACATCAAGACCTGCACCTACCAGCGCATCCTCACCGATGAAGCGTCCTCCCAGATCGGCGAATACTGTTCGCGACTGTGCCTGATGGAAGGGTTCGTGGGGCACGCGGAACAAGCCAACATCCGTGTTCGCCGCTATGGCAAAAAGGAAGTCGGTTTTGGTGAGCCCGCGCTCTGACGGCGCATCAGCACAAAAAAACCAGCACCGTAAAAGTGCTGGTTTTTTTATGGCTGGCAAAAGCCCGACCTGCTAACCCCGGCGCACGACGGTCGCCGAGGTGAGCGCCACGAAAACCAGCAGGCCAGCGGTTATCAGCAACGCGTAGCTCAAGGACGAAAGATGAGCGATGAACCCGATGGCCGCCGGCCCCATGAGGATGCCCAGGTAGCCGATCGCGTTGACCGTCGACAGGGCCTGCGACACCGGCATCACCTGCTGCCGCCCGACCGCCGAGCAGTAGACGGGCACCATATTGGCGATGCCCGATCCCACCAGCACGAAGCCGGCCAGGGTCAACCACTGGCTGTCGACCAGCACCGAAATGAGCATGCCGAACATCGCCACGGCACTGCCACCGACCAGCACCGTGCGCTCGCCCAGTCGTGGTACCAGCCAGTCACCGCCGAGCCTGCCGACGGCCATGGTCACGGAGAACAGCGCATAGCCAATGCCAGCCTGGCTGATGTCCATGCCTCGCACGGTGGTCAGGAAGACCGCGCTCCAGTCGAGCATCGAGCCTTCGACCAGGAACGCGATCAGGCACAGGATGCCCACCAGGCAGACGTACCGGGTTGGCCGCGTGAACATCGGTGCCCCGGCACCCTCGCCATAAGCAAGCATGTGCCGACCGAATGCGACCAGCAGCGCCGCGACCACGCTTCCCAGCACGGCAACCGCCGACAACGGCGATAGACCAATGCCGAGCAATACCGAAACCAGCAACGCACTGAAGATGTTACCGACGCTGAACAGTCCATGAAACCCGGACATCATCGTACGCCCCAGACCACGCTCCACCATCGATCCCTGCAGGTTCATGGTGACGTCGGCCGTGCCCATGCAGGCGCCGAAGCACAGCAGGAACACCACCAGCCAATGGAACTGCGAGGCAACCGACAGCGCCAGCAGGCACAGGATCGCCGCACCCACCGCCGTCGTCATGGTTGCCCGGCATCCGACCTTGCTCACCAGCCTGGCCACGAACGGCATCATGCACATCGAGCCACTGCCCAGGCAGAGCAGCAACAGCCCCACCTCGCCATCGCCGATCCCGGCGCGCTCGCGGGCAAAAGGCACCAGCGGCGCCCATGCCCCCATGGCGACGCCTGACAGGAAGAAGGCAATCCGACAGGCCAGCAGATTGTTGCGCGAGATCACGAAAAGGGAGTGGGTCAAATCGTTCATTGCTGATCAGCCATAAAAAAGCCCATCCGGGGATGGGCAAGGGTTGGTGAGCCGGGCTCGACGGGACAGTGAGACTCAGGCCTTGTCGCGCCTTTGCAGCACCACACCGATGACAATGAGCGTCAGGGTGAGCACCGAGGACACGAGCAACTCGGTCTGGTGGCCGGGTACCACCGCCATCAATACCAGGAAGGCCACGATCGCCGCGATGGTCAGATACGACAGCGCCGGGAACAGCGGGAACGTCACCAGCAGCGAGCGTCCCTGTGCGATGGCGCGCTTGCGCAGAATGACCTGGCTGATCGCAATCACCAGGTACATCACCAGGGCGATGGTGCCGATAGTGGCGATCAGCGGAACGAGCACCGTCTGCGGCAAGGTGTAGTTGGCCACCAGCAGCACCAGAGCTCCGGCGCTGGCATAAAAGATCGACACTTTAGGCACACCGTTGGACGTGGTCTGGGCCCACGCACGCGGCGCGTCACGCCGAACGGCGAGTGAATAGCCCATGCGCGAGGCGGTGAAGATCGCCGAATTCAAGGTGCTGGCGACGCCGACCAGGATGACCGCCTGGATGATGGTCGCGGCCCCGGGTACGCCCATGGTTTCCAGTGCCGACTGGAACGAACCGGCCTGCAGCGCCGGAGCGTTCCACGCCACCAGGCTGACGATCACCAGGATCGAGCCGAAATAGAAAATCAGCATGCGCCAGACGACCGAGCGGATGGCGCGACGGATATTGGCGCGTGGGTCCTCGGATTCGGCGGCGGCAATGGTGACGATTTCCATGCCGGTAAAACTGAACAGCGCGAGCACCAACGCCGAGGCAATGCCCGCGAGGCCGGTGGGTGCGAAGCCCCCGTCCTGCCAGAGATGGCCAAACCCTGTGGCCGAACTGCTCGGCAACAGGCCTGCAATCGCGCAGGCACCGAGCGCAATGAAGGCCAGGATGGTCACGACCTTGATCAGCGAAAACCAGTATTCCAGCGTGCCGAAGTTCTTCACGCTCATGATGTTGGTGAGGGTCAGCCCAACGATCAGGATCACCCCGATCGCCATGGAAGGCACACCGACCCAGGCGCCGAGGATATCGGCGGCGACGATGGCCTCCAGTGGAATCACCAACACGTAGAACCACCAGTACAACCAGCCGATGGCAAATCCCGCCCAACGTCCCATTGCCTGTTGCGCGTAGGTCGAAAACGAGCCGGTGTCCGGGTTGGCCGTGGCCAGTTCGGCCAACATGCCCATGACGAGCACCACGAGTATCGCGGCGATGCCGAAGGACACCAGCACGGCAGGACCGGCTGCGCTGATCGCACTCGCCGAGCCCACGAAGAAGCCCGCGCCGATCACGCCACCAATCGAAATCATGGTGATCTGGCGACTGCTCAGTCCTTTGGAAAGCGAGCCATGGGAAGCCACCGTCCGCTCGGACGGCAAATCCAGTTGATAGTCCACAGTGATGCCCCAATCAGGCACTGACCGCCGCATGGCGTGGCACGGACGGCAGTGAATTGCACGAGAATTGTTGTTTTGACCGCTGTGTAGCCAGGGTCAGATTAGGGCGTGCCATGGACGGGGCTCAATTTCTCACCGCCTGAATAAGTGACGCAGCTTGACGCATCCGCCGCTCTGACGTTGCGCGATCAAGACGCAGGAGGCGCCGTCGACCCCCGCACCACCAGGCTGGTGTCGAAGATTTTCACCCGCGGCGCGAGCGGCTCACCGGCTTCAAGCTCTTCGAGCAGGATGCGCGCCGCCCACTCACCCTTGCCGATCAGCGACTGGCGAATGGTGGTGAGATCGCGAAGACCGGCTTCAGGGATGTCGTCAAAGCCGATCACCGACAATTGCTCGGGCACCTGGACGCCCTGGGCAGCGGCGCGCGTCAGGGTGGCCAGCGCCATCACGTCCGAGCTGGCCACGATGGCCGTGATGCCGGTATCGCGTAGCAGAGTCGCCGCCGCTTCCTGACCAAGCGTATTGGTGAACCCGCCCGCCTCGACGATCACCAGGTCGTCGTAGCCAATGCCATGGCGCTGCGCAGCATCCACATACGCGGCGAGCCGTTCCCTAACGATCATTTCCGTGGAAGCCTTGAAGCGTGCCTTGCTGACCAGGCCTTTCTTGCCATCGGGAAGCAGACGTTCGACGAGCACGCCAATCCTGCGATGCCCCAGCCCGATGATGTGCTCCATCTGGTCGATGGAAGCCTGGCGGTCGTCGATCCCCACGTAGTGCACCCCTTCCAGGCGCGGGGAGTCGATCACCACCGCCGGAATGGCGCGCCTGGCGATGTACTGCACGATGGGGTGATCGTCCGGCAGGGTCGAAATGATCAGGCCATCCACCAGGCCGCGCACGGCCAGGTTGTCGTCCCCTGCGCCCTCGCCTTCGAGTTTCTTGCTGCGCAAGGGAAACAGGGTCAGCGCCACGTTGGAGAGCTCATTGACCTGGGCAATGCCCTTGAGCAGGGAAAGGGCCCAGGGGTCATCGACCGCGTAGGACAACTGATCCATGACCGCCAGGCCGATGGCACCGACGCGCCCGGAGCGCAGGCTGCGGCCGCGAACGTTCGGGCCCGGATAACCCAACGATGCCGCCACCGCCAGAATGTGTTCGCGCTGGGTAGCAGACACCTTGCTGGAGCCACTGTAGGCATAGGAAACCGCCGGCTGGGAAACGCCGGCGGCCTTGGCCACGTCCTTCATCGAAACCATTTGAACCTTGTCCTTTTCTCTGTCACGGCAATGCGCGAGCGAGGTCGGCAAACCGAAAGTGGCGCCCAGCATACCGGCTCGATCCGGGCAAAGATAACCCTTGTCAGGGCTCTTTGGACGGCTGTCGGGGTGAGCGGGCAAAGGCCCCTTCCTCGCGGCCCATCACAGCCTTCTCGAGCGGGTTGCAACCTCGGGAAATTTCGACCGATGGCAATGCCCTTTGTCGCAACAGGGTATTGACAAGCCAAAATCGCGTGTTAATTTGTGCTCAAGGTTATACGTATAACCGAGCAAAATCACCTAACAAAAAAATGAGGCCCGCTTATGTCAGGCGCCCAAATACCGAATCCGGTCCAACGGCCGATTCATCCACTGCAACGCCGCGAATCCGTGATTGAACGGCACGCGTTTTTGCACACCTTTGCTTTCACTGTCCTACACAAATTCACATTGCAAACGTATTGAGCGTTCTTCGTTAAGAGCACTCTGCTGCGTGCAATGAGATGAATAACAGGCGCGGTTCCGACACTTCGGAACAGCTTGTATCGATAACGTTTTATCAATAACGCATTTCATGCGGCGGCCTCTTGCAGCCGCGAAAAAGTTCTCGCGGGAACTGTGTGATGCCGTTGAAAGATGGACAAGCCAAACGTCGAAGTTGCTTCGACCGATGCTTGTCGCCTGAAAAAAACAGAGTGGAGAGATAACCGTGACCCGTGTTCTTTATTTGTACGGCGGCTGGCCAGGCCACTACCCCTACGAAATCGCCGGTTGGGCGCGCGAACTGTTCAAGGAGCTGGATTTCGACGTCGAAGAGTCGACCGATATCTTTACCCTGGACCGCGACCTGAAGTCCTACGACTTGATCGTCATCGGCTGGAACAACGCCGTTACGACCGAAACGCTGACGGCGACCCAGGAAAAACACTTGTCCGAAGCCATCGAAAGCGGCGTCGGACTGGTCGGCTGGCATGGCGCCGGGGCGGCCTTCCGCGCCAGCCTCAAATACCACTTCATTCTCGGCGGCTCGTTCCTGGAGCACCCGGCGGGCGAAGGCTATCCACATCCATATACCGTCAACTTCCTCGACCGCCAACATGAAGTGACTCAGGGTGTGGAAGATTTCGAAGTGCGCTCCGAGCAGTACTACATGCAGGTCGACCCGAACATTCATGTGCTCGCGCAAACCACATTCGACGGCAATCCCATGCCGTGGCTCAAGGGCCATCGCAGCCCGGTGGCCTGGGTGCGCAACTGGGGCGAAGGACGGGTGTTCTATCACTCCATCGGCCACGACACCAGCAACCTCGCCGACCCCAACATCCGTCGCCTGACCAAGCAAGGCCTGCGTTGGGCTGCGCGCAAGTGAATACCTGACCGGTAGCTCCAGGCGCCCCGGCCCCTGAAGTCATTCCAGAAAAACCCCCTCCAAGCAGGAGCGAAACAAAATGGCAAAACTTACAGGCAGCCAGGTGGTTGCCCAAACCCTGAAAAACTACGGCGTGGAGTACGTCGCCGGGATTCCCGGCCACGGCATCTGGACCTTGATGGACGCCTTCATGGAAGAGGAGTCCAAGCTCAAGTTCATTCAGGTCTTCCATGAACAGAGCGCCGTGCACCTGGCTGACGGTTATTACCGTGTCGCCGGCAAACCCATGGTTGCCGTGACGTCCATTGGCGCTGGCGCCAGCAACACGGTGATCGGCATGGCCACCGCCTACACCGACTCCACCAGTTGCATGCTGATTACCGGCGGCCCGCCCACCCACATGCGTGGCCATGGCCTGCTGCAGGAGCTGGAGCGCTACACCGACAACGACTTCCCGAAGATCGCCGAAGCCGTGTCCAAGCGTCACTGGGTCGCCACTCGTACCGAGGAAATGCCGTTCATTATGCACCGCGCCTTCAGCTCGATGCTGACCGGTCGCCCGGGCCCCGTGCACATTGAAATCCCGATGGACGTCCAGGCCGAAGCGGGTGAAGTCACGCTGCACGACCTTCAAGAGCGCATTCCGGTGGGCAAGGTCTACCCAGACCCCGAGGCCATCAAGCGCGCCGCCCAAGTGTTGCGCGAAGCCAGGCGTCCGATGATTGTCATCGGCGGTGGCGTGATCACAGCCGAGGCTTCGGCAGAAGTCGTCGCCCTGGCCGAGCATTGGAAAATCCCGGTGGTCACCACCTGGAACGGCAAGAGCGGCTTCCCGGAAGATCACGCCCTGTTCGCCGGCAGCGTCGGCCAGACCGGCACCCTGTGCGGTAACCAGATGGCCTCCAGTGCCGACGTTATCCTGGCTGTCGGTTGCCGGTTCACTGACTGGTCGTCATCGAGCTATGCCCAAGGCGTGACCTTTTCCATTCCACCGGGACGACTGATCCATATCGATATCGATCCGCACGAGATCGGCAAGAACTACCCGGTGGCCGTGGGCATCGTGTCGGATGCGAAATACGCCCTCGCCCATCTCGTCGAGGCTTTGAAGAGCGACTCCGTCGATCGCAGCGATTATCTGGCGGACTTGAAGCGCAATCAGGATCTGTGGGAAGCCAAATTGGCCACCCGTCGTGATTCCGACCGTTTTCCATTCACCTCACAACGGCCGCTGGGTGCGCTGCGCAAGATCTTCCCGCGCGACACCATTGTGGTGGTCGGCTCGGGCAACGCCCAGGGTGCGGTCAAGCAGACGTTCCCGGTGTACACCCCACGCACGCACCTGACCTCCGGCGGCTTCTCGTCCATGGGCTGGGCCGTGCCTGCAGCCATCGGCGCCAAGCTGGCGGCTCCGAACCAGCCGGTGGTGTGCATCCTGGGCGATGGCGACTTCCTCATGAACCCACAGGAAATCGCGGTCTGCGTGACCAACAATATCCCAGTGGTCTTCCTGATCCAGAACAACGCCGGCTATATGTCGATCCGTGGCGGCCAGCGCAAGCAGACCAGTCGTCATCTGGGCAGCGAGTTCAACCTGCCGAACGGCGAACCCTATTCGCCGGACTACGCGGCGCTCGGCAAGGCGTTCGGCATGCTGTCGTTCTGCGTGAAGAGCAACGAGGAGCTGGAGCCGATCCTGCAACAGGCTCTGGACGCCAATGCCCCTGTGCTGATCGAAGTGCCGACTGACCGCGACGCGGCCGGCCCGTGGGTGCCGGGCTGGTGGGACTTCCCGGTACCGGAGTACATCACTGACGAACGTCAGGACGAGTACTGGGAACTGCGCAAAAAAGAACAGCATCTGTAAACCACGATGAAGGCATGCACGAAGTGAGTACTTCAAACATCACTCTTTCAGCGCAAGCCACGTCCGAGGGAGCGCCGGTTCGCCGGCGCTCCACCGAGACCGCCACGCCTGATGAAAACGGGAACCTGACCTGCGACGTGTTGATCATCGGATCAGGCATGGGCGGTTCAACCTTCGCCCACGCGCTCGTCGACAAGGGACTGGATGTACTGATCGTCGAGCGCGGTGATTTCCTGCCGCGCGAGACCGAGAACTGGAGCGCCGAGGCCGTTTTTGGCCAGGGGCGCTATCGCAATGCCGAACAATGGCTGGACCACCACAACAAGCCGTTCTCCCCCGGCGTGTTTTATTACGTCGGTGGCAACACCAAATTCTACGGCGCCATGTTGCCCCGTTTCCGGGAGGTCGACTTTGCTGCGGTTCATCATGCCGAGGGCATCGCGCCAGCCTGGCCAATCACCTATGCCGACCTGGAGCCGTTCTATTGCCAGGCCGAGGCGTTGTACAAGGTGCATGGCAACGCGGGGCAAGATCCCACCGACCCATGGCGCTCCAAGCCATATCCGTGGCCGGGATTGAAACATGACCCCGCCCTGTTGCCCCTCGAAGCCGCGATGCGACACGCCGGGCTGTCACCTTTCGTAATGCCTGCGGCGGTGGATTACGGCACTGATCGGGCCTGCGTGCTGTGCTCCACGTGCGACGGCTACCCCTGCCTGCTCGAAGCCAAAGCCGACGCAGAAATATCGGCGCTGCGCCCGGCCCTGCAAAAAGGCGCGCGGCTGTTGGTTGGCACGAAGATTGATGCGTTATCGACCTCTGACGACGGAAAACGCGTCACCGAGGCCTGCGGTACAAAGGACGGCAAACCGGTGCGGATTGTCGCCAGGCGCGTTGCGCTGGCCTGCGGCGCCGTCAACAGTGCCGCCCTGCTCCTGCGCTCACGCAACGCGCAGCACCCCAACGGGCTGGGCAACCGCTCCGATCAATTGGGAAGAAACTATATGGTGCATAACAGTACCTTCATGATTGCCGTCGACCCTCGACGCAGCAACGACGTGAAGTTTCAGAAAACCCTGGCGATCAACGACTGGTACACCGCCGGTCGCAGCAATACCTTCCCGCTGGGAAATGTGCAGATGCTGGGCAAGATCCGCGAACCCATGATCAGCCCGATGCGCCCATGGATTCCAAAAATGCTTTCGCGCTATATCACCGCGCACAGCGTCGACCTGTACCTGACGTCCGAAGACATTCCCACCCCTGACAATCGCATCGAATACGACGCCGAACGCGATGCCATCAAGGTTCACTGGACCCCCAACAACCTCAGCGCCCACGCACAACTGGTCGAGCGTACGAGCGAGATGATGAAGAAAGCCGGGTACCCGTTTGTCCTCACCGAGCGCATGGGCATTGGCACCAACTCGCACCAATGCGGCACCGCCGTGATGGGCAATGACCCGGCCAACAGCGTGGTGGATGCGAACTGCAAGATGCATGACCTGGACAATGTCTGGATCGTCGACAGCGCTTCGTTCCCCTCCTCGGCGGCCGTCAACCCGGCGCTGACCATTGCCGCGAATGCGCTGCGCGTCGCCGCCAACTTCCACTGATACGGCATCCCTGCGGGGATACTTCGCTGACAGGATTTGTTAAAACATGAACAAAATCGACAACAGCCTCGTCACACCACGAATTCGCAGGGCCAGGATTGCAACCTTCGCAGGCTTCATGATGATCGGAGCCATGCTGTATATCTGGTCCACGGGTGTTTCCGCTTTTCGTCATCACATGGGCCTGAACGGCGACCTGGGCGATGCCAGTTTCGGCATGATCGCCTTCGGCATCGGCGTGGGCAGCGCCGCCGGGTCTTTCCTGGTGGGCCTTTTCCTCGACCGATTCGGCGCCAAGCGAGTGATCCTGGCAACCGCGATTGCCTATCCCCTTTCGATCATTCCACTGGGCTTCACCACCGACTTCAATTTCGCGCTGTTCTTCGGCGTGCTTCTGGGGTTGTTGCGCGGGGCCACCGATACCGCGTTCAACACTCATGGGGTGCAGGTAGAGCGCTTCTATCAGCGCTCGATCATGACGTCGTTCCACGCGGCCTACGCACTGGGCGGCTTCCTGCTGGGCATGGTCGGCAGCCTGTTTGCGGCCCGATTCACCGAGAGCGCTGCCGTACCCTTTGCGATCCTGGGTGGACTCACGATTCTCGGGGGTGCCGCTGTGGGTTATTTCATGCTGGACAAACATGAAGTGGTCCCGCATGTCGAGACCCTGACGGCTGCAAGCGCCGGCGTGACCAAGCGTTCGTCGAACGCCGTTATTTTGCTGATGATCGGGTTTGGCGTGCTGTTGCTCGGCAGCATGGTCGGCGAAGGGACGGTGGCTGATTGGGGCCAGGAATATGGGCGGCGCGTGCTCGGCGCGACAGCGTCAAGTGCTGGTATCGCCGTCTCGGTGTTCACCGGCGCTGAGTTTCTCGCGCGTCTGTTCGGTGATCGGTTCGCGGCCTGGGTCGGCCCTGCTCGAATGGTATTGATCAGCTCGGTGGTGGCGATTTGCGGACTGCTGGTAACCGTCGTGTTCCATACCCATCTGGCGGGTTTGGTCGGTTTCGCCCTGTTCGGTCTTGGTCTTGCCTGCATCGCGCCGCTCATGCTGTCGAGCGCCGGTCGCAAGGACCCGGCCAACGCCGGCCGAAATATCGGTATCGTCAACTGCATTGGCTACTCCGGCATGCTCCTGGGCCCGGCGGCCATCGCCTATGTCGTGAGTACATTCGGTATCGACAAGCTGCTTTATTTCCCGTTGCTGCTGATGATCCCACTGGCCCTGTTCGGCCCTGCACTGATGCGCCAGACACGCACGCCACAATCGGCTGCGGTCACGTCAACCCATTTGCAGAAATGCCTGTAGGCCGGGCGCCGGCCTTGTCGTTTCCCTGACCACACCAAAAGAGCTCGACATGGATCTTCAAGAAGACCTGGCAATATTGATTCGACAGGAGGAGGAACTTCAGTTCGAAGCCTTCGACGAAAGCACGGCCTGGCAACTCGGCTCGTTGCTGTACAACCGGGCCACTGCCCAGCGCTGGCCGCTACTGATCGATGTGAGGCTTTTTGACCGTGCGTTGTTTCTGGCCGCCACGCCCGGCATCACCGCCGATAACCACGACTGGGTGAGACGCAAAACCAACACGGTCCGCAGGTTTCTGTGCAGTTCCTACCGGATCGCTCACCAGTTGAAGCTGGAGGGCAAGAACATCACGGAGCGTTATCAGCTATCGCCCAGCGACTACGCCAACTTCGGCGGAGGGTTTCCGATCACGGTACGGGGCGCGGGGGTGATCGGCAGTGTGACGGTATCGGGTCTACCAGATCGCCAGGATCATCAGCTTGTCATTGACGCCTTGTGCACGTTGCTTGGCAAGCCCCCCGTTCCATTGACGCTCTCGCCACACCTGCCCGCCTGACCACCACGGCGCCAACCCCGTCCACGAAACGGGGTTGGCGCCGTGGACGGCCAATCAGCCCTTGCTGTCCTTGGCCAACATCGACTTGGGAATCAGCATGATCAGCACGCAGCTCACCAGCAGGCATCCACCCAGCACATAGGTGCCATTGTTGATGTCGCCCGTGAGTGTCTCGGCCATGGCGGTGATCATGGAGCCGGTGAACCCGGAGAGGTTACCGATGGCGTTGATCATGCCAATGCCCGCCGCCGCGGCTACGCCCGAGAGAACAGTACCCGGCAGGGTCCAGAAAATCGGCATCAGGCTCAGCAACCCAGAGGCAGCGACGCTCAGGAAGAAGATCGACACCGGCAGGTTATGGGCGAAGATGGCGCTGCAAATCAGGCCGATGCCGCCGATGAATGCCGGGATGGCCGCGTGGTATCGACGTTCACCGGTTTTGTTGGAGTGCCAGGCATTGAGGGTCATGGCCACGATGGCGGTGGCGTAAGGAATCGCCGTCAACAGACCGATGTGCAGGGTGTTGGAGATACCGGTCGACTTGATGATCGTCGGCATCCAGAACGCCAAGCCATAGAAGCCCGTGTTGAACGTCAGCAGGATCGCCACCAGCAACCATACGCGGCCGTTGAAGATCACATCACGAAGACTGGAAGCCTTGGTGGTGTTGTCGCGCTCGAGGTTGTTCTTGAGGACGTTTTTCTCCGCCGTCGTCAGCCACTTGGCGTTGTCGATCTTGTCCACCAGCAACGTCACGACGACCACGGCCATGATCAACGAAGGAATGCCTTCGATGATCAGCATCCACTGCCAGCCCGCCATGCCGTGCACGCCTTGCATGGACTGCATCAACCAACCGGACAGAATCCCGCCCAGGGTCAGGCTGATGGGCATCGCCATCAGGAAGCCTGCCATGACGCGGCTTTGACGGTGGGTGGGGAACCAGTAGTTGAGGTAGAGAATCACGCCCGGGAAGAAACCGGCTTCACAGATGCCGAGCAAAAAGCGCAGCACGTAGAACATGGTTTCCGATTCGATATGGAAGAACTTGGCCAGCGGCACCGTGAAGGCGACCGCCATGGAGACAATGCTCCAACTGATCATGATCCGGGCGATCCAGAGGCGCGCGCCGAAACGATGGAGAAACAGGTTGCTCGGCACTTCGAAGAGGAAATAACCCCAGAAGAAGATGCTCGCGCCCAAGGCGTAGACGGTGTTGCTGAATTGCAGGTCGTTGAGCATGTCCAGCTTGGCAAAGCCGATGTTGACCCGATCCAGGTATGCCGCCATGTAGCAAAACAGCAGGATCGGCAGGATACGCAGGATGACTTTTCGGTAGGTGCGGTCCTCGGAGGTAAGCGCCGCCGAGCCCTCTCCGTCGAGAGAGCGCTGAGATACTGATTCCATGTGTAAACCTCAAGGCATGTCGTCATGCCGATTGTTTTTGTTTTGGCTTGCGACCTTGAGTTCCTCGGACCGTCTGAGGCAATCCGGAGGGAGAAAAGGACTCTGCAAGATAGGCTGTTACCGGTAACATTTTTAATTTAACAACGAGTTTCCGAGCAAAGCAAGCAGGCCCGACTAAAAATTTCAGGTGCTTTCGCGGGCGAGGATCTTGAATTCGACCACTTCGGATTGTCTTGGTCGCGGCTGTCCGAGCCGCTGGGCGTTGGCACTGTTCGCCAGCAGTTCCCCGGCGCGGCGACCAATCCGGTAAGGGTCCACGGAGACCGTGGTGATGGTCGGCGTGCAATAACGCGACACCTCGAAATCACCGAAACCGGCGATGGCGACGTCGTCCGGCACACGCAGCCCCTGACGATGGCACTGCATGATGGCGCCGAACGCGGACAGGTCACTCACGCACATGACCGCGTCAGTGTCCGGCCACTTCTCCAGCAACCGTTTCACCGACTCACCACCGTGGCTCATGGTGATCGGCGACTCGCCATACTCCATCACCCTCGGCTCCCCTGCCCCCAGCGCCTGCACTGCCTGGAGGTAGCCCTGCTGTCGTTGCTGACCACGGTGGTCGAGCACGGACGCGCCGCCGATGTAGCCGATGCGCCGATAACCCTGCTGATACAGGTGCTCGTACAGCGCGGCGGCGGCGGCAACGTTGGAAAAGCCCACCGATTGCTCGATGGGGTCATCGGGAATGTCCCAGGTCTCAACGACAGGCACTTGCGCCTGGCGCAACAGCTTGCGGGTTTCATCCAGGTGCGCGCTGCCGGTCAACATCACACCGACGGGGCGATGGCGCAGCAGCGTGCGCACCAGCAACGCCTCTTGTTCCAGGTGGTAATCGGTGTCGCCCAGGAGCAGGCACAGGCCATGCCCGCTGACGGCGTCGTTGAGGCCGCGCACGGTATCGGCAAAGTTCGAACTCGCCAGTGACGGCACCAGGGCGACGATGAATTCCGAGCGCCCGGTGGACAAGGTCCCGGCGGAGGCATCAGGCAGGTAACCGAGGCTTTCGATGGCGTCCAGAACGAGCTTCTGCGTGCGCTCTGACACGTCTCGACCCGCCAGAACACGGGAGACCGTCATCTTCGATACACCGGCCAGTTTGGCAACGTCGGCCATGCGCGGCGGCGTGGTGGTTTTGCCTGAATCCTCGAAACTCATGAACGTCCTGTTTTCCTGAAAAAGACCGGGCAGTGCCTGAAAATCAACGCCGCCAACACGGATGCCGGCCGATTATACATGGGCGGTACTCACCCGACCTCTGCTGCTTGATACCGCATCGGCCACCCGGTCGAATATCGATATTGGGCCTTTACAAAATAAAAATGTTACCGGTAACATCAAGTCATTCGAACGCCGGCAGACGCTGTGCAACCCGTCAGTCTTGTCGCTTCTCGCGGTGGTTCGCTTTTCGTCGATCGACGCCTAACAAGAGATAAAAAAATGTCTGAAAACACTCCTCTGCCCCTTCGCAGCCAACAATGGTTTGACGATCCGAGCCACGCCGACATGACCGCGCTCTACGTGGAACGGTTCATGAACTACGGCATGACGCGCGAGGAGTTGCAATCAGGCCGCCCCATCATTGGCATCGCCCAGACCGGCAGCGACCTGGCGCCGTGCAACCGCCATCACCTGGAACTCTCGCAGCGAACCAAGGCAGGCATTCGTGATGCCGGTGGCATTCCGATGGAGTTCCCCGTGCATCCGATGGCCGAGCAGACACGACGCCCCACCGCGGCCCTGGATCGCAACCTGGCGTATCTGGGTCTGGTGGAAATCCTGCACGGCTTCCCGCTCGATGGCGTTGTGCTGACCACCGGCTGTGACAAGACCACCCCGGCCTGTCTCATGGCGGCGGCGACGGTCGATATTCCGGCAATCGTGTTGTCCGGCGGGCCGATGCTGGACGGCCACCACAAGGGCCAGTTGATCGGTTCGGGCACCGTGTTGTGGCATGCGCGCAATCTGCTGGCCAGTGGCGAGATCGATTACGAAGGCTTCATGGAGATGACCACGGCGGCCTCCCCTTCGATTGGTCACTGCAACACCATGGGCACGGCCCTGTCGATGAACGCGCTAGCCGAAGCCCTGGGCATGTCACTGCCCGGCTGCGCGAGCATTCCGGCGGCCTATCGTGAGCGCGGCCAGATGGCCTACGCCACGGGCCGCCGCATCGTCGACATGGTGCGCCAGGATATTCGTCCTTCGAGCATCATGACCCGCGAAGCGTTCGAGAACGCGATTGCCGTCGCTTCGGCGCTGGGCGCCTCGACCAACTGCCCGCCGCACCTGATCGCCATCGCGCGGCACACCGGCATCGATCTCAGCTTGCAGGATTGGCAACGCATCGGCGAAGACGTGCCGCTGCTGGTCAATTGCATGCCCGCCGGCAAATACCTCGGCGAGGGGTTCCACCGCGCTGGCGGCGTTCCGGCGGTGATGCACGAACTGAAAAACGCCGGTCGCCTGCACGAAGACTGCGCCACGGTCTCGGGTAAAACCATCGGCGAGATCGTCAGCCACAGCGCCGCGAGCGATAAAGACGTCATCCATTCGTTTGAAGACCCCTTGATCCAGCGGGCCGGGTTTATCGTATTGAGCGGTAACTTCTTCGACAGCGCCATCATGAAAATGTCGGTGGTCGGCGAAGCCTTCCGCAAGACGTATCTGTCCGAGCCTGGCGCGGAGAACAGTTTCGAAGCCCGCGCCATCGTGTTCGAAGGTCCGGAGGACTACCACGCGCGCATCAACGACCCGGCACTGGACATTGACGAGCGCTGCATCCTGGTCATTCGTGGCTGTGGCACCGTGGGTTACCCGGGCAGCGCCGAGGTGGTCAACATGGCCCCACCGGCCGAGCTGATCAAACGCGGTATCGACTCGCTGCCGTGCCTGGGTGACGGTCGCCAGAGCGGTACCTCCGCCAGTCCGTCGATCCTCAACATGTCGCCTGAAGCGGCGGTTGGCGGCGGGATCGGTTTGCTGGAAACCAACGACCGCCTGCGCATCGACCTCAATGCGCGTCGAGTGGACCTGTTGGTCGATGAAAGCGAAATGGCCCGTCGCCAGGCGGCCTTCAAACCCACCATCCCGGCCTCGCAGACACCCTGGCAGGAAATCTATCGCCAGCAGGTGGGCCAACTGTCAACGGGCGGTTGCCTGGAACCCGCGACCTTGCACTTGCGCGTCATCGCGCGCAGCGGCAATCCACGTCACTCCCATTGATCCGCCCTTTGCGCCGAGGTGTTTTCCATGTCTCAAACAATTGTTGCAACCGCATTATCGGACTTGAATGTGCACGCGCAGGATCTGGCCCAAGGCACCTGGATCAGCCGTGTGTGGATCCCCGGCGCCACGGCCGGCCCTGCGGTCGTGCTGCTCAAGGATCATCAGGTCTATGACATCAGTGCCCGGGTCGCGACCGTGTCGGCGTTGCTTGAACTCGATGAGCCCGTTGCCTACCTGCGCAGCCTGCCACTGGAGCAGGCGCTGATCAGCTTTGATGAGTTGCTGCGCAACAGCGACGCCGCCACCCGTGACGAAGCCCGACCGTGGCTACTGGCGCCCATCGACCTGCAAGCCGTCAAGGCCGCCGGGGTGACCTTTGCCACCAGCATGCTCGAACGCGTGGTCGAAGAGCAGGCCAAGGGTGACCCGGCCAAGGCCGACAGCATTCGGGCAATATTGGTGGAAAGCATCGGCGCCGACCTGGGTGACATCGTGCCGGGCTCCGCCCAGGCCGCTGCCCTCAAGGAAGTGTTGATCAGCCAGGGCATGTGGTCGCAATACCTGGAAGTGGGCATCGGACCTGACGCCGAGATCTTCACCAAGGCGCAACCTCTGTCGGCAGTAGGCTACGGGTCGGACATCGGCATCCATCCCAAATCCAGCTGGAACAACCCTGAACCGGAAGTGGTATTGGCCGTCTCCAGCAAAGGCAGGATCCAGGGCGCTACGCTGGGCAATGACGTCAACCTGCGAGACTTCGAGGGCCGCAGCGCCCTGCTGTTGTCCAAGGCCAAGGACAACAACGCATCGACCTCCCTGGGCCCGTTTATCCGCCTGTTCGACGAAACCTTCGGCATCGACGACGTGCGCTCGGCGGAAGTCGCCCTGCGCGTCGTCGGCGAGGATGGTTTTGTCCTCGATGGCAGCAGCTCCATGAATCAGATCAGCCGCGATCCGACGGATCTGGTGGCTCAAACGCTCAATGAAAACCATCAATACCCCGATGGCTTCGTGCTGTTCCTCGGCACGCTGTTCGCCCCCAAGCAAGACCGGGATCTGCCCGGAGGTGGCTTCACCCACAAGCCGGGTGACGTGGTGGCCATCAGCAGTTCCAAGCTCGGCACACTGGTGAACCGGGTGACGACCAGCGATCGCGCGCCTGCATGGCAGATGGGTTATCGTGCCCTGCTCGACAATCTGCACAGTCGCGGGTTGATCGACGCCGCCATCCAGCCATGTTGACCCTTGGGAGCCTATCCATGAACGAACACAACGGACACAACTTCATCAACGGCCAGCGCAGCGCGGCGGGGCAAAATCGCCTGCAAAGCTTTGACGCCAGCACGGGTGAAGAACTGCCTGGCTTCTACATCGAAGCCACACAGGAAGAAGTCAACGCCGCCGCTCAGGCCGCCGCGGCGGCTTACCCGGCCTACCGCACGCAGCCTGCTGCCCGACGCGCCTTGTTTCTTGAAGCCATCGCCGATGAGCTCGATGCTCTGGGCGACGAGTTCATCACCACGGTGTGCCGCGAAACGGCGTTGCCGGCCGCGCGCATCCAGGGTGAGCGGGCTCGCACCAGCGGCCAGATGAGGCTGTTTGCCCAGGTGCTCAAGCGCGGGGATTTCTACGGGGCACGCATCGACCGCGCCCTGCCCGATCGCCAGCCCCTGCCACGCCCTGACTTGCGCCAATACCACATCGGGCTCGGCCCGGTGGCCGTATTCGGCGCCAGCAACTTTCCGCTCGCCTTCTCTACCGCCGGCGGCGATACCGCCGCAGCGCTCGCGGCCGGTTGCCCGGTGGTTTTCAAGGCGCACCCGGGTCACATGGCCACTGCTGAATGGGTCGCCCTGGCGATCATTCGCGCCGCCGAACGTACAGCCATGCCGGCGGGCGTCTTCAACATGATCTACGGTGGCACCGTCGGTGCCTGGCTGGTGCAGCACCCGGCGATCAAGGCGGTCGGTTTCACCGGTTCGCTCAGGGGCGGTCGAGCGCTGTGCGACATGGCAGCGGCGCGGCCGGAACCGATTCCGGTTTTCGCCGAGATGTCGAGCGTCAACCCCGTGCTGGTATTGCCCGAGGCTTTGAAGGTCCGGGGCGCCGAAGTGGCTGCGCAGTTGAGCGCTTCGGTGGTTCAGGGTGCGGGGCAGTTCTGCACCAAACCCGGCATGGTCATCGGCATACGCTCACCCGAATTCGAGGCATTCCTGGACGACCTGGTCCAACAGGTCAATGCTCACCCTGCGCAAACCATGCTCAATGCCGGTGGGCTGTGCAATTACTCGGACGGCTTGACGCGCCTGCATGATCATCCGCAGATCCAGCACCTTGCGGGACGCCCACAGGAAGGCGGCCAGGCACATCCACAACTCTACGAAGCGGACGCCGCGCTGTTGATCGAGGGCAACGAACTGCTCCAGCACGAAGTGTTCGGCCCGGTCATCGTCGTCGTTGCGGTGAAGGATCGACAGCAACTGCAGCAGGCACTGCAAGGTTTGCAGGGCCAACTGACGGCCACCCTGATCGCCGAACCGGCGGATCTGGAGGTCTTCGGCGATCTGGTTCCGTTGCTGGAACTCAAGGCCGGTCGCCTCCTGCTGAATGGATACCCGACCGGTGTCGAAGTCTGCGACGCGATGGTCCATGGCGGCCCCTACCCGGCCACCTCGGATGCTCGCGGTACGTCCGTGGGCACGTTGTCGATCAATCGCTTCCTGCGCCCGATCTGCTTCCAGAACTACCCGGACAGCCTGCTCCCCGACCCGCTGAAGAATGCCAATCCACTGGGCATCCTGCGTCTGGTGGATGGCGTGAGCACCCGGGATCGCCTGGCCGACCATTAAGTGAATGGCGCCCCTGGTCAGGCGATGGCGCGTGGCTCAGGGGCGTGTTTTGTAAGATCGCTCATCAAGGCGCGGCCTTGTCTTCATTCAGGCGGGGCTCCACCCGCCCATGCCTACCGTTGTGTCAACTGCCGATACAACTGCGGCAACCGCAGCGGCAGTTGCTCGGGCTGGCGGATCAGAGTGTAGCCATTGGCGCCGAACATGTAGGGCAGGTATTCCTCGGCCTCGCGATCGATGGTGATGCAGAACGGGATCAGGCCCTGGCGCCGTGCTTCCATGACCGCCTCGCGGGTGTCTTCCACGCCGTAGCGTCCTTCGTACAGGTCCAGGTCGTTGGGTTTTCCATCGGTGACCAGCAACAACAACTTGCTGCGTCGCTTGCTCTGCCCCAACAGGTGGGTGGCGTGACGAATGGCGGCGCCCATGCGCGTGTAATAACCGGGTTTAAGGCCCTGGATCCGCCCACGGGTGTTGTCATCGTAACGTTGGCCGAACGACTTCAACTCCTGCATGCGTACCTGCTGTCGGCGTAATGACGAAAACCCATACAAGGCAAAATCATCACCCAACCCCGACAGGGTTTCGCCGAACAACAGCAAACTGTCGCGCACCACATCAATCACCCGATGCTCATTGTTCAAATGCGCATCGGTGGACATCGACAGATCCGCCAGCAACAGGCAAGCCAGATCCCGCCGTGTTCGCCGTTGCTCCATGAACAGTCCTCGCTCGGCGCTCTGCCCATGCGCGCGCTCGACGTGAAAATCCAGCCATGCTTGCATGTCGAGCTCCGAACCTTGCGCCTGCTGGCGCAACCACTGCCGATCATTGCGCAGGTGCTCGAACTGGCGCCGCAGACGATGGGCCGAAGCCTTGAGCCGTTGCGGCAGCGGCAGTGCCTCACAGTCACGAGGCACCATCATTTGCAGGTTGACGAAGCTGTCCTGCATTTGCTGCTTGCGGTAGTCCCATTCCGGCAACTTGATGCCCTCGCCCAGCGGCATATCGTCAACGTCGGCGGGTGGCAAATCCAGGTGCAGCTTGAGACCGCCGCCCTTGCGCAGACGTGTGCGCGACAGGGTCAATTCATCCAGATCATCAGCCACCTTGGAGGCGTCCTCGTCTTCGCTGTCGTCCTCCCAGCGATCCAGGTCGACGTGTTCACTCCAGCTGAACAGGTTCTCGAGGCGCACCACCAGGAAACCGCCATCGCGGGTGCTGTCGTCGATGCGTTTGGCGCGCTTGCGCCCGCTCTTCTGTTCGCCGGGTGCGGTGGTCAATGATTCTTCGGATTCCTCACCCAGGTCGGCCTTCTGCGGCGTCGACAGGTTTTGCGGCGGATACAGCCACAGCGGCAGCGGCCAGGCCGCCCGTTCGCTGCGCGGGAAATGCTCGACACTGCCAGGCTCACGCAGCGCCTGACACAACGTCCGCTCCAGCGCCGCCTCACTGCGACTCAATGAGCCAGGATCGGGGCGCAGTTGCAGGTGCGCGTCCACCAGGCGCTTGTAGCGGGCGCGCAACGCCGGGAAGCGTTGCAACAACTGCTGGGTCCAGCGCTGATTATCCCGCCCCCAGTGCCGCATCGGCCCGGCCTGCGCGGCCAGCAACGCGAGCCAGCGGTACAGTTCCTGGTTCAGGGAGACTTCGGGAAACACCGCCAGGCTCGGCGGCAGACGCAGCGTGGTGTCGTCACACCAGGCCAATGGCACTTGCTTGCAGGTGCCGGCGATCTGCTGCAACACATTACGCCGCAGCAGCAGGTCACGTTCGCTGGCCGCTTCCACACCGATGCCGCTGGCGCCGCCCATGGCACGGAACAACAACGCCAACGGACGTTGCTGGCTGATCAGCTCAACCCGCGCATCGGGAAAATCAGGGCTGGCGCGACGGGTGATGAAACGGTGCCAGACACTGCCGACCCACTCTTCCAGTTCGACGGTAAAGGCCATTGAATTCGCCCTTTCTGAAACCAAAAAACGGCCCGCTGTACCAGCCGGGCCGACCTTTTCTAGCCGTTACTTGCACTCATGAAGGGACTACCGGTGCGGGAGCCCGCAACGCGGCGCGACCACGCTGGCGGAAGCTGCACAGGTAGCAGACCAAGCCGCCGAGGAACGCCACACCCGAAGCCAGGCGAGCCCAGAACAGCACTTGAAGGTGATCGACCGTGGCCATGAACGGCATGGCCAGGCCATCAGCCTGCCAGCGTTGCAGGTAGACCTGCACGGCACCCGCGGCGGTGAGGAACAGCGTAATCGCCACCATCGACAGGGTCATCAGCCAGAAGCCCCAGACTTCGAGGGTCTGCGAACGCTCGTCTGCCGCTTCACCCAAGCCGCGCAAGCGTGGCATGGCGTAGCTGATCAGGGTCATGACGATCATGGCGTAGGCGCCGTAGAAGGCCAGGTGACCGTGGGCCGCCGTCAATTGCGTACCGTGGGTGTAGTAGTTGACCGGTGCCAGGGTGTGCAGGAACCCCCAGACGCCCGCCCCGAAGAACGCGGTGACGGTGGTGCCCTTGGCCCACAGGGTAGCCGCACGGTTAGGGTGCTGCCGACGACGTTTTTTCACCATGCTGAAGGCGAACATCACCATGGCCAGGAACGGCAGCGGTTCCATGGCGGAGAAGATCGAGCCCACCCACAGCCAGACCTCGGGGGCACCAATCCAGAAGAAGTGGTGACCGGTACCGATGATCCCGGTAATCAGCGCCATGGCGATGATCACGTACAGCCATTTCTCCACGACTTCGCGGTCGACACCGGTGATCTTGATCAGGACGAAGGCCAGCATCGAACCCATGATCAGTTCCCAGACGCCTTCCACCCACAGATGCACCACCCACCACCAGTAGAACTTGTCACGGGCCAGGTTATCGGGGTTGTAGAAGGAGAACAGGAAGAACACCGCAAGGCCGATCAACCCGGTCATCATCACCATGCTGACAGTGGTCTTGCGACCTTTGAGCAGGGTCATGCCGATGTTGTAGAGAAAGCCCAGGCAGACGACCACAATGCCCATCTTGGTGATGGTCGGCTGCTCCAGGAACTCACGCCCCATGGTCGGCAGCAACTCGTTGTGCGTCAGTTTGGCGAGGCCAGCGTACGGCACCAGCAGGTAACCGAGGATGGTCAGCACACCCGCTGCGGCGAACACCCAGAACAGCAGGATCGCCAGTTTCGGACTGTGCAGCTCGCGGTCCGCCTCCTCGGGAATCAGGTAGTAGGCCGCGCCCATGAAGCCAAACAGCAGCCACACGATCAGCAGGTTGGTGTGAACCATCCGCGCCACGTTGAACGGAATGACCGGGAACAGGAAGTCGCCGATCACGTATTGCAAGCCCATGATCAAACCGAACAGCACCTGGCCGAGGAACAGCATCAGGGCGAACACGAAGTACGGCTTGGCCACGGCTTGCGAGGCGAATTTCAGATGCGGATTAGAAATACTCATCTCTCAACCCTCCTTGTTTGGCGGCCAGTTGTTGGTATTGATCTTCGAGCTCCACTTGAGGAACTCGGAGAGGTCGTTGACCTCCTGCTCCTTGAGGTGGAACTGAGGCATCGCCCGCCGACCGGGTACGCCCAACGGCTGCATTTTCATCCACGCCTGCAGGAACGGCTTGAAGCCTTCCTCGCCGCCGCGACGCTGGAACACGTTGCCCAGCTCAGGCGCGAAGTAAGCGCCCTCGCCCAGCAGCGTATGGCAGCCGATGCAGTTGTTTTGCTCCCAGACTGTCTTGCCGCGTATCACCGACTCGGTTAACTGCTCGACGTTACTGCGCTCCGGAAAGGTCTGTTCTGTGTGGTAGGTCAAGGCCAGGAATATCAGGAAGAAGAACACGCTTCCCCCGAAGTAGATATTCCTGGCCATGCCCTTGGTGAAGGTCTCTGACATGGTCGCTTCCTCATTGCTTGGCGAGTCCATGATAGGAACCGAGGGGCTTAAAACCGCTTGATGGCAATCAAGAAAAGCAGATGGATTAAGGCAGCTGCAAGTTTCAAGCTGCAAGCCTCAAGCTAAAAGCGTCAGCGCGATGAGTGCGGCCAGAATTAGGGCCCAGGCGAGCATCAGGCGGCGCCACAGGCGTGGGGCGCGGCGCAGCTCCATGAAGCCTTCGGTGATCAGCCAGGCCTTGGCCACCGCAACCAGCAGGATGGTGATCGACAACCACGCGGTGGCGCCGGAATGTGCGAGCACGACCGTGCACACGCTTAATGTCGCCAGCGCAGCCCAGCACATCCACAGCAATCGGGAAGCCGACATAAGCCCTCGCCTCAGTTCAGTACGTAGACCAGCGGAAACAACACCACCCAGATCAGGTCGACCATGTGCCAATACAGCACGCCGGATTCGAAACCACCGCGATTGTCGGCGCTGTACAGGCCACGGCGGCAGCGCAGGGCCAACCAGGCAAGGATGAACATGCCCAGCAGCACGTGGACGAAATGAAATCCCGTGAGGATCCAGTACAGGGTGAAAAACGTGTTGTGCTCCATGCCCAGCCCGTTGGCCAGAAGGTGCCGGTACTCGGTGAGTTTCAACACCACATACACGCTGGCAGCGAGCAGCGCCGCCAGCAGCAGGAGCGCACCTCGACGCGGCTGCGAGTGACGTACCTGCTCCTGGGCCAGCGCGGCGAACAACCCTGCCGTGAGCAGGCTGAGGGTCATCGCCAGGCCGGTGGAGGTGTCGAGCAAGGCGCGGCTGTCGGCGAACAATTGCGGCTTGATCGCCTGGGTCACGGCGAACGCCAGGATCAGCAGCGCGAACACCGACAGCTCGGCGAGGATGAAAAACCACATCGCCAGATCGCCCGGCAAGTGGCCGGGCGATACGCGAGAAGCGTCAGCCGAAATGGACATCGACCACGCCCATCAGCGCCGCGACGGTCAGCGGATCATCGCTCAAGGGCTCGGCCAGGCAGGCCATGCACGCCTCGCGCGGGCTCATGCCGGAGCGGATCATGCGTGCAGTGAAAATCAGCAGCCGGGTCGAGGCCACTTCTTCCAGGTCATGCTGATCGAGCCGGCGCAGCGCCTGTCCCAACTTCACCACCTGCGCCGCCAACGCGCTGTCCACCTGCGCCTCGCGAGCGACGATGCGCTCTTCCTCGGCCACCGGCGGGTAATCGAAACGCATCGCCACAAAGCGCTGGCGGGTACTGGGTTTCATGCCCTTGAGCAGGGTCTGGTAACCCGGGTTGTAGGACACCACCAGCATGAACGACGGCGGTGCCTTCAGCACTTCGCCGGTGCGGTCCAGGAACAGTTCGCGACGGTCATCGGCCAGCGGGTGCAACACCACCGCCGTGTCCTGCCGCGCCTCGACCACTTCGTCCAGGTAGCAGATGCCGCCTTCGCGCACCGCGCGGGTCAGCGGGCCGTCCTGCCACCAGGTCCCCTGGGCGCCAATCAGGTGCCGACCGATCAGGTCAGCGGCACTCAAATCGTCATGACAGGCCACCGTGTACAGCGGCAGGTTCAAGCGGTGCGCCATGTGCTGGACGAAGCGCGTCTTGCCGCAACCGGTCGGGCCTTTGATCAGCACCGGCATGCCGTGGTGCCAGGCCTGTTCGAACAGCACCTGCTCGTTGTTCAGGGGCTGGTAGAAGGGTTCGGGATTGATGTCGCGTGAGTGGCTGAGGTCCATGAAGCACCTGAATTAACAGCGGATTTGGGTCACACGCTACGAGCCCCTGCGACAACTTGGCAAGCGCCATGGCCGGCAAACTTGATCACCGTCAAGCAGCCTTTACCGCGCTCCGGCATAGCCTTGCAGCGCACTAAGAACCTGCGTCCTGTGCTGTCGTCTGGGCACATAGAAGAGGTCCAGCCTGAGGAGAAATGGAATGCTGATCAGTAATAGAAAAACGTTAGCTGTGACTGCCGCCACACTGTTTTCAACACTTGCCATGAGTCACGCCGTCGGGGCCGGCGAGGCAGCCTCCGCACCCGTCAAGGCGGCCATGGTGACCAGCGCCGGGGCGCCGGACATGAGCCAGGCCGAGTTCGACTCGTCCAAGGAAATCTACTTCCAGCGCTGCGCCGGTTGCCACGGCGTACTGCGCAAGGGTGCTACCGGTAAACCGCTGACACCGGACATCACCACATCCCGTGGCCAGGCCTACCTGGAAGCCCTGATCACTTACGGCTCGCCCGCAGGCATGCCGAACTGGGGCACCTCCAATGCACTGACCAAGGAGCAGATCACCTCCATGGCCAAGTTCGTCCAGCACACGCCGCCTACCCCGCCGGAATGGGGCATGGCCGAGACGCTGAAAACCTGGAAAGTCCTGGTCAAGCCTGAGGATCGTCCGAAGAAACAGCTGAGTAAACTCAACCTGCCGAACCTGTTCTCGGTGACCCTGCGCGATGACGGCAAGATCGCCCTGATCGACGGCGACACCAAGAAAATCGTCAAGCTGATCGAGACCGGTTACGCGGTGCACATCTCGCGGATTTCCGCTTCCGGTCGCTACCTGCTGGTGATCGGCCGCGATGCCCGCATCGACATGATCGACCTGTGGCCGGCCGAGCCCACCAAGGTGGCCGAAGTCAAGGTCGGTATCGAAGCACGCTCGGTGGAGACCTCCAAGTTCAAGGGCTACGAGGACAAATACACCATTGCCGGTTCCTACTGGCCGCCACAGTTCACCATCATGGACGGCGAAACCCTGGAGCCGAAACAGATCGTCTCGACTCGCGGCATGACCGTCGACAAGCAGGAATACCACCCCGAACCTCGGGTCGCGGCGATCATCGCCTCCCACGAATGGCCTGAGTTCATCGTTAACGTCAAGGAAACCGGCAAGGTCATGCTGGTCAATTACGAAGACATCAAGAATCTCAACATCACCTACATTGACGCCGCGCCGTTCCTGCATGACGGTGGTTGGGACAGCTCGCACCGCTACTTCATGACCGCTGCGAACAACTCCAACAAGGTGGCCGTGATCGACTCCAAGGATCGCAAGCTGACGTCCCTGGTGGACGTGGGCAAGATCCCGCACCCGGGTCGTGGCGCCAACTTCAATCACCCCACCTACGGACCGGTCTGGGCCACCAGCCACCTGGGTGACGAAGGCATTTCGCTGATCGGCACCGACCCGGCCAAACATCCGCAATACGCCTGGAAACAAGTGGCCTCGCTCAAGGGCCAGGGCGGTGGTTCGCTGTTCATCAAGACCCACCCCAACTCCCGTCACCTGTATGTCGACACCACCCTCAATCCGGACGCCAAGATCAGCCAGTCCGTGGCGGTGTTCAACATCGACAAGCTCAACGCCGGCTACACCGTGCTGCCCATCGCCGAATACGCAGGCATCAAGGAAGGCGCCATGCGCGTCGTGCAACCGGAATACAACAAGGCTGGCGACGAGGTCTGGTTCTCCGTGTGGAGTGGTCAGTCGGATGAGTCCGCACTGGTCGTGATCGACGACAAAACGCTGAAGCTCAAAACAGTGATCAAGGACAAGCGCCTCATCACGCCAACTGGCAAATTCAACGTTTACAACACCCAACACGACATCTATTGAGCTTCATCAATACAAGGAAACACCATGAAAAATACATTGTTTTCACTGCTCGCCCTGACTGCCGCACTCAGCGTGCAACCGGTCATGGCCGAAGACGGACCGACACTGTTCAAGGCCAAACCGTGCGCAGCCTGCCACTCGATCGACGCCAAACTGGTCGGTCCGGCACTCAAGGATGTGGCGAAGAAAAACGCTGGAGTCGCCGGCGCCGCCGACACCCTGGCCAGCCACATCAAGAACGGCACCCAGGGTAACTGGGGGGCCATGCCGATGCCGGCCAACCCGGTGACGGATGAAGAAGCCAAGATCCTGGCGAACTGGGTACTGAGCCTCAAATAACCAACAAGGAGGGCGTCATGAGCATCTACCGACACATCGTCGTCCTGGCGGCCCTCCTCCTCTTTTGCGCAATCTCGGTTGCGTCGCCTGACGCCCAGCGTCAGGCGAAACTCGAACACCTGCTGGTCCAGGATTGCGGCGCCTGCCATGGCCTGCACATGACCGGCGGGCTTGGGCCCGAGCTGACTCGCACAGCCCTGGCCGGCAAATCCAGGGACAGCCTGATTGCCACCGTCACCCACGGCCGGCCTGGCACCGCCATGCCTGGCTGGGCCCCGTTGCTCGGCCCCGATGACATCGGCTGGCTGGTCGACCTTCTTCTGCAGGGATACCCCGCACCATGATCCGCTCCACTGTGCTTGCAGCCGCCATCGGCGTGTTGCTGTCCGGCTGCACCCAAACACCGTTGCGTGGCACCGGCGATCTCGGTGTGGTGGTCGAGCGCGCCACCGGCAGCGTGCAGATTATCGAAAGCGACACTCGCACCGCGCTCTCCCGAATCGAGGGCCTGGGCGACCTGTCCCATGCATCGGTGGTGTACTCGCGTGACCAGCGCTATGCCTACGTGTTCGGTCGCGATGGCGGGTTGAGCAAGATCGACCTCTTGACCCAACGCATCGACCATCGCGTGATCCAGGGCGGCAACGCCATCGGCGGTGCCATCAGCCAGGACGGCAAATTGATCGCCGTGTCCAACTACGTGCCCGGCGGGGTCAAGGTGTTCGATGCACGCACCCTGGAGCAAGTGGCCGACATCCCCGCCACACCGTTGGCCGACGGCAGCAAGCGCTCGCGCACAGTCGGCCTGGTGGACGCCCCCGGTCAGCGTTTCGTGTTCAGCCTGTTCGATACCGGCGAGATCTGGGTCGCCGACTTCAGCCAGGGCAACACACCTGAAATCACCCGTTACCCCGGCATCGGCCAACAACCCTATGACGCGCTGATCACGCCGGACGGTCGCTACTACATGGCCGGCCTGTTCGGAGAAGACGGCATGGCCCAGCTCGACCTCTGGCACCCCGAACGCGGCGTGAAACGCGTGCTTGGCGACTACGGACGCGGACAGGAAAAACTGCCGGTGTACAAGATGCCCCACCTGGAAGGCTGGGCCGTTGCCGACAACCAGGCATTCGTGCCGGCAGTCGGTCGGCATCAAGTGCTGGTGATGGACGCCCGCACCTGGAAACAGACCGCCGCGATTCCCGTGGCCGGCCAACCGGTGTTCGTCACCTCGCGCCCGGACGGACGTCAACTGTGGGTCAACTTCGCCTACCCCGACAACGACAAGGTCCAGGTGATCGACACCGAAACCCACCAGGTGGTCGCCGACCTACGTCCTGGACCGGGGGTACTGCACATGGAATTCACCTCGCGCGGCGACCAGTTGTGGTTGTCCGTGCGTGACGGCGACGAGGTACAGGTCTGGGACCCTTACAGCCTCAAGCCACTGAGCACCCTCCCCGCCACTGCGCCGAGCGGCATTTTCTTCAGCAGCCGCGCACAAAAAATGGGTTATTGAAATGGACCTCGACCTGCTCAGCCGCCAACTGATCGATCGCTATCAGCACGGGATGCCGTTGTGCGCCGAACCCTACCGGGAGATGGCCCAGGTGCTCGGTTGCACCGAAGCGCAGGTGATGGCTTGCCTGCAACGCCTGGAACTGGCCGGCGCCCTGTCGCGCATCGGCCCGGTGTTCGAACACAGTCGCGCCGGTGCCAGCACCCTCGCGGCCCTCGCCGTGCCCACCGAACGCCTGCACCAGGTGGCCGAGCGCGTCAGTCAGTATCCGGAGGTCAATCACAATTACGCGCGCGAGCATCACTACAACCTGTGGTTCGTGTTGACCGGCCCCGACCGCCAGCACATCGAGCGCGTACTCGAAGAACTGGAGCACGACACCGGCCTTGCCCCGCTGGACCTGCCCATGCTCACGGCCTACCGCATCGACCTCGGATTCGCCCTGGGAGACAGCCCATGCAAAGCAGTTTGAACCCCAGACAGGCCACGGCCCTGCGACGGCATCTGGAAGGCGGCCTGCCCCGCGTCTCGCGGCCTTATCAGGAGCTCGCCGAACGGATCGACGCCGACGAACACCAGGTGCTCGGGCAAATGCGCGAGTGGCATGAGCAGGGGTTGTTCCGCCGGATCGGCCTGGTGCTCAACCATCGCGCCCTGGGGTTCACCGCCAACGCCATGCTGGTGCTCGATGTGCCCGACGCCTTGATCGACGAAGTCGGCAAGCGCTTGGGGCAAGCGCCTGACGTCAGCCTCTGCTATCAACGTCCGCGACGCCTGCCGCAATGGCGCTACAACCTGTTCTGCATGGTCCACGGCCGCCAACGTGATCGGGTCGAGGCGCACATCAAGGCGTTGCTGGCCGAGCATCTGCTGAGTGACCTGCCCCATCAACTGTTGTTCAGCACTCACGCCTTCAAGCAATGCGGCGGGCGTTTTGCCCCGTCGACACCGCGAGCCTGCGCCCATGGATGACCTCGACCGTCGATTGATCAATCGCCTGCAACTGGGCCTGCCCCTGGTACGCCATCCCTGGAAAGTGCTGGCCGCCGAACTGGACAGTAGCGACATCGAACTGCTGGACCGCCTGCACCTGCTGCTCGAAGACGGCGTGCTCACCCGCTTCGGCCCGATGTTCGACATCGAGCGACTGGGCGGTGCCTTCACCCTGGCCGCGCTGGCGGTGCCCGAAGAGTGTTTCGACGACGTGGCGGCGCAACTCCATGCCCTGCCGGAAGTGGCGCACAACTATCGCCGCGAACACGAGTGGAACATGTGGTTCGTCCTCGGCTGCGCCACCGAACAACGCCTGAACGACACCCTGCAGCACATCGAGACACTGACCGGCCTGCCCTTGCTCAACCTGCCCAAAGAGGAGACTTACCATGTCGGTCTGTATTTCCCGGTCTGAGAACACCCTCGCACAGCGCCTGATCGAATTGACCCAGGCCGGCCTGCCGCTGGTCGAGGACCCCTGGGCCTGGCTCGCCGAGCAAATGGACCTGAGCGTCGAATCGACCCTGGACCTGCTCAAGCGCTTGCAGGCCGAGGGCGCCATCCGACGCATCGCCGCCGTGCCCAACCACTACCGACTGGGCTATCGCTTCAACGGCATGACCGTCTGGGACGTGCGCGACGCCGACATGCCGCGCCTCGGTGCGCTGATCGGCGCGCAGCCCTTCGTCAGCCACTGCTATCGCCGACCACGGCGCACCGACTGGCCCTACAACCTGTTTGCCATGGTGCATGGGCGCAGCAGCGAGGAAATCGACAGCTACCGCGAACACCTGCGCTACCTGCTGGGCGATGCCTGCGCCGCCGATGAGATGCTGGTCAGCAGCCGCATCCTGAAAAAAACCGGGCTGCGCCTGCCTTCAAACTGAACGCACGCCGACTCAAGGAGAGCCGTATGTTGAGGATCAGCCAATACCTTCGAGCGCTGGCCGACGCCGCGCCCGCCCCCAGGACCCGCCCTCCGGGCAGCCATCGCGCACCGGTGGTGATCTGGAATTTGCTCAGGCGTTGCAACCTGACCTGCAAACACTGTTACGCCACCTCGGCCGACAGTGTGTTTCGCGACGAACTGGACACCACCACGGCGATGTCCGTGATCGATGACCTGCACGAGGCCGGGGTCAAGGTGCTGATCCTGTCCGGCGGCGAACCGCTGTTGCGCCATGACCTCTTCGTGCTGAGCGCCTACGCCCGGTCCAAGGGGTTCTTTGTCGCGCTGTCCACCAACGGCACGTTGATCAACGAAGACAACATCGCGCACATCCGCGCGGCGCAATTCGATTATGTCGGGATCAGTATCGATGGCCTGGAGGCCACCCACGACGAATTCCGCCAACTCAAGGGCAGCTTTGCCAGTTCCATGCGCGGCATCCAGTTGTGCCGCGAGCAAGGCATTCGCGTGGGCCTGCGCACCACCCTCACCCAGGAAAACCACGCGCAACTGCCGCAACTGCTGGAGCTGATGCGCGAATACGACGTGCAGAAATTCTACCTCTCGCACCTCAACTACAGCGGTCGTGGCAAACGCAGCCGCAAGCTCGATGCACGGCAACAAATGAGCCGCGAAGCCATGACGCTGATTTTCGAGCGAGCCTGGGCCGACATCCAGCAAGGCCTGGACAGCGATTTTGTCAGCGGCAACAACGACGCCGATGCCGTCCTGATGCTGCAATGGGTGCAGCAGCATCTGCCTCGGCACGCTCCACGCCTGGAACGCATGCTGCTCGACTGGGGCGGCAATGCCTCAGGCAGCGGCATCGCCAACATCGACAACACCGGCGAAGTGCACCCGGACACCTACTGGTGGCAGCACTCGGTGGGCAATGTGCGGCGCACGCCATTTCGAACCTTGTGGCTGGATCAACCCGACGCCTTGTTGCAGCAATTGCGCGTGCACCCACGCAAGGTCGGCGGCCGCTGCGCCCATTGCCGCTGGCTGGCCATCTGCAACGGCAACACCCGCACCCGCGCCTGGGCCGAGGGTGACCTCTGGGGCCAGGACCCCGGTTGCCACCTCAGCGATGAAGAAATCGGCCTGCCGCCGATCAACACGATTGCCTGCATCACCCATTGATTGCCCGTTCGGCCAACCACCTAAAAAGGCTGGGGCCGATCAACCTGATGAAGCACCAAGGACGTTCCATGCCTTTATCGATCGCTCTACCGGCAACACTCGAGTCCCTGTTCAGACCGGGCGAAGTCGCCCTGGTCGGTGCCGGCCCCGGCGATCCGCGCCTGCTGACCCTGCGCGCCTGGAGCCTGTTGATGCAGGCCGACGCCGTGGTCTACGACCGCCTGATCAGCCCGGAACTGCTGACGCTGATCCCGCTGACCTGCGCCCGGCATTACGTTGGCAAGGCCAGTGGTTGCCACAGTTTGCCCCAGGAGCAGATCAACCAGTTGCTGGTGGATCTGGCCGACCAGGGCCAGCGTGTGGTGCGGCTCAAGGGCGGCGATCCGTTCATTTTCGGGCGGGGTGCCGAAGAGCTGGAATACCTGCTGGCGCGCAACGTCGATTGCCAGGTCGTGCCCGGCATTACCGCCGCTTCCGGTTGCAGCGCTTATGCCGGCATCCCCCTGACCCATCGTGACCTGGTCAACTCCTGCCGTTTCATCACCGGTCACCTGCACAACGATGGCGACTTGAATCTGCCGTGGCACGACCTGGCCGACGACAGCCAGACCCTGGTGTTTTACATGGGGCTGTCGAACCTGGGCATCATCGCACGCAAGCTGATCGAAGCCGGGCTCGCGGCCGACACGCCGGCGGCGTTGATCAGCAATGGCTCGCGCCCCGATCAGCATGTCGTCCGTGGCACGCTGCACCAACTGCCGACCCTGGCGCTGGAGTGCCCGCCCGGGGTTCCGACGCTGACCGTGATCGGCAAGGTCGTCGACCTGTTCGCGACGCAACCCATGGAGCACCCGGCGCGTTTTTATCCGATACAGGCCGTGCAGCGCCGTAAGGTGGCGCTATGAAAGGTGCGCTGCTCGTTCCCCTGCTGCTTGTCGGCGCCGCGCAGGCACACGCAGCCTCGACGCCCGCCGCACTGGCCGAGGCCGCCAGCAACTACCAGCAACATTGCCAGAGCTGCCACGGCGCCACCCGGTTTGGCGGCACCGGGCCTGCGTTGCTGCCGGAGAGCCTGAGCCGGATCAAGCCGGATGAGATCCGCAAGGTGATCAGCAACGGACGCCCAGCCAGCCAGATGGCCGCCTTCAACACGGTGTTCAACCCGGCGCAGATCGACGCCTTGGCGGACTTTCTGCAACAGCCACCCGCCACCCCGCCGGTGTGGACCGATGACGACATTCGCAACAGCCACATCATCGTCACCGATATCAAGCAACTGCCCAGCACACCGCAGCACGGCGCCGACCCACTGAACCTGTTCGTGGTGGTGGAAGCCGGCGATCACCACATCAACATCCTCGATGGCGATCGTTTCAACGTGCTGGCCCGGTTCACCTCGCACTTTGCCGTGCATGGCGGACCAAAGTTTTCCCCTGATGGTCGTTTTGTCTACGTGGCATCACGCGATGGCTGGGTCAGCCTGTATGACCTGAACAACCTGAAGCTGATTGCCGAGATCCGCGCCGGGCTCAATACGCGCAACCTGGCGGTGAGCAAGGACGGCCGCTGGGTGCTGGTGGGCAACTATCTGCCAGGCAGCCTGGTCGTGCTCGATGCCCGGGACCTGTCGCCGGTCAAGACCCTTCCCACGATAGGCCAGGATGGCACGGCTTCGCGGGTCAGCGCGGTCTATACCGCGCCGCCACGGGACAGCTTCATCGTTGCGCTCAAGGACGTGAAAGAAGCCTGGGAAATCTCCACCGCCGGCACACCCGATTTCGAACCCCGGCGGATTCCGGCCGAGGACATGCTCGACGACTTCTCCTTCTCACCCGACTACAAGCAACTGCTGGCCACCTCGCGCAAGACCAAGGGTGGCCAGGTGATCGACCTGGACAGCGGCAAGGTGGTCACCGACATCCCGCTGCCGGGCATGCCACACCTGGGTTCCGGAACGTACTGGAAGCGTAAGGGTGAGTGGGTGTTCGCCACGCCGAACATCAGCAAGGGGCTGATCTCGGTGATCGACTTCAAGACCTGGAAACTGATCAAGGAAATCCCGACGCTGGGGCCGGGTTTCTTCATGCGCAGTCACGTCAACTCACGGTATGCCTGGACCGATGTGTTCTTCGGGCCGGACAACGATGCGATCCACCTGATCGACAAACAGACCCTGAAAATCGCCCACACCCTGCGCCCGATGCCCGGCAAGACCGCCGCCCACGTCGAATTCACCCGCGACGGCCGCCACCTGCTGTTGAGCATCTGGGCCACCGACGGCGCACTGATCGTCTACGACAGCAACACCCTCAAGGAAATCAAACGCATCCCGATGAACAAACCGTCGGGCAAATACAACGTGGGCAACAAGATCGAGTTTGCCGAAGGGACTTCGCATTAGTCCACAATTCATAAACCACACAACCCCACTGTGGGAGCGGGCTTGCCCGCGAAGGCGTCGTGTCAGTCAATATATTCGTCGTCTGACACACCGCCTTCGCGAGCAAGCCCGCTCCCACAGGGAGGTGGTGTTCGTTGGGGATGTGTCAGGCCAGGGTATAACCGTGGTCCACCCGCCAATCCTGGCCGTACACACCGCGTGCGCCTTGGGAGAGCTGGAAGACGATCACGTTGGCCACCGCAGCGGCATCGAGGAAATGCCCGGGCAGCAAGCGCTTGCCCAGGTGATCGGCGACATTGTCGAGCTCGCCGTCGCTCAGGCCAAGGTTGTCCCACATCGGGGTGGCGGTCGGGCCTGGTGAAACCAGGTTGATGCGCACATCACAAGGGGCAAACTCCACCGCCAAAGTACGCGCCTGCGCTGCCAGTGCGGCCTTGCTGGCGATGCAGGCGGCCAAGCCGGGGAAGCTCGAGCCGGTGAGAAAACTGCCAACGAACACCACCGACGCCGGGCTCGCCAGTTCACCGCGCAACGCCGCCAACGTATTCAGCGCACCCGCCCCGTTCACTGCCCACTGACGCTCAAAGGCAGACAAATCGAGACTGTCGGCCATCTCGGCAATGCCCGCATTCGGCACCAGGTAATCCACCGGTCCCAGCGCCGCTGCACGTCGCGCCAGCGCCTGCAAATCCAGTTCAGAGGTCACATCACCGGCCAGCCATTGCAAACGCTCGCCATAGATCTGCTGCAAGGTTGGCAACTCTCCCACCGTCCGCGACATGGCCAATACCTTCACCCCACGCGGCAACAGCGCCGCACACAAGGCCAGGCCAATGCCGGAACTGGCGCCGGTGATCACCGCCAAACGATCCTGAAACTCGGTTTTCATCATGTTCTCCTGGGCATCGACGATGCCGGGCACTCGCGACCTTACGGGAGCTCATCTTTGAACATGCGGGGGAATATCGACTTGACGGCGATCAGATTTTCAAAATGGCGATTTGTGAACGGCAGAAGCTTTTGTGGGAGCACATTTACTCAGAATTGATGTCGCCTGACATGGCCTCTTCGCGGGCAAGCCCGCTCCCACAGGGATCTTCAGTGGTCCCGGTGGTTGTGAACACCAGGGATACAGTGTAGGAGCGAGCTTGCTCGCGATAGCAGTGTGTCAGTCACCCTCAATGCATCGAATGACCAGCCATCCCCGGCTGCTGCAGTACAGACTGGTCGATCTCGCTGAAACGCAACACCCGCCCACCCTGCTCTTCGGCCAGTTTGTCAGCCATGTGCTTGCTGGAGAACGACGCCAGCACCACCCCCATCGCGCCCTTGAGTTGGGTGCCCACCACGTAGAACGCATCCCTGGCATCAATCAATTGCGCATCATCGGGCTTGTCCCACGCCACGCGGCCCATGTCGTGCACATACAGTTTCGCACCGCGGTGTTGGTTCTCCGGCTGTAGCCACCAGCCAATCATTTCTGCCGTGCTGCAGAATTTCTTCACGCCGCTGCGCTCGACCACTTCGCCCTTGGGCCCCGGAAACTCGCCGATGATCATGCCGCAGACATGGCATTCGTCACTGGAATGAAACGCGACGGGCTGCAGGCTGTTGCTGGCTTCGACCGGTTTGTCACAGCCGGTCAGCAACAGGCAAGCCATCAAGCCCGCCACCGCGCCCACGGTTCTCAGATAAAGCGTACTCATCGTCAACTCCAAACATTTCAAGACAGGAATTCAGGTCGCCCGGCGACGGAACAGCAGCCAGGCCGCACCCAGCGGCGCCGCCACCCACAACAACAGGCACAGCCAGAGCATGGCGCCCGGCAGCGGCAGATCGCTGCCCAGGGTCAGCACCCCGGCGGTCGTGGCGCCGCCATCGAAACCGGACAGATTGATCAAGCGATAGACGTCAGCCGGGTTGAGCAACAGCAACCAAGGCAGCACCTTGGGGTTGAACTGCCCTTCGCTGAGCACCAGCAATGCCAGCAGCGCCAGGTCGAACACCAGCACAAAAAAGAACCACACCCCCAGCGCCAGCCCGGCTGCGGTGGATTTCTCGGCCGAGACGCTGCTCAGCACATAGGCGAGCCCCAGAAAGCCCCAACCGAGCAAGGTCGACGACAGCATGAAGCGACCAAATGCCCAGACCAGCAGGCTCAGTTCGACGTCGTCGACCAGCACCGCGATCGCCAGCATCGCGCAGCCAAAACCCAGCAGCGTCGCCAGCGCGAGGATGCCGCCGTGGCCGATGAACTTGCCGAGCAGGATGTGCCCGCGCCCCAGCGGATACGTGAGCAGCAACAGCAAGGTGCCGCTTTCGTCCTCGCCGACGATGGCGTCATAAGCCAGCAACAAGGCAATCAGCGGCATCAGGAACGTCGCCAGGCTGGCGAGGCTGGCGATGGTCGCCGGCACCGACGTAAAACCCAGTTGCCCGGACGCCGCTGCACCCAGCCAGGCAATGCCAGTGGCCAGCACCGCGAACAACAGGCTGATCGCCAGCAACCAGCGGTTGCGCAGGCCATCGCTGAACTCCTTGCGGGCCATGTTCCAGATTGGGTTCATGCGGTCTCTCCCTTGGCGTGTACACCGGCCTGCCCCATGTAATAGCGATAGAGGTCTTCCAGGGACGGAGGGGCAATTTCCACGTCGCTTGGGTCGTCCTCGTTGAGTAGCTGACGCAACAGGCGCAGCTTGCTGCCATTGAGCGCCGCCACTTCCAGCCCTTCCACGCCCCAGCGCTGGGTGACGTGCCCGTCGATGTTCCAGGAAGTCTGCAAGGACCCTGCGCGCTTTAGGCCGTTGGCACGGATCAGCGTCGGCAGGCCCGCGTCTTCGCGCAACTTGCGCAGGCTGCCGAGCGCCAGCAGCCGGCCCTGGGTCAGGATCGCGGCGCGGTTGATGTGCGCCTCGACCCCCGGCAGCACGTGGGAGCAGATGATGATGCTGGTGCCCTGGCCCCGCAGGCGGTCGAGCAGGCGGTACAGGTCCTGGGTGGCAATCGGATCGAGGCCGACGGTCGGCTCGTCCAGCAGCAACAGGCGAGGCTCGCCCAGCAGCGCCTGGGCCAGGCCGAGCCGTTGACGCATGCCCTTGGAGTAGGTCTTCACACGCCTGCGCGCCGCAGCCGCCAGGCCGACCTCCTCCAGCAACTGGTCCACCTGAGCGTTCGAAGCGCCCTTGAGGCGGGCAAAATGGCGCAAGGTTTCCAGGCCGCTCATCTGCGGATAAAACGTCACGTTCTCCGGCAGGTAACCGAGCAGACGCCGCACGTGCGGATCGCTGGGCTGGCGGCCAAATACCCGCACCTGGCCGTCGCTGGCTTCCAGCAAACCGAGCACCAGTTTCATGCTGGTGGTCTTGCCCGCACCGTTATGGCCGAACAGGCCCAACACTTCGCCCTCGCCCAGGCTCAGGTTCAAATCATGCAAAACGGTGGTCTGCCCATAGCGCTGGCTGACGCCTTCGATGTCGATGACATTCATCCGATGGGCTCCTTGATCAGTGTTTCAGTGGTCGATTTCATCAGCGGATGGCTGTCCATCACGCCCGGCGACTTCATCACCGGAAACGCCCGTTGCACCCAGC
>Ga0308165_1000521_pt1 | contig 70426 bp, 77 predicted proteins | sample PhyWR2_FD_201032 | JGI IMG/M metagenome (GOLD analysis project Ga0308165, IMG submission 201032) | Phyllosphere microbial communities from UC Gill Tract Community Farm, Albany, California, United States - DLSLW.R2 | ecosystem: Host-associated > Plants > Phyllosphere > Unclassified | place: USA... | reverse complement strand
CTCATGCCGCGGATCTGCGAGGTCATCGAGGTGGAGATCGCAAGGCCGGCGGCGTCGTCCTTGGCCGAGTTGATGCGCTTGCCGGTCGACAGGCGCTCCATCGCGGTGCCGAGCATCTTGTTGGCGGAGTTCGAAGCGTTGGATGCGCGGATCGCGCTGATGTTCGTATTGATGACAGACATGATGAGGTTCCCGTTAGTGTCCCGATAATCCCGGCCCATCAGTTATGGGCTTTTCGGAGCAACCGGCCGGCCCATCCAGCCCGCTGCCAGCCACTAGACCGGCAGCCTTCCGCGAACTTTAAGTCCCGCTATGAAAACGTTTGAAGTGCGGCGCGGCGAAGGCGAATCGGCAGCAGGCGAATCTCCCGATTCACGAATCCCCCGCGCGGCAATCGCGCGCGCGTGAAGATTATTCCTCCGCTGCGCCGCTGCGACTGCCCAATGCGATCCAACCTGACGTTCCGCCGCGAAACCCGCGATTTTCGGGGATTCCAGCTGACGATCTGCTTCCCAACGCGCGGCAGAGCGAGCCTCGCAGCGGATGGAAGGCCCTGCAGAAACCTGCCGCCGAACGGCAGATTACGGACATCTACGCGGCCTTAAATTACCGCTCTTTTTGCCGTTAACCACGCATAAGCGGCTTCATGGAACTGGTTAATTCCAAGGGAATCCGCGATATGGCCGCTCTGGAAATCAATAACGAAACGGCTCGCCTCCATGGCCCGCTGATCCAGCGCGCCGGGGCAATTGCCGCTTCTCTTTTCAATGGCGATGCAATCGATTTCCGCGATTTTGCAGACCGTACTCCGCTGCGCCCCCGCACCCGCTGCGTGCGCCTGTCGCGCGGTCCGGCTCCGGCACTTGTGCGCGAAGGCGCCAGCCTGACCTCGATGACCTACGCCGACCCGGTCAGCGAAACCGCGCTGGCCATGCTGCTGGCCGCCTCCGCCGGTCCCGAAGACCCCATCGCCGCCGACCCGGAAAGCCTGTCCGTCTTCGCGCTGGCAGAGCGCCTTGCCGCCAGCGACATCCCGGTGCTCATCAACGGCCCGACCGGCACCGGCAAGGAGGTCCTCAGCCGCTTCATCCACACCCGTTCGAACCGCCGTGACCAGCCGTTCATCGCCGTCAACTGCGCCGCCATGCCCGAAACGATGCTGGAGGCCATGCTGTTCGGCCACCAGAAGGGCGCTTTCACCGGCGCGACAGCGGCCAGCGAAGGCTTCATGCGCGCGGCGGACGGCGGCACCCTGCTGCTCGACGAGATCGCCGAACTGCCGCTCGTGTTGCAGGCCAAGCTGCTGCGCGCGCTGCAGGAACAGGAAGTGGTGCCGATCGGCTCCACCCGTGCGATTAAGGTCAACGTGCGTGTGATCGCCTGCGCCAACCGCGACCTGCCCACCGAAGTGGCACAAGGCCGTTTCCGCGCCGACCTTTTCTACCGCCTCAACGTCTTCCCGCTGGAACTGCGTCCCTTGCGTGAACGCCCCGACGACATCGCCCCGCTCGCCTTCGCCATGGCCCTGCGTCATGCCCGCGCCATAAGTGGCACCGAAGCCGTGCCCTGCTTCACCGAAGGCGCGCTGGCCATGCTGCGATTGCACTCCTGGCCGGGCAACGTGCGCGAACTGGAGAACGTGGTCCGCCGCGCGATGCTGCTCGCCCACGGCGGCGCCCGGATCGCGCCCGAGCACATCGTCTTCGACAGCCCGGCACGCCTTGTCGCCGTGCCTGCGATCGGCGGCTTCGAACTGCCGTTCGCAGCGCCTGTCGATGCGCTGGACGGCGACCGCAAACTGTCGAGCATCGTCCAGCACTCCGAGGCCCGCGCCATCGTGGAAACGCTGGAAGCCTGCGGCGGCAACCGCCTGCGCGCGGCCCGCGAACTGGGCATCTCGGAACGCACGCTACGCTACCGCCTCGCCTCGATGCGCGAGGCCGGTATCGAAATCGGGCGCCCCGCTCCCGCTCCTTCGGCGATGGGAGGCGGCCGGTGAGCAGCATTCCCTCGATCAGCGGCATGGGCGGTGCGGGCGGCGTCCAGCAGATCCTGCAACTGCGCCAGCAGATCATCTCCCGCAACGACCTGCTGCGCGAGATCCATACCGCGCAGGCCGCCACCCAGACCCAGGGCCCCGGACAAGCCCCCGCCGGCGGTTTCGCCACTTCGCTCCAGACCGCGCTGGACGGCGTCAGTTCGGTGCAGAGCCGCTCGGAAGCGCTCTCAACCGCTTACGAAAAGGGCGAGGTCACCGATGTCGCCAAGGTCATGCTGGCCCGCCAGGAAGCCGGCGTCGCCTTCGAAGCCACCCTGCAGGTGCGCAACAAGCTGCTGTCCGCCTACCAGGACATCATGCGGATGGGAGTCTGACTAGATGGCCGATCTCGTTCCCGTAACCGGTTCGCCGTCGAAGTTCGGCGGTTTTGGAGACGCTTCGGGCGGCAGCGTGCTGACCCGCCTTTCGTCCATCACCCAGCAGCCTGCGGTGAAGAAGATGATGCCGGTGTTCATCGGCCTTTCCGCCATCGGCGGCGCGGCGCTGACCTGGAGCATGATGGCGCCTTCGCCCCAGCGCGTGCTTTATGCCCAACTGGGTGACAGCGAACGCGCAGGCGTGGCCGAGGCGCTCGACGCGGCGCAGATCAAGTACGCCATCGACAACCAGACCGGCGCGCTGACCGTGGCCGAGGGCGATTTCTACAAGGCGCGCATGCTGGTGGCGTCCGACGGCGCACTGGCGACGCCCGAAACCGGCGACCAGATGCTGGACAAACTGCCGATGGGCGCCAGCCGGACGCTGGAAGGCGAACGCATGCGCTCCGCCCGCGAGCACGACCTGCAACTGACCATCGGCCAGATCGACGGCGTGGATTCGGTGCGCGTCCACCTTGCCGAAGGCGAGAAGTCCGTCTTCGTGCGTGACAATCTGGCGCCCACCGCATCGGTGATGGTGCGCCTGAAATCCGGCCGCCAGCTCAGCGACGGGCAGGTCTCGGCCGTCGTCAACCTTGTCGCGGGTTCGGTGCCGGGCCTTTCCCCCGACGCGGTGCGCGTGGTCGACCAGCATGGCCGCCTGCTTTCCGAAGGCGCGGGCGCGGACAACGATCGCCTCGACATGCAATCACGCCTGGAAACCAAGCTGCGCGAACAGGTGGCGCAGCTTCTCACCCCGATGCTGGGCGACGGCAACTTCACCACCGAAACGCAGGTCCAGCTCGACATGGACCAGGTGACCGCCGCGCGCGAAAGCTACGACAAGGACGGCGTGGTCCGCTCGGAACAGTTGCAGCAATCGCAGACCTCCGGCCCCGGACAGGCGGGCGGCGTCCCCGGGGTACTGTCGAACACCCCGCCGCCCGCGACGCAGGCCGTAGCGGGCGCGCCGCAGGGAACCGCGCCCGCCGGTCCCGCTGCTCCGGCGCCCACCAATGGCGAAAGCTCGACCAGCAAGACGTATGAGTTGGGCCGCCAGGTTTCCGTCTCCGAAACTGGCCCGGGCGGGATCAAGCGTCTGACCGTGGCGGTGGCGATCAGCGCCGCTGCCATGAAGGGCGCCAAGGCCAAGGATCTGGCCGACCTCGAAGCGCTTGTCAGCGCGGCGGTGGGCGCCAATCCGCAGCGCGGCGACGTGGTGAAGATCGTCACCCGCAGTTTCGAGCCGGTCGCGGTGGAGGCCGCCCCGTTCTACGAGGCCCCGTGGTTCGCCATGGTCGTGCGCAACGGTGCGGCGGTTCTCGCGGTGCTGCTGGTCCTGCTGCTGGGCGTGCGCCCGATGATAAACGCCATGCGCGGCGACAAGCCCGCCAAGGCAAAGAAGGGCCAGAAGGGCGCCGCCGCCGAGGCTGACGAGGACGGCTATACCGCGCCTGCCCTGCCGATGGCTTCGGCAGAGGGCGTGGCCGTGGAAGTCAGCCGCGCCGAACTGCTCTCGCGCCAGCTTGGTCTGGCCCAGCGCATCGTCGCCGAAAAGCCGGAAAGCGCGGTCCACGTCCTGCGCCAGATGCTTGCCGAACCCGCCCCCGAAGCCCCTTCCAAGGCCGCGTAAATGACTGAAATGGCTCCCTTGCAGGCCGCAGACAGTGCGGCGGTAATGATGATGCTGCTGGCCGAGGAGCAGACCGCCGAACTTCTCAGCGCCCTGGACCCGCGCGAACTGCGTCTGCTGGGCGAAAAGATGGTCGCCCTGGGCGAGATCGGCCCCGATGTGATCGCCCAGGCTATCGCCGGGTTCGTCGCCAAGACCGAGCGCATGGGCCTTGTCGCGCATGACCGCGTCGGCCAGGTCCACGCGATGATGAGCCGCGCCGTGGGCGACGTGAAGGCCGACAACGTGATGCGCCGCATCGCGCCCGCCGCCCCGCAGACATCGCCGCTGGAACTGGCGCGCTGGCTGACCCCCGATGCGCTGGTCCCGCTGCTCAAGGGCGAGCATCCGCAGGCCATCGCCGTCCTTTTGATCCAGCTCGACCCCGAAGTCGCGGCGGCCGTGCTTCATGCCCTGCCCCCGCTGGTCCAGCCCGAAATCGTCCACCGCATCGCCACGCTAGGCCCCGTCGCCCCGCAGGCGATCGAGATGCTGGAGGAACTGCTTTCGCGCCGGATCACCGAAAGCCACGGCCAGCGCCCCCTGCAGATGGGCGGCGCGCGCGAGGCGGCCGAAATCATCAACGGCATCGGCAAAGTCGCCGAAAAGCATGTCATGGGCGCGCTTGCCAAGCGCGACAAAGTGCTGGCGCGCCAGATCGAGGAGGAGATGTTCAAGTTCGAACACCTCTTCGTCCTCGATGCGCAGGCGATGGGCGCCTTGCTGCGCGATGTCCCCAACGAGACCCTGATCGACGCCCTGAAGGGCATCGCCGAGGACGAGCGCGAGGTGTTCTTCAAGGCCATGTCCAGCCGCGCCGCCGACGGCGTGCGCGACGAGATCTCCGCGCGCGGACGGGTCAAGCTGGCGGACGTGGTCGCGGCGCAGAAGGACGTCGTCGCGGTGGCCCGCAAGCTGGCCGCCGACGGCACGATCGTGTTCGGTTCGGCGGGAGACGACGACTATGTCTGACCTTGGTTTCTCGCTGACCCAGCCGGGTCTGCCCCCGCCCACGGCGCCGCTGGTCGGCAGCCCGCGCCCGCGCGTCTCGCTGGTCGAGGCGCTGGGCCAGTCGGCGGGTTTTCGCCCCGATGCGCGCTTCGGGGGCATGTTCGGCATGACCCTGCACGAGCCCGCAGGGACGCTGATGCAGCCCGAAGCGCCGGATCTGATCGCGGAAGCCTATGCGCGCGGTTTCGCCGATGGCCACGCGCAGGCGAGCGAAGCGGCGGAGGCCCACGCCATCGCGATGGCCGCCGCGCACGAGGCGTTGGCGCTGGCCTTCACCCGCCTAGACGCCAGCCTTGAGGAAGACCTGCGCCTACGCCTGCGCGATACCGTCGCGGCGCTGTGCGAGGCAGCACTTGCGCCCCTCGCCATCGACGAGGCCGCGCTGATGCAGCGCATAACCCGCGCGGTATCCATGCTGGCCCGCGCCGATGACGAGCGCGTGGTCAGGCTGCATCCCGCAGACATCGCCCTGATTTCGCAGCGGATGAGCGCGGAATGGCAGGTCATGCCCGATGCTTCGCTGGAACGCGGGACCGTGCGCGTCGAAGGCACGGCAGGCGGGGTCGAGGACGGCCCCGCAAGCTGGCGCATGGCAATCGCCGAAGCGCTGCATCAGGGGTGAGGCGCCTTGTGCGGCATGGGCTTCGACAAGCTCAGCCTGAGCGGGGTCTAGGGACGCTTCATGACGCAGCGCTGGGCCAATGTTCTCTCCGCCCCCGCTCAGGCTGAGCTTGTCGAAGCCCCCAGCCGGCCAAAACAGGACATGACACCCATGACCACGCCCCACGCCGCCATCCTAGCCGATTTCGCCGCCGAGCCGGTGGACCTCGCCCCGCGCCGTTTCGGCACCGTCACCGCCTGCGACGGGGGCCTGCTCGAAGTCAGCGGCCTCGCCGTGCCGGTCGGCGCGATATGCCGGGTTATGAACGGACCGCGGGGGACCTTCCCCGCCGAAGTCATCGGCTTTCGTAACGGGCGCACGATGATGATGCTCCTGGGCGACACGATTCTACTGCGCCCCGGCGCGCGCGTGGTGCCCGAAGGCCGCCCCGGAATGCTGCCCGTGGGCGACACGTTCCTGGGCCGCGCGGTCGACGGCGAGGGCTTGCCGATCGACGGCGGGCTGCCGATCCACACCCGCCTCGAATGGCCCGCCGGCGGCGTGCGCACGTCCGCGCTGGACCGCAGCCCGGTGCGCCTGCCCTTCGATACCGGAGTGCGGGCGCTCAACGCGCTCACCACCTTCGGGGTCGGCCAGCGCATCGGTGTGATGGCGGGATCGGGCGTCGGCAAATCCGTGCTGATCGACATGATCGCGCGCGGCGCCAGCGCGGACGTAGTGATCGTCGGCCTGATAGGTGAACGTGCGCGCGAGGTTTCCGACTTCGTCGAGCGCCACATGAACGACGAGAAGAAGCACAAGACCATCGTCGTCGCCGTGCCCGCCGACCATGCCCCGAACCTGCGCCTGCGCGGTGCGATGCTGGCCACGTCGATGGCCGAACATTTCCGCAGCACCGGCAAGCGCGTGCTACTGATTCTGGACAGCCTGACCCGCGTGGCCCATGCCGCCCGCGAAATCGGCCTTCTGCTGGGAGAACCCGGCGCCGCGCGCGGCTACCCCCCTTCCGCGCTGGCGACGATCACGAAATTGGTGGAACGCGCGGGCAATTCAGCCGCGAGCGGCGGCTCGATCACCGGCCTCTACACGGTGCTGGCGGACGGCGACAATCAGGACGATCCGGTAGTCGACACGGCCCGCTCGATCCTCGACGGCCATGTCGTGCTATCCCGCGAGCTGGCGCAGCGCGGGCAGTATCCGGCGATCGACATCGCCGCCTCGCTCAGCCGCGTGATGAACGATATCGTGCCGCTGGCCCACCAGCATCTGGCCCGCAGTTTCCGCGCCCTCACCGCCAGTTACGAGGCCAACCGCGACCTCGTCCTGATGGGCGCCTATCGCACCGGCGCCGACCCGCAGCTTGACCGCGCCATCGCCATGCACGCTGCGCTCACCGGCTTCCTGTGTCAGCCGCAAGGCGAAATCGTTGGCCTTGATGCAAGCGCCGGCCAGCTTGCGGGACTGCTGGGATGAACCTCCACCGACCTCGTCATTTCCGCTCCCGTCTTTCCCGATGAACCTGGAGCTGAAACGCCTCGCCCGCCTGAAAAGGCTGGAGAAACTGCGCGCCATCGCCAAGCAGACTGCGGCCACCGAAGCGGCGCAGGCCGAAAGCACCCTGTCGCAGCTTCGCGCCTTGTCGGACCGCACCCGCCAGCTCGCCAGCGACTACGGCGCGCGGCGCGAGGCCGCCGACGGAGCCGCGCTGCACCATGTCGCCCGCTTCGTCTCCGGCCTGCAGGCGCTCAGCCGCACTACGGACGGCGATGCCTTGCGCGCTCAGTCGGTTGCCGACGCCAGACAACAGGCCTTGGCGCAGGCCGAACGCCGCCGCGCCGCCATCGAGGACCGCGCAGTCCTTCAGGAACGCCGCATCGCCAGCAAGGCACAGGCTCCGGCCCTGACCAACCGCAAGGCAAGTGGCACGGATCTTGAATAGAGCCAGACGACGCCAGACAGGACAGGCCCCGCATGATCCCGACCACTGCCCCGACCCTCAACCCCGCTATCACCCCCAATGCCGTGGGGACGTCTGCGGGCATGCCGGGCAGCGATTTCGCCGCGCTTCTGGGGATCACGCAGGCTCCGGTCGGGAAGACGCTAGCTCCCACCCTTCACACGGGTGGGGTGGTTGCTGCGCCCCTCGCCCTGCTCTCGGACGCCGTGAAGGATACGCAGGACGGCCTCGCTGCCCTGGCGCTCCAGGCAGGCGCCGCAGCGTTTCCTGTCGCCCCGAAAGGCGCGACCGGCGTGCCTTTCCCGATCGCGGTCAATCCCGCAGCGCAGCCGCAAATATCGCTCCAGATGCCCGGAAACCCGGCGCTTTCGGCTACGTCGCCAGTCGTATTGGCAGCTGGTTTCACGGCTATGCCGGTTCGCACCGAAGCACCCTCGACTCCTGACCTTGAGCCGGTCGCAGTCGATCTCTCTGAAACCTCGCTGGAGACTGGCAGCCCCATCGCCGCACCATCCGCCGCCGCCGTGGTCAGAGCCGCGCTCAAGCCCGCCCCGCCCGCTGGCGCCCTACCGATGCCTGCCGAAACTCCTGCCCCCGTCGACGGCAAGGGCGGCAAGCAGGCCGGCAAGATGTTGCCGCATGCCGTCCACACCAAGCTCGATGACGAAGCGGCCGCTGCGAACGAGACTTCCCTCGCAGCCGCGCCCGTTGCTGCGGTCTTACCCGCCGACCTCTCGCTCAATGCCGGCCTGCTCTTTGCAGACCTGCCGAATGCCGAAGCCGCGCGCGCGCAGCCCGTTAGCGCCGAGCAGACGTTGCCGACCATGCCGTCCGCAACGCCGATGGCGGTGGCCCCCGCTGCCCCGCGCGCCGCGCCATCAGCTGCCGCACCGCCCGCAAGCATCGTGCTGCCTCAGGCGAACGGGGTCCAACTCGAACCGATCGAACTGGTGGCCGCAGACGGCGGACACGCTGCTTCGCGTGAGACGGCTGCGGCGCCTTCCGTGCCGATCCAGCCGCGCCCGGCCGACCCGGCACCCATCGCTTCGGTTCGGACCGCCGCGCTTGATACACCTGCGCCTGCGGTAACCCCTGCTGCGGCGCTGCCGATGCGGCAGTCGGTCGAGGCGGCCTCGGTCGTTCAGGCTCAGGCCGCTCTCCAACGGCCGGAAGTCGCCGCGGCTGCGCCTTCCGCTGACGGCGCCGTTCAGGCCGGGGCCGAGCAGCCCCGCACGCACGCTTCCGCAAAGCCCGCGCGCGCCGAGCCAGTCGAGGCCGAGGGCCATTCGGCTCCGGCTGCCGAGATCGAGGCTGCCCCGGCGCGCACCGTTCTCGCCATGCCGCAGCCGGGAATGGCCGATGCCGCGCCGGTCACTCCCGGCACGCCGTCGCCTGACGGTGCTTTAGCGCCCTCTCCCACGGGCGAGACCCCTCAGGACTTCGCCACGCTCGTCTCCCGACTGGCCGAAGCGCGTGAGGCAGCCAGTCCGAATGTCGTGCGCACCGCGCTTTCCCATGCCGAGTTCGGCCGGGTGTCGATGCAGATCGGGCATGAGGACGGCGGCCTCTCCGTCACGCTGGCAAGCCGCGATCCCGAATTCAACGGCGCCGTCCAGGCCGCAGCAGCCGCAGCCGCGAATAGCGCAGCCGGGAATAACGATCAGGCGCGCCCGGAAAGTCAGTCCCAGCAGCAGCAGGGCAGTCAGCCGCAGACCAGTGCCAATGCCAATGCGAGCGGCGGCCAGAACCAGCAGGCCCGCACTGATGCATCCGGCCAGCAGGCCCGGCGCGAGGGTTCCGCTTTCGGGCGGCCTCACGACCAGCAGCAGCCCCCTGCACCGCCGCGCAGTCGCAGCGAGCAGCGTCCGGGCAGCGACATCTACGCCTGACGCAGCACGGGCCGCCGCGTCCAGCACATTGACCGTCCGAACACCGGGGAATTTTCTTAAATGAGCGCAAAACCTGCCAGGGACGACGGCGACGAAAAGCCGAAGAAGAAGGGCAAGATGGGGCTGATCCTCATCGCCGTGGCCATGCTTGTGGTCGGCGGCGGGGCGGTGTTCGGGCTGATGATGGCAGGCGTGATCGGCGGCCACGGCGAGGAAAAGAAGAAGGACGAAGGCCCGCAGCTCGTCAGGAAAGGCGCCGTCGATCCCTATGCCCCGCCCGCCAAGGAAGGCGAGGGCGAAGGTGGCGGCGCCGAGGCCGAAAGCGAAAGCGGCGATCCTTACCGGACAGCCTACTTCACTTTCACCGACGATTTCACCTCCAACCTCAAGGACAGCGATTCGATGGTTCAGGCCAGCCTCGCCTGCTCCACCCGGCGCGACGGGCGGGTGCTGCAATGGTTGGCCAAGCATGAACTGGCGATCCGTTCGCGCCTGCTGGAAATCCTGGCGGACACGCCCGAGGAGGACGCCACCACCATCGACGGCAAGGAACGCCTCAACAAGCGGATGACCGACGCCATCAACCAGGTGCTGATCCAGAAGGAAGGCTTCGGCGGCGTCGATGCCGTCTACTTCCGTAACTTCATCGTCCAGTGATGGCGCAGGAAACCCCGACCAAAGCGCGGCACTGCGCCGAACTGCTCGGCTCCGGTCCCTCGATCGCGGAGATGGTGCGCCCCCTGGCGAAGCTGGGCGAAACGCTGGCGCGCACGCTGCCGGACGGGCTTGCCCGGCTGGCGGGCGGCGAGGCGCCGGTGGTGCGCATCGGTATTCCCGCCGAATCCACGCTGGCCGCGATGGAGGCGGAGAACGCAGGGCTGACCGCGCACAGCCTGATGGGCCTTGGCCCACGGCGCCTGCCGCTGCTCGCCACGTTCGAAGCCGCGCCGGTGCTGCGCCTGCTGGACCGCGCATTCGGCGGGCGGGGCGACGTGCCCAAGCCGCTGCCGGCCGCATTTCCGCTATCCGCGCAATTGCTGCTGGCGCGCATCGAGGAAGCGATTGCCGCCGCCCTCAGCGCCGGGCTGGGCGGCGATCCAACCCACCGCGTCACCGCGCTGCGCCGCGACACCAGCCTGTCCGAACTGGCCCCCTTTGCGCCTGCCGAACCGCTGCTGCGGATCGTGCTGGAGATCGAGGAGCCAGCCGCCCAGCCGTGGTCGCTGGCGCTCACCCTGCCGCTATCGACGCTGGCCGCCGCGCTCGTCGTGCCGCGCCGCCAGCGCCGTCCGGCGGCGCGCGCCCGGCCCGGCCCTGACGGAGAGCCGTTCGCCTCGATGCCGATCGAGGTGACCGCCGTGCTGGTGGACATGACGCTGCCTTTCTCACGCCTTTCGGCGCTTCGCCCCGGAGACGTGCTGCCGGTGACGGTGGCGCGCTCGGTGCCGCTCAGGGTCGATGGGCGCACCATTGCCGCCGGCACGGTCGGCGAAGTCGAGGACCGGGTCGCGGTCCAGCTTCAAAACGCATTCTGATTTGGGAACCCGAAACGATATGAGTATCTATTCCCGCGGCCTCGACTTCCTGCGCGATGTCGACGTGCGCCTCTCGGTCGAGCTGGGCCGGACCCAGATGAAGCTCAAGGACGTGCTGGCGCTGGGGCCGGAAAGCCTCGTCATGCTTGACCGGATGACCGACGAACTGCTCGACGTGCTGGTCAACGGCAAGCCCATCGCGCGCGGAGAGGTCATCTCGCACAACGGGCGCTTCGGCCTGCGCATCGTCGAAATGCTGGGGGTGGAGGAAACCGCCGCCCCGGACGATGCGCTGGGGCTGCCCGAAAGCGGCCTGAGCGGGAGCGAGTGACCGGTCATGCTTTGGTATGTGCTCAAGCTGATCGTGTTGCTGCCGATGATCGCGCTGATGATCTGGGGGTGCCTGAAACTGGCCCGGACACTGCAGGCGAAGGTCGGGGTGGGCACCGGATCGAAATCGATCCGCATCGTCGAGACGACCATGCTTTCGCCCACGCTCAAGCTGGCGGTGATCGAGTTTCATGGGCGGGAGATCCTGGTCTCCGCCTCGCGGCAGGGCCTGACGCGGCTGGCCGAAGCGCCTGCAAGAATGCGGGAGGAAGGGGAATGAGCTTGCCAAGGCTACGTCCCCGATGGGGCGGGCTTGGAGGCGTATTCGCCGCCCTCCTCGTCCCGGTTGCCGCCCATGCGCAGTCTGCCCCCACCGCTATCCCCGGCGCGCTCGACCGTGCATTCGGGTCGCTGGGCGGTACGGGCGGGCCGGGGATGAACATGTCGCTCCAGCTCCTGCTGATCATGGGGCTGCTGACGATCCTGCCCAGCTTGATCCTGATGATGACCAGTTTCACGCGCATCCTGGTGGTGCTTTCGATCCTGCGCCAGGCGATCGGATTGCAGCAATCGCCGCCCAATCAGGTGCTGATCGGACTGTCGATGTTCCTCTCGCTGTTCGTGATGGCGCCCACGCTGGAGACGGTGAATCAGACCGCCATCGCCCCCTACTCGGCCGGCACCATCAATGCAGAGGCCGCGATCCAGAACGGCGGCCGCGCCTTTCATGCCTTCATGATCCGCCAGACCCGCGAACGCGACCTGATGATGTTCGCCGAGATGGCCCAAGGTCGTTCGGGGCCACCGCGCTTTGCCAGCAGCGCCGACGTGCCGTTCTCGGTGCTGCTCCCCGCCTTCGTCACCAGCGAACTCAAGACCGCGTTCCAGATCGGGTTCATGCTGTTCCTGCCGTTTCTGGTGATCGACCTGGTGGTGTCGTCGGTGCTGATGAGCCTGGGCATGATGATGATGAGCCCGATGGTGGTCTCGCTGCCGTTCAAGCTGCTGCTGTTCGTGATGGTGGACGGCTGGGCGCTGCTGATGGGTTCGCTCGCGCAGAGTTTCGGGTGATGGTTTGCCTTGGCCGCATGGTGCTTCGACAGGCTCAGCATGAGTGGTGTCGGGAGCTCATTTTTGTGTTTCGGAATGTCATTTTCAGGTTTCCGCTCATGCTGAGCTTGTCGAAGCGCCCTCGCACACAGCGCAGCCGCTGATGGAGGACATCTCCGCCCTCCTTGCCCTGGCCGACAGGATGCTGTGGGTGACGGCGCTGGTCGCCGCGCCGGTGCTGCTGGCTTCGCTGGCGGTGGGCCTTGTCATCGGCATCATCCAGGCGGCGACCTCGGTCAACGAACAGACGCTGACCTTCGTGCCCAAGCTGGCCGTTATCGCGCTGGTGCTGGTGCTGCTGGGCGGTTCGATGATGACATTGATCGCCGACTACACGCAGGAAGTCTTCGCCCAGATCGCCCGCACCGGCGACGCGCAGCCGGTTGCGCAGTGATCGGAATAGAGTTCGGCTACGGCGCGCTGGAGGCCGAGTTCTGGCGGCTGGTGTTCGTGATGACCCGGATCGGCGCCGCGCTGGTCGCCGCGCCGTTGTTCGGCGCGGTCACGGTGCCGGCGCAGGTGCGCGTCATGGTGGCGGGCGCTATCGCGGTGATGGTCTGCGCCTGGACTCCGGTGGCGGCGCCCGCACAGCTCCTTTCGGCGGCGGGTATCCTTTCCGTCATGGGCGAAGTGCTGGTGGGCCTGACGCTGGGCTTCGTATTGCAACTCTCGTTCGCCGCGCCAGTGATCGCCGCAGAAGTGATCGGCGGCGGCATGGGACTGAACATGGCGGTCGCGATCGATCCGGTGGGGGGCACCCAGTCGCCTGCGCTGGGGCAGTATTTCATGGTCGTCCTGACCCTGGTGTTCCTGGCGCTGGGCGCGCATCTGCAATGGTTCGCGCTGGTCGTGCGCAGTTATGAGGTGTTTCCGCCCGGCCAGACTTGGCTGGGGCCGACGCGGTTTGCCCTGGTCGCCGGGTTCGCCAGCCAGATGTTCCTCACCGCGCTGGCGATCGCCCTGCCGGTCACGCTGGTGCTGCTGGTGGTGCAGGTGGTGACCGGCGTGCTGAGCCGCTCCGCGCCCGCGCTCAACCTGTTCGCGCTGGGCATGCCCGCAGGCGTACTGGGCGGGATCGCGGCCCTGATGATCGCCGCCCCGGTGCTGACGGATATGGTCGCCCGCCTCTCCGCCGAGGCCCTGGCCAACGCCGCGCGGGTGCTTGGCCCATGAGCGAACAGGAAGGCGAGAAAAGTTTCGCCCCCAGCGAAAAGCGCAAGCGCGACGCGGCCCAGCGCGGCGATGTCATCCGCCCGCGCGAACTGGCGACCGCCGCATCGGTCGCGATCGGCGCGGCATGGATGCTGCTGGCGGGGCCATGGCTGCTCGACCTGTCGGAGCGGCTGCTGCGCGCGGGCTTCACGTTCGACCGCGCCTCGCTTGACGATTTCAGCCCCGGCGACAGGCTGATGGATGCGCTGCTTGCGGGCCTGCCGCCGATCGCGGTGCTGGGCGGCGCGGTCATCGCGGTGTCGCTGGTTTCGCAGCTCGGCTTCGGGGACGGGCGCTGGGTGGGCGGCAATCTTGCGCCCAAGGCATCGCGGATCAACCCGATGTCGGGGCTGAAACGCGTGTTCGGTCCTTCGGGCTGGATCGAAATGGTGAAGGGCCTCGCCAAGGTCGCGCTGCTTGGCGTCATCGCCTGGACCTGGGCTGACGGGCGCATCGACGCTTTCGCCCGGCTGGGCCGGGGCGACGTGGTGGCCCAGCTTTCCTGGGCATGGGACACCATCGTCCTGCTGCTGTTCTGGCTGGCCGCAGGGCTGTTCGTGATCGCGCTGTTCGACCTGCCGATCCAGATCGTGCGCCGCATGATGCGCCTGAAGATGACCCTTCAGGACGTGCGCGACGAGTCCAAGGAATCCGAAGGCGCGCCCGAAAAGAAGGCGATGATAAAGGACCGCCAGCGCAAGATCGCCATGGGCGGACTGGTCCCGGCGATGAAGCAGGCGCAGTTTGTCATTACCAACCCGACCCATTTCGCGGTGGCGCTGACCTATGACCCCGCCAAGGCCCCCGCCCCGATCGTGGTGGCACGCGGGCGCGGCGAAACAGCGCTGGCGATGCGCCAGCTTGCCGCCGAAAGCGCATTGCCGGTGCTGGAATACCCGGCGCTGGCCCGCTCGGTGTTCTACTCCACGCGCGAACGGCAGGTGATCCGCGAGGAACACTACGTCGCGGTCGCCGCGCTGCTGGCTTTCGTCATGGCCTTGAAACGCGGCGAAAAGCGCACCGCGCCGCAGGTTTCGGTGCCAGTGACAGTGCGTTTCGATGCGGACGGACGGCTCGATCCGGGGTCGGTTTCGTGAAGATGTTTCCGGCGCCGACGCCGCTTAAAACCGCGCGCCTAATGCCGTTCTGGGAACCATGGTAAGCAGCACCTCCTCCTCGACCAGCGCTTCGGCCGTCACCACGTCGTCGCTCGTGACCGCGCTGGGCGGGGGCAGCGGCGTTGACATGACCGCGCTGGCCAACAATCTGGCCAATGCGCAGTTCGCCTCGCGCAACGACCGTCTGGCGACGAAGTCGGACAAACTCGACGCATAGATTTCAGCGGCCTCGAACATCAAATCGCTGATGCTGGGGCTGGACACTTCGCTGGGCACGCTGGTCCGCTCCGGCAGCCTTGCGCGCACACCCAGCCTCGCCAATGCTTCCGTCGCCTCGGCCACGCTTTCAGGCAGCAGCCAACCCAGCGGCAGCTATTCGCTTGAAGTCACCCGGCTCGCCAGCGGCCAACAGCTTGCCAGCGCGCCGTTCGCAGCGACCGGCAGCACGGTGGGATCGGGCACGCTGACGCTCAAGTTCGGCACGGTTTCGGGCAGCACTTTCGCGCAGGACAGCGCCCATGCAGCGGTCGACATCACGGTCCCGCAGGGCGCCACGCTTGCCGATGTCGCCACCGCCATCAACGGCGCCAATGCCGGGGTCAGCGCCTATGTCACCAACACCGTCGACGGCGCGCAGCTGGTGCTTAAGGGCCCCCAAGGCGCCGCCAACGGCTTCGTGCTGGAGGCCGGCGATCCCAGCCTTTCCGCCCTGGCCTGGTCGCCGGGCGCCGCCACCGGCCAGCTTCTGAACACGGCCAGCGACGCCGCCTTCAAGGTCGATGGCCTGTCGATGACCGCCACGTCCAACACCGTGACCGACGCCATCCCCGGCGTGAAACTGCAACTTGCAGCGGTCAACACCGGCACGCCGACCACGCTGGGCTTTTCCGATCCGGCCGGCGCCATCGCCGCCTCGATGCAGGACTTCGTGGACGCGCTCAACGAAGTGGTCTCGGCCCTCAACACCGCGACGTCGATCGGCGGCGACCTTGCCAACGATACCGGCGCGCGCGCGCTCAAGCGCTCGCTTTCCGCGCTCGGCTCCGCCACCATCATGCCGGGCGCCACGGGCGCGGCGAAGACCCTTGCCGACCTTGGCCTCAAGACCCAGCGAGACGGCACCTTCGCGCTCGACACCGACCGGCTGAGCGCAACCACCGCCGCCGATCCCAAGGGCGTGGCGGCGATGTTCACCAATGGGGTCAACGGCGTCTACGGCACCGTCGACCGCATCTACCGCGCGGCGGTTTCGACCAGCGACGCCTATTCGCTGGGCAGTTCGATCGCCGGGTACACCAAGAAGAAGACCGGCATCTCCACTGAAAAGAGCGACCTTGCCGAGCAGCAGGAGAAGCTGCGCGCGCGCCTCGTCGCGCAGTACACCGCGTCTGAAACGCGCATCGGCGCCTCGAAATCGACGCTGGCGATGCTGACCAACCAGATCGCCCAGTGGAACAAGAGCAGCTGACATGCTCCGGATGACATCCCCCCAGGAAGCCTACCGCCGGGTAGACTTCGACGCGCGCGTCAGCGGCGCCGGCCCGGCCGAACTGGTGCACTTGTGCTTCGAACATCTGGTCAGCGCGCTGGGCACCGCCGTCCATGCCGACCTGCGCGGCGACAACTGCCTGAAAAGCCGCTCGATGACCCGCGCGCTCACCGCCATCACCGCGCTGCAGATGGGCATTGCCGGGGCCGAAGGGGTCGCCGGCGCGCTCAGCCAGCTTTACGAAGCAGCGCGGCGCACGATTCTGGATAGCGCGCTGCAGTTCGATGCAGAGCGGATCACCGAACTGCGCACGGATTTCTGCGAGATCGGCCAGGCCCTGAAAGCAGGGTAAACACCCATTTCGGTGATTGCGTAGAACACGAAACCGGGCGTTCGCGAATGCGCTCGGCAGGTTGCCTCGATTTTGGAGCAGGTCCGGGGCGCGGGGATCGAAAGATGCGAATATCTCCCTAGGCAGATACCCAATGGGAGACTGGCTGTGGACCTCATCTCGAACCTTATCTTAATCGACAGCGACAGCCGGCGCCGTGCCGGCATCAGTCATGTGCTGTCCGCCGGCAATATCCATGTCGAACCGTTCGAGAACGTCTCGGAACTGGCCGCTTCGTGGCCGCGCTCGGGCGTGGTGCTGATCCATGACGAGGACGGGACCATCGAAGACCTGATCGAAAGCATGGCCCAGCACGGCGACTGGTTCCCGATCATCGCCTTCAGCGAAAGCCCCGACGCGCAGCGCATCGTCCAGGCAATCCTCGACGGCGCTATCGACTACATCGCATGGCCGATCAGCCCCGAAGAACTCACCGAAAACCTGGGCAAGGCGATCACCCGCGCTGAAAGCCTTGGCAATGCCAAGCTGCGCGAAGTGATGGCCCGCGCCCGGGTGGACCGCCTGACCCGCCGCGAACGCGAAGTGCTGGGCGGCGTCGCCAGCGGACTGTCCAACCGCCTGATCGGCGAAAAGCTCTCGATCAGCCCGCGCACGGTGGAAATCCACCGCGCCAACATGCTCAACAAGCTGGGCGCCAACCACACCTCCGACGCGATCCGCATCGCCATAGAGGCATCGCTGGTGAATTGAGCAGGCCGGGCAATTACCCTTAGGCCCGTGTGAACAAGGCGTTAGTCATAACTGGCTACACCGGGCTTGTCGGCACTGAAGCCGGCAGCTGTACCCACAGTCTCCTGAGAACGCAGGCCCGGTCGAAATCCCCTCCCGGCCGGGCCTGCAGTGGGTTCTACAAAACAAAAGGGGCGATCTCGCGTCCCCCTTAATGCTTCAATGTATAGAGAAGGTCAGTGCACCCGCATCGACACGGGCGCAGGCAGCGCGTCGGTTTCAAAAGGTGCTTTCTCGATCCGCGCCAGCACCGCCGCGACGTGCGCGCCCAGCAAAGCCAGCCCAAGGCTTGATGCTTCGGCGATCGCCTCCTCCGCACCATTTTCCTGGACCACGCTGGCCAGACAGGCGCCTTGCGGGCCGCGCGAAAGCATGAAGCAGGCGCCGGGGCCCATCAGTTCCAGCACTGCGCAGGTCACCGCCCCGCTTTCCAGCATGGCGTGAACTGCCGCCACGTCGAGGGGGCCCTTGGTTTCCACTCCGCTGCCGCCCAGTTCCAGCACCGCCTCGCGCACGCGCTGCGCTTCCTCGCCAGGGGCGCTTCCTGCGCAGTCGTGCAGGAAATCACGCAGGCGCCGCGCCCGCGTGCGATCGTCGATGATCTGATTCAGAGTACTGGCCATCTCTATTTTTCTTTCGCGTCCGAAGGTGCGCCAAAGTCCCGAAGTGCCGCCTTGCGTCAATACGCAGATTCCGCGTGCGCTGCAGCACTGTCCCGCCTTGCTACATTCTACATCTGCAATGTGAAAGCGCGGTTTACACAGCCATCCGCAGTTTGAATTAGTCCCGCTTCGCCCGCGAACAGCCGGCGCGAGGGGTCAGCCGCGCGCGGCGAACCAGACGGCCATTCGCTCGACCGCATCCTCGATCTCGGGGGTGGAGGCGGCGAAGCTGAAGCGGATGAAGCGGTTGCCGTCGACGGGATCGAAATCGATCCCCGGTGCGGTGGCGACGCCGGTGTCCGCCAGAAGCTGGCGGCAAAAGGCGAAGCTGTCATTGGTGAGGTGGCCGATGTCCGCCCAGATGTAGAATGCGCCGTCGGGCGGAGCGATATGGGCAAGGCCGAGGCGCGGCAGCGCGGCAAGCAACAGCTCGCGGTTGCGCGCATAATTGGCGAGATGGCCGTGCAGTTCCTCATCGCAGTCGAAGGCGACGAGCCCGGCGTGCTGGGCCAGGACCGGCGGGGTGAGGAACAGGTTGGCGATGCGCGCGCGCGCCGCGTCGATCAGCGCTGGCGGCACCAGCAGCCAGCCCAGCCGCCAGCCGGCCATGCTGAACCATTTGGAAAAGCTGTACACCGCCAGCGTATCCGGCACGTGCTGGAGCATCGACTGCGCTGCCGCTCCATACGTAAGGCCGTGGTAGATTTCGTCCGAGATCACCGCGATGCCCCTGCGCGCGCAGACTTCGGCGATGGCGGCCAGTTCCTCAGGCGCGATCACGGTGCCGGTGGGATTGGCGGGGCTGGCGATGATAACCCCGTCCGGCGCGGGATCTATCGCATCGAGCGCGGCGGCGGTGACCTGGTAACGCTCGGCAGGCCCGCAGGCCATCTCGACCGGCTCGATGTAGAGCGTGCGCAGCGCATTGCGGTAGGCCACATATCCGGGCCGCGCGAGGGCAACCCGGGCGCCGGGGCGAAACAGGCAGGAAAGCGCCAGCACGAACGCCGGCGATGCGCCGCAGGTCAGGAACACCTGCTCGGGCGAGACGGTGACGCCGTAAGCCTCGGCATAATGGCGGGCGATACGCTCGCGCAGGGCCGGGCTTTCCCAGTAACCGCCTGCCTCGCTGTCGAGTACCGCGTGGGCCGCGGCGATGGCCGCAGCGGGCGCGCCGGTGGAGGGCTGGCCGTACTCCAGGTGAATGACATCGCGCCCCTGCGCCGCGAGTTCATAGGCGAGGCGGCCGATGGTGGTGGCGTGAAACGGTTCGACGTGAGCGATCATGCGGGCGTGCTACGATGCGCGCCAGTGCTATGCAATGCGCGTGCGAGGCGCCGTATTCACGCGTCATCCGAACACCGTGTATATTCGCGCAGCAAAGCGCCATTTGCCGTCTACGCGCGCAAAACTGTCGTGGTATTCGCCGGTCACCTGCTTGTCCGTGCCGGTAATCGAAGCCGTCATCATCGCATTGGAGCGGGCAGCGTCGCCCTCGACCTCGATCATCAGATTGTGGATCAGCGGCACCGGGTGAGGCTTGCCCTTTCCTTCCGACAAGAACGCCACCAGCGCATGGGGCGTATCGAAGCGCTGGCGCACGGTGTACTCGGCGCGGTCGGGACGCCCCGAACGAACTTCGAACGTGCCCCCGGCCACAAATAGCGCTGCCAGATCCTCATAAGCCTCGCGCCGCACTGCGCGGGCGTAGTGGTGGACGAGATCGGCGATGGCAGTCTGCGCCTCGATGCGTTCCAGGCGGGCTTCCAGCGCGTCATTCATATCGCTGCGTCCGCTGCGCACCGGGCCATCGCTTCGACGATACCTCTATCGGCTTTCCGCAGGCGATCGCCTCCGAATGCACGCCTTCCTGCGCCGAAATCCATCGATTTTCCCTCTCCCCGGTTCTCGCCGGCAAGTCTGACGAAGTGGGCGCTATCTTGCAATCATCCCCGGCGCCAAGCATCACCGCCGGAACGATAAAAGAATGAGAGAGGAAAACCGGCATGACTGTCGACGAGGTGATCGCAGCCGCGCGGGCCGAAACCGGGCTGATGGAAATCGGCGATCCCGCAGCGCTGGAAGGGCTTGAGGTACTGCTGCAAAGCTACGCCGGGGAAGCCGCTTTTACCGAGCGCGGCAGCCAGCTCGCCCACCGCGACCTCGTGAAGTACATGGCGAACCGCCTGCGGATCGAGGACTGGCTGGCGCGCCACCCGCAGCTGCTGGAACGCGAGGTCGAAAAGCCGCTGTTCGTCTTCGGGCTGCCGCGCACCGGCACGACGCTGCTGATCAACCTGCTTGCCGCCGATCCGGTGCGCCGCGCCTTCCTGCGCTGGGAATCGCACGACCCGGTGCCGCCCCCGCGCCCTGAAGAACTGAATGCCGGACCGCGCTGGCACAAGATGCAGGAGCAGACGCAGGTGGCGCTCCAGCACATGCCCAAGATCGCCGCCATCCATTACGAGGAAGCGCATAGCCCGACCGAGTGCCAGTTCTCGATGAACTACTCCTTCTGCGCGCAGGTCTTCGAATCGCAGGCCGACGTGCCGGGCTACCGCGACTGGCTGCTGCACAAGGCCGATTACCGGCCCGCGTTCCGTTTCCACAAGCGGCTGCTGCAATTGCTCCAGGCCGAAACAGGCGGGCGCTGGACGCTCAAGAACCCGTGGCATCCGCTGTTCCTGGACGCGCTGACCGAAGTGTACCCGGACGCGCAGCTTGTCATGACGCACCGCGATCCGGCCGACGTGCTGGGCTCCATCGGCAGCCTGATCGAGAACGTGCGGATGATCTATTCGGACAAGGTGGACCTTGCCCGCATCGGCGAGACTTTCATGGAAACCTTCGCGCTGATGATCGAGCGGCAGGAAGCCTTCCGCGCGAAGCACGGCGCAGGCGCGATCCTCGACGTGCAATATGTCGACGTGGTGAAGGACCCGATCGGCGAGTGCCGCCGCATCTACAAGCACTTCGGCGAAGCATTCACCGCCGAAACGCAAAGCGCGATGGACGGCTACATGGCGGCCAACCCCAAGGGCAAGCACGGCACGCACGACTACACACTGGAACGCTACGGCCTGACCCGAGAAGGCGTGCATGCGGCCTTTGCCGACTATATCGAACGCTACCGCATCCCGGTGAAGCAGGGGGCATGACGCCCCCCGTCCCTTACGCCGCGTCGGTATTGACGCTGACGATGCCCGGACGCTCCGCGCCCATTCCCGAAAAGCCGATCGAATAACCCCCGTCCACCGGCAGGATCACGCCGGTGATGTAAGCGGCCTCGTCGCTTGCCAGGAACAGTGCGGCATTGGCGATGTCCTGCGCATAACCCCAGCGGCCCATCGGGATGCCCGCCAGCGTGGGAAACCCCTCAGGCGGCACGTCGTGCGTCTTTGAGGCTTCGACGAGGCCGGTCCACATGGTGCCGGGGGCCACCGCGTTCACCCGGATGTTCTGGTCCGAATAATCAAGCGCGGCGACCTTGGTCAGCTGGTGCACCCCGGCCTTGGCCGAGCTGTAGACCCCGTGATGCTTCCAGCCGATCACGGCCGAGGCCGAGCTGGTATTGACGATGGCCCCCCCGCCGGTCCTGAGCATCGCCTCGATCCCGTATTTCATGCAGAGGAAAACACCGCGGATGTTGGTGGCATGGACTTTGTCCCAAAGCTCCACCGGCTGCTTGTGGAGCGCCGCCATGCCGCCGCCGAAACCGGCGTTGTTGCACAGCACGTCGAGCCGGCCGAAACGGGTCTCGGCAGCGGCGATCATCGCCTGGACCTGCGCCTCGTCGGAAACGTCGCAGTGCAGCGCGATCACATCGCCGCCTAGCGCGGCCGCCACTTCGTCCTGCTGGCCCGAGATATCGGTGAGAACCAGCCTCGCTCCCTGCGCATGGAACAGCTGCGCCATCGCCTTGCCCATGCCTGAACCTGCGCCGGTGATGACGCAGACCTTGTCCTGAAGCCTTCCGGCCATTGTCCTGCTCCCGTTGGTATTCGCGTTAATGTTCAGGCGGAGGTATCGGTCGTCGGCCTGACGGTGATCTCCGAGATGTTGGTGCGGCGCGGCATCGAGAGGATGAAGACGATGGCCTCGCCGATGTCGCGCGGCTTGACCGCGCCTTCCTTGCCGACGTGGGCCTTGATCGCGGTGCGCCAGTTCGGGTCGACGATGTTGTCTCCCACCTCGGTCTCGGTGGCGCCCGGCATCAGCGTGGTGACGCGGATGTTCTTGCCGCCCAGTTCCTGACGGATGCCATCGGTGAACGAATTGGCGGCATGCTTGCTGGCCGAATAGGCGCTGGTCATCGGTCCACCCTTGCGCCCCGCGAGCGAGGAGATCGTGATGATATCGCCCTCGCCCTGTTGCAGCATGTGCGGCACCGCCGCCGCGCAGGTGTAGACGGTGCCCATCAGGTTGATATCGATGACGCGGCGGTAAAGGTCGGTATCGCAGTTCTCGATACCGCCCGCCTGCATCACTCCGGCCGAATTGATCAGGATGTCGATCGCGCCCAGCGCGGTGACGGTTTCCTCCACCGCGCGCTTTGCGTCATCCTCGATCATCATGTCGCCGGGGATCGCCAGAGCCTTGCCGCCCGCAGCCTCGATCGTGGCGACCAGCCCGGCCAGCCTGTCGGCGCGGCGGGCAGACAGGGCCACACTGGCGCCTGCCTGCGCCAAACACAGCGCCGCAGCTTCGCCGATGCCAGACGAGGCCCCGGTGACCAGCGCGACTTTTCCGGCAAGGGTCCCCTGATTGTGCGACGTCATCTCCGGCAAGCTCCCGCATTTTTATCTCGGCCCTGACGGCCCGATCCTATGCGTTGGCTGACAATCCCGGGGGGCATAGTCAATAAATATTGCTGAACACCTGTTCTAATCGCTCCAGCGAGATCGCGGTATCGAGCACTTGAATGGCCATGATGGGTCGGTTCGCCAGTCATGTGGCCGCATAAGAAGTTTCCCTCAGCGCCTCGCTCACCCGTTCTGCACCCTGTTTGTCTACCCGCAGGGAGATCGAAGCGGAGAAGGACATGAGCGGACTGGAAAGCCTTCTTATCAAGGCCAGGAGCTTTACAAAGCGCGGCGACGCCGAGGCCGCGCGCGCGCTTTACCACGAGGTGCTGGGCCGCCATCCCCGCAACGCTCGCGCCATCGCTGCCCTCAAGGCGCTGGACGAGCCGGGCGATACCCCGGCGCAGATTGCCTTCGACCGCATGGTCGCCGCTTTCAACGCCGGCCGCATGATCGAGGCGGCGGCCTGCGGACAGGCTCTCTCGGACAAGCACCCCCATGCCCACGGCGTCCATAATCTGCTGGGTGCCGCCCTGCTGGAACTGGATAGCCACGCCGAGGCGGAAGCCGCCTTTTGCCGCGCCATCGCCGCCGATCCGCACGGCGACGCCGGCTACAACAACCTCGCCATCGCGCTGCGCCGCCAAGGGCGAATGGACGAAGCCGAGGCTGTCTACCGTGACGTCATCGCCCGTGCGCCCGGCTATGCCGACGCGCCCTACAACCTTGCCAACCTGCTGGAACAGGCCGAGCGTCTGGACGAAGCAGCGCAGTGGCTGGAGACGGCGGCCGCGTGCGATCCCGGCCATGTCGAGGCACACTACAACCTCGGCAACCTCCGGGCCCGGCAGGGATACCGCGATGAAGCGATCGCCTGCTTCGCCGCCGCTGCCACATTGAAATCAGACCACACCGACGCGCACAATAATATGGGCGCCCAGCTTCTTGCCGCCCAGCGCGCCGACGACGCCATCGCCGCCTTCGACCGCGCATTGGTCGCCAATCCGCGCAACGTTCAGGCCATGGTCAATCGCGGCAAGGCGCTCGTCCTCAAAGGCGAACGGCCCGCCGCCATCGCCGCCTTCCGCGGCGCCTTGGCGCTGGACCCGCAGGACAAGTCCGCCCGGCTCCAGGCCCTGTTCGAGGAAGCACACCTTTGCGACTGGCACGCCCGCCACGAATATGCCCTGACCCAAGGCCCGGATGCCGCCGCCGTGCAGCCCTTCGCCTCGCTTCCCTTCGTGGACGATCCCGCCCATCAACTCCGCCGCTCGCAGGCATGCGCCGCCAGGATGTTCCCGGACGTTTCGCCAAGCCTGCCCGATCCCGCCCCTTCGCCGGACGGCCGCATCCGCATCGGCTATTTCTCCGCCGACTTCCACGATCACGCCACGATGCACCTGATGGCCGGTTTCTTCCGCAAGCATGACCGCACGCGCTTCGAGGTCCGTCTCTACAGCTACGGCCCGCGCCGAGAGACTGACGCAGCGCGCATCGCCTTGCGCCAGCAGGCAGACGCCTTCACCGAGATCGGCCCGATGCGCGACAAGGACCTAGTCGCGCTCGCCCGCACCGACGCTCTCGACATCGCGGTGGACCTCAAGGGTTACACGCTGGGCACCCGCACCCGCCTGTTCGGCCAGCGCCTCGCCCCGGTGCAGGTCAGCTGGATGGGCTATCCGGGAACGTCGGGCCACCCGGCCATCGACTACTTCATCGCCGACACGTTACCGTGCCGGCAGGCGCGGAAGCCTTCTTCAGCGAAAAGATCGTGCGCCTTACTCACTGCTATCAGGCCAACGATGATGCCCGCACAATTGCCGCCGATACGCGGGGCCGTGCCGGGTGGGGCCTGCCGGCGAAAGGCTTCGTATTCGCCAGCTTCAACCAGAGCTACAAGATCTCCCCCGCCGAATGGGACATCTGGATGGACCTGCTCCGCGGCGCCGAGGGCAGTGTCCTGTGGCTGCTCGACACCGGAGCGGATACCCGGCGAAACCTGTGCCGTGAGGCTCAGATGCGCGGCATCGCCCCTGCACGGCTGATCTTCGCACCGCCCATCCCCCACGCCGAGCACCTCGGAAGGCTGGCGCACGCAGACCTCTTCCTGGATACCTTCGCAGTCAACGCCCACACCACGGCAAGCGATGCGCTATGGGCGGGCCTGCCGGTACTGACACTGGCCGGACGCCAATTTGCCGCCCGCGTCGCAGCGAGCCTTGTCCAGGCAGCAGGGCTTCCAGAGCTGGCTGTAGAAAGCAAAGCCGCCTACGCCGAAGCGGCGCTGACACTGGCCAATGACGCAGACCGCCTGAGAAATTTACGCGCACGCCTGGCCGAAAACCTCAAATCCCATCCGTTGTTCGACACGGTCGGCTACACTCGCAGGGTCGAAGCCGCCTTCAGCGAAATGCACCGCCGGCGGCTGGCCGGCTTTGCGCCAGAGCATTTCGATGTGGAGTGAAACAGGCATCCGAGCGCTGCTTCGAAGTACCACCCCCGTACCATCAATATCCGCGGGGATGCGCCCTGCAAGGCCCCTTAATGTAGCCATGGCCCAGCCGGCCTAGCCCAGCCTCATTGCGTAATTGACGCGCTGTTTCCACAAAGGCATGAGCCTGCCATATGCGCAATCAATCGAGACCGTTGATTCCCTGATCCGTCATCGCATGACGACGTCAACGCATTTGCGCGAGTGGTGCCTGAATGAAAATTGCTGTTTTCGGTCTCGGCTATGTCGGCCTTTCCAACGCCGCTCTCCTGGCTCAGAATCATGAGGTAGTCGCGGTCGATGTTTCGGCCGAGCGGGTGGACTTGCTCAACGCGCGCAAGTCGCCGATCGTGGATGCGGAGCTGGAAGATTTCCTCGCCACCAAACGCCTAAATCTGACTGCCACTCTCGACGCGCAGTTGGCTCTCGTCGGTGCGGACTATGTGATCATCGCCACGCCAACCAACTACGATGCCAACACCAACAAATTTGATACGCTCTCCGTCAGGACCGTGATCCAGGCCGCAATCGCAGCCAACCCCGATGCCACGATCGTCATAAAATCGACCATCCCGGTCGGTTTCGTGGACGAGACACGCGCACTATACCAAACCGACCAGGTCATCTTCAGCCCTGAGTTCTTGCGCGAAGGCAAAGCTCTGTACGACAACCTCTACCCTTCGCGCATCATCGTGGGCGAACGGTCGGATCGCGCGCGCATATTTGCCGACCTGCTGTTGGAGGGTGCCATACGCAAAAGCGTGGACATCCTGTTCACCGATGCGCGCGAAGCCGAGGCTATCAAGCTTTTCGCCAATACCTATCTTGCTATGCGCGTTGCATTTTTTAACGAGTTGGACAGTTATGCCATCGCAGGTGGCATGGACACACGCCAGATCATCAGCGGCATCGGGCTCGACCCACGCATCGGCTCGCACTACAATAATCCCAGCTTCGGCTATGGCGGCTATTGCCTTCCCAAAGACACCAAGCAGTTGCTCGCCAACTATTCTGAAGTGCCGCAAAACCTGATCCGGGCCATCGTCGATGCGAACCGCACGCGCAAAGATTTCCTGGCAGACCAGATCATTGCAAAAGCTCCCAAAAAAGTCGGCGTCTTTCGGCTGGTAATGAAGGCCGGATCGGACAATTTTCGGCAGTCTTCAATCCAGGGCATCATGAAACGCATCAAAGCCAAGGGCATTGAAGTCGTGGTCTACGAGCCCGCGATGATTGAAGACGAATTCTACGGCTCAAAGGTCATGCGGGACCTCGACGCTTTCAAACGTGATTGTGACGTCATTCTCGCCAACCGCATGACGGCTGCAGTTGAGGACGTAAATGACCGAGTTCATGCTGGCCGATGTCGGCAAGGCGCATGATTTCAACTTTTGTGCGCTGCGTTATTTCAACGTCGCGGGTGCCGATCCGCAGAGCCGCACCGGGCAGTCGACGGCGGGCGCCACTCACCTCATCAAGGTCGCGGTTGAGGCCGCATTGGGCAAGCGCAGCCATGTCGGCGTGTTCGGCACCGATTTCGATACGCCCGACGGCACCGGCGTGCGGGACTATATCCATGTCTCGGACCTCGCCAATGCGCATGTCCTGGCGCTTGAGGCGTTGATTGCCGAGCCGGCACGCTCGCTGACGATGAACTGTGGGTACGGGCGCGGGTTCTCGGTGCTGGAAGTGCTCGATGCGGTGGACCGCGTGACCAACCAGAAGATCGACCGCCGTCTCGAAGGGCGCCGCGCGGGCGATCCCGATGCGCTGATCTCCGACAACAGCCGGATCAAGGCGACCATCCCCTGGGTGCCGCGCTACGCCGACCTGCCCACTATCGTGGAACATGCCCTCGCCTGGGAACGCAAGCTGGGCGAACTGCAGAAGGTATGAACAGGCCATAGGGCGGCGCCTTCGCGGCGCACCCTTACCGCCGCTTCTTCAGCACCACGTAAATCGCGCCCTGTCCGCCGTGCCGGCGATGCGCGCCGCGAATCGCCACGATGTCAGAGGCGTGGTCACTGGCCGAGAGCCAGTCACCGACTTTCGCGCGAATCGCCCCGCGCGCCGTGCCCCGGTCCGCAGCATCGACCGGGCGCGGCTTGCCGGTGACGATCAGCACCACCCGCGCGCCCATCGCCCGCGCCTGGGTCAATCCATGCATTAGCCGCGTATAGGCCTGGTCGAGCGTGGCGCCGTGCAGGTCGAGGCTGAAATCTGGCATCAGCGTGCCCTTGGTGATGCGCTTGTCCCATGAACCGTCAAGATGGGTCTGGGTCTCGGCTTTCGGCTTTGCGGGGACGGGTCTGGGCGCCAGCGGCGGCGGGACGCGGCCTTTGACTTTGCGAACAGGAAGCGGGGGCGGCGGCGCTTCGGCTACCGTGCGGGTCGCCTCGGCAATCGCCACCGCAGACGCTGGGCGGCGCTTTTCGAGCGGCTTGACCGTCCGCGCGACTTGCGCCCAAATCTCTGTTTCCTCGGCCGTGAGGCGGCGGCCCGGACGTCTCATCGCACGCCGAGCCGCGCCAGCGTTCCCTTCGGGACGAAGATCAGCGCACTGCCGCGCCCGCTCATGCCGCCGGCGGTGGTCCGCGCCTGCGCGCCCGCACCCCAGAAGGTGTCGAAGCGGTTGGCGCCCTTGATCGCGCCGCCGGTGTCCTGTGCGATCCACATGCCGTTCGCCTCGCGCCGGTCGAGATCGAGCCAGACCGGGGCGCCAAGCGGCACGAAGCGCGGATCGGCGGCAACCGAGCTGCCGCTGCGCACCGGCACGTTCAGCGCGCCCAGCGGTCCATCGCCGTCGAGGATCTTGAAGAAGACCCACGAACGGTTCTGCTCCATCAACGCGCGGCCTTCTGCGGGGCGTTCGCGAAGGTATTGCATGATGCCCTGCATCGAGCCGGAATATTGCCCCGGGCCGGAACCGATGAGGCCCCGCTCCCGCATGACGCCGCCGATGCCGGTATAGGGCAGGCCGTTCTGCCCGGCATAGCCGATGCGCGTAACGGTGCCGTCAGGCGCGATCAGGCGGCCCGAGCCCTGGACCTGGAGGAAGAAGAACTCGACCGGATCGGCGGCCCAGGCGATCTCCAGGCCCTGGCCGGCAAGCGCCCCGGCATCTATCTGCGCGCGGTCGTAGTACGGAGTGAACGCCCCGCCCGCACCGTAGCGGCCCAGCGGCATCCGCCCGTCCTTGAGCGGCGCGGCATCGCCGGCCCGGGCGCGGACAAGGTCGGCCGGCATCGCGTAGACCGGCGCAGCGTAGCCCGGCAGGGGACTGCGCGAACCGGCGATCTCGGGTTCGTAGTAGCCGGTGGCATAGGCATTGCCATCGCCGACCTGTGCCGTCTCGAAATAGCTGACGAAGAATGCGGCAGGCGATCCCGGCCCCCAGTTCGCGGCGGCGGTGCAGGCCTGGCGCCAGTCGTCCGGGCGGGTGAGGCCGCTGCCATCGGTGCGCGAGGTCAGGCGCGGGCAGCTTTCGCGGAACGAGGCCAGCGCGCCGACGGCATCGGCAGTGCTCATCGGCAACGCGGAAACGGCGCGTCCCGCCCTGACGCCAAGCGCCGCCGCATTCGGGGCCGCCGGGGCCGTGCTGCCCGGACCCGGCCGGACCGGCGGGCGGGTCACGCCCGGGCCGCCGGTAGTGGGAACGACGGCGCCGCACGCCGCCAGCGCCGCCATCAAGCCTGCGCCAAGCAGGCCCTTCAGACCGGTGCGCGCAAAGCCCTTGAAGGCCGGCATTTTCGAAACCGGCCGCTCAGCCGAATTGTCCCCCTGCCGCACTATCGCACTCTTTCACAAAACAAAGCCCCGCGCCTGTAGGCACGGGGCATTTTCAGGTACGACTGGATATCACCGCTCAGGCGGGGATCAACCTTCGTCGGTCTCTTCCAGCAGCCAGTCGGGATCGGGCGAGTTCACCGCGCGGCCAAACGTCCAGATGTCGATCGCTTCGATGGCATCGTCCAGCGAACCGGCGATCACTACGCCCTCGGCGCTGCGGGTAACTGCGGCGATGTCGGCGCGGAAACGCAGACCGATGCGGGCATAGCCATTATCGACGCCGGCAGTGACGAACGTGCATTCCTCAATACGGATGAGGCGGTTGTCGAGCGTTTCACCCGCTTCGATGCGGGCATCGATGGCAGCGGCGAAACCGGCATAGACATCACCGTCGCAAAGCTGGCGCAGTTCCGCCTTGTCGCCCTTCCAGAAGGCTTCGAGGATCATGCGGTACGCGCTGCGGGCGCCTTCCATGAAAGCACCGGCATCGAAACGGCGATCAGCCTGCGCGATTTCCGCAAGGCCGCGCTCCACCGCCGACGAGGCCAGCGGCATTTCGCGAAGGCCCTGACCCTGCTGCGCACGGCTGCGAGCATCGTCCCGGCCATCGCCGCGCTGTTCGGCGCGGGGAGGCGCAGGCACACGCGGTGCGCCCGGCTGGCCCTGGCGGCCTTCGAAGCGCCCCTGGATCGGCTCTTCCTCATGCTCGGCCCGGCGGCCAAGCACGGAATAAAGCCGCAGTCCAAGGAAGGCTGCGATCATGGCCAGGATCACTATTTCCGGTGTCACGTCCCTAAATCCATCCCTTCTGTCCGCACTGCCTGCCCGCTGAATGCCGGAAACGACATTCGGGCCTGGCGGCGATGGCTCCGGCCCGCTGCGGGTCGAGCCTCCGTGGGGAGACTCCAGCTGCATAAGCCTTAGCGCTCCAACATAGCCCCAGATAGGTAGAATTTACAAATGAACAACGCGTGAGCGGGCCATTCGGGGCATTTTTCCGCCGGATCGAACCGTTAACGCTCACCCGTCGGACCCTATCGGGACGTACTTGTACAATTTTCCGCAAGCTCAGGTGTTCCACGAACCGGCAAAATGTTTTAGGCGCGCCTTCGGATTTCATTGTCAGATTTCATTTGGGAAGACACCGCGATGGCCGACGAAGGCAACATCATTTCCGACCTGGACCTGGGTAACGGCGAAGACACCGCCCCTGCGGCCGGCATTATCTCGCAGTACGTCAAGGATCTCTCGGTCGAGAATCCGAACGCCCCGGAGAGCTTCTCCTGGCAGGACGCACCGCAGGTCGACGTGCAGTTCAACATCGGCGCACGCGCGATCGAGGGCGAAGTTCACGAAGTCGAGCTGAAGATCACCTGCGCCTCGCGCAACGAGGCAGGCACCGCCTTCGCCGTGGAACTGAGCTACTGCGCGCTCGTGGGCATGCGCAACATCGACGAGCAGCAGGCCCACGCCTTCCTGTTCGCCGAAGCCCCGCGCATCCTGTTCCCCTTCGCGCGCCGCGTGATCGCCGATGCCGTGCGCGATGCCGGTTTCGCGCCGCTCATGCTTGAGCCGATCGACTTCAACGGCCTCTACGTGCAGCAGCTCCAGTCGCAGGCCCAGTCGGTCGAAGCCGGCATGGGCGAGCCGGCCGGCCACGCCTGAGCCAGCGCTTCACGATCACAACCGCTCGCCCTTCCCCGCAGGAGGGGCGAGCGGTTCGATTTTACCGCGTGACAACCCGTTCGTTCCCGGCAAAGCCGGCATGCGTGAGCGTAATAGCCAGGTGCCCCGGCTTTGCGCGGCACGAGCGGGAGATGGTGCCCTGAACGAGTTGGCTGCGATCCTATGAACCTCGCCAAGGCCCTCGCCAGCGTCGGCGGACTGACCCTGGCCAGCCGCGTGCTGGGCCTCGTGCGCGACAGTCTGTTCGCACGGTACGTCGGCGCCGGCTTCGCCTCCGACGCCTTCCTCATCGCCTTCCGGCTGCCCAACATGTTCCGCGCCCTGTTCGCGGAAGGCGCCTTCGCATCGGCCTTCATCCCGATGTTCAACAAGAAGGTGGGCGACACCCAAGGACCCGGCCTGCCCGCCGGCATCGCCTTTGCCGAACAGGCGCTGTCGGTGCTGCTGCCGGTGCTGATCGTCATGACCGTGGCGCTGGAAATCTTCGCCTGGCCAGTGACGTTCCTGCTTTCGGGCGGCTTCAACGACGTCAGCCACGAACAGTTCGCCTTTGCCGTCACGCTCAGCCGGATGACCATCCCCTACCTGATGCTCATCAGCCTGGTCTCGCTGCTGGGCGGCATTCTCAATTCGCTGAGCAAGTTCTGGGTCAATGCCGCCGCGCCGATCCTGCTTAACCTTACGCTGATCGCAGCGCTGCTGGGCTTTCATTCCGACGACCCGCTGATTACCGCCCGCAACCAGGCGATCGGTGTCTCCGTCTCGGGCGCGCTGCAGCTTGCCTGGCTGGTTCTGGCCTGCCGCGCCAACGGTGTTTCGATGCGCCTGCGCCTGCCGGTGTGGAACGCCGACGTGAAGCAGCTGCTGAAACTGATCCTGCCTGCCGCAGCCGGGGCCGGCGCGGTGCAGATCAACCTCGTCATCTCCACCGCGCTGGCCGCCTATCTGCTCCCCCACGGCTCGGTCACCTATATCTACATGGCCGACCGGCTGAACCAGCTGCCGCTGGGCCTGATCGGCATCGGCCTTGGCACCGTGCTGCTCCCTACGATCTCGCGCCAGCTTGGCGCCGGGCAGGAGGGCGCGGCGATGGAGACGCAGAACCGCGGGCTGGAACTGGCGCTGCTGCTGACCCTGCCCGCCGCCGCCGCCCTGATCGTATGCGGCGGACCGATCGCGGCCGCGCTGTTCGGCTATGGCAAGTTCGATGCCGCCGATGTCACCTTCACCGCGCAGGCGCTGGCGGCCTTTTCGATCGGCCTGCCCAGCTACATCCTCGTCAAGGTGCTGACGCCGGGCTTCTATGCGCGGCAGGATACGCGCACCCCGGTGCGCTATGCGATGATCTCGATGGCGGTGAACCTGGCGGGCAACCTCATCCTGATCGTGCCGCTGCAGCATATGGGCCCGCCGCTGGCGACCGCGATCGCCTCCACCGTCAATGTCGCCATGCTGTATTTCGCGCTGGTGAAGCGCGGCCATTTCACGCTCGATGCCCGCCTGCGCCGCCGCGCCCCGCGCCTGGCCCTGGCTGCCATAGCGATGGGCGTGGCGCTGTGGTTCGGGCAGAGCCTGGTGATGCCTTACGTCCACGGCACATGGCTTGTGCGCGGGCTGGCGCTGGCGGTGCTGGTGTCCTCGGGCTGCCTCGTCTATGGGCTCGCCACGGTGGTTTCGGGTGCCTTCACCCGCGACGACCTCAGGCTCCTGCGGCGGCGACGCCCGGCGTAGACACCAGGCGCCTTACCTTTCGAAACCTGACCCATCGGCAAACGGGAATTTCCATGCGTATCCTCTCCGGCATCCAGCCTACCGGCAACCTGCACCTCGGCAATTACCTGGGCGCGATCCGCAACTGGGTGGCGATGCAGGACCGGGTCAGCGCAGAAGGCGGCGAATGCCTGTACTTCCTTGCCGACCTCCACGCGATCTCGATGCCGCATGTTCCGGCCGACCTTGCCGCCAACACGCGCGAGATGGTCGCGGCCCTGGTCGCCTGCGGCATCGACCCCGACCGCTCGATCCTGTTCAACCAGGCGCAGGTTCCGCAGCACGCCGAGCTGCAGTGGCTGCTGAACGGCACAGCCCGCATGGGCTGGCTGAACCGCATGACCCAGTGGAAGGACAAGGCGGGCAAGAACCGCGAAGGCGCCAGCGTCGCCCTGTTCACCTACCCGGTGCTGCAGGCCGCCGACGTGCTGCTGTACCAGTCCACCCACGTCCCCGTGGGCGAGGACCAGAAGCAGCACCTCGAACTGGCCCGCGACGTGGCGCAGAAGTTCAACAACGACTTCGCGCCGAGGGACGAGGACGGCGAAATCGTGCCCGTGTTCACCCTGCCCGAGCCCTTCATTCCGCCCGAAGCGGCGCGGATCATGTCGCTGCGCGAAGGCACCGCGAAGATGAGCAAGTCGGACCCGTCCGAGATGAGCCGCATCAACATGACCGACAGCGCCGACACGATCGTCCAGAAGATCAAGAAGGCCAAGACCGACCCCGAGCCCCTGCCTTCGGAAAAGGCAGGCCTGGAAGGCCGCGCCGAGGCCAAGAACCTCGTGGCGATCTACGCGGTCATGTCGGGGAATACCGTGGACGGCATCCTGGCCGATTTCGGCGGCGAAGGCTTCGGCAAGTTCAAGCCGGCGCTCGCCGACCTGCTGGTCGAAAAGCTCGCCCCGATCAACGCGCGCTTCGTGGAACTGCGCGAGGACACCGCTGCACTCGACGCGATCCTGCGCAAGGGCGCCGAAAAGGCCCGCGCGCTGGCGATCCCGACGCTGAACAAGGCCTACGACGCGCTGGGCCTCGTCCGCGGCTAGGCTGGGCCCGAGGCGGGAGCTTTCCTCGGGAGGCTTCCGCCCGGCCTGATCCGGCATTTCCTACATCGGCAATGCCTGCCACAATCGCGCAGGCTCTTTGCGATGTAGGATATTTCAGGCCAGCTTGGCCTTCATGAACATGCTCACCCGCATGTCTTTCATCAACTTGCGCGCTTTGCAACCGGGGCAGCCCTGCCGGAATGGCAGATTTCAGCCCGGCGCGCCCAGCAGCTTCGCTCGCCGCCGGACCCATGGCTCGGCCAGCGCCGAGACTTCGCCCAGCGCTTCCAGTCCGTCACGGTCCCCCTTGTGGTCGCCCGCGATGAGCAGGCCGAAGACCCGCAGCACGCTCCAGTCGGGGAACGGGCGGTCGACCAGTTCCATGACCTCGCCCGCCTCCACGGCGCCTTCCTCGATGACGCGGTAATACCAGCCCGGCCGGCGCGAGCGGATGCACGCCGCATTGACTTTCGCGCCGCCGAAACGGTGGTCGAGCTTCCAGCAGGGCTGGCGCCCCTGGCTCACCTCGACAAGCGCGCTGCCCAGCCGCCACTGGTCGCCGATGCAGACCGTGTCCTCGGTCAACCCGGCGGTCGAGACGTTTTCGCCGAATGCGCCGTAATCGTCCAGCAGCGGGTGATCGCCAATGGCGCCGCGCCAGAAGGCGTAATGGTCGTGGGGATAGTGATGGATCGCCTTGTCCGGCCCGCCATGAACTGAAAGGTCGGCCTGGGCATCGCCTTCCAGGCCAAGGCGATGCACCCTGACCGGGCCGGCGACCGGACGCTTGGCGATAGCGCTCGGCTCGTCCTCGCCGCGAAAGGGGGCGACCTTTCCACACTGCAGGGAAAGAATGGGCAGGGAGAGAATGGGCAAGGAAAGAATGGGGATCGGACTCGTCATTGCCTTCCCCTCTTCCTACATGGAAAGCAGACGATCAAGTCGTCCGGTCGATGCGGCCGGGTGGACGCCTGGTGAACGGCCTAACAATCCATCGCATGGGCAAGTCCATTCAACCGCTATTCAGGGCATTGATTTTACGACAGGATCAAAAGGAATCGAAGGCCGCGCCGGGAGTGGGCGTCACGGGCTCTTCGGGTACGTGGAGCAAAGAGAAAATGACACACCATTCCCCATCAAGATTAGGCAAGCTCCGGCTTGTCGCAGCGGCCATGCTGTTCATGGCCGTCGCTGCCTGCGCCACGCCTTTCAAGGCGGACGTCTCGCGTTTCCAGTCGCAGCTTCCTGCGCCGTCCGGGCAAAGCTTCGCGATTGTCGCCGACGATCCCAAGCTTTCCGGTGGTCTGGAATTCGCCCAGTATGCCTCCCTCGTGCGTGATCGCATGGCCCAGCTGGGCTACGCACCCGTCGAGGATCCGGCCCGCGCCACGCTCATCGTGCGCTTCGACTACGGCGTCGATGGCGGCCGTGAGCGCGTTCGCTCCACTTCGATCGGCAACTCCTATTGGGGTCCGTGGGGCGGCTACGGCGGCTTTGGCGGTTTCGGTCGCGGCCGATTCGGTGGTTGGGGCGGCTTTGGCGGCCCATGGCGCTACGGCTTCTACGACCCGTTCTTCGACAATGGCGGCGTCCAGTCGTATACGATCTTCACCAGCGGTATCAGCATGAAGATCGACCGTGCCGCCGACGGCCAGCGCCTGTTCGAAGGCAAGTCGGAAGCGGTGTCGACCTCCAATCGCCTGCAGTATCTCGTTCCCAATCTCGTCGAGGCGATGTTCACCGGATTCCCGGGCAACTCGGGTGAGACAGCGCGCATCACCGTTCCGCCTGAGAAGAAGTGATATCGGGTATCTGACCTGACAGGCTGCGCCCTGCGAAGGGGCGGCAAACGCAAAGGGACGGGTCCGCTGAAATATTGCGGCCCCGTCCTTTTGCTATGGGGACGGCGCAAAGCCCGCTACCACCCCTTGCCCAACCCCGGATTATCCTGACCGATGCACAATTTCATGGCGATCCTCTCGCAGCTCTTCTGGGGCGTCACGATCGGCGCGCTCAGCGCTGCCTTCGAGACGCTTGCCAAGGGCATGATGATGATCGGCGGTCTGGGCGGCGCAGGCTGGTACGGCCTGAGATGGCGCAAAGCGCGGCGGGACCGCGATAGCAAGCCTGACAAGCGCGGGGACTGAAGCCCTCATGCCGCACGAAATCGCTACCGACGTGATCGGAAACATCATCGAGGCCGCGGTGGAGGTGGTCTCAGGCCTCGGCTCAGAACCGAAACCGCGCCGCCGAGGCTGGCAGAGCTACCTGTCCATAGCTGTGCTGGTGATCGCAGCACTGCTGCTTGCCGCGTGGTGCCTCGGCCTGTTCGCCCGCTGACCTTCAGTTCCCCAATGCGACCACGCCGCCGGTCGAACCGAACCCGCCTTCGCCGCGCGTCGTCGCATCGAGTTCATCGACCTTGAGCCAGGAAGCACGGGTGACGGGGGCGAGCACCAGCTGGGCCACGCGGTCGCCGCGGACGATCTCGAACGGCTCGGTGCCAAGGTTGACCAGGATCACCTTGAGTTCGCCGCGATAGTCCGAATCGACGGTGCCCGGCGCATTGGGCACGGAGATGCCATGCTTCAGGGCGAGGCCCGAGCGCGGGCGCACCTGAATCTCGAAACCGACGGGGATCGCCACCGACAGCCCGGTCGCCACCGCATGGCGCGCGCCGGGGGCAAGGGTGACGTCCTCGGCCGAAACCACGTCCATGCCCGCCGCGCCGTCCGTTGCGTAGACAGGCAGGTCCAGACCCTCGCCGTGGGGCAGGATCTTGACCATTACGGGGACTTCAGCGGGGGAGTGCATCTGCGAACCTTTCGACGAGGATGCGCGCGACATCCTCCTTGGGCATTTCGGGAAGAGAAATCACATCGCTTTCGGTGACGATGTGGACGGTATTGGCATCGCCGCCCATGACATCGCCCGACACGTCGTTGGCGATGATCCAGTCGGCGCCCTTGCGCACGCGCTTTTCACGGGCGTAGCGGATGACATCCTGCGTCTCTGCGGCAAAGCCGACGACCAGCGAAGGACGCCCAGCGCTTTTTGCAAGCGTGGCGAGAATATCGGGGTTTTCTGTCAGCTCGAGTGTTGGCGGGCCGTCGCCATTCTTTTTCTTGAGCTTCTGGTCGGCCGAGCGCGAAACGCGCCAGTCGGCGACGGCGGCGACCATGACGGCAACGTCAGCGGGCAAGGCCGCCTCCACTGCATCGGCCATCTCCAGCGCGCTCTCGACATCGATCCGCTCGACCCCGGGCGGGGTTGGCAGGTGGACCGGCCCGGCGATCAGCGTTACTCGTGCGCCGGCTTCTGCAGCGGCGGCGGCGATCGCAAAGCCCTGTTTGCCGGAGGAGCGGTTGGCGATGTAGCGTACAGGGTCGATCGGCTCGTGCGTCGGGCCGGCAGTGACCAGCACATGGCGCCCGTACAGCGGCCGATGTTCGAGCCCGCGATCGAAATCGGGCTGGCCGGCAAGCGGATCGAACGGCTGCGGCGCAGCGCCGCCCGTGACGAGATGATTGATCGCATCGGGGTCGGTCGGCGGTGCGGCGCGCGCTTCGCCCTTGGTCGCCACCAGCGAAGAGGAATCGCCGAGATCGATGGCTTTCCCGCCGCGCGGGATCGTTGAGCCGGTAATGCTGCCAACACCCTGCCCGTCAAGCGCATCGGCCTGGGGCGCGGCCATGACCGACCCACCGGCCAGCGCCCGGGCGATCCGCTGCCAGATCATCTGAACTTCGGGCAGGCGGCCGGGACCGAACTCGCCGCAAGCCATCGGGCCTTCATCCGGCTCCATGACATCGATGCCGGAGGCGCGCAGGGTCTGGACGTTGCGGGTGGTCGCCGCGTGCTGCCACATGCGCACGTTCATCGCCGGGATCGCCATGACCGGCTTGTCAGTGGCCAGCAGCAGCGTGGTCGCCAGATCGTCGGCAATGCCTGCCGCCATCTTGGCCATAAGGTCCGCCGTCGCCGGGCACACGACCACCAGATCGGCCTCGCGGCTGAGCTGGATATGGCCCATCTCGGCCTCGTTCCTGAGGTCCCACAAGGTGGTGTGGACCGGCTTTTCCGACAGCGCGGCCAGCGTCATGGGCGTCACGAATTTCGCGCCGCCCTCGGTCAGCACGCACGTGACCGAGCCACCCTCCTTGCGGATGGTGCGCACGAGTTCGCAGGACTTGTAGGCAGCGATGCCGCCGCCCACGACCAGCAGAATACGGGGTCCGTTCATGCCCCGGCTTTTGCAGCACCGGGCAAGGAGGTGCAATCAGTTTGCGGGCTGGAGCCGCGACGAACCGGGCAGCCGCGCCGCCGCGACCAGCTGCGCTACGGCGCGCGGGGCAAAGACGATGCCGGCGAACATGGCCGGTGCGATCACGGCGCCCCAGTAGAAGTTATCCCACCGGCCCGCGATCATGAAGGCCGCGCCATAGCCCGCGCAGAGGAGGAAGCCGAACAGCCCCGAACGGCTACGCCAGCCCAGCCACCCGAAAGTCATCAGGATCACTGCCGGGCCTGCGAGGAAATGAGGCAGCCAGCGCAAGTTGCTCGACTGCACGACATTGGCGAGCCAGCCGGTCATGCCGCGCATCACCAGCCAAGGCGGGCCGTGGCGGTCGCTGGCCAGCACATCGCCGGCGATGATCTCAAGGTGCCAGGTGAGAGCGGCGAAGAACACCAGGATCAGGGCGATCCACGCAGCGCTCTCGCGCCAGTTGCGCTGCCATAGCGCGAAAACGGCCATGAGCAGGACATAGGGCAGCGTATGTTCGCGGATCGCCAGCGCCAGCGCGGCCACGGCAAAGGCGGCGACCCAGCGCCCGCCCTGCCCTTTGTGGCCGATGCGGTGAAGGCCGAAGGACAGCGCGATCAAGCCGCCAGCCCAAAGCTCGTGCAGGGGAAAGTAATGACGGTTAAGGCCCAAAGAGGCACCTACGAACACCAGAGCCGTACCCAGGCGGCGCAGACGGCCACCATCTTCGGATTCTTCGCCAAGGCGCTGCCACCATGTCGCGATGATCGCCAGCATCAGCGCGATGGCCGCCACCAGCTGGCCGGTCTTGCCCAGCCATGCGTCGATATAGGCCAGCGTCGGCAGACGCACGGCGATGCCCGGGTTCACCGGATAGTCGCGGCCGCGCTGCTCGGGCACGATGAAGTCGTAGTAGCTTTCGCCCTTCGCGATGCGCTCGATCGCGACTTCGTAAAGCGCGATGTCCTCGTCATAGGGCTTTTCAGGGGTGTCGACGGCCTTGCCGCCCGCATCCACCGGGCCTTCGACCGGACCGAGCCAGGGCGAACGGTTGCCGGGCTTGTTGGTGGGCACGATCATCGAGGCGATCACCACCACTAGCAGCGCGGCCAGGACCACTCGGGCCAGCAGCGGCGACCAGCTTGCGAAACGCCCGCCCGTCTGCGCAGGCGGGCGCGCGCCGATCAGGTCAGAAGTGTCCAGTACGTCAGTGCCCACGCCGCAGTGCCCCCAAGGATTGCGGCCAGAGCATAGCCACCCCAGTGGTTACTTTCGCGTTTACGACCCGAACCTTTAGCCCAGATGATGTCGATATCCGGCAGCGGTGCCTGTTCGGGCGCGCCCCCCTTGGCGGGGAAGCTTTCCTCGATCCGGCGCACGAGCGCGGGGAGGCGCAGCAGCGTGTCGACGTCCGCGCGCAGGCGGTCGACGATCACAGCCTCGGGGCCCAGTTCGTCGCGGATCCACTCTTTCACGAAGGGGCCGGAGACGTCCCACATGTTGATCTTCGGGTCGAGCGCGGTGGCCAATCCCTCGACCATGACCATGGTCTTCTGCAGCAGCAGCAGGTGCGGCTGCACCGCCATGTCGAAATCGCGGGTGATCGCAAACAGCCCATCGAGCATCTGCCCGACCGACAGTTCCGAAACCGCCTTGCCGCGCATCGGTTCGCCCACGGCCCGCAGCGCCGTCGCGAATTCCTCGACGGTGTGATAGCTCGGGACGTACTGCGCCTCGAAGTGGATTTCGGCCACGCGGCGGTAATTGCCGGTGGTCAGCCCGTAGAGGATTTCCGCCAGCCACAGCCGCGCCTGACGATTGATCCGGCCCATGATGCCGAAGTCGATCGCAACGATGGTGCTGTGATTGGGACCGCCCTGCACGAACAGGTTGCCCTGGTGCATGTCGGCATGGAAAAAACCGCAGGAAATCGCCTGGGTCAGGAAAGTTATGACCAACCGCCGGGCCAGCGCGGGCATATCGTGCCCGGCCTCACGCAAGGCGGGCAGATTGCTCATCTTGACGCCGTCGATCCACTCCAGCGTCAGGACCGAACCATTGGTGCGGTCCCAGTCGATGTCGGGGACGCGGTAATCCTCGATGCCCTTCATCGCGTCGGCCAGTTCGGAAGCGGAAGCCGCCTCGCGCCGCAGGTCGAATTCGCGCAGGGTCCAGCGCTTGAGATTGGCGATGACCGCGCGCGGACGCAGGCGCGTGGCCTCGCCGCCCAGCGCCTCGAGGTGGGCGGCGGCCCACTCGTAAGTGTCGACGTCGCGGGAGAACTGTTCGCGGATACCGGGACGCAGCACCTTGACCGCGACCTCGCGCCCGTCCGGCGTGACCGCGCGATGAACCTGGGCGATCGAGGCCGCGCCGACCGGCTCTTCCTCGATCGAGGCGAAGATCGCTTCGACAGGGCGGCCGAAGGTGCTTTCGATCTGGCTGCGGATCGCCGCAAACGGCACTGGCGGCAGACTGTCCTGCAGGCTCAGCAGATTGCGCGCGGGTATTTCGCCAACGAGATCGGGACGCGTCGCCAGCGCCTGACCCAACTTGATCGCGGCGGGGCCGATTTCCTGAAAGGCGCCGGCATAGTCCGGCTCGCGCGACTGGCGCGTGCCGAAGCGGGCGATCCGGCACAGCCGCTTGACCGCCGCCGGGGCGTTGCGGTCATTCTCGATCCCGCGCAAAGCGCCATGACGCGCGAGGATGCGGCCCCACTTGAGCAGGCGCACGATGTGGACGGGGGTGGTGGTCACCGGGTGGTCAGACCTTCCAGCCCGAATGGATCGCGACGAGGCCGCCCATGATCGGCTCGACCTTGGTGTGCCGGAAGCCGGCCTTGCGGATCATGCCCTCGAATTCGGGCATCGGCGGGAAGCGGCGGATCGATTCGATCAGGTAGCGGTACGACTCGGCATCGCCCGCGATCATCTGGCCGATCTTCGGCACCAGCTTGTGCGAATAGGCATCGTAGACTTCCTTGAAACCCGGCCATTCGGTGGTCGAGAATTCAAGGCAAAAGAAGCGCCCGCCATAGTTCAGCGCGCGGTGCGCCTCAGCCAGGGCCTTGTCGATGTGGGTGACGTTGCGGATGCCGAAAGCGATCGTATAGGCGTCGAACGAACGGTCCTCGAAGCTCAACTCCTCGGCGTTCTGGCGCGACCAGACGAGGGTGTCGATGCCGCGCTCCATCGCGCGCTCGATGCCGACGTCGAGCATGTCCTGATTGATGTCCGAGACGGTGATGCGCGCGCCCGCTTCTTCCATGCGGAAGGCGATGTCGCCAGTTCCGCCCGCCATGTCGAGGATCTGTTCATGACTGCGCGGTTTCACCCGGCGCACGAACTTGTCCTTCCAGACCCGGTGCACGCCGGCGGACATGGCATCGTTCATGATGTCATACTTGCGCGCGACGGCGGAGAAGACCGCGCCCACGCGCTCCTCCTTCTCCTCTGCACGGACGTCTTCATAGCCGAAGGAAACGGTATCGCTGGTATCGCTCATGGGGCCGTTCTCTAACCATCCGCGCCGCGCGGCGCCAGCCTTGGTTTTGCCCGCGATGACACCGTTCGTCCTGAACATGGCCCGGAAGACGCGCGGCGCCGAGGTTGGAGGCGCCCGGCATCCTTGCTTCGGCGGGTCAAACCGGGCAGCATCGCTTCATCGGGAACCCGGCCCGCGCGCCGACAGGAGGACAGCAATGACCGAGTTCGACCCCAAGCCCGCTGACAGGCCTGCCGGTTCGGCCCCCACCACGGGGTTCGAATTCAACAATCCCACGATCATCAACCTGCTCTACCTCGCCTCCTACATCACCGGCATCACCGGGATTGTCGGCGTGGTGCTGGCCTATGTCTGGCGCGGCGAGCCCAAGGCACAGTGGGAAGTATCTCATTACGAATACGCGATTCGCACTTTCTGGATCTTCTTGGTCGGGATGGTGCTGGGCTTCGTGCTGATGGTCGCCCTGATCGGTTTCGTGATCCTGCCGCTGGTGTCGGTGCTGGTCATCGTGCGCAGCGTGATGAGCATTCTCAAGGCCCAGAAGCAGCTGCCCATGCCCAATCCCGGTAGCTGGCTGGTCTGAGGACTAGCGCAGCAGAAGATACGCCCCAGCACCGAGCGCGGCCACCTGCAGCGCCGCAACGGTGTGGAGGCGCCGGACGAACGGCTGCTTGCGAGTCTTGTGACGAAAGGCGCGCCGCCCGGCGTAAGCGCCGGGGCTACCGCCCACGAGTGCGAGCCAGAGCAGCGTCGATTCCGCGATCCGGCGGCGGCGGGCCTTGGCCTGCGCCTTGTCGATGGCGAAGGCGGCAAAGCTCGCCACGTTGATCGCCGCCAGCGCACAAAGCGCGGTGGTCAGCGCCAGCGTTGCCCCCTCCATCCCGGAGCCGGTCACTTTTCCGCCACCCATTCCCGGCGCAGCGCGGGCCCGGCCAGCGCCATGAGCACGGCGGCAGCAAGATAGAGAGCCAGCGCGAAGAGCATCGAATAGCGCAGCGATTCGCTCCCCCAGACCGGCGTCAGCGCCTTGGACAGCGCGCCAAGCGCATAAATGCCGCCGCCAAGCCCGATCAGGTTGTTGATGAGCAGGAAAAGCGCCGAGGCGGTTGCCCGCGCGGGCGGCTCGACAAGATGCTGCACTGCGCTCGTCACCGGGCCTAGCCAGAAATAGGCGAGCGCCTGAGGCACCAGGAACATCAGGAACGCCAGCGGCACGCTGGACGTCCAGATGCCGCCGGCGAACAGCGGCACGGCGCAGACGAAGGCAATCGCCGGAACCCGGCCGTACCAGGCGCGGTCGCCCTTCCCCAGCCGGTCAGCCAGGATTCCGCCGGCCAGCACGCCCACGCAGCCGCCCAGCAGTAGCACCGCGCCGATGAACCACGAGGTATGGACGAGGTCCAGTCCGAAGCTGCGCTGGAGCAGGCTGGGCAACCAGAACATCAAGCCATAACCCAGCATCGAGCTGGATGCCGCGCCGAAGCTGAGCAGCCAGAAGGCGCGCTTGCCCGCCAGCGTCGCGGCTACATCGCCAAAGCGGATCGAAGGTGCCTGGGCCGCGTTGCCTACAGGGCGCGGGACATCGCGCACTACCAGCTTGAACAGCGGCGCGATGAGGATGCCGGCAAGCCCGACGACAAGGAAGGCCGTGCGCCAGTCCACCGCCTGCGCCACGTAGCCCCCCGCCAAAATGCCCATCGCAGAGCCAAGCGGGATGCCCAGCGAATAGACCGAAAGCGCGAAGGCGCGGCGGTGGCTGGGGAAATGATCGCCGATTACCGCATAGCTCGGCGCCACGCCTCCTGCCTCGCCGACGCCGACGCCGACGCGCGCGAGGAAGATGTGCCAGAACCCCTGCGCCAGCGCGCAGGCCGAAGTGCACAGGCTCCACACCACCAGCGAACCGGTGATTACCCATGACCGGCTTGTGCGGTCGGCCACCCACGCCAGCGGCACGCCCAGAGTCGAATAAAGGATCGCGAAGGCCAGGCCGCCCAGCATTCCCAGTTCGGCATCGTCGAGGCCGAGTTCGGCCTGGATCGGCGCGGCCAGGATCGAGAGGATCTGCCGGTCGACGAAATTGAAGATGTAGACGAGCAGCAGCATCCCCAGCACGAGATTGGGTGAGGCGGCGGGCTTGATCGCAGGCTGGGCGATGGCAGCGGTGTCGCTCATGTCAGGTCACATGCTCCTTGAGGAAGGCTTCGATCGCGGCCAGCGCCGCCGGCTCGTCAAGGATCGGGGCGTGGCCTACGCGCGGCACTTCCACGCCCGCATAGCTGCCAGTGTGACGGCGCACCATCTCCTGCATGGTCGCGGCGCTGAGCAGGTCCGAAAGGGCACCGCGCACCACCAGCACCGGCACTGCGTCCAGCAACTCCCACAGGGGCCAGAGGTCGGGCGGCACGGTTTGCGGATCGTCTCCGACGACGCTTTGCGCAATCGCCGGATCATAGGCGAAGGAAATAGTGCCGTCGGGGTTCTGGTGGGCGATGCGGCGAGCGAACGCCTCCCAGTCCGCGCTGCCGTAGTCGGGAAAGGCCGAGCCGTTGATCGCGCGGGTGCGCAGGGCAGCCTCGGTCCAGTCCGCCATCGCGCCTGAGGGGCCGACATAGCCCTGTATCCGCGCCAGCCCCGCCGGGTCGAGCACCGGGCCGATGTCGTTGAAGATCACCGCCTGCGCAAGGCCGGGCCGCAGCGCATTCATCACCATCGCGATGAGCCCGCCCATCGACGTGCCAACCAATCCGGCGCGCGTAATGCCAAGGTCATCCATCAGCGCCAGCATATCCTGCGCATAGATGTCCGGGCGGTACTGTGCCGGGTCCGGGTCCCACTGCGAAAGGCCGCGCCCGCGCTGGTCGGGCACGATCATCCGGTAGCGCCCGGCCAGCCTTGCCGCAATCGGCTCGAAATCGGCGCTGTTGCGGGTCAGGCCGTGCATCATCAGCAGGACCGGAGCCTGCGGGGCCGCGCCCGGATAATCGCGCGCGGCAAGGTCGAGCCGCCCGCAGGCACTGCGATAGCGGTGGACGCGGTAGTCCATGTCGCAAGGTTCCTTTCAGGCGCAGGCGTGCCGGGCCGCGATGACCCGGCATGCCCCTCAGAACGCCAGTGTCGCGGTGGCGAAGACCTGGCGCGGGTTGCCGTAGAACGCGGTCAGCGTGCCCTCGGTGCCGAGCGTGGGAATGAACCGTCCGCTGGGCGCCGTCAGCAGTTCGCCGGTGACCGGGTTGGCGGCAAGGAATGTATAGCCCGAGGTCTTGTACTGTTTGTCGAACAGGTTCTTGCCGTGCACGCCCAGCGTCCAACGCCCGCCCGGCGCGGAGTAGACCAGGCTGGCGTCGACCAGTCCGTAGCCCTTCTGGTCGAGGTAGGGGTTGGGGATCTCGAACTGGTGGGTCTTGCTGCGGTACGAATAGGTCGAGCTGAACGAAACGTCGCCCTCGCCCACAGGCGCCGTGTAGGCCAGCGTGGCGCTGGTGGTCCACTTGGGGGTGTTCTGAACATCGCGGTTGGCAGCGACATCAGTGGGAACGCCGCCGATATTGGCGATATATTCCTTGTACTTGGCATTGATGTAGCCAAGCGAGCCGGACAGGCTGAGACGGTCGCCTGCCGCCATCATGTCCTGCGCCAGCCGGGCGTTGGCTTCCAGTTCGAAGCCGCGGAAACGGGCCTTGCCGGCATTGGTGATGATCCCGCAGAAGGTCGGGATACCGCCCACGGTGCAGCCCGCCGAACCGGGGATCTGCACGTCCCTGTAGTCCATCTGGAACGCCGCTGCCGCAATGTACAGGCCGCCGCCGAACAGGTTGGCCTTGTAGCCGATCTCATAGCTGTCGACCGTCTCGGGCTTGAAGCTGAGGTAATCGGTGACTTCTGCGTCGGTCGGTCTCCCCGGCGTGGCGGCAGGCGCGTTGACGCCGACGCCGCGCGGATCGAAGCCGCCGCCCTTGAAGCCCTGACTGAAGCTGGCGTAAATATTGTGGTCCGGCGTCGGCTTGAAGCTGATCGAGGCGCGCGGGGTGAACTTCTTGAAGGTCGCCTTGCCCGAAAAATCGGTGCTCGGCGCGCCCAGCGGCAGCCCCGCCCCGCCGAATACCGGCGATCCGCCGCCAAGATAGTTCTGCCGCAGGATCTGCGCGCGGCGCTCGTCCCAGGTATAGCGACCGCCGACTGACAGACTGAGCTGCTGGGTGAAATCAAAAGTGAAGTCGCCGAAGACCGCGAAAGTCTCGGTATCGACATTCGCCTGAGTGAAGGCGGTCAGGCCGTTCAGCGCAGTGAAAAGCCGGGTGTCGAACTGAGTGTCCGCCTTGGCCGAAAGATAATAGCCGCCGATCAGGCCCTGCACCATGCCGTTGTCGTAAAGGAGCTGGAATTCCTGGCTGGTCTGCTCATTGCGGTAGAAGGCGGGCACGTCGAGGTCGACGGCCGGGAGCGCGTCGAAGTCGATCGGCGAAGCGCTGTCGTCCTTGCGCCACGAACTGATCGAGCGGAAAGTCAGGCTGTCGCTCAGGTCGGCGGTGGCGTTGATGGCGAAGCTGTACGCCTCGACCTCCTGCCGGGGATCGTTGAGGCCGCCGCGCGTGTCGAACACGTCCTTGAGCACCGGCGCGCCCGAGGCGTAGCCCGGGATCAGGCGGTGACCGCCGCGCGGGTTCGACTTGTCCTTGGTGTAATCGCCCGAGATGCGGATCAGCACCGGCTCGCCGTAGCCGCCGATGTCGACGCTGGCGCGCGCGGCCCAGATATCCTTGTTGTAGTTGTCATCGCCGGTAGTCAGGTTCGTGCCGAAGCCCCCGCGCGACAGGCGCGCCGCCGATCCGCCGACGCGGATCAGGTCGCTCACCGGCGCCGAGGCGGTGACGATCAGATCGGCCTGGTCATAAGTGCCGTAAGTGCCCTTCACCTTGAGCGAGAAATCCTGCGGCAGTTGCTTCGTTACATATTTGACCGCACCGCCGATGGTGTTGCGCCCGTAGAGCGTACCCTGCGGCCCGCGCAGCACTTCAATCCGCTCGACATCGTAGATATCGAGAACTGCGGCCTGCGGGCGATTGAGGTACACATCGTCAAGATAGATGCCGACCCCTTGCTCGAACCCCGATACCGGGTCCTGCTGACCGACGCCGCGAATGAACGCGGACAGCGTGGAGTTGGTGCCGCGTGAAGGTTCCAGCGTGACGTTGGGGGCTGAATTGGCGATCTCGGTAATGTCGATCGCGCCGGACTTCGCGAGCTGTTCGCCGCTGAAGCTGGTGACCGCGATCGGCACGTCGACCAGGCGTTCCTCACGGCGGCGTGCTGTGACGATGATGTCGCCGCCCGATGCTTCGGAAGCGGCTTCGGGCCTTGCCGGGGCCTCCTGCGCCAGCGCCGGGGCGGCTACGCCGAATCCACCGCACAGGCCCAGCATGCTGGAGGAAATCGCGAGGAATCGCACCTTGCGCATCGTATACTCTCCCATGTTCGCTTATCGTTGAACGCCTGCATATTGATAGTTGAACCGACTTTCAACTTTGAATGTTTGCCAATGTGCAAAGAGCGGTCTAGCTGTGTCGTCGTGACCACACCGACGCCATCAGTTGACAAAGGCCCGGCCGACAAGGCGCCTCGCACCGAACGAGGGCGGCGCACCTTGCGCAAGCTGCTCGACGCAGCGGCGATCGAATTCGGGGAGCGCGGTTTCCACGAAGCCTCTATCACAGGCATCACCCGGCGCGCGGGCACGGCGCTGGGCAGTTTCTACACCTACTTCAATTCCAAGGACGAGATTTTCCGCGCGCTGGTCGACGACCTCAGCGGCAAAGTGCGCGAAGCCGCGCGCAGCGCCCGGCAGCAAGACCTGCCCGCGCTGGAAACCGAACGCGCCTCGCTCACCGGGTTCCTGCGCTTCGCCAGTGAGCACAAGGAGATCTACCGCATTATCGACGAGTGCGAATTCGTCGATCCAGAGAGCTTCCGCCTGCACTATCGCAACACCGCGCGCCGCATACACGAGCGTCTCGCCGAAGGCATCCGCAAGGGCGAACTGCGCGAGGATTTGGGCGAGGCCCATGCCTGGGCGATCATGGGCATGAACGTGTTCCTGGGCCTGCGCTATGCCGTCTGGTCCGAAGACGCGGCCGCCGAGGAGGTGGCAGAACTGGCCAACTCGATCCTGCGCGAAGGCATCGCCAAGCGCTGAGGGCCGGGTAGCGTTGCGGCACCGGATCGCATTGCCGTGTTCGCGATGACGAAGCTGCCTGGCCTCCACTTGCCCGCGTTAACGAATGCGCTCCGCCGGGCCCGCGGGAAACGCGCCTGCCCGCTAGCTGGCACTTTACCGTCATTTACGCGATGATAAGGCCGGCCTGCCAGAGAGAGTCGCCAAACAGGAACGGAAATTCACTTGGACGCGCGCATCCTCCTCGCCTCGGGCTTTGTCGCCCTTGCCGCCATTGCCGGCGTGCTCGTGTTCGCGGCCTCGCCCGATAAGCCGGAACCGGCCTCGCTTGCCGAGGCGAAGCTGGCGACTCGCGCGCCGGTGGCCTCTGCCAGGCCCGCCCCGGTGCCGAAGAAGGACGAGCCCTTCGTCATCAAGCGCATCCTGCCGATCACCGGCGCGATCAAATACGGCGAATGGCACTGGGACGACAAGAACGTGCCCGCCGGGCCGATCGTCGTCACGGTGGACCTTGATGCGCGGGTGCTGTCGGTGTTCCGTTCCGGCTACGAGATCGGCGCAACCGCCGTCCTGCTCGGAACCGAGGACAAGCCCACTCCGCTGGGCGTCTTCCCGATCACCCAGAAGGACAAGGACCACGTCTCCAACATCTACACCGGCGCGCCGATGCCCTACATGCAGCGCCTGACCAACGACGGAATCACCCTGCACGGCTCCGACGTGGCGCTCGGCTATGCCAGCCACGGATGCGTGGGCATGCCCAACGACTTCGCCGCCAAGTTGTTCTCGACGACCAAAGTCGGCGACAAGGTCTATATCACCCGCGGCAAGCAGGTCGGCATGGGCGAAAGCCTCGCCGGCGGCTAAGCCTCAGCGTTCGCGCCGGACCGCCCTGACCGGGGCTTTCGCAAAGCTCCAGCCACCCGCATTGGGCCGCGCCACCAGATTGCCGATCGACGCTGGTCGCCCCGAAGCAAGGCTTTCCAGCAGCCGGGCGACGGCGCCGCCGCGCGCTTCCTCGCCGTCCAGTTCGCGCACGATCCGCGCGAGGACGCGCAAAACCACCGCGCGCGGAGCCTGAGGGCGGTATTTCAGACCCATCGGCTCCTTCTTCACGCAGGAACGCCATTCGAGCGCGGCCATCCAATCGAGCGCGGCATCGGCCTCGGCTATATGCGCGGCGCTTTGTGCGATGGCGGCAACGTCGAGCCAGTCCGCATCGACCAGCGCCTTGCGGATACGCACGCGGTCGAAGCGGTCGTTGGCGTTGCTTGGATCTTCAGCGGCGACCAGCCCGGCACCGCGCACCACATCGCCAAGTTCGGCCCGGCGCCAGCCCAGCACCGGACGCAGCAGCGGCAAGGCCCCGCCGGACACTATGCCCCGCTCACGCGTACCGGCAAGGCCGGCGACGCCGCTTGCTCGATTGAGGCGCATCAGCAGGGTTTCGGCCTGGTCGTCCGCCTGATGGCCGGTTGCCAGCGCGGCAAGGCCCCGTTGTCCCGCCCAGTCCGCCAAGGCGGCGTAACGCGCGGTGCGGGCCTCGGCCTGGATGTTGCCGGGGGCGACTTCGACCGCCAGGGCGGCATGGGGAACGCCAAGATCGGCGCAGATCCGCGCTACCTCGGTTGCTTCTGCCGCGCTTTCAGGGCGCAGCCCGTGGTCCACCGTCGCCGCTTCGACCCGTCCAGGCATCGCCGCCTGGGCCAGCAGCAACAGGGCAAGGCTGTCAGGGCCGCCGGAAACGGCCAGGCCCAGCCGCGCGCCCTCCTCGTCCACGCCCTCGGGCCAAAGCGCCGCCAGGTCGGCACGAAACCGGCCTGCGGCGTCTTTCGCTACGGGCATGTCAGCTGCAGGACAGTCCACTGCGGGTCGAGTTATAAAGGCCGCTCAAGCGCCCTGCCGCTTCGGCCGCATAAGTCTCGCTGAATTCGGCGAGCGCGATGCAGGCGCGCTTGGTATCCTTGAGCTGCTTCATCGACACCGCGAGGTAAAGCAGGCTGTCGGAAGCACGATCGCCGCGCTTGTCGGCCTGGAAGTTCTGGAGGAACCACTTGGCTGCCTCGCTCGGGTTGTTGTCGTCCAGATAAGCGCGGCCAAGCAGGTTACGTCCCCAGCTGCCCCGCACGTGCTTGGGGTACTTTTCGAGGTACATCTTCAGCTGCTGCTGCGCTTCGGGGTAGAATTTCGCTTCCCACAGACGGAAGCCGTAGCTGTACTCGTCGTCGCCGGCATCGGCGCTCTGCGGCTTGACGATGGCCTTCACCGCCTCGATCCGCGAGGAAGTCGCCGCCGCCGGACGGGCAGGTGCCGCCGGGAGAGGAGCCGCCACGACGGGGCGCGGCGTGGCGGGCGCTGTCGACGCTCCTCCGCTCATCGCGTTGAGATTGCTCTGCGATGCAGGCGGCGCTGCATCCATCGGCATCGCTGCCGGCGCACCGGTGGCTAGCTTGGCTTCAAGCTGACCGATACGGTTGGTGTTCTGTTCAACCTGCGAGGTCAACTGCGCCATCCGCGCTTCCACCGCGTCCATCCGCATAAGGAGGTCGGTGACCGGCGTGCTGGTCGGCTGTCCGGGAGTAGTGACGGGGGCCGGCTTCGAGGTAATCTCGGGCTCGAAGAACTTGCCGTCCGCGCCCGGGAAAACTTTACGCTGCAGAGCGCGCACTTCGGATTCGACCTTATTGAGACGCGCGCCGGTGTTCGCATCCTGGGCGAAGGCGGGGACCGCTCCGCCAGCGAAGATCGACACCGCTGCAGCCGTTGCCAGCCAGCGTGTCGTGCGCATTGCGCCAAAGGTACGTTTCATCGCCAAATCAACTCCGTGCCGGATAATCGCAAGCCGCACTTATGGCAGCGGCCGGCGGAACCGGGAATTAACCAGTGGGCTGGTCCGGGCGTGTTGCCCGAAACTGCCCCCGCCTGTCGAGGCGGTGTTAGTTGGAAACCGTGGAAAGCGGCCCAGGCGCAGCGCCCGGCTGCGGCGCAGCGGGCTGCCCCGCGCCGGTTACTGCCGGTGCAGACGCCGGCGCCGCAGCTGGATTGGCACGGGCAAGCAGGTCTGCCGGAGCAAGCGAAACGCCGGTAACCAGCTCAGGCTTGTCCGAAAGCGGCGGCAGCGGCTTGCCGCCGACCGAAATCTGCAAGGCATCGGGACGGCCGGTCCGCAGCTGAAGTCCCGCAACGCCGGCCGGCGCAGTCCAGCTCTCACCCTTGGCAAGTTCCTTCTGGAGAACCTGTGCGCCGGTGCCATCGGTGACCTTGAGCCATACCTTATCGCCCGTCGCCGTCAGTACCACCGGACCACTCGTGGGAGCAGGCGGCGGGGGCGGCGGCGCGGCCACTACCGGCGCAGCGGTCTGGGCCGGTTTGTCGGCGATAAGATCGGGCAGCGCGCCCTGGGGCGAAAGGAAGCTGCTCCAGAACACCAAGAGGACCACCACCGCGATGACCACCCCCGCCGCCGCAACCCAGGCGAGGCGTCGGGTGGGCACGCGCGCGGGATCGCCCGGCTCGAAGCTGGGGACGGTCTCGTGCCGTTCGGGCACTTCTGCTTCAAGCTGTTCGCGGATCTTCGCCGCGATCACCTTTTCATCGACGCCGACGGCGCGGGCATAGGCACGTGCGAAGCCCACTGCATAAGTGCGCGCGGCAAGATCACCCAGCCGGTCCTCCTCAATGGAGAGGAGATGACGTTCGGCGACCTTGGTCTGCGAGGCGATGTCCGCGCGGCTGAGGCCGGCAGCTTCACGCGCCGCGCGAAGCTGGGCTCCGGCGCTTTGCGACTCTCGCGCATGACCCTGGGATTCGACGTTTTCCATTCTGCTCCAGAAGGGTGTGGTAAATGCGACCTGACCTATAACTAACCAAACCGTCTAACGAGGCAAAGTCAATCAGTGCACCGTCAATCGCTTGAAAATTATGCGGCCATAACTGCACTTTGCGCGATTTCAGAAGAACAACTAGCGAACCTGCCCTCGCTGACCGAACTTGGGCAGGCCCGCTTCAGGCGGCACGCTCAATCGACATAAATATCGCGCGCAGCCGCCCAGGCCACCATCTCGGCGCGCAGGTCGGCCGGCGGCGCCGCCATCCAGGCGTCCATGGCGGCGGTGATTTCGCCCAGGTCTACCTTGCCGACCAGTTCCTTGATCGGGCCGACCGCCGCCGGAGTGATCGACAGGCGACGGATACCCAGCCCCAGCAACGCCAGTGCTTCCAGGCGGCGCCCGCCCATTTCACCGCAGACGCTGATGTCCACCTTGGTGCCGTCAAGAGTGCGCACGACCCGCTTCAGGAACCGCAGGATCGCCGGGCTAAGCCAGTCGTAACGCTCCGCCAGCTTGGGGTTGGAACGATCGGCGGCGAACAGGAACTGAGTCAGGTCGTTGGTGCCGATCGAAAGGAACGCGATCTTCGGCGCGATCAGATCAAGCTGCTCGGCCAAGGCGGGCACTTCGAGCATGACGCCGTACCGAATCGCCTCGGGCAGCACCTTCTTGCGCTTGCGCAGGTAATCGAGCTGGCCATCGAAAACGGCCTTGGCAGCGTCGAACTCCCACGGTTCGGCGACCATCGGGAACATGACGTTAAGCTTGCGGCCTGCACCGGCCTCCAGCAGCGCGCGCGCCTGCACCTTGAGCAGACCGTCGCGTTCGAGCGCGACGCGCAGCGCGCGCCAGCCCATCGCAGGGTTCTCCTCCCCCTCGCCGTCGTCGTGGCGCAGGTAAGGCAGCGTCTTGTCGCCGCCGATGTCGACCGTGCGGAACACCACCGGCCGCTCTCCCGCCGCTTCCATGACATCACGGTAGAGGCGGGTCTGCTTTTCACGCTGGGGCAGCGTGGCCGATACGAGGAACTGGAATTCGGTGCGGAACAGGCCGATGCCGTCCGCGCCGGTGAGGTTGAGGTTGGTGACATCGTCGCGCAGCCCGGCGTTGATCATCACGTTGATCCGGGTGCCGTCACGCGTCGTCGCCTGCACGTCGCGAAGGCCTGCATAGATGGCCTGTCGTTCACGGCTCCTGGCGAATCGGGCGTCGAAAGCCTCCAGCGAGCCGGGCGAGGGGCGCACGGTGGCGGCGCCCTGGTCGGCGTCGAGCAGGATCTGGTCGCCATCGCGCACGACGCCGCGCAGACCCCGTACACGCCCCAGCACCGGCACGCCCATGGCCCGCGCGACGATGACGACGTGGCTGGTGAGCGAGCCTTCCTCAAGGACAACGCCCTTGAGGCGCCGCCGGTCATATTCCAGCAGTTCGGCTGGGCCAAGGTTGCGCGCGATCAGGATCGCATCGTTGCGCAGGCCCATCGACGCCGCTGTGCCGAGCTGGCCCGAAACGATCCGCAGCAGGCGATTCGCCAGATCCTCCAGATCGTGCATGCGGTCTGCCAGCAGGGGATCGTCGATCTGCCGCATGCGCATGCGAGTGCGCTGCTGCACACGCTCGATCGCGGCTTCGGCGGTGAGACCGCTGTCGATCGCCTCGTTGATGCGGCGCGTCCAGCCTTCGTCGTAGGCGAACATCCGGTAGGTCTCGAGAACCTCCTCGTGCTCGCCGCCGACACCGAATTCGGCCTGGTTGGCCATGCGGTCGATCTGCTCGCGCATGCGGTCGAATGCGGTGATGACGCGCTGGCGTTCGGCCTCGGTATCCTCGGCAACGACGTGTTCGATCGTGACGCGCGGCTGATGATAGACCGCCACGCCAAGCGCGAGGCCCTTGACCAGCGTGAGCCCGTTCATCTGCACCGGGCCGGTTTGGCCCGCGCTTAGCGCCCGGGCATCTTCCTCATCGATAAGGTCGGCGTTGGTGATGAGTTCGGACAGAACCATCGCCACTGTCTGCAACGCCTCGATCTCGACTTCTTCGTAGCGACGCGGTTCCACATGCTGGACGCACAGCACGCCTACCGCGCGTTCGCGCCGCACGATCGGCACGCCCGCGAAGGAGTGATACTTGTCCTCACCCGTTTCGGGGCGATACGAAAAGTCCGGGTGCGCGGCTGCTTCGGCCAGATTGAGCGTGCCGGTCTGGTCGGCGATCGTGCCGACAAGACCTTCACCCACAGCCATGCGCGTGACGTGCACGGCTTCCTGAGCAAGCCCGCGCGTTGCGAAAAGCTCCAGCATTCCCTCACGCAGGAGGTAGATCGAACAGACCTCGCTATCGAGGCTCTCTCCGATCACTTCCACCACGTTGTTGAGCTTGGCCTGCGCATTGCTGCGCGAGGCCATCACCTCGTGAAGGCGGGTGAGGATGGTTCTGGCTGCTTCGACGGCTCCACTCATACCCAGACGAGTAACGCAAAGGGATCGCTTTGGGAACGCAGCGGATGCCGTCGATTCAGGTAATTGGTATTATGTCGGGGATCTCCGGTGCGACCGGTGGATTCGTATGGGCGTAAAACGCCCCGGCGGTCTGGCCTCTAGCTTACAAGGCAGCTCAGGATCGGCGGTTAGAACCGTCCGATCTCCTCCTTGAGCGCGAGCTTTCTCTTCTTGAGGGCCTGGACCACCACGGCATCAGGCATCGGACGGCTCAATTCCTCGTGGATCTGCCGTTCGATGCCGGCATGCTTGAGCTGAAGAGCGCTGACGTGCGAACTATCCATGGACGGTTCCTCCTTATGGGGCCGGACCTGTGGCGAACGAGCTTCTGTCGAGTGACCCGAATTGGCGACTCGGCTTCGATGATCCGGCGCGAAAGGGAAGGAACCACATCCGGGGCACCTTGCGAAGACTCGTAATGCTTCATATCGGTGAATCGTATGAATCCTGCGCTGGGCAGGATTCGCGCCGTGCACTGCCCCGGGCCGTGCACGGATGGTCGCTCCAGCGCGCATTTTGTGATTGAGGAATTCCGGCGTGACCGAAGAGGAAATGCGCAAGCGCCTCGAAATCCTGAAGATTGAGCATCGCGATCTGGACGCGGCAATCGACGCCCTGATGGGGGCCGGGTCTGGCGATCAGCTCCAGATCGCCCGCATGAAGAAGCGCAAGCTGCTTTTGAAGGACCAGATCAGCCAGATCGCGGATTACCTGATCCCGGACATTATCGCCTGAAACAATGACCCCGGCGCCTTCCGGACGCTCCTGCCACCTGCAATTTCGCTCCAATTCAGAGTAATTGCGGTTAACGCGCCTTCGGCATGAAGCGTACCGATAGGGGACAGCGGGTTTTTTGCGCCGGATTTTGGCCGCAGCCCAGTTGCCGCCGACTCGCGGTTCGGAAATATGAAACCGTCATGTCCGAACCGGCCACCATCAATCCGCGCATCGTCGAGGCGCTCTATTGCGAGGCGCTGCTCCTCTCGGACGAAGTGCGTGCCGCCTTCACGCTGTCCGGCAGACCCGGCAGCGACTATGCGCAGGACGAGGACCTCGCCCGCATCGCGCTGTCGAGCGAAGGCCTGCGCACGACCACGCGCATGATGCACGCGATCGCCTGGCTGCTTAACCACCGGGCCTTCTTCCGACGTGAAATCAACGAGATGCAGCTTCGCCGCCATGGGCGCCTGTCGTCCGACATGCGCCTCTCCGACCCGCAGCAGACCGCCCTGCTCGCCCCGGCGACCGCGCGCCTGGTGGAAACCACGCGCCGTTTCTACGAACGCCTGCTGCGCCTGGACCAGTCCTGGCGCATCATCGAACTGGCGGCCCCCAGCGCTCTGCAAAGCCTGCGCGACCGGATCGAACGCCGCATCGCCGGCTGAGAGTCCGTCTCGACAGGCAGGCCGGCAAACCCCATATCGCCGTCATGGACGCAAACCAGATCGGCGCAGACCAAATCGACCGGCCCTACACCGTGGCCGAACGCATCGGCCCGCTCGTCAGGCGGGTGCTGGCGCGCAACCCTTCGCCTTTCACGTATACCGGCACCCAGACCTACATCGTGGGCGAGGCCGGCGAAGTGGCGGTGATCGATCCCGGCCCGGACGAGGCGGAACACATCGCCGCGCTGGTCGAGGCGATCGGCGACGACCGCGTCGTGGCGATCTGCTGCACCCATACCCACCTCGACCATTCACCCGCCGCCGCGCCGCTCAGCGCTATCACCGGCGCGCCAATCGTCGGCTGCGCCCCGCTGGTGCTGAACGACGACGGCCCGCGCGCCGATGCCTCCTTCGACGGCGCTTATGCCCCCGACCGTGTGCTGCACGATAACGAGGCGCTCCAGGGTGAGGGCTGGACCCTGCGCGCCATCGCTACGCCGGGGCACACCTCCAACCACCTGTGCTTCGCGCTGGAGGAAACCGGCGCACTGTTCACCGGCGACCATGTGATGGGCTGGTCCACCAGCGTCGTCTCCCCGCCCGACGGCGACATGAGCGACTACATGGCCAGCCTCACCCGCCTCTACGAACGCGAACAGGACGTGGTCTACTACCCTGCCCACGGCGCCGAAGTGACCAAGCCGCGCCAGCTTGTGCGCGGCATGATCGGCCACCGCCGCCAGCGCGAGCGCCAGATCCTGCGCCAGATCGAAGCAGGCCAGGCCCGGATCGCGGAAATGGTCCCCCTGATGTACAAGGGCGTGGATGAAAGACTGTGGCCGGCAGCAGGCCGGTCCGTGCTTGCCCACCTGATCGACCTGGAAAAGCGCGGCACCGTATTACGCAGCGAAGACCGCTGGGCGCTCGTGCCTGCCGACTAGCGATGATCGGTCACCTTTGCATTTTCCCCTTGGGTCCGGGCGCTCCCGCCCCTAGATAGGCCGCGTCCCGGCGCAAGGACCGGGGCGCAGTACCAGAGGGAATGCCATGACCGTTATGCCAGCCGACCTATCGGGCATAGACGTGCGCGCCGAGATCGAGCGGCTGCGCAAGGAACGCAATGCGGTCATCCTAGCCCACTACTACCAGCGCCCGGAACTACAGGACCTTGCCGACTTCGTGGGCGACAGCCTCGAACTCAGCCGCAAGGCCGCCGAGACCGACGCCGATGTCATCGCCTTCTGCGGCGTGAAGTTCATGGCCGATACCGCCAAGATTCTCTCGCCGAACAAGATCGTGGTGCTGCCCGACATCAATGCCGGGTGCAGCCTGGAAGATTCGTGCCCGCCGGAAAAATTCAAGGCTTTCCGCGAGGCGCACCCCGATCACATCGCGCTGACCTATATCAACTGCTCGACCGAGGTGAAGGCGCTGTCCGACATCATCGTCACCAGCTCCAGCGCCGAGACGATCCTCCAGCAGATCCCGGCGGACCAGAAGATCATCTTCGGCCCGGACCGGCATCTGGGCGGCTATCTGTCCCGCAAGTTCAACCGCGAGATGCTGCTGTGGCCGGGCGTGTGCATCGTCCACGAAGCGTTCAGCGAGACCGAGCTGCTCAAGCTGAAAGCCCAGCACCCGGGCGCGCCGATCGCCGCGCACCCGGAATGCCCACCGCACATTGTCGACCACGCCGACTACGTGGGTTCGACTAGCGGCATCCTGCAATATGCCCGCACGATCCCGCAGGACACGCTGATCGTCGCCACAGAGCCGCACATCATTCACCAGATGCAGCTGTCGATCCCGAACAAGACCTTCATCGGAGCACCCGGCGCGGACGGCAACTGCAACTGCAATATCTGCCCCTACATGGCGCTCAACACGCTGGAAAAGCTCTACATCGCCCTGCGCGATCTGACCCCGCGCGTGGAAATCGAGGAGCCCTTGCGCCTCGCCGCCAAGAAGAGCCTCGACCGCATGCTGGACATGGCGAGCGGCACCATCGGCAAGGGCGACCTCGGCACCCGCTGAGCGATCAGGCGCCCGCCGCCTGCCGCGCCCACGAGACGATCGCGCTGGCCGGCATCGCGCCGGACTGGCGTGCGATCTCGCGGCCCTTGCGGATCAGGATCATCGTCGGGATCGAGCGGATCGCATAGCGCCCGGCGATCGCGGATTCCGCCTCGGTATCCAGCTTGCCGAGCCGCATCCGCGGTTCCAGCTGCGCAGCGGCGGCGGTGAAGGCCGGGGCCATCTGGCGGCATGGCCCGCACCACGACGCCCAGAAATCCACCAGCAGCGGCAGGTCGCTCCTGCTCGCATGGGCATCGAAGTTGGCCGCAGTCAGGGTGACGGGCACGGCGGCGAACAGCGCATGGCCACACTTGCCGCATTTGCCGCCCGCGCCCAACCGGTCGGCGGGCAGGCGGTTGGCGGCTGCGCAGACGGGGCATACGACGATCATGCTGTCTTGTGACACCGGCCTGTCTCCCTTGCCGTGATGAGATCAGAATTCGGCTTCGCGCCATTCGCCCGGCGCCACACCCTCCAGCGTCCAGTCACCGACGCGCCAGCGCACGAGGCGCAGGGTCGGATGGCCGACGGCGGCGGTCATGCGGCGGACCTGACGGTTACGACCTTCGTAGATGGTCACCTCGATCCAGCAGTCGGGCACGCTCTTGCGAAAGCGCACCGGCGGGGTGCGCGGCCATAGCTCCGGCTCGTCGATGCGGCGGGCCTTGGCGGGGCGGGTCATGCCGTCGTTCAGCGCCACGCCCTTGCACAGCGACGCGATGGCGGCCTCGTCCGGCTCGCCCTCCACCTGCACTAGATAGGTCTTGGCCGTCTTGAAACGCGGGTCGGCAATGCGCGACTGCAGGCGGCCGTCATCGGTCAACAGCAGCAGCCCTTCGCTGTCACGGTCGAGCCGACCGGCGGGATAGACGCCCGGCACGTCCACGAAATCCGACAGCGTCGCGCGCGGGGTGGGCGAACGCAGGTCGGTGAACTGCGAGAGTACATCGAACGGCTTGTTGAACAGTACCAATCGCGCCATGCCTTCAGTTCCTTGCAGAGGGTTTGTCGCCGGCCCTTGCGAGCACCAGCGCGAAAGCGAGCAATACCATGCCCGCCACATCGAGCGTGCTCAGCGTCTCCCCGAACGCCAGCCAGCCCACCGTCGCGGCAAGGGCGGGCTGCGCCATCAGCGCAAGGCCGATGATAAGCGGCGGGAAGTGCCTGAGCGAATAGATCAGGAAGCCCTGCCCGATCAACTGGCTGGAGATGGCCAGCGCGATCAGGGGGGTCCAGTTGCGGGGGATGATCGTCTCGCCCAGCAGGACCGCGATGACGAGCATCACGGGCACGCTAGCGGCCGTCGATACGGCCAGCAGCGAATACTGCCCCAGCCGCTCGCGCGCGGCGTTCAGCATGATGATATAGACCGCGTAGAACGCCCCGGCCAGCACGCAGAACAGATCACCCACGAGGTTGACGTGGCTGATCTCCAGCGAACCGCCCATGAGCATCCCCGCCCCGCCAAGCGCAGCGGCAATCGCCGCGATTTCGAGCGCACGCGGCGCACGGTGGGCAGTAAACAGCCCCCAGACCATCACGATCAGGCTGCCCGAGTTGCCGAACAGCGAGGCATTGCCCAGCTTCGTCTGGACGATGCCGACGTGCCATGCGGCAAGGTCCAGCGCGAAGAACACGCCAGCCGCCACGACCAGGATCAGCGTTCCGCGTCCCATCCGCCGCTGCGCCGAAGGTTCGCGCGAGGCCAGCAGCGCGATTACCGGCAGCGCCAGCGTCAGGCGCCAGAACCCGGCGGCGACGGGCCCGGTGTCCGAAAGACGCACCAGCCATGCCCCCAGTGCCAGCGCGACATTGGCCGCCAACAGCGCCAGCAGGTGGCGCGGCGTCCAGTCATGCCCGGCAGACGGCGGCGCAGGCGGCTGGGATGGGTTCACGGTCATCGCTGCGCGTCCTAGCGGCCTTGCGAGGGCTCCGCACCTGTATAATGCCCTCTGCCTTGGCTACAGGGAAATGGCCGATCACCATCGCGGCGGTCGCCTATGCCATCTCCCTGCTCCAAAGCGTGCGGCGATCAAGACTTGGCCTTCAGAGCGCTCGACCTGAAGGTCAGGCCGCCTCATCCCCGCGCGTCTTCCACAAGGACCACACCACGCCGCCCGCAATCAGCGCCAACGTCACCGCAAGGCTGAGCAACGGCGGGAACTTGGCGCCGCCCAGCGCGAAGTCGGCGATCAGGATCTTGCCGCCGATGAACACCAGCACCAGCGCCAGCGCATACTTGAGGTAGTGGAAGCGGTGCACCATCGCCGCCAGCGCGAAGTACAGCGCGCGCAGGCCCAGGATCGCCATGATGTTCGAGGTGTAGACGATGAACGTGTCGGTCGTGATCGAGAAGATCGCCGGCACCGAATCCACCGCGAAGACCAAATCGGCGAGGTTGATGACCACCAGCGCCAGGAACAACGGCGTCGCGGCCCATACCAGCACGCCCTTCGCATCGACTTCGCGCACGAAGAAGTGCTCGCCGTGATGCGCCTTGGTCACGCGCATGTGCCGCGAAATCCAGCGAATCACCGGGTTGTTGCCGATGTCAGGGGTTTCGTCGCTTGCGAACAGCATCTTCACGCCGGTGAAGATCAGGAACGCCGCGAAGATATACATGACCCAATGCGCCTGCGAGACGAGCGCAGCGCCGCCCGCGATCATCAGACCGCGCAGCACGATCACCGCCAGGATACCCCACAAAAGGGCGCGGTACTGATACTTGGGCGCGATCGCGAAGAAGCCGAAGATCATCGATATGACGAAGACGTTATCGATCGAAAGCGCCTTCTCAATGAAATAGCCCGTGTAGTAGTCGATCGCCGGGGCAGAGCCCTTGGCCCACCAGATCCAGCCGCCGAACGCCATGGCAATGGCGATGTAGAACAGCGACAGCTTCAGCGATTCGGCGATGCCCATCTCGCGGTCGTCCTTGTGCAGGACGCCGAGGTCGAAGGCGGTGAGAATGAGGACGAGGGCGGCAAAAGCCAGCCAGAACCAGGCAGGAGTGCCCAGCCAGAGTGTGAAGAGAAATTCCATGAATTTACGCCCGAACGGGGCCAGTCAAGGCCGAGGGGAACAGCAGCGCCGGCACCCGCAAAGGTGCGCCGGCGACGGCGGACTACAGGCCCACTGCAAGGTGCGGCGGGAACGCGAAAAGCCGCGCGAGCCTGTCCCTCAGTCTGCGTTTGCGTTTTTCCAGGCGGGCGACCGCCAACGGATCGACGAAGCGGTTTGCCCTCGTGCGTTTGATCACGGCGTCCAGCTTCTGGTGAAGCTCGAGCAGGCGGTACATGCGATCGGTCATTTCAAATCCCTATCGAACTAGAGTGGGTTCGATCGGATGAAGCGGGCGGGAGTTGCGTGACAAATCAATGCCAGAGCGTATGTGGTCCTGCACCGGTTTCACCCGATGCGGTCCGACATCACGAGGTGCAGTAATCATGTCCTGCACCGCGCCAGAGGGGCCCGGCCCGCAAACCGGATCGTACAGGCGAATCGCGAAGATTTCAAGCCTGCCCTCTCGCCGGTACTTTCGGCGATATTGACGGGCTCCCCCAATCCGATATTAATGTGATATCACTTTGAGAGGGGTCTCGCCGATGTCCGATTCGCATCTGCCTATCAACGCCAGCCGGGAACGCCTGGCCTCGGCACGTAGCGGCTATGTCATGCTCGCGGTGTTTCTGGTGCTGCTGGCGGCCACTTTCGCGTCCATCGCCAGCCTGGCGTCGAGCGCTGACCCGGGGCCGGGCACGATTACGGCGTTCCTTGCCTTCGTGCTTCCCGCCGTAATCGTGCAGGTGCTGATCCTCAGCGGTTTCTACATGATCCAGCCCAACCAGGCCGCCGCCGTCACCCTGTTCGGCAGCTATCGCGGCACCGACCGTATCGCCGGGCTGCGCTGGGTCTGGCCGTGGATGGCCAAGACCAAGATCTCCGTCCGCTCGAACAACGTCGTCTCCGAAAAGCTCAAGGTGAACGACCTGCGCGGCAATCCGATCGAGATCGCCACCAACGTGGTCTGGCGCGTCGCCGACACTGCGCAGGCGCTCTACGATGTGGACGATTACAAGACTTTCGTGAACGTGCAGATCGAATCCGCTGTCCGCTCGATCGGCTCGCGCTATGCCTATGACGACGTCGAAGACGCCGAGATCACCCTGCGCGGCAGCCATACCCAGGTAAACGCGGAACTGCGCACCGAACTGATCGAGCGTCTGCAGGTCGCCGGCCTTACCGTGGACGAATGCGGCCTCACCCACCTCGCCTACGCGCCCGAGATCGCCGGGGCCATGCTGCGCCGCCAGCAGGCCGAGGCGGTGATCGGCGCGCGGCGCAAGCTGGTGGAAGGCGCGGTCTCGATGGTGGAAATGGCACTTGCGCAGCTTTCCGAGAAAAACGTGGTCGAACTCGACGACGAGCGCCGTGCAGCCATGGTCTCCAACCTGATGGTCGTGCTGTGCGGAGAGCGCGAAGCGCAGCCAGTCCTTAACGCCGGCACGCTCTACCAGTAAGTCTCAGATGGCGTCACCCGGCAAAAAGGCTTTCGCGCTCCGGCTCGATCCTGCGCTGTTCCAGGCGCTGGAACGGGCGGCAGCGGCCGACTTGCGCTCGGTCAACGCGCAGGTCGAAGTTCTGCTGCGCGAGGCGCTCGCCCGGCGCGGAGTGAAGCTCGAAGTCGCGCAGCCGCCACGTCGCGGCCGGCCACCCAGGGAGGCGAACGATGCTCCCCATGATGGATGAACGCGGCGCCTGATCCGCTATGAGAAGCGGCGAAAGACCTGCCCCCTGAGCCCTCCTGCAAGCGCGAGGGAAGCAGCCTGCCCCTTGCCACCGGCGTCCTTGCCCCCTAGCTCGGGGGTGATGGCATATGCCTTTGCCTTGCTGGCGCGCCTGCGCATCTGGCCCCTGCTGCTGCTCGCCGCCATCGGCGTGCAGGCAGCGGAGCCTATTCGCGCGCCTTTGGAGCGGGTCCAGGGTTCAGCTTTCAGCGCCTCGACGCTGGACGTGGCGCTTGGCAGCGCCCGGCGGGTTCAAAGCCATTTGGCGGCGCCTGCACAGCCGCTGCCCCTGCCGCCAGTCGCAGCGGCGAACGTAGTCACGGCGACAACCCGCTTCGCCATCGCCCCGTCTACACACCAGCGCCCTGAGGCTCGCGGCCCGCCGCCGCGCGGCCACCCGGCACGGCTGCCAGACAGCACTGCTCCCCCGATCGCCTGAACCGGTCCCGACCCGGCGCGCCTTTTCGCGCGCCCTGATCCCTACCGTTTTCAGGAAGATTATTTCATGGCTACCAAATCCACAGGCGTGGTTCACGCCCCCGTGCACGCCGATGAACGCGCGCAAGTCACCGAACTGCTCGCCCGCTATCCCGACTTGTCCGAGCGCGAGCTGGACGCGGTCAAGACCTGGTTCAAGCGCACCGCCGGGCCGCTCGACGTCGGAATGCTCGCCAGCGACACCACCATCGCCGAACAGTACCGCGCCTATCGCAAGGACCATCACGACCGCTTCTCGGCCAGGGATATCGGCATTGCCGCCGTTTTCCTGGCCATCACGGCCTGCATCGTGGGCCTGATCGCGATGATGTCGAGCTGATTGGCAGCGCCGGAGCGCGCGGCATCTATCCCATGCCTGCGCTCCGGTCAGCCTTTGCAGCTGCTGCCCCTTAGAGCTTGGCGAACAGCGCCAGCATGTGCTGCCAGGCGCGGTCCGCTTCGCTGGGATCGTATGCAGGGGAATCCGGCACGCACCAGCCATGGTCGGCGCCGTATACCTCGATCTGCGCCGGGCGGCCGGCAGCGTCAGCAGCCTTGCGCAATTCGGTCTTGGCCTCGGGCTGTTTGCCATCATCGTTGCGGGCGATCGCGAAGAGGTAGCTGGCCTTCGTACCGGCCAGCAGCCGGTGCGGGCTATCCGCTTCACCCGTCACCAGTCCGGCGCCGTGCAGCGAGGCTGCCGCTCCCACGCGCGCCGGAACTGCCGCTGCGGTACGCACGGTGAAAGGACCGCCCATGCAATAGCCATTGCTGCCGATCCCGCGCTTCTTGTCGACCGCTTTCTGCCCATCGAGGAAAGCGACATAAGCGCCGGCATCGCGCGTGATCGCATCGGGAGTTAGCAGGGCGCGCATCGGCGCGATCTTCGCCTGTCCCTCGGGCGTGCGGTATTCCGAGAAGCTCTTCATCACCGGCGCCGGCCCGGAGCGGTAATACTGGTTAACCACCAGCACCGAATAGCCTTGCGCAGCGAGGCTACGGGCCATGATCTTCTTGACGTCGCGCAGGCCCGCGATGTCCGGCCACATGATGATGCCGGGATGGGCTCCCTTGCCGGGGTGGACGAAGAAAGCATCGCACACGCCGTCTGCCGTGGTGATGGAAACCATTTTCTCACTGACCGACGCGCCGCCCTCTGCCGCGATGGAGCCGGTGCAGCCGACCAGCGCGGCGCTGGCGCCCAGCGCAGCGAACTCGCGCCGGTTGAGACTACGCCTGGCGAGTTGAGCGGCTTCTGCCCCGGCGGTGAATTCGTCACACATGCATTTGTCTCCGCAAAATCTGCCCTGCAGCGCCGTCAAGGTAATCGGGGTTCATCCCGGAAGCGAGCCCCCGCTTCGCCCCGGCGGATTTTTCGCACCGGATGGACAGCGCGCAGCCCATGCGACACGTTCAAGCCAACAAGAACGAAGGCTGGGAGAATGGAAGTGAGCACGCTCGATCTGGTGGACCCCGAACTCCTGCCCGGGTTGGAAATGCTGCCGACCTTCACCTTCAACACCGAAATGCTGGGCCAGATTCGCCAGATGATGGGCCTGCGCCCCGCCCCGCAGGCGGAGGAACTAGGCTGCCTGATGGAGCGCTACGTTCTGCCCTCGCCCGAAGGCCACGAAGTGCTGGTAATCGTCTATCACCCCCGCGACCTGCCGGCGCAGGCCCCTGCCCTCCTCCACATCCACGGCGGCGGCTATGTCATCGGTTCGGCCGATACGATGTCGCTGGCCAGCGCCGCCCTGGCGCTGGAGCTTAACTGCCTCGTCGCTTCAGTAGATTACCGCCTCGCACCCGATACCGTGCATCCGGGCCCGGTGGAGGACTGCTACCTCGCGCTGCAATGGCTGCACGCACAGGCAGGTGCTTTCGCCGTCGATAGCGCGCGCATCGCCATCACCGGAGAGAGCGCAGGCGGCGGCCTCGCGGCGGCGCTGGCGCTGCTCGCCCGCGACCGGGGTGGTCCGGCAATCTGCCACCAGCACCTTATCTACCCGATGATCGACGACCGCACCTGCAGGGAAAGCGCGGGCCCAAACACCGGGCACCACGTCTGGACACCCGAATCCAATGTATTCGGCTGGACATCGCTGCTCGGGGTGCCCGCCGGCAGCGAAGGTGTATCCCCTTATGCCGCAGCATCGCGCGCCGAAGACCTTTCCGGCCTTCCGCCTACCTTCATCGCCGTGGGCGCGCTGGATCTCTTCATGGAGGAGGACATCGACTACGCCCGCCGCCTCGCCAGAGCCGGAGTTCCCGTGGAACTGCACGTCTATCCCGGCGCCTACCACGGCTTCGACATGGTGAGCGATGCGGCGATTTCTCGCCAAGCCCGGATGAACTCCCTCGCCGCGTTTGGCCGGGCGTTCAATCGCCGTTGAAATTAAGCTCCAGGTTCACCGCATTGGGATCGGTCAGGAAAATCTGCCGCAGGCCGACGTTCGCCAGGTCGTTGATACGGTAGTCGACCGACATTTCCTCCAGCCGCTCGCACGTCGCGGCAAAACCCTCGCAGCGCAGGGCGACGTGGTGGAGAGCATTGGTCAGCGCGCCGGGGCGATAGGCCTCGAAGCGCTCACCAGCCGAAAGGCGGTCGACAAGGTGGACAATCGGATGGTCGGTCGCATCGCGCATCCAGTATCCGGCGATGCCCATGCGGATCGCCGGGTTCTCGCTACGCCGAAGGCCGAGGAGACGCTCGTAAAAGCTGGCCGTCGCCTCGAGATCGTCGGTCAGGATATTTACGTGATCTATGCCGCTCACCCGCATGGCGCTCTCCCCCTATCGTTACGGGCAGTCTTGCGCATGGCGGGGTTTACGGCAAGCCGCTTCGCCGCATCAGCTCCTGAACACCACCGTGCGCGAACCGTTGATGAGCACCCGGTCTTCCAGGTGGAGACGCACTGCTTCGGCCAAGACCCGGCGCTCGATATCGCGGCCTTTGCGCACCATGTCCTCGGGCGTGTTGGCATGGGTTACGGCCTCCACGTCCTGATGGATGATCGGACCTTCATCGAGGTCGGCAGTGACGTAGTGCGCGGTCGCGCCGATCATTTTCACGCCGCGCGCATGCGCCTGGTGATAGGGCTTGGCGCCCTTGAAACCGGGCAGGAACGAGTGATGGATGTTGATGCAGCGGCCTGAAAGCCAGCCCGCCATCTCGTCCGAGAGGATCTGCATGTAGCGCGCCAGCACCACCAGTTCGGCGCGGGTATCCTCTACCAGCGCGCGGACCTGGGCTTCCTGCTCGGCCTTGGCGCCCTTTTCCACCGGCAGGTAATGGAAGGGAATGTCGCCGATCATCAGCGTATTCACCGCATCGCGCGGGTGGTTGGAGACGATTCCCACCACCTCCATCGCGATCTCGCCGATGCGCTGGCGATAGAGCAGGTCGGCCAGGCAATGGTCGAACTTGCTGACCATCAGCAGCACCCGGCGCGGCCGGTCGCGCCGCAGCATCGACCAGGCCATGCCGTATTCGTGCGCGATCGGACCGAAACCCTCGCGGATTTCCTCGCGGTCAGCCACGCCGGGATCAAAGGCCACGCGCATGAAGAACTTGTCTTCGGCGAGGTCGTTGAACTGCTGCGCCTCGATGATGTTGCAGCCCATCCGTGCGAGATAGCCTGTCACCCGCGCGACGATGCCCGGACGGTCGGCGCACGAAAGCGCCAGGATCAACGGTTCAGGCATCGCGCGCGTTCCTTCAGGCGGCGATGACGGGAGCGCCGGCGCGGTTGCCCAGGGCAGCCTCGCTCTCAGCCATGAGCGCGGCGATGATCTCGTTCACCGGCTCTTCCTTGCTGACCATGCCAACCGACTGGCCAGCCATGATCGAGCCGCTCTCGATGTCGCCGTCGATCGCGGCTCGGCGCAGGGCGCCTGCCCAGAAGCGCTCGATCTGGAGCTGGGCCTCGCCCATGTCGACTTCGCCGGCATCGAGCAGCTTCGCAACGGCGACCTGCTTGGCGGTGAATTCCTCGGTGCCCTTGTTCTTGAGCGCACGCACCGGGATCACCGGCAGGCGTGGATCGACCTGCACCGAAGCGACAGCCTCACGCGCCGAAGCACGGAAGAAGGCTTTCTTGAAAGCCGGGTGCGCGACCGATTCGGTGGCGCAGGCGAAACGCGTCCCCAACTGAACGCCGGCCGCGCCCATTTCGAGGTAACCCGCAATCGCCTCGCCCCGGCCGATGCCGCCGGCCACGAACACGAGGTGGTCGGCTGCCAGCGTGGGCAGGATTTCCTGTGCGAGGACCGATGTAGAAACCGGGCCGATGTGGCCGCCAGCTTCCGAGCCTTCGATCACTAGCGCGTCCGCGCCCGAGCGCAGCAGCTTCTTGCCCAGCGCCAGCGTGGGCGCGAAACAGATGACCTTGGCGCCGCTTTCCTTGATCGCCTCGACGCTGCCCTTTGGCGGAATTCCGCCAGCCAGCACCACATGGGTGACGCCGTGACGCGCGCAGACCTCGATCAGTTCGAACAGGTCCGGGTGCATGGTGATGAGGTTCACGCCGAAGGGCTTGGCGGTGAGCGTCTTGGTCGCGGCGATCTCGGCATCGAGCAGCGCGGGCGTCATCGCCCCGCAGGCGATCACGCCGAAGCCTCCCGCATTGCTGATCGCCGAGACGAGGTTGCGTTCGGAAACCCAGGACATCGCCCCGCAAAGGATCGCGGTTTCGCTGCCGAGGAATTCGCATCCGCGCGCCATCAGCGCCGAAGTCTTGGAATGTGCGGTCATGAGTTTCCCATAGCCCGGGTTTTATACAGTGGTTGCGCCATAGGATGACGAGTCGCCCCGCACAAGCGGCGAGCAGCGGAACCAAGGGACGACTTGAAAGTTGTATTGCAGCATAATTAGGCAAAATGCAGGGGCCGCGCTAAAAAATGTACCAGGACGACGAACCGCTGAACGCTTCGGGAACACCCCGAAAGTTCGCTTCCATCAAGCCGGCCGCGCCCGCCGTGCCCCACGCGGGATCGACGACCGTCGAGGCGGCGGAAGACGCGCTGTTCGAGGACATTCTGGAAATCGAAGGCGCACTGCGCATGGCGATGGCCTCTGTCGCCGGCTTTGGGGCTCCCGCCACGGGTCAGGTGGAACGAGGTATCGGTGAACTCGCCGGCCGCATTCCCGACGAGGATTTCGTGCTGCTGCGTGCTCACGCCCAGGCACTCACTGCTGCGACCGACAACAAGGACGCGGCGCAGGTTCGCTCCAGCCAGGTGCTGCTGGTCGATGCCCTCACTTCGCTGCGCCGGATGCTCGCGTAACCGCTTGGCACCGGCCCGCCGAAAACTCCCTCACATCGGATCTGCGCTCGATATGATTGCAGACCAATTCAACTGCACCACGATTTCATCCTGAGATTTTCGGGAGTAGCAAGCGTGCATCGGGCCGCGCGCCGAGCTTGCCGGGAAGCCTTTGCGAAAAATGCGCAAGGTTCCCGCCTTATTTATCGCTTTTACCGATCACAGATAGATGTTCGTATAGCTTCTCCCCCAATTCGCGCTCGGGTAAAACGACATCATAGCCGCAGCAATTCTGACGGCAGCGCATCATACAACCATGACAAACCCACAAAGGAGTTTCGCGATGAACGGATCGAACCCCGCCGGCGGCAAGTGCCCCTACGGCCACGGCGAAACCCCGCTCGCAACCACCCCGCTGACCACCCAGTTCGGCGCTCCTGTTGTCGATGCATCGAATTCGATGACTGCCGGCCCGCGTGGCCCCCTGCTGATGCAGGATGTGTGGCTGCTGGAGAAGCTGGCCAACCTAAACCGCGAAGTCATCCCCGAGCGGCGCATGCACGCCAAGGGCTCGGGCGCGTTCGGTACGTTCACCGTAACCGGCGACGTTTCGAAATATACCCGCGCGAAGTTTCTGGGCGAAGCCGGCAAGCAGACCGAACTGTTCGCCCGCTTCACCACCGTCGCCGGTGAGCGCGGCGCGGCCGATGCCGAGCGCGACATTCGCGGCTTCGCGGTGAAATTCTACACCGAGGAAGGCAACTGGGACATGGTCGGCAACAACACGCCGGTCTTCTTCGTGCGCGACCCGCGCCAGTTCGCCGATCTCAATAAGGCGGTGAAGCGTGATCCGCGCACCAACCTGCGTAGCGCTACTAACAACTGGGACTTCTGGACCCTGCTGCCAGAGGCTCTGCACCAGGTCACCTACGTCATGGGCGACCGCGGCATCCCCAAGAGCTATCGCCACATGGACGGCTTCTCCAGCCACACCTATTCGTTCTACAACGAGGCGGGCGAGCGGTTCTGGGTGAAGTTCCACTTCAAGACCCAGCAGGGCCACGCCCACCTGACCGACGCCGAAGCGGCCGATGTGGTAGCGGGCGACCGCGAATCGAACCAGCGCGACCTCTACGACGCGATCGAGCGCGGCGACTTCCCGAAGTGGAAGGTCATGGTCCAGATCATGGCCGAGGAAGAAGCGGCGACCTGCGGCTTCCACCCCTTCGACCTCACCAAGGTCTGGTCGCAGAAGGTCTATCCGCTGATCGAGGTCGGCATGATGGAACTGAACCGCAACCCGGAGAACTTCTTCGCCGATGTGGAGCAGAGCGCTTTCTCGCCGTCCAACCTCGTCCCCGGCATCGGCGTTTCGCCCGACAAGATGCTGCAGGCGCGCCTGTTCGCATATGCGGATGCGCAGCGTTACCGGCTCGGCGTCAACCATCACCAGATCCCGGTGAATGCAGCGCGCTGCCCGGTGTTCAACAACCACCGCGACGGACAGGGCCGGGTCGACGGCAACTATGGCGGCCTGCCGCACTACCACCCGAACTCGTTCGGCCAGTGGCAGGGCCAGCCGGAATTCCGCGAACCCCCGATGAAGATCGACGGCAATGCCGACTTCTGGAACTTCCGCGAGGACGATGACGATTACTACAGCCAGCCGCGCGCGCTGTTCCAGTTGATGGACGATGCCCAGAAGCAGCGTCTGTTCGCCAACACGGCAGGCGCGATGGGCGATGCGCTGGACTTCATCAAGCAACGCCACATCGACAACTGCACCCGCTGCGATCCGGCCTACGGTGCCGGCGTGGCCGCAGCCCTGGGCATGAGCGTCAATCCCGACCTCTCGCCCCAGCCCGAACTGGCGGACTGACCAACGAAAAAGCCCCGTGCGAAGTGACGCACGGGGCTTTTCGCTATTTGCATCTTGGCGCGGGGGCTTCGACAAACGCAGCCTTAGCGGTGCCGAGAGCCCTGCCTGAGCGGTGTCGAAGCCCCCGCCTGCGCCGTGTCGGGAGCCACACCTGAACGGTGCCGAGAGCCACGCCGGTAGTTGTAACACGCCTCGTCACCCTGAACTTGTTTCAGGGTCCATCCGGCAGTCACCACCGGAGGCGCACGTCACCATTTGCACTGTCGGTTTGCGGCGGCAGACCGCAAGGTTTGCGGCGCGATGGACCCTGAAACAAGTTCAGGGTGACGAGGGGCAAAACGCTCCCCCGCTCCATCCCATCCCGGACGCGATGCCCCGACGAGCCTCTAATCAGGCCGCCGCGTCGAGCCCATAAGCGGTATGCAGCACGCGCACCGCCAGTTCGGTCTCGTCGGTGTCGATCAGGACCGATACCTTGATCTCGCTGGTGGAGATGGCGATGATGTTGATGCCGCGGTCGGCCAGCGTCTTGA